>Ga0233414_10000029_pt1 | contig 70240 bp, 54 predicted proteins | sample Na_anoxic_10_MG_FD_189020 | JGI IMG/M metagenome (GOLD analysis project Ga0233414, IMG submission 189020) | Seawater microbial communities from Saanich Inlet, British Columbia, Canada - Na_anoxic_10_MG | ecosystem: Environmental > Aquatic > Marine > Inlet | place: Canada: British Columbia... | reverse complement strand
CAGAACCTGAACCTGAACCTGAACCAGAACCTGAACCTGAACCTGAACCTGAACCAGAACCTGAACCTGAACCTGAACCAGAACCAGAACCAGAGCCTGAGCCAGAGCCAGAACCTGAACCAGAACCTGAACCAGAACCAGAACCTGAACCTGAACCTGAACCTGAACCAGAACCTGAACCTGAACCAGAACCTGAACCTGAACCTGAACCTGAACCTGAACCTGAACCTGAACCAGAACCTGAACCAGAGCCTGAACCAGAACCTGTACCAGAACCAGAACCGGAACCTGAACCAGAACCCGAACCGGAACCTGAACCAGAACCTGAACCAGAACCCGAACCACCATCATTTAATTATTTTGATGTATCGTTCAACAATACAGCCAATGTTGGAGTTTCAGAATTCATCCTTTATAAAAGTATTATAGTAGACGCATTTACCAAATGGGACACAGTAATTAATGGTGTATCAAATGAAACATTAGGTGATAATTTTACTTTACATGTCATGGTTGATTTAGCTACATTAGATGCTAATAATCTAGGAGGAGCTAGTTTAATTTCAGTATATGACCCATCAACTAATTTCAGTACTGACACAGAATATCTATCAAATGATACCATATATGGTTCATCTTTATTCCCATATAGTGGTACATTTACCATTAATTCTAGTTACTTATCCAACATGAGTTCTAGTATTAAACAACCATCCGGATTATCAGAATTATACTATGTAACATTACATGAAATTGGCCATTTACTAGGTATTGGTAATTTATGGAATTATCCAATTACACATCCACCTGTAACAACACATGTCGAAGATAATGGTTCACTCCTTAAATATTATACAGGAATAAACGCATTAAGAGAATACAGAAGTGTTTTCAACGATCAAGAACTAATCGGTATTCCAATAGAAGATAATGGTGACGATGGAACGAGAAATTCACATTTGGAGGAAGGTACTGTAGGTACAATTACAACAAATGATAGATTTGTAAATGGTAAATTACATCCAGGATTAGATCAAGAACTTATGACTGGATGGACCGAAAGTTTAAATTTTGATATGCCGTTAAGTAAAATAACAATAGGTCTATTAGAAGATTTAGGTTATAGTGTAAATTATAATGAAGCAGATAGTTATGTAAATCCAAAAACTCCATGGACAAATTCAGTAACTTATTCTGTTATAAAAAATAGTACTGACAACGAGATTTTATTAGATGGTAATTGTTTTGTAACAGATATTAGCTTAATATATCATATAACTACTACCGGATATGGTGGTAGTGGTAATTTGTATTATAATGATATCACCAATGGATTTATAAATATCACTAATACAATACGAGACATTTCTACAAATATATTATTTTATACTCCGTTGGTTGATTCATATGATGTAACATTTACTATTTCATATTATACTAGTTATTATAGTTCTATAATCAATACAAATGTATCTTCGAACACATCATTGATAACTATTAATGTTGAAGAAGAACCCGAGCCCGAGCCTGAACCAGAACCAGAACCAGAACCTGAACCTGAACCTGAGCCTGAACCAGAACCAGAACCAGAACCTGAACCTGAGCCTGAACCTGAACCTGAGCCTGAACCAGAACCAGAACCAGAACCTGAACCTGAACCTGAGCCTGAACCAGAACCAGAACCTGAACCTGAGCCAGAACCAGAACCAGAACCAGAACCAGAACCTGAACCTGAGCCTGAACCTGAGCCTGAACCTGAACCGGAACCTGTACCAGAACCTGAACCTGAGCCTGAACCTGAGCCTGAACCTGAACCGGAACCTGTACCAGAACCTGAACCAGAACCAGAACCTGAACCAGAACCTGTACCAGAACCTGAACCAGAACCTGAACCAGAACCTGAACCAGAACCTGAACCAGAACCTGAACCAGAACCAGAACCTGAACCTGAACCGGAACCTGTACCAGAACCGGAACCTGAACCTGAACCTGAGCCTGAACCTGAACCGGAACCTGTACCAGAACCTGAACCTGAGCCTGAACCTGAACCGGAACCTGTACCAGAACCTGAACCAGAACCAGAACCAGAACCAGAACCTGTACCAGAACCTGAACCTGAACCGGAACCTGTACCAGAACCGGAACCTGTACCAGAACCTGAACCAGAACCGGAACCTGAACCAGAACCAGAACCTGAACCTGCACCAGAACCTGAACCTGAACCTGAACCTGCACCAGAACCTGAACCTGAACCTGAACCAGAACCTGAACCTGAACCTGAACCGGCACCGGAGCCTGAACCTGAACCTGAACCAGCACCAGAACCAGCACCTGAACCGGAACCTGTACCAGAACCTGAACCGGCACCGGAGCCTGAACCTGAACCTGAACCAGCACCAGAACCAGCACCAGAACCTGAACCAGAACCAGAACCTGAACCTGAACCTGAGCCTGAACCTGAACCTGAGCCTGAGCCTGAACCAGAGCCAGAACCGGTACCTGAACCAGAACCTGAACCTGAGCCTGAACCAGAGCCTGTACCTGAACCAGAACCTGAACCGGAACCTGAACCAGAACCAGAACCAGTGCCAGAACCGGAACCAGTGCCAGAACCTGCACCTGAACCTGCACCCGAAATGGTTGATTATCCGTCCAATATTGAACCAGCATTAGAAGTTTCAATACCCGCTGATAATATTTTCTTTATAGAAAATAGTCTAACATATGGAACTGATACTTACGATCATGTTAAGATACAAATACCAATTAATCATTATATATCAAATTTAAAGGTAATACAATATAGCAAGGTGGTCAACAATGGAACGGTTTCTTACAAAATTCAAAAGAGTGAAAATATAAATGATACAAATAGTGATATTAAAAATGGGTCATTTTCTAATTCTAATTACGAATTGTTACAAGGCCAAACGTTATCTGCTAGCGTTGACGAAACCCAGGGTACATGGTATTCTATTTTGTTATACTTTGGCAATACAATCACCGATAATACCGAAGTATTTTATAAAATCAAAGGTACATTACTAGCTGACTTGACTGTTCCAACCATCGAAGGTCAATCTGTTGATGGATACATAAAAAATGCTATGGTAAAAATAATCGATTATACAAGTGATCCGCTTTTTCATATGTTAGCAGAAACAACAACCGATGAATATGGTAATTATAAATTTAATAATTTTCCAATAAGCAAACTACCAGATATATACGAAGTTCAATTATTAGCTGGTGGTATTGATATTACAAATAATAAGACAATTAATACTACATTTTCTATTATAACAACAAAAACCGAATCTCCAACAGGAGTTGTTCACATAACACCAATTACTACATTGGTAGCAGAACTAACTAAAAAGAATGTAATTAATTATATCAGTACAAGTGGATCAATAACTGAATTGGAAATAACTAATATTCTAGCGCAATCAAAAACAAAGATATCTACTTTGTTTGATATACCTGTAAATGAGATTAATAATAATTTTATCACAACAGAAAATACATCTTTGGCCAAAAAAGCAATACAAGTTAATACTACAATTGAAATGTTAAAAAATAGTATTAATGATGATAAGGTAGATAATGATAACATATTAACTTCTTTTATTGATGAAATAAATCAAACAGATTCTACTGACAGTTCAACTAAGTTTGACTTGTCTCAATCAAATAATATTGGTAATATTATTGATAAAGTTGCTACTTCCACTAACATTTCAGTAGATACTAATGTAAAAACGAATATATCAACTTATGCCAGTACAGTAAATAATGATATAAACAATATTGATCCATCGCAATCCATTACCAAAATTTTAACTCAAACCACCAAAGTTGCGGTAGCGTCTACAGATCTGTTAACGGATACAAATGATAAGCCAGATTTTACAACTACGATTGATATGGGTACGATTCAAACAAAAATCGCAACCAATGCATCAAAAGTAATAGTAGCAAATGTAGATGTAATTGGAGGAACATTTATCTATAAAATTGCAGTATCTTCTTATTATAATAAAAATAAAGCATTACCGATATATAATAATAATGGAAGTTTTACAAAATTATTAACCATTATATCCGATGTGGATGGAAATGATAATAATCGAATCACGGTTACAACCGAATTTGAATTTAAACCTCGAGGCAAAGATTACGACGGATTTGTTAGCAATTATCCGAAGGATACATCATTTGAAATAACACAGTGGGGTAAAATACCAATATCAAAAGCGACAAGACCTAGTGATGGGTATGGTCAACAGTTTTTTAATTTTTACGGAACTATTACTGCGACAGATGTACCTACTATTCAACTAGGAACAATTTTTAATGAGGCTTTTGGATACTCGACCGTTGTTAATATTTCAAACATGCATTTGTGGGATATGAGTAAAGTAATTAATATGGAACATATGTTTTGGTGGGCAAGAAAGTTTAATACAGATATTAGTACATGGGATACAAGTCGAGTAACCAATATGAATTCTATGTTTTATAACGCATCTGATTTTAACTGTGGTAAGCGCGCATCATGGGAAGAAAATCCAAACGATATTCGTAGTGGAACTCATCGACAAAATATAAATACAAAAGAAGTTACGGTAAATGGAAAAACATACATTGCATGGGATGTTAGTAAAATGACAAATATGTTTGAAATGTTTTTCGGCGCATCTAAATTTAACAGTGATATAAGCAACTGGAATACTTCTAATGTTACAGTTGGTAATGCAATTTTTCAAGGAATCGGATTTAATTGTGGTAATCGATACGGTATTAAACCAACTGATACAGGAAATGGTGGTCGTCCAGAACGAACAATTGATACGAAAATAGTAACTATTGGTACCGGGGACCGCAAAATAACATATAAGGCGTGGGACGTGAGTAAAATAGACGATATGCGTTTCATGTTTTATCAAGCCCAAGGTTTTAACCAAGATCTTAATAATTGGGATATGAGTAATGTAAATCGTGTACATGGGATGTTTATGAGTGCCAATAATTTTGCCGGAGACATTAGTAGATGGAACACCTCTGCAATAAGAACAGCAATGAATATGTTTCGTGAATGTCGCGGACAATTTACTAGCGATATTAGTACGAAAATAATTGATACAGACATTTCTACCAATTTTATAACTCATTATGACTATTCTGTTGACGATACTGTTGTTCCACCATATAATTCAGATAATCCATCAATTACCAAGCATCGTGATACTGATTTGCCAGATACTTATATTGCTTGGTCAGTAAGTGGTATATCAGATATGACCGACATGTTAAGTGGTTTGTATATCAATCAATCTGTTCGTAATTGGAATGTCGAAAATGGAACTATTCTTACTAATATGTTTTCGAATCTTGCGGTATCAACATTCGCTGATTTAACAAGTAATACGCCAGATATAAGCTGGTTTAATCAAGATCCCGTAATAGTAGACCCGTATTATTATCTTGAAATTAGTGGTAACTTTATATTCAAAGTGAACAAAACCCAGTGGACAAATAAACCCATTTTACCAATAACAAATGATAATGATTCTTTTGAAAGTACTGATGTCAATGATGACACAGTGGTAACAGTATCCGATGTAGATACTAGTAATAATGTCACTGTAACATTTAACTATCAATACAATGAAAAACGAAATACCGACATATACTTTCGTAATGTGATTAATAATAACGCAGGAGATGGTATTAGTAACAAAACAGGCGATGGTTTTAAAATAAATAGTAGTGGTGTTAATCACGATAGTATGGTTATTTTACAATGGGGCAATATTCCATTGACTAGAAATGGAGGACAACTTCAGGGTTACATAGGTACGATAGAAGCAAGTGGTAACGATATTCCAACAATAATGACGAAAACATCATTTTCAAATGCATTCAGCAATATGACGCTGGAAACTATACCTAGTATTAATAATTGGAATATTCATAATGTAAATAATCTTGAATATGCTTTTTCTGACGCGCTAAATTTTAACAGTGATATAAGTAATTGGGACACAGTGAATGTTACACAATTTTACCGAGCATTTTACAATGCTGAAAAGTTTAATCAAAATATCACTTCAAACCTAGTTACAGTAAATGGAACAACCTCATATGTTGCCTGGAATACAAAAAATGTGACTAATTTTACGGAAATGTTAATGAATTGTATTGCTTTTAATAATGGCGAAGAAACAACGAATAACAAAAATAGTCCACTCTCGTGGGATGTTACAAGTGCTACTACATTTGAGTCTATGTTTAATAATTGTTCTAGTTTTAATCAAGATATGATTCATCAATCAATTACTTATAGCGGGGCCAATTCTTATTCTTATACATTCACAGCATGGGACATGGAAATGGCAACTAGTCTTGCTAGTATGTTTTATCAATGTGCTTCATTTAACGGTAATATTAGCAGCTGGAATGTTCGAAATATACTGAATTTCAGTACTATTTTTTATCAATGTACTAGTTTTGAACAATATATTGGTAAATGGCAAGTATTACCTGGAGTAAATCTTACTAATATGTTTTCAGAAACCAAATTACGACAAAAATACCGTTTTTTATTAGCTACTCCAACCAATGTAACTTATTTTTTCAATTTGGGAGATGAATCAAGTAGTTGGATCAAACTAATAAACGGTGAACCAACTGGATTTTTAATTGACATTGGAAATGTAACCTATAATATGACTGTAGGTGATGTTATCGCAACAGTCTCGACACTAGGTACAGATGATCAACTAGTATATACGGTTGAAAATAGTACTTGGTATTATACAGAAGTAGTAGATGGTGTTTTACAATTTATTTCCACTGGGGAACCGCCACCTGCGACAAGTAACACGTTTAATATTGGTGTGTACACTTCTAAAGGTAATTCAACATCAGACAGTTTTCCTGTAAATGTAACACCTGGGTTGAAAATTGTGAGTGTTTTACTTGTTCCTGATGGAAGTAGTACAGGAGGTACATCTATTAGTATACCTGAAGGACCTTCTACAAAATATACCAATATAGGCACGATAGATTTAACTGTTCAAAATAATGGACAAACACTTCCTTCAATAAACATGAACGAATACAAAGTTAGTTTTGACGATACAACTAACTATCCTGATAACAATTCTTTTACCTTAACACAAGAACAAAATAATAATGGTATAGTCACATTATCGTCTAATATAGAATTTGATTATGAAACTAAAAGTCGGTATACTATTAGTATAGAAGGTATTGGTAATGGTAATGGAGCTACTGCTAAATCTCAAGTTATTACGATAGACATAGCTGATGAACCTGAACCGGAGCCTGCACCAGAACCAGAACCAGAACCTGCGCCTGAGCCCGAGCCTGTACCAGAGCCCGAGCCTGAGCCTGAGCCAGTACCAGAACCTGAGCCTGTACCAGAGCCCGAGCCTGTACCAGAGCCCGAGCCTGAGCCTGAGCCAGTACCAGAACCTGAGCCTGTACCAGAGCCCGAGCCTGAGCCTGAGCCAGTACCAGAACCTGAGCCTGTACCAGAGCCCGAGCCTGTACCAGAGCCCGAGCCTGAGCCTGAGCCAGTGCCAGAACCTGAACCTGAACCTGAGCCAGTGCCAGAACCTGAGCCAGAACCTGAACCTGAACCTGAGCCAGTGCCAGAACCTGAACCTGAACCTGAGCCAGAACCAGAGCCTGAACCAGCACCAGAGCCAGTGCCAGAGCCTGAACCAGCACCTGCGACAGAATATGAACCAGAACCAGAACCTGAACCTGAACCTGAACCTGAACCCGAACCTGAGCCAGTGCCAGAGCCTGAGCCTGAGCCTGAGCCTGAGCCTGAGCCTGAGCCTGAGCCTGAACCAGCACCTGCGACAGAATATGAACCAGAACCAGAACCTGAACCTGTGCCAGAGCCTGAGCCAGCACCTGCGACAGAATATGAACCAGAACCAGAACCTGAACCTGTACCAGAGCCTGAGCCTGAGCCTGAGCCTGAGCCTGAGCCTGAGCCAGTGCCAGAACCTGAACCTGAACCTGAGCCAGTGCCAGAACCTGAACCTGAACCTGAACCCGAGCCTGAACCTGAACCCGAGCCTGAACCTGAACCTGAACCTGAGCCTGAGCCTGCACCAGAAGGACCAGCCGTACCATCTGGTTCAGGTAGACTCGTTGACGGATATATTAGTGGAGCGAATGGAGGTCTATATGATAGTAATAATTTGGACTCACCTATTGAAACTTTTACTACTGATTCTACAGGAAGATATATATTATACACACTAATTGATAATTATCCAACTGTATATACAATTATTTTTGAACCAGGTGGTACAGATACAAGTACTGGTAAAGTAACGACAACAACCATGTCAAGTATTTCTACAAAGGATATCGCAAAAAGTTCGGGTTCTGCTGTATTAAATGTGACTCCCATATCCACCATTTTAACAAATATTGTTCAAACAAGCGCCTCTACTTCTACTTCTGGTTCTACTACCATTGATGCTAGTATATTAACATCATCAACTACTAATTTAGCAACAGCGTTTGGTATTACGGCCCAAACAATAACCAGCGATTTTATTGCGGTATCTGACCCTGCTACGGCAAAGATAGTACAACAAATAGAAGTTACGGTGAATACTCTGACAAGTGCGATTAATGATAGTAAAGTGTCTCAAGATACAATTATGAATTCCTTAGCCAATAACATTATCAAAATAGCAAATAATGGAACTATAACAAATAAAACCATTAATTTGTCTTCTGCTCAAGATATAAGCGGTATAGTCAATCAAGTTATTAGTGATAATTCAGAAGTAACTGTAAGTGATGATATAATCAGTAATAGTACTACCTTTATAGAGGCAGTAAATACATCTATATCCAATATAAATGTAACTGGATCGTTCGAAGAAGTATTTGTAAAGGCGACACAAATTACGGTTGCTACAGAAACAATCGCTAGTACCGGTAATTTTAATAGTAATAATCAGGTACTAGCACCAACGGATGCGGAGATAGCTAGTGTCGCGATTGAAAGTGTATTTGAACCTCCAGATGATTCAATCCGATTTCAACTATACAAGAATGACACGGTAAATAGTTCAACTGTCAAGAGCTACATTACAGTTAGTAACACTTCACAAACCACAACAATTAGTGGTAAATCGATTACTTATTACGATATATCCTACTCAACTGGTCAATACAATGCAACCTATTTCACATTAAAACAGTATAGTGAAGTTAGTGGTAATATATTGATTGTCCCGACAGATATTTCAAAGAATACATTTATTGGCGTTTCCCCTGACGATAATCATTCGCTCTATGTTTCTGAACTCGACGCAAGTAGTATAGATGTGTTTAAGCTGGGCGATGGAACAGGAACCGAAACCAATGGCATATACGATCCTTCGTACACGGGTATGTATTGGTACAAAAGTGGAGATCCGACTAATGCAAATCTTCCAGTTCAATTGGTGAATGGATTTGAATTTTTCGCAAATGCATATAATAGTGGAAATAATAGACCCAAACTGTATTTTACAAAGATAACGATCGAGGAAACAGATACTAGTACATCAGCTCTTGATACTTTGTATACACTTAGTAACGCCATTGCAGACAATGCTACTCTTATAACTATGATTGCTCAGTGGAAAACAGATAGAAGTAATAGTGATACTCTATATGGTACAATTGACACTTGGAATACTAGCTTAATTACTGACATGAGTGAGTTGTTTAAGGATTATACTGGTAATGATATTACAATCGGTACTTGGAATACAGAATCTGTTGAAAATATGTCAGGTATGTTTGATGGTTGTACTGGATTTAATGGCGCCATCCATAATTGGAAAACTAGTAGTGTAACAAATATGTCTCGAATGTTTGCTGGATGTAGTAAATTTGTAAGATGGATATCCAATTGGGACACATCAAGTGTTACAAATATGTCTCAAATGTTTGCTGGATGCTTACTATTCAATGCTCCAATCGGAAAAACTTGGAATACTAGTTCAGTAACCAATATGTCGGGTATGTTTCAAAGTTGCGATAAATTCAATTTCCAGGGAGAATCCAGCAATATTTGGAACACTAGCAATGTGACGAATATGTCCTTTATGTTTGATGGGTGTGATAAATTCAATGGACCCATTGTGAATTGGAATACGAGCCAAGTAACTACTATGGAAAAAATGTTTCAAAACTGCCCTCTGTTTAATCGCCCGATTCATACAAATGATCATAGATGGGCCACTTATGCTGTCACCAATATGGCTGATATGTTCTATGGATGTACCAACTTTAATCAAGATATCAGTAATTGGAACACGAGTGGGGTGACGACAATGGATTCCATGTTTGAGTCTTGTACTGTATTTGATCAAGATGTGCGGTTATGGGCCGTATCTACATCGACTGGTGGAGCAGGACAAACTGACGCGAACTTGAATGAAATGTTTTATTCAGCAAGTGCTTTTGTAGAAAAATTCAATTCAACCGATTCGACATTACTATTCGACACGTACGGTACACCCACTATTGAATTCTTTGATGTTTCAAATACACCAATTAGTGATATTAGTGTAAACATTGGTTGGAACTTACTCCATATTACAGCCGATGGTGAACTATCTGGCTCTACCATTGAGGCAGTTTACGAATATGATGCTTCGACCAATCAATATCTGGTTATTGTCGATCCTGTAAGTGCAAATAGTCCTACAAGTGTTACTACAAACCGAAGTTACATGGTAAAAACAAATGCTTCTTCTACTATCACATTTACTACCATTTTATATCAAGATGCAAATCTCGTACAATTTAATTTTCATGATAATGACAATATAACGGTTACTAATGGATGGAATCTCATTGGATGGAATTCGACTTCTTCTCACGATTTAGGAACCATAGACGATAGTTCTAACCTTATTGTAGCAAATACATTACACGAATACAATGTAAATGGTCCAAGCAAATTTGGACTTCAAATTGGAACTAATTTGGTTAAGGCCAATCGCGGTTATTGGGTGAAATGTAGCGATAGTGGAATACTGGCAATAAGCAAAAATGCGTGAGTTAAGATATTTTAGAAATAGAAATAGAAATGAACGAATAGAGAGAAATTAAAAATAATATTATTTTAATAAATAATATTATTTATTGTAAATTAATAGCACTGTAATATAGTATATATTATGGTTAATTTAATTACATTCACAACTTATGACAATATAGGTGGTAATTCAGGAACGCCATTTGTATTTGGATTTACAGATAAATCACAAAATAATGATTTTGATAATACAGGTACAGCTTTGGACGCGGATTTGGAAATTCCACCACCACCGCCACCAGGATCAGCTAGTACAGGTACTCCAATTTCAACTAGTTATATTGACACCATGTATGTTAAGGTTTCTGATGGGACAAATGATATAAATGCTTATCAATATTTTATTGATAGTAACGATAATAATGATATCGCATTGGATTTAGCAGTCCGAGATTATGGCGGGGATAATGTAGTATTTAAATATAATCACAGTGATATTAGTGGTGTTTTAGGAACATTAAATATTACAAATGATAGTTGGACTATTGATTTGGTAAGTGCTAGTGCTAGTGTTACTGGTTCAGGTGGTTCCAATCCTACTGTTACAGAAAATGGAGATGTACGAACAGTTACTTTGCCCCATTTAGCTAATAATACCTTTTATACAATGAATTTAAAACAATATGTGGTTTCTAGTGGGCCGACGCAAGTGACGCAAACGATTACATTGAATGCTGGGTGGAATTTAATATCATTTTATGTTGATTTAAATAATGCACCACCAGCTACAGTATTTGCTTCATTAATAAGTAGTAGTAATTTACTAGTAGTTACCAAATATAATTCATCTTTTACGGCATATGACCCAACTAAGCCAGCCTTTTTGAATTCATTGAGTACCATGACAAATGAATTTGGATATTGGGTTAAAACAAACAATGCTGACACTATTAGTGTAAATGGAATTAGATTTAACGGACCCTTACAATTAAATGCTGGATGGAATTTAATATCATATTATTTAACGGATTCTTTAGCACCAGCTACAGTATTTGCTTCATTAATAAGTAGTAGTAATTTACTAGTAGTTACCAAATATAATTTATCTTTTACGGCATATGACCCAACTAAGCCAGCCTTTTTGAATTCATTGAGTACCATGACAAATGGATTTGGATATTGGGTTAAAACAAATACTGCTGTATCTGTCTATTATCTATAAATTAATTAATAATCAATAATTTGTAATTAATACATACATACCTTTATTAAATAAATATTTAATAAATATATATGCCAACTCCAACTAATCCAACTGGTAGCAACGAAGGTGCTGCTTTACCTGGTGTTGTTAAAATAGATAATAATTCATTAACTGGCTCTGATAGTGACTGGTATATAGCAGCATATAATGTATCAGACGAATGTATTGGAACTGGTACTATTACTACTAGTGGTGTTGTTAATTATATAGTAAATCTTGCGATTAATAAACCATCATCAACAGATGTAACTTTTACTGTAAAATTAGGTAATACTGTAAGCAATACAACATATAGTCACGCAACTATAATTACATGGTCTAATCAAAATGGTGGTGATTTGCCAGGATATACTTTTTCTAGTGAATTCAATTTTACACAAGATGCTGGTGGCGGTGGTGGCGGTGGTGGCGGTGGAACAGTTACGGTTCCGACAGCAACTAATCCAACTGGTAGCAACGAAGGTGCTGCTTTACCTGGTGTTGTTAAAATAGATAATAATTCATTAACTGGCTCTGATAGTGACTGGTATATAGCAGCATATAATGTATCAGACGAATGTATTGGAACTGGTACTATTACTACTAGTGGTGTTGTTAATTATATAGTAAATCTTGCGATTAATAAACCATCATCAACAGATGTAACTTTTACTGTAAAATTAGGTAATACTGTAAGCAATACAACATATAGTCACGCAACTATAATTACATGGTCTAATCAAAATGGTGGTGATTTGCCAGGATATACTTTTTCTAGTGAATTCAATTTTACACAAGATGCTGGTGGCGGTGGTGGCGGTACCGATACAAAAAAGCCAGTTATTTCATCTGGAACATCAGGAATAGATTTAGATGAAAACATTGGTGCTGGACAAATTATTTATACAATAGAGGCAACTGATAATGTAGGTGTTACAGGTTATGCCATTGCTGGTACAGATGCCAATCTTTTATCTGTAGATCCTAATTCAGGTGTAGTAACATTAACTGCAAATCCTGATTATGAAAATAAAAGTAGTTATAGTTTCGATGTTACTGCTACTGATGGAACAAATATTAGTCTTCCAGTAACGGTTACATTTGTAATCCGTAATGCAAATGATCCTACAACTGGTATTCCTAGTATTACAACATCTGGACCAGGTACTTTGTTAGCGCCTCTAGTTGGAGATACTTTAACAGCAACTTCAGGAAATATAGCAGATCAAGATGGATTAGGTGCTTTTTCGCACCAATGGAAAAGAGGTGGAGTCAATATTTCCGGGGCGACTAATTTGACATATACAATTGTGTCAGCTGATGTTGGTTCTACAATTACAGTAAGTGTTTCTTTCAATGATGGTGGGAATTATGCTGCTGGACCATTAATATCTAGTGCAACTGGAGCAGTTACAGCACCAAATAGTCCTGCTACAGGATCGCCAACTATTACTGGAACTGCTTCAGAAGGAGGAACTTTAACAGCAGATGTAGGTACTATTGCTGATACAGATGGTTTACCTGGTTCTTATACATATCAATGGAAAAATTCCTCGGGGGATACTGTTATTGGAACTAGTTCAACATATACAGTAGCAAGTGCTGATATAGGAACAACTATCACCGTCACTGTTTCTTTCACTGATACTGCTGGAAATGCAGAATCCCTACTATCCGCAGGAACATACATTGCTGCACTTGATGAATTAACCTATTTTTGGACAGAATATTTTGCAGATGCTTCTAATAATATTCCTGCTGATTCTACTCTTATTCATTACGCTATTTACAATACCACAAAAGTAAGTGGTGTTCAATTTACATACAATGTAGCTGGAACTACAGAAGTTGCTGATGTGAGCTATAGTATAGTAGACAATTCGAACAACAATACTGCAGTTTACAAAAAAGATTGGCTTCAAATGATTAATAATACAAATGATGTAGCATATCAATCAATGGTATTCTGGGGAAATGTAAGTCAGACTCTTAATGGTATGGTTACGGGTACATTTGCTATCATTGATGGTAATATTACATTGAAATCGATTGTAGGAATCACGAATCATTTATCCGAAAATATAGCAACAACTAATGTTGTCCTTGCTAAGCCTCAGAATCCACCTACAATTGAGAATCCGGGAGGACGAATATTAGGTGATCTTAACTTTGATGCTTCATTAAATAACACTGATGCTGATATTATGAGCGCATATTTACTCAATGATACTGATATTTCATTCAATACATATGATAGTAATGGTGCCGAAATAACACCAAAGAAAACAGCTCAAGAAATAATTGACGAAATGATGGGTGGTGAATGGTTAGAGCATGTTGATATTAATGCTAATGGACATGTTGATGTAGGTGATTTAGTAAGAATATTATCTAAAATAGCCGATCCAACTTTTAATATGTCATCAGGATTATAAATTAGTATTTTATTAAAACTCATTAGCATTGAAATACATAAAAATTATATTTACTATTTAGCATGAAATAAAATAATTAATAAATAATTATTTTATTTAGAATAAGAAGACAATCAGACATAAGACCAAGACAGGTCGTCAACAGACAAGACAATACCTAGATGAGCCGTCGGCAGACATAATATAATATAATATATTTAAGTAGTATATAATGGCGCCAACAGACGTAGCAATTTGGACGGAACATGACCAAAAAACAATTAATAGTACGACTACGCCTTGTACAATGATTATGTATCGTACAATAAGTAATAAATTCATATCAGGAGTATATGTACCATCTTTGTTATTCAAATCAGGTTCAAACGCACCTGTATGGAATTCGAGTTATCAATCAAGTGGTGATGGTTTTTTAGATGCAGCGAATTTATCAAATTGGCGATTGCCTACTGTCAAGTCACCCTATCATAAACACGAAACACCTATAACTATTACAAATCGTTTGCTACTTGCTGGTTCAACTGCTCAAAAAATTACATCCCAAAATACATCTTTTAATAGTACTAATTATAAAAGTACCTTTGCGAATTTTGCTGATACTACTTTTAGCATTGGAACCGGATTACAAATAGCTAACGCGACTGGTGGATTACATAGTAGCATAGCAACAGATAAACTTGTTGAAATGACACTCAATGATTTCACCTCTAATAGTAATAATAATATACATAATCGCGCATATAATAGCACCGATTTGAATGATTATACAACCAATAAAACTACCTTTGTACCAAATGTAAACTCAGTAGATAAACCAGACACTTTTTTTGTTGATGATTTTAGTTTTCCTACGACCAATTGGGATACCAGTAGTACTACAGGTATTATCTTAGAGGATATAGGTATATTTGATGGTATAAAATGTGTAGGTATTCAAACTGCTAGTGCCTCTAGTAAAAATTTATCTCAAATTAACTGGACACATGGTAGTAGTAAATCTACTTTTGATTGTATAACAACAAGTGGAACAACCGCAGAAATTTCAATGGTTACAAGTGCTGATGGTGGATTTACACATGGTAACTCTGCTACATCTTATATTAGTATAGATAATACTTCGTTATTAATGTCCCATATTGTAAAGGGAAAATATATTTTAAAACTTAATTATTCAGACAACTGGACCTTTGATAATACAAGGTCTGCTCTTGTTGTAAGAGCATTTTCAATGAATAATATGAGTCTTACTTTTTCTGCATCACCACAATCGCCTTCTAATGTAGATTTAGGGTCAAGGGTGCAATTAACATGGAAGGTTGACAGTAGTAATTTAAATAGAGTTTATAAACAATCCAATGATAAGACCTTATCCAATACAACAGGAACAGACAAAGTCATTTATACTGAAAATATTCGAAGATTACGTACAGATGGTGGAACTGGTGGTGGTAATCGTAGTCAAGATGTGTTGTGGTATGGTGATACTATCAACGAAACAATTTCTATTCTACCAGAAAAAATATGGACAACAACTACTGATAATTATATATATGATACATATGGTCTTTGGTTTAATGCTTCTTATACTTATTATATAGATGCTTATAATGTTATTACTGGAGATGTAATAACAAATAAATCTGTAACTGTTAATACCAAGCCGGGTACTCCTATTAATTGGCAAGTTGCTACAGCAGCACCTGCTACTGACAATCCAAGTATTCAAATGGAATGGCAAAATCCTTTAGCAACTGGATCAGCAAATACTATTACATATAAGATTACACGTAATCAGTATACTGTATCAGGAATCGATGTGTCAGATAATAGTACAGTAGAGACAACAAATATTTCTGCTTTGGTCTTATCTAGTACTATATCTAGTGTAACAGAATTAATCGGTGGTAAAGGGATAAGTATTGGAGGCAATTATGATGTTGAAGATTATCTTTATAATAAAGCATTTGGGTTTGATTTACAAGCAAATGCTAGTAGTAACGGTGGTAGTTCAGGAACCATATCGAATACAGAATTCACAGTACCAACTGGTACTACTGATATATCATTAAATTATACACTTGATGCTAGTCAAAATACTCTAGGAAGTATTATTCAAAGTAAAGATTGGCTAGACAATCCTTTAACTTATGAAAATAATTATATTGTTATTAGTTTGCCCGAAAACGGCTATACATTTTCTGATAATACTCTACCCACAGAATATCAAATTTTTGAAAAATACAAATTAATTGCTACTATTGACCAAACAAAAGTTGATGCTAGCGGTAACCATATTATATTGTCAAGGTATTGGGATAATACTGCTAATGCTAAACAATCTATGATAAATCAAAGAGAAACATTTGAGGGAATTTGGATAAATGTAGTTGCAGCCAAGCCAAGTGCTAATAAATACTCAGCTGTTGGTCCTACTAAATTTATAAAATTATTACCACAACCATTAGCTCCCGCCCCACATACAGTAACAAATATAAAGACCAATCGCTTATTAAATACTATTAGATTAGAATGGGATTTTATACCAGGTACGACAGATTCAACTGATCCATCTACTTTTGGTTATATTCAATATGTTGATATTTATGAAATTAGAATTCCAAGTTACATTCATTATGATAATGAATCAGATACTTCATATAATTTTACTACAAATAATGCTGTACCTGGTGATTCTAATACTATAGACACTACTTCAGTATATTATACTAGACTTGCGAGATATACCTATACTGAGAGTAGTCATTTCAATCAAAAATCATATACAGCTTCGCGAACACGTTGGGATAATGAGATTGTTGCATATCGAATCGTTACAGCTAACAATGCAGGGGTTTATTCTGGTCAAGATCCCAATGATTCTACTAGTGGAATTATAAGATGGGGTACAACTCAAGATAGTAGTAGCGGAACTGGGTATACTGATGCTTCATATAATGATTCATTTGCAACTACACATATTCAAGGCAAAACATTGCCACCTGCAGCTGCAACTGGAGTGACGTTGAACCCTTATACTGGTTCATTGACAGGAATAACAGCTCAATGGAGACCTACAGTGAATGGACAATATTCAAATGATACGAATTTAGGATACGGTGTGAGCTATGTATATAATAGTGTATTAGGATCAGGTATTTTAGAGCCATCTAATAATATAATTTATACATACGGAGATGATGGAGATTCTACAATTGCGCCAGGCAAAACATCTCCTGCTACTAATAGTTGGATTACCGAGGGTATATCTAATTTGGCACCTGGATCCGCATATACTGTATATGTAAGTGTGTATACAAATATGGAAGTGACTCATGCAGATAATGATGTGTGGACAATCGGTACTGATATTTCTGAAAATAGGACATATACAACTGCTACAAATTCTCTTACTACATCTGATTATGCGTTAGTAAGTAATGATAGTAATTCGAGTAATAATTGGCCATCTGGTTCTCCTATTCCTCTTGCAGTTAAGGAAAATGTTTACCAAGATAGTACTAATAGTACTACCACACAAATTCATTGGAAGCATCCACAATATAATTCAAATGTTTGGAATATTGTCAATGCAACTGGTGCTACTGTACAAAATACATTTACGGGTCCTGCATATTTCTGTAGTAAATATTTAGCATTAATAGGATTTGAAGCAGGAACCCCAACAAAAATGTTACTTGAAGCTACTAATGCTAGTTCTATGATAGATAATTATACTATGCAAGCGGGTGATATTATTGCTGTATTTGATGCTCAATTTAATAACTGTTTAGATAACTATACATACGCTGATGGTCAAACTGGTGCAGAGAAAGTACTTTTATGTAATAAAGATTCAACAGGTAATAGTGGCTTTTGGTTTCAATTGTATAAAACAGCTGACAATACGGTTCATGATATATATGTAGATAGTTATCGAAGGAAAGATAAAGATGGAAATGTAACACAGGGTGCTTCAGATTTAACAAAAATAGCAGATGGACTTAGTGGAGGAATATATCAAGATTTACATTTTAAATTCGCAGATAAGCAGTATAAAGTATATCATAATGGTAAACACATTGATACTAAGGAAAATCTATTGTACTGTTCTGTAGTAAATAGTGATGCTAATATAAATAATTATGATATAACTTATTATACTACAATTCAAGATAATGATACAGCATATTCTAAAGTTTGTACTTCTGTCAATGAATCGATAAAATGGACATCTAATTCTCCAACAGGATATCTTATAGAATTACCACCAGTAATGACAATAGAAAATCCAGTTAAATCGAATATTACATATGATGCTGATGATAATAGTCAATTAGTACTTGGTAGTGGCGGTACACAAGAAGTAAAATTGTATAGTACAAAATGGACTTATGTATCTTTTTATGTAATTGATACCCTTAAGACAACAATTCATGACCTATTTGGAAGTATAACTAATCTAGATGCATCTGTCGGAGATGTACTTAATATATATAATAGTTCATCAACGGAATGGTTATATTCATCAGCCAATACAGGCGATTCCATACCCTGGGACAAATCAGGTGATGTTCCAGATGAAGATATTCATTATGATAAAGGATATATGGTTAGGTTAACCATTGGTACCGGAGGTACAACAGACGTGGATGGTACATTTAAAACATTAACTATTACTGGTAATAAAATTGGAGGAATGCATCTATTATTAAATCAAGGACCCAATTTTATGGGACATCCTAAATCAACACCAACATTAGGAAGTCAGTTACTAAATAATACATTTGATATAAATAACACGAGTACTTCTTTCTGGAGTCAATTAATAGTAGTATTTAATGAAAAAGGTATACCTTTAACCGGTCCATATTATGATGTATATTATGATCAGAACGGTCCAAGGGCAACTATTGATCTTACTCAATTACCATTAGATTACCTATATGGAGCAGCAGCTGATGGTGGAAATGGGGTAATGGATTTTAGCCCTGGAATAATGTATTATACAGTTGTTCACACAGGATTAACATTTGAAATTGGTTCAATGAAAGCGATGAGATATAAGGGTGATTTTGATAATAGCGCGGCGGCTACTAGTACTATAGGAGATGTTAATGCTCTTGCCAAATATTTAGTACAAATAAATCCTGAATTTAATGATATTAGTGGTTCGATAATTACCGAAAATAAAAGGGATCCTCCGAACAATTGGGCTAATATTAAAAGTGCCGATGGCACTGCTGTCGGTCTTAATGATTTGGTTTATTTAACTTCAATGGTAAAATCAGTTACAGGATATGAAAACTTCCCTGAAAGCGGAAGTCAACAAGCTTCATTATCATAAAGATAAACTTAAATCAAATTAAAATCAAATTAAAATAAAATTAAAATTTTAATTAAAATCAAAATAAGTAAAAATCAAAATAAGTAAAAATCAAAATCAAATAAAAATCCTAATAAAAATTAAATAAATTTAATAAGTAAAAATTGTGTATAAATCATAAACAATTTTTACAAACTATTAGTAACAACAAGAATAATTAAAATGACAGAAATATATTTATGGACAGAAAAAACGACAAAAAATATTTTACAGTTACAGAATGATTTAGCAACTTATCAAGATGTTTCATGTACCATTTTAAAAACAATGATTAAAAACGATCAAAAGATTACGGGTCTACATTTATCGTATACATTGACAACAATAGACCAATCATCGCCATCTTTGCTTGAATGGAATAACATGTATCAATCAAGTGAATATAATAATAATGACACAAACATAAGTACTGGTATAGATCAGAGTAACAATAGCGTTATAGTAGAGCACGGATGGAGTGTAACGGGTGTCAATTCATCGTCATCAGATTCTAGTAAAAATAGATTATTATTTGCGGGAACAGTGAATCAGCCAATAACTTCTAGTTATGTTGGAGGATCTTCTCCACAACAATACGAAGAGCAAACTTTAGCCAATTTTATAAATACAGAATTCAATATAGAAACAGTGATTGGTATATCCAATGAGGTTGGACAGTTGTACAATTCGACTGCTTATCAAATTGGAAAACCAATTAACGGTTAACCATTCGAAATGATAATTCATGAATCGGTTAACATAATCAACGATATTACAATAAAAATATATAACAGAATATATTAATACAGCACATTTATGGCGAGTGTTTTCACAGATATAAATGATATTCCATATACTATTGATCTTAGTGGTGATATAATAGAATCGTCATATAGCAATATCATCTCGAAAAATAGGATCAAAAAGATATTTATCGGATCAAATGTCACTATGATTAGTAATAGGTTATTCCACACAATTGAAACCTTAGATGAAGTCGAATTTGATATAAGTTGTAACATACAGATTTTTGGTAAACAGGTATTTGAAACTTGTAGTCATTTAAAAAACGTTTATAATATTCCCAATGTCGCTGTCTCCATGGGTGTTAGCACATTTGTAGAGTGTTCCAATTTGGAAACCGTTACTTTTTCTCCAACATTTGAGTATCATGTCATACAAGATTGGACATTTCAAGACTGTGAAATATTGACTAGTATTACTATTCCATCATCGGTGACTATAATTAAGTCATATGCATTTAATAACTGTTCAAGCTTGACCTCCCTTAACATACCAGCAAGTGTAACCAGCATTGGAAACAGTGCGTTCAGAGGTTCTGGGTTGACCTCCCTTAACATACCATCCAACGTTACCAGTATTGGATCATATGCATTTAATAACTGTTCAAGCTTGACCTCAGTAACCTTTGCGGAAGGTTCCCAATTGGTGGCCATTGGTACTAATGTATTTACAGGTAGTGATTTAACCACTATATATAAAAATGTAAATACAACCTCTACCATTTTATCATTGGGACCGAATCAAATAGTTAGTGGTAAAGAAAATGTAGATATCATTGGAACAAAAATATTTAATGGAGAAAACAATGTTTTAACACAAATAATTGTCCAGAATGATTTAAGTGGTGCGTCTATTGTTACTATTAATGGATATAAAACAATCGGACAGTATGCGTTCGAGAATCAGTCAAAATTAACCGATCTGACTATTTCTCCAAATCTTATCAATATTGAAACAAGCGCTTTTAATGGATGTGAAAATTTAACTAATGTTACTTTGTGGGACATTACATTAATATGGTTAAATAAAAATAATATCGGTTTGAATTTAACAACTGGTAGTTCACCGTCATTTTTTGGAGCGTCTAATGTTTCAATTAATGTCATGTATATAGAAGAAGCGATGGGTGAATTTACCATTCCAGAAAAGATATATCCACCGACAGTAACTGGACACAATGTTGGGCCAGACCCTCTACCAAAACCAATGCCAGCTAAGAAGACGATTGAATCGTCACTCATTCCCGAACAGATATATCCACCGACAGTAACTGGACACAATGTTGGGCCAGACCCTACACCAAATCCAGTGCCGGCTAAAAAAACGATTGAATCGTCACTCATTCCCGAACAGATATATCCACCGACAGTAACTGGACACAATGTTGGACCCGAGCCTCTACCAAAACCAGTGCCAAATGAAGGAGCGATGGATGATTTTATCGTACCCGACCAGATATATCCACCGACAGTAACTGGACACAATGCTGGGCCAGAGCCTCTACCAAAACCAGTGCCAGCTAAAAAAACGATTGAATCGTCACTCATTCCCGAACAGATATATCCACCGACAGTAACTGGACACAATGCTGGGCCAGAGCCTCTACCAAAACCAGTGCCAGCTAAAAAAACGATTGAATCGTCACTCGTTCCCGAACAGATATATCCACCGACAGTAACTGGACACAATGCTGGGCCAGAGCCTCTACCAAAACCAGTGCCAGCTAAAAAAACGATTGAATCGTCACTCATTCCCGAACAGATATATCCACCGACAGTAACTGGACACAATGTTGGACCTAATCCTACTCCTAATCCGAATCCGAATCCGAATCCGAATCCTAATCCGAATCCTAATCCGAATCCTAATCCTAATCCTAATCCGAATCCTAATCCGAATCCTAATCCATACATTCCGTCATCAAATGGTGGACCCATTCAAATATGTAACTCAAGATTTAGAAACTGCAATGCTTTCAATAAAAATATGCCTGGTTCTTCTGGGAATGTAGTAACAAATAGTCAAACACTCGCAGAAAAAATGTCTACATTGATACAGTATCAAAGTCAAATACGAAATAAGAAATGGACGGTTAAAAATGTAGCCACAAATGTATATGGACAGCGCGCTGGAGGTCCATCTGGCTATGGTCGAGCACCTAGAAACCGATTTTAAAGTTTTACATTTTTAATGATTATATTTTGATTCTTTGTGCGTAAATTACATTTTAGGAATAATATTTTCTCTCTATCTTTTATAATGACTAAAAGACACGACAAAGGCCCCGATAACAAATATCACATTGGCAATAAGACATACGACCTTCTTATAGGTTCACGCGCTCAAGTTTGGCACGAAACAGCATACATGACCGCAGGAGGTTTAAAGAAACACGACCTTATTATGAAAAATGGAAGAATTCTTTCCAAGAAGAAGAGTCATTTAGCCAAGACACAAAAACACCTTAAGGGTTTCCTTCAACCTAAGGGTAGCGGTGTATTTGGTAATAAAAAGACCAAGAAATCTAAGAGATCTAGCAAGAAGCGCAGCCATCGCAGAAAGTAAATATTTAGATAATGTTTGCGAATATACTATACATTTATAACTAGTAAATCATAATTATTATATTATAATTATGATTAGTATGATACTAGATTTCATCTAAATATTTTTAAATGAATCGACTTTTATAAAACTATTTTCAACAATATACAATTCAGATTCTTCTTTAATAAATCTCTCAAAGTATCGTTTACTGGTAATGAATTTGTTTTTACATTTGCAATAGTATTGATACAATTCGTTGATTGGTATCTCTTCTGAGTAGATGTTATTATTATTATCGCCATTATTTTCATTATCGCCATTATTTTCATTATCGCCATTATTTTCAAGAGTATTATGTGGTTTTTTATTATCATAAACTGGGTTATATTTTTTAATAAAGTCAACAATATCTTGTTTTTTATTCCACAACTTACATCGAGTATTTAATAAATATTTATCGTCTTCCATAGTAACTTCTGGATAATAATGTTTAATCAAGTCGATAACATGCTTCTCAGTAATACTACTTTTTGTATGATGTGTAAATAAAGAACACAACTCATCAATTTCAAGCTCTTCCACATTACCACAAATATCACTGGAACCACCCGACCCATCTGAACCATATGAATCATCCAGGACTTCAACGAATTCATTCCAAAACTGAATAAATTTACTCACAGTTGGTAAAATTTTGCTCGTACAATCTAAAAATACATCGGCATGACCATCATAATTAAATTTCTCGATCATTTTACTTTTTAAAGTAGATGAAAAAAACACATTCGGTAGTCGCTCAGCATCAATAAAATGTTTCCATAAATACTGCATGTTTTTCCATGAAATAGAACAATCTTCACTTTTCTCTATATTTTGCTCATAAAATATATCTATCATTTGAGATTCATCTTTATCTTTTAAATAGAATGCATATTTCTTTAAGGCAGTATCCTTACAGTGTTCTGATAAGAATGTGTCGGCGTTATCATATCGTTGAGAATAATGGGCAGCTACGCAAAATAAATCGAGTGCATTATTTTGTTTGAAATAATGACTCCAATTCTCTAGATTAATCTCGTCTAATGTATCAATAATTCTACATTCGCTATATTTATGTTCGTAATATTTAACCTTGAATACATTAAATAAATTTGCACTACCGAATAACATACAAGATAGATTACTTAATTCTTTAAAAAAAGGCTTACTTTTGATCGTGATAAAATAAGTATGATTACATTTTTTCAAAAGAGCATCACCGAGAACTGTTAATATGTATTTGGCCTTTTCACGATTGTTACAAACAGATGGGTATAACCGATTAATTACTGCTTGAATTGTTTCCGATTCTGGAATACAAGAAAATACCTCACGTTCTTTGATTTTCTTTAAAATAGTCACTTTCAGTTTGTGCTTCCAATCCATCAATGTTTTATTAGCACTAATTGTTGATAAAATAGTGTGCTGAACATCATCTTCTTTAGCTACATAGTATTTATTGTCGTCGCGATATTCAAAAAATAGTTCGGATGATGATTGATAATAAAATTTATGATTGTGCAAAAATTTTTGTATAAATAGCTCGGATTCGGATTCTAATTTATTTTTTCTTTTCTCTCTTTCGATTATGGTAGTATGTGTATTTTCTAATGATTCTGGTAATTGTTCGACATGTTGTACTAGCTTATTAAAAATAGTAGGGTTATCTTGGTATTTTGAAACTAATTCTTTTATTATGGAAGTTAATGATTCTTCTGACATCTAAATAGTATAATGAAATCGTTTTAAATCGGTTTACAATAGTTTTTAAATATAATTGCTACTGAATTATATAATTACGACTGAATTATTCATATGAACATACCATGTAGGCTAAAAACCATCCAACTGTTGCATAGAACTGATCACCTATGCGATTTGTCATATTGTCGGCTTTGTCCTTGCCACCTGGCCATATAGGAAGTTTATTTATTAGTTTCATTCCAATATGTGTATTCTCAAGATACTCGAACAAAAGATGAATGATAAACCATACATAGAGAGAACTACCCCAATAATAAGAAATAATACCAGTAGACATATGTAAAAGTGAAAATCTATCCGTAAAATATTTCCCCATTTGTGTTTATAATTATACTATAATAAAACATTAAAAAAAATTAAAAAAACATTAAAAAAAATTAAAAAAACATTAAAAATGGAATGAATGCTTACACAACAAAAGATAAATTATTCCATTTTAATATATTTAACTATTATATACATTTCGTTAATTTAAAATGTCCAAAATAATTGCCATAGACAAAAGTAAACCAAATGGTAAAAGACTTTTTCAAAAATTCTCGTCGCGATTATTAAAAGAAAATGCGGAAAAGTCATTGTGTATGACGGACATAAAAAATGACTTTTTAGAGAATTCTCTTGAAGACGCCGATTATTTATTTGTTCATACATTTCAATATGATGGATTTGAAGAAATTAGAGGATTTGCCTGCGTAATACACGAACCTGACGATAATAATGATAATAATAATGATAATAATAATGATAATAATAATGATAATAATAATGATAATAATAATGATAATAATAATGATAATAATAATGATAATGATAATCATTTATATTTAAAGTTAATATGTAATTCCAAATTCCACTCTATGGAAACAAGAATACAAGATGATAAACCTAAAATGAAAGGGACAGATATAATGAATGAAATTATAAAACTAGGAGAGAAATTAAAGGTAAATTATATTAAATTGGATGCTATCGAAAGTGTTATTTCTTATTATTATAATTTAGGATTTCGATTTGAAAACCGAGAACAGGGCGAACATGTGAAAGAGCGTGAATTAGTGAATCAGTTAAGAAGGGCACAATTATTACACGATGATACTATGTCTGTCAGAGCAACAAATGAAATTGTAGCCAAGTTTTATCCTGGATTTTACAACGAAGCAAAACAGCGTGAATTTGGTCAAGGAGACGGAACTAGAAAAGAAGAAGCTATGGAGTATGGAATTCCAATGATATATAATCTTTTAACAAAAAACACATTAACAAATAATAAAAAATCAACTACAAATAGACAACATAAAGGTGGTAAAAGACGCACACGAAAACATAAAGTTTCCCGAAAAATTAAACAAGGATATGTTCCAAACAAATATATTCCAAGAAGATATATTCCAACTAAGTTAACTCAAACAGATAAAAAGAAACAGAGAGAAATGTTAAAAAAATCTAGACGACAATACAAACAAGGAAAATATTATACTCGTAAACGGATAAAATCATTTAAATCCAAACCAAGCAACCATGTATTGAATGCGAAGCGTTTATATAAAGTAAATAAAATAAAACCATCTAGAACATTGGCCATTAAAACAGGATGTTCGTTACGATCATTGAGAGAAATTGTAAAAAAAGGGGAAGGAGCTTATTTCAGTTCAGGTAGTCGTCCAAACCAAACCGCACAATCATGGGGATATGCTAGATTAGCGAGTTCAATCACCTCTGGGAAGTCGGCTGCAGTTGACTATAACATTCTTGAGAAAGGTTGCAAGAAAACGAGCAAAGCATTGAGATTGGCTAAGAAATCAAGAAAAAAACACGGTTACGGAAATCGAAAGACAGTTAGCGTTAAATTATAATGTTTACATGTGTGATAATATATTATAGGTCTTTGATACTATAATATGTTATTTATGTGTCGGTATGTATCATGTTATTTACACCACATACACTTTTTATGTTTTACTGAACATTCAATACAATTCATTGGGGCTAAGTAAAGGTATCCAAAAGGATTGGATACATGATCCGGATTCGTATATCCATGGACGCGTTTTTTTTTACAATGTAAACATTTGAATCTTCCTGGACTTAATGGATATACTACTCTAACATCGTAGGTTTTGTGTAATTCACATATATATTTATTTTCATCTCTATATTCACATTTATTATTGTCCATAGTATAATATATTACTGCTTTTATCGTAATATATTACATTCTGTTTATGTTGTATTTCATCATCTTTATGTTGTATTTCATCATCTTTATGTTGTATTTCATCATCTTTATGTTGTATTTCATTCTGTTATTTCATATAGTGGTTACTTACTTCGTGAATTTACTTATTTTCTCTCTTCGTATTGTGTTTAGACTTCTTTTTATGGGACTTGATTGTTTTGTGTATAAACTCACCTAATGGTTTTTTATCCAAAGATTTAAAATAAGTCCATGGTTGGCTAGGTCTATCAAGTAAATAAGGCGCATATCGCTTCCATTGCATATTTTGTTTTATGAATGGTTTGACTTCGAAAGGCGTACCACATGAGCTACCCCATCTTCCATAAAACCCCATATTTTTACATGATTCGGTATCGACTACACATCCGTCGACCGCACCACGAGGTTGGTATGGTAATGGGCGGTCAGACTGACTCATAAATGCGCGGTCATCCAATTCGTAGTGAGAACATACAGATCGTGAGCACATGTTTGTTTTATTGAGATACACATCATAATGGTCAGCTATTAACTCCTTGGCAATATCAACATTTAATTTCCCCTTGTTCTCTTCCATTAATTGTTCCAATCGGACTTTTCTAGCACCTTGATGTCTACGAATATCATCAAACCCACTATTAACACATTCAAGATTTCTAATTCTAGTATCGTATGGTGCATTGAAACCAATAAAATAGCCATTCTTCTTTCTCTCTATATTTGAAAAATTAAGTCCTAATTCTATACGCATGATTTCGTTGTTGTTTGTATCACCAATCAACCATGAATTTGCATAATCACCAGAATTTTCTTTTTGAAGCATTTCGACATAATCATCTAATGTATTCGCATATTGCATACAATTACGAATACGACAACTAATGGGGTCTTTATGAACATATTTGATAAATCCACCGATGGTTGTTTCGGTGCCAATGAATCCTTTGCTATTGATAAAAAAATCAGTTTGACTACACAAGTATCCAGGAGCTCCTTGAAATAAAATACGATGACCTTTTGTTGGTTTAATATCAATAATTGTATTGAAATATTGTCCATCTACAAAATTCTCAAATGTATTATGAGCACAACATATTTTACCATCATGTGTATAGTCACCTACAGCAATAAATGATGAACATTTATCCTTTGAACCGCCTTCCATAAGTCCGCCGTCGGGCAATGTTTCTAACAAATGTCCGTATTTCTCTCTAAGATGTGGCATCTCTTCTAAATATACTTTTAATTTTGGAAGAGCGTAATCAAATGATGTAATATTGTTCCATAAGATAAGTTGATCTAAATCTACTTGTGCTCCTTTTGAAATACCTTTAATTTCTTCGAAAAATTCGGGGAAATTTTCTTCAAGAGGTTTTTTAAAGAGAAAATTACTGACTTCGACGAAAAATGCCATTTCGATACCATGACTGTCATACATTTTCCACTTTAATGTTTTGAGACATTCCTTAATTTCGTCGCGCAATAAAACTCCATGGGCAAACCCTCTTTCACTAGCATTTCCTCTTATAGAAATATAATTCCATCCGTTTTTTTTAAACTTGAACCCGTTTTTAATTTTCATATATAGTATTTGTATATAAAATTGTGCATTTATATATACAAATGGTCGAGGATTTTTTGATTATAGATTATAGATTATAAAGGATGTGTTATATTGATACATATATTTATGCATTAATGGCAGCATCTTCATTTGTAATAGCATTTACATCATTTTCATCAGCCTCTTCCGTTTTATCCTTCTTGGGAATTGGAATACCGAATGATTTACTGACCAAATTCATATAACTTATCGCAAATGCTAGTAAAATAATACCGAATGCAACTAAATCACTATTTGAAAGTGGTTGTTTTAAGAAGAATTTATTCATAAGCAATATAACAGTAAACTGGGTGATAATCAAAAGGAATGTGTCTTGTGTTTCTGTAACTAGTTTATATTTATGTCCTAAATTGACAGCAATTGTCATAAAAAACCAATCTAACCAAGCGAAAGGTAGAGCCATGGCAAGAGCCTTTAACATGGATAAATCAGGATATTTTAGTGTATAAAATTGTCCCCACATAGAAATGGATTGAGCAATAATAAAGGATGCTAAAAATTGAACATATAATAAAATTTTATTCATATATATTATAACATGAAAACAAAATTTACTTGGAATCGATTAATTGTATGGCTTGTACTAAATATATTCATCGTATTGCTAATGGATTTAGCCCTATTTCAACAAACAACCCCTGAAATGAAAAACGCATCTTTCCTAAAAAAAGTGATGGGTGCCGAAAAATGGGCAACCATAGAATGGTTATTTGTTATACCTGCCAACAGAATGGGAAATTTATTTTTAACCGCGCCACAACTTTCATTAAGTTCTTATGTATTTGACTTTTTAGGCCAATTAGTCACAAATAAATACTGGTTACATGTTCCTACTACCGTGGATGATTATGCAGGTATGGTTATTATATTATTAGGTATGTTTATATCTGCTTATAAGATATTTGACTAAATATTATTATCCGACCCATAGTTTTTGTTTTTGTTTTTGTTTTTAGTTTTAGTTTTAGTCAACATGAACACCCAATATTTTATATTAAACGCATAAGTATTTAAAGATTTTAATATAAAAAATAATTATAAGGGATGTCTTCGTTTGAATCCAAAAATGTTCTAACTATTAAAACGGTTCAAATTGCTCCGTTCCGCACATTAATGACTGCTCTAAAGGATATATTATTGGAAACAAATATTACCTTTAAGAAAGATGGTATTCGAATTATCAATATGGATAAATCACATACTATGCTCGCCCATCTATTTTTAGGCGCTGAGAATTTTGAACACTATGAGTGTAACAAAGAAAAAATTGTTATAGGTGTTAATATGTTTCATCTGTTCAAATTAATTAATTCCATTGATAATGATGATACATTAACTATCTACATTGAAGAGGATGATTATTATGATGGTATTGTTTCCTTTCTTGGTCTAAAATTCGAGAATGGTGATATTAAACAATGCAAAACACAAAAATTACGCCTTATTGAACCAGATACTGATGAATTTGAAGAGCCTGATGTTCATTTTTCCTCTGTCATTAATCTACCATCCACTGATTTCCAGAAAATCATTCGTGATTTGTCTTGTATATCAGACCGATTGGAAATTAAATCAGTGGGCAATGAATTGATCTTTCGATGTGCTGGACAATTTGCTACTGCAGAGGTAAAACGCGAGGAATCAAATGGTGGAATGGAATTTATTGAAAAACAAGACTCTAGTAAAATTATCCAGGGTGAATTTTCCTTGAAGAATTTGGGATATTTTATCAAGTGTACCAATCTCTGTAGTCAGATTGAAATGTATTTGGAGAATGACTTGCCTTTGGTCGTTAAATATTATGTAGCCAGTCTTGGAACTATTAAATTGTGCTTAAGTCCACTTCCCCCTAATAATTAAAATTTCATGTCTTGATTTATATAACGACTTTCAGATATTCTGGTATTCCGGTATTCAGATATTCTGGTAATAATATAATAATATAATAATAAATAAACATTTTTATTATTATATGAGACATTGATAACGCTGTAGTTATAACGCGTCTTCTTCTGGTAGAATGACATTATGCATGGTATAAATATTTTTTATTTTACTTCGTCTACAAGGTAAAATATATGGATTACACCTACAACATAATATACCAACCATTGTAATTACGATACATATAGACAGAGATATAAAAGCTATCATTATAAGTATTTTATATTCCTCTTCATGTTTAGCCATTTATATGAAATAGTATAGTTATTATATCATAAAAAATATTTATATAGTTGTTTTTTATTAATTTATATATATGTACGAATGTATTGAAAAATATTAGTTACATTATTATATAATGTTCAATATGAGTAATAATATATTAAAACGACATAATGAAATTATCAAAAAAAATGAAATTATCAAAAAAAATGAAATTATCAAAAAAAATGAAATTATCAAAAAGGTGAATGGATATTTTAATAACTCATTATTTTTACATACACTTGTTTTAATAGATTCATTCCCTCATGTACAAAATGCAGAATCAGAATTATTATTGCGCATTGCCATCTATTGTAATGAATATAATATTGACTTTATTAAAATTAATAAAAACGGCATTGTATTACCTGGTTATTTATTAACTGGTATAAATATAGATAATTTTCCAGTTAATAATAAAATAACAGTCATTGCAACACATTATATAGCTAAAAAGATTAGTAAACATACAACAATTCTTACATTATGGAATCCAGTTTCATTCATGCTTGAAAATATCGAAAGTATAAAAGATATAACTGGATTCGACGGCTATGTGTCCGCATTTTCTCCTATAATAGACCAGTTTATTTATTCAATTACACTCGATAATATCATGTATGGACAATTAACAACTTCTCTACCTATCTCTATTATGTCTCCAATAAGTAAGCCAAATCCAAATCCAAAATTATTTTATGTTGGTACTAATTGGCAAAATACATACAAAGATAACGTGATGAAAGAAAATACTAGGGGTTCTGTAATTAACCTATTGAATAAATTAGATAATATGAATATTGTTAACATATTTGGTCCACAAAAATTTGGTAATATTATACCTTGGAAAGGATTTAAATCATATAAGGGTGAAATACAGTTTGATGGTATATCTGTGATAAAAAAAATACAAGAAACCGGTATATGTTTAGTATTGTCAACACAACAACACATTAGAAATGAGATTTGTTCGATGCGTATATTTGAAGGAATTGCTGCCGGCGTTCCAATAATTTGTGATAAAAACCCATTTTTTGAAAAATGGTTTGGCAATAATGTATTTTATTTGGAGGGTAAGACACCAGAAGAACAATCATTCAGTATTCAACAACACATAGAATATATAAAATCAAATGAAAATATAGTCTATGAAAAAATAAAAGGATGTCGAGAAATATTTTACCAACATTTTTCTTTCGATATACAATTTGCTAATATAATAAACAATATTCGAGGAGAAAATATTATTAAAATTAACTCATATATCGATGTAATTTGATAATAATAAATCATTATACTATTTTTTGTATTTTTTTAGCATTGATATAAAAAAATTTGTTTTTATATGTAATCATTTTTTTTAATATTCTGGAGCATGTTTCTTAAACAAGCATCCATAAGCATCGATTCCACTTGTACAATCAATCATAGACGCATTTTGAAATTCGCAATTTGCCAACCATATTTTAACAATACAGAAATTCTTTTTGGGGGAAATAGTTATCCCATTTATTTGTTTTTGTAAGTTTGCATTTTTTGATAAACTTTCACCAGTTAGACTATAAGACAAATTCTTCCAACAATCAGTAACAATTTTATTGTTTACCTTATATGAAAAGCATCCACCACCCCGATTTCTTGGATCCTCCCATAGAGGAGTGATTCCTTTGCGCATAATAAACAACATACAATTCTTCACCAATCTAGGTGGAATGGCTTGGGACACAGCAATAGCCTCTTCTACTGTCTTTATCGTGTATATATTTTTATAACTATTCAACGACCAATCAGTGTCATGAGGTAAATGTGCCCAAATACACCATTCATCGGCTAAATTGTGTTGTGGCATAGGCGAATCTTCCAAACTATGGGGGCCTTCCATTATACTATTAGGTGTCAATTTTTTTTTAAACTATTTACACTATCTTTATTGTTTATTTTTCTACTGAGCCTTTAATTTTTCACAATTCATAATTTTATTCATTAAATTATCGCTAACAATACTATTTAATGAAAATTCAAATTTTTTCTCTGTATCAGAATCAATCTCTGTCTCTACATCAGAATCAATCTCTGTCTCTACATCAGAATCAATCTCTGTCTCTACTTCAGAATCTGACCTAGATACTATTATAGAAGTTGGCTTTGGTTTTGCAGATGAAAAACAAGTTACACTGTCTTCGCCAAATTTAATAAAAAACGGACTATATAATTCAGCGGTGGACATATCTTGGGTCATATAATTCACACTAAACACTTCGTTTAACTCTACATCATATACTGTTTTCATATACCATTTAAAAAATGGGTACTTTAAAACATTATTTTGTAGTAAGAAGTTTTTCGGCTCTTTTAAAGATATATCATATTTGGTATTATTTGTAGTCAATTGAAATACAATAAAGTTTACTGAAGAAGGTTTCTCTTCTGGATGCTTCATTCGAATACTTTTATCGTCAATAATGATGGTATAGTTTTTTTTATCGTTATTTAAACTGTAGTCAGTATATAGTATTAAATCGTAATCAAGTTCTTCTATGGAATCATGTAAATCCGACCATTTTTTAAAACACATGACCTCGTTGCCGTTTTTCACTAAAACTACATTATTTCGGTAAGCGTAATCTGTTAATTCATGAAATTTTGGTATTAGTGTTTTTTTATAATAGGTATTTGTATATGTAATCAGTTCACAATATTTCCACCCGATATCAAAGATAATGTCTTTACAGAATGTATTACAGTTAGAAACAATATCATGATGCATTTGAGTTTTCTCATCTATGGTTTTGTATGGTAGAGCGATAAATACAGTGCTAAATATCGTAATATCATATATCATATACATTATATCAAACAACACTGCAGTAATATTTGTAAATAAACATGATATCTCGTTGAATAATGTCATTTATATAATAATTTAAAACCTTATACTTTTAAATTATTTCATTTAAATCTATTATTAAGTTAATCAGTGAAATTTAATCATGTTTATTTGATGGTTTGGGAACATCATTCGTTTGTTGTAGATTAACTGGTTCTTCTGTATCATTTGAATCGGATGATAAATCATTTCCTTTCTTTGCATCATTAATTCCATCATTGTAAACAGTATGTTCTTGATCTTTTATACCATGTATATTTGGTTGTCTATCCACATGTAGTACTTTTGGATAATCTGACGGATACACTACTTTATTTTTTGTATCGGATGGACTGTTACCAAAACCAAGCGTGATCATTAATATAGCAGTTATATAGGTCATCATGATGAATGGTAAAAATACAATTAACCATGAAATAATACCTAAACCTTGACTACAAAGTGCATTCAATACAATAGTGAATACAATCATGACAATCGATTTAAAAAAAGCAACATCGTAGAAACCTTTAAATGTATCAATAATTATTTGGGTTAGAGAAAATCCAACATACAAAATAGCGGGAGCACACAATTTACTGTTCATTTATATTATAAAAGCATAATATTTTAATGAAATATAGCTTCCCCGTCTTTTAATTCGCCTACAATATCACCGACTTCACCATTATCATCCGCATATATATTGCCATTCTCTTCGCCATCACAATAATAAGTAATGTCGTCGATTTCTAGTTCAATAACTTCCGTTTCTTCTTCGTCTGTGTCTGCCGACGGCTCTTTGTCTGCCGATTGCTCTTCGTCTGCCGACGGCTCTTCTTCTTCGTCTTCTGATTGCTCTTGTTCCTCTTCTTCTTCGTCTGCCGACGGCTCTTCTTCTTCGTCTTCTGATTGCTCTTGTTCCTCTTCTTCTTCGTCTTCTGATTGCTCTTGTTCCTCTTCTTCTTCGTCTGCCGACGGGTCTTGTTCCTCTTCTTCTGATTGCTCTTGCTCCTCTTCGTCTTCTTCTATCACATTGGTTGGAAATGTAGGTTGAACAGTAACAACTTCATCATCATCTGATAATTCACTATCACTTTCATTATCTTCGTCACTATCAATTTCATTGTCAGATATATCCACTATAACTTCATCCATATCTTGATAAGTTTGTGTGACCGGTTTATCGGAAATTTCCAATACAACACGAGTAGTTTCATTATTATCAACCTGTGTATTTTGTTGTAGTTGTATAATATGTTCCTTAAGACGTTTATTTTCCTCTACAATTGCTTGTACAAATGGTAGTCTTACGATATGTTCTATTATTTCACTGTATTTATTTATTTCATCATTATATATATTTGTCAATACTATTTCAAATTCTTTCTTTACAGAAGTATGATAATCTTCAACATATTTAGATAGTTCAATAGGTGATTTTTGTGTATATTCCATTAATTATTATAGTAAAGATTCGTTTAATATAGTTTAAAAAATATTTAATGTAATTATATAAAATGAATACAGACGATATTAGCAATATTTCACAAATAGTCTTAGACAAAGAGGAAATTAAGTTAGCCAATCAAGAACAAACCAATCAAGAACAAATACAGAAACTTCAAGAACTTCGCATAAATAGGATACAAACAGAGGTTGTCAACATGGTGTGTAGACAAACTGACTATGATGAAAATACAGCTAGAGATAAATTAAAAAACGCCGACTATAATTACGAAATCGTTTTAAACGAATTCTACGGCATATCAAGTAAAAAATCAGATAGTACGCACTCAAATAATACAACGAACCAACAAATATATGGAGAAATTAGAAATCTCATGGATATTGGTGCTCGAAAATTTCGAACCGACCAAGAAAATGCCGAAAAATACAAAAACACAATGGAGGAGGTAGATTAGACATTTATTTTTATTATATATAATCATCATTGATTTGCTTATTATATATAATCATTATTGGTTTGCTTATTATCTCACTCGGATATTCATTTTGAATCACCTTTTACAATTCCAAAATTTTCCAAAACTGTATTTTTAGTAGCTGTCACGGTTTTGCGTTTTAATTTGTAAGATGTATTTAGACTAGTTCGTTGATTTAATGCATAATCGGAATTATCTTCATATAATTCTGGGAATACATGTGTAAGTGGTTTTTCAGCAACAATCAACAATTGGTCACCTTTGGATAATTCCCTATATTCTTTTATAGATAAGTTACCATAAAACTTATCGAGAGTGTAATACGGGTTAGCAGCAGGTTTAATATTTTTTTCATAATTAAATATCTTTCCGTATACATGATTTAATAATTGATATCGTTCAAATTTCACAGAAGAATCCATTTTTTCATCCATTAAATACGCGGTACCACATTGTGGACTGCAAAAACACCCATATACTTGATAAGTCTCTTTGAATTCACATTTTGGAATATATATAGGAGGATTATCGAATTCACATGTACACCAGAAACAGGCCGATCTTTTGTCTGATATATCATTATTATGTAACTTTACTTTTAATGAATTGATTTTTTTCCATAATATCTTAATATCATCTCCATCAATAGATTCATTGTGAGTGTCGTATTGGTTAGATTGTTTATTTGTTTGTTCCGACACATTTGATACACTTGGTCCTGTCATATTACTTACAATCGTCATATTATTTAGAGTATCGTTCATTAAATCACTTGATGTAGTTTGTCCTTCCAAATAATTTACTGCATTATTTTCATTGAAATTAAAACTTTGAATTGATTCTACATTTGGGTCATATTGAAATGTTTCTTGGAATGAAGTAGATATGTCTTTTATAGAGCATTTCAAATGTAAAATAACATTGGGTTCTGCGCTCATGACCATTGTATTAATATCGGTTTGGGGAATAATTTTACCACCTTTGGGTTTACGACCTCTTTTTTTTGGTGGTGGTTTATCTTCGTCGATATTTACTGGAGAAGAGGCGTCTGATTTTGCACCTCCTTCTTGTGTTGTTGATTCAACTTGTAATACAACATTTTGCTTTTTTCTTCCTCTTTTCTTTTTTTCAGCTACGACTACTTGAGACATTTATATGGTAATTAATAAAAATTAATTTAAATTGTTTTTTAATATGTTTAAGCAATTATTCGGAATTATAGCATTTTCTACACATCGGTTGATACGATTCATTTGAACCGACTAATACTTGTTGTTCACTCTTTATAATGCGACGACTAAATATTGCCTTATTATTGCATCCGTTACAATTCGCTGTTAATTTCTCAACACTATCACAAAATGGAATCAAGTCTAATATATGTCCAAACTTATTACGTTTGAAATCACCGTCTAATCCAAATACGAATATATGTTTCTGATGAGTGTCTACTAACTCTCTTATTTCTATTAAATCTTCGAAAAATTGAGCCTCGTCGATTAAAATAACCTGGGAAACCGATATATCATCATGTTTGTCTTTCACAAAGGTATTTATTTTGTCGTATTTAAAACATGATATTTGTTTTTGGTCATGTGTACTTAATTGGTCTATAGAATATCGTATTTCTGAGCTATGTGTTAAAACAATAACATTCTGTTTATTTTTAATTGCCTCTTTGTATGTTTCGATTAATTTTGATGTTTTTCCAGCATACATGGGACCTACAAATAATCGCAATGTGCCATTTTCTTGGTATTGTTGTATATTTTCTTGTATATTTTTTTCATGTACATTAATATCTGAATTTTGGTTAATTGTCATATTTGAATCGGTGTTTGTATGCGACATTAATTTATAATATTAATAATCAATTTTATTTAAATAAAAAGTCCTTTATAATAATAAAGCAAATGAATGGTACAAACAATAAAAATTATACACCTTGGGTTGAAAAATATCGTCCAACAATATTCAATAATATTGTATTAGATCCAATGAATAGACAATTATTAGAAAATATTATGAAAAGACAATATTTCCCCAACTTATTGTTTTACGGACCGCCAGGAACAGGTAAAACCACAACCATCATTAATTTAATTTCATCATATCAAAACAAGCCTGGTAGTAAAAATTTAATGATTCACTTAAATGCCTCCGACGAGAGAGGTATTGATATTATACGAAATCAAATAAATAGTTTTGTTAATTCAAATAGTTTGTTTAATGAAGGTATGAAATTTGTTATATTGGATGAAGTGGATTATATGACAAAAAATGCTCAAACCGCTCTCAGATATTTATTACAGAGTTATAAGCCCAATGTTCGTTTTTGTTTAATCTGTAATTATATTAGTAGAATTGACGAAGCATTACAAAATGAATTTGTTCGCCTCAGATTTAATCAGTTGCCCGAACAAGCTATTTTTAACTTTTTAAATGTTATAAATATATCCGAAAATTTAAATTATTCGAATGATACGTTAGTTTCCATACAAAAATTATTCAATTCTGATATTCGTAGTATGATTAATTATATGCAATCTAATGATACCAATATCAACGAACAAAAAATTATCAAAAGAGAATTGTGGGAAAATATTACCAATGAAATAAAAACCAGCGATTGTTCTATTGTAGTAAATTATATGAAAGAAATTAGCAAGGAATATAATATCGAAAAGAAAAATCTATTGAAAAATTATTTGAATTATCTCATACGGCATCAGAATGAAATTGTAACAAATGATTTTTTAAAATTCGTTGAACATGTAATGCATATATCTGATATTAATATTAATTATTTGTTACCTTATTCAATTGTTAAGTTAAAAAAACATATACAATAATAATGTAGGATTAATGTAGGATTAATGTAGGATTAATGTATTATATCATCATGGTATATGTTACTATGATGATATATGTTACTATGATGGTATATGTTACTATGATGGTATATGTTACTATGATGGTATATATGAATAAACAAACATGTTATTGACTTGTTGATACATTCACATAATGACATTTATCGTACTCCCCGTAATTTTGTAATAGCGATTCCTTATACGAACCAGGTGAATAATATGTATCCATGCGAGCATTTAGTTTATTCATGAAGCTATTTGGTGGAGACATTTTGAAAGGGTCGATTACATTATGATTTAATCCTAACTCATTTGATTTCTTATTTATTGTATTATTTTTAATAACAATAGGAGTGCTTCTTTCATGAATGTAATGTTCCATTATTTATATACATTAAGAAAATAATTGAAGTCATTTAAATAGTTTTAAATATATTTAAACAAATCAATATAGATACTAATATCTAACATGGATGATATCGACGACGATTGGGAATGCTTTTTACAAAATGATGGTACTGAATATAATTCAAGAAACAATCTGTCTAAAAGTCACTCCAACATACCTGATAAAAATAATAATGAAAATGAATCAATGATAAATAACATAGATGATTCTTATGTAGACAAAAACGGCGATTCAAATAATGTGTCTAATATTCCTAAATGCTCTGATTTATATATTTCAACAAAAACCAAAATTTGTTACTTAAACAAAAAGACAATTGATGTGAAAAAGGTATTCTGGGATATTCCAGTTATCGATTATTATGTGCCAACAAATGGTGTTATAAAAAAACAAACGAAATTCTCATCCACATCAAAAGATGATGTGGATTATATTACAGAGCAATTAAAAAATATTGAACATTACGACGAACAAATTATTGAACATATTGATAACCCAGAGGGTCGGATTAAATACAAGGATCAGCGAAAAATTAGCATAGGTATGTGCAAAAAAGACATTCTAAGTTACCGAAGTAAAAAGAAACGCGCGTTTTTCAATTGTTTTGTTGTTATATTGCGTCTCTTCAATGATGGAATATTTAAAGAAATACACATCAAGGTATTTAATACTGGCAAATTAGAAATTCCAGGAATTCAACACGATAGCCTACTTCATGATGTATTAGAATTATTAGTAAAAACACTGAAACCTTACTTGGGTGACGATCTTGTATTTATGGCAGACAAGAGTGAAACGGTATTAATCAATTCTAACTTTAATTGTGGATACTATATTGATCGTCACAAACTACATGATTTATTGAAATTTAAATATCGCATAAATAGCAATTTTGATGCCTGTTCTTATCCTGGAATCCAATCGAAGTTTTATTATGATATTAATTTGTCATCTGACAAACAAACAGGACAACAACCATTACATAAAAATGTTCACGAAATATCATTTATGATCTTTCGCACGGGTAGTGTTCTGGTTGTTGGTAAATGCGAAGACAATATATTATATCATATATACGATTTCTTGAAAAACATATTGGAAATAAATTATCTAGAAATATGTAGCCCAGGAACCGAACTTCGGGACAATGAAGCAATTGCTCTTGAAAAAAGCAATAAAAAGAAAAAACCTCGGAAAAAGATTGTATTATTTCAATAGATAAATACTCAACTAGATAAATAATTTACTATTTTACAGATGGATAAATTTTTTAATTTTTTATCAATGTCAACATCAAGTAATTTATGTTTTAATTCGTCGGGTTTAATTGTCTTTCGTATACATTTTTTTATGATCGTATCCATTAAATACCAATAATTTTTTTGAATGAATACATGATTTGAATGACTGACGAGAATGGAGACAGTTTCTTTGATGTTTTCTAACTTATTCACGGAGTTTGTTTCACAATGACTACATATTGTTGGAACTTGAATCAGAGTTTCTACGATTTTATATACCTTTGTGAACAATAGTTTTTGTAGTTCAGTCATACTATTTTCATCTTCATTCAATGTATCTATAAACTGATATTTTTCTATCAGTTCTACTACTATGCGATTGTATATGTCATTGAATTTTTCTAGTATTTTTAGTTTGTCATGAGTTTCTTGTTTTTCGACGAAACACATTCGATATTCTTCGTTAATTTCGAAAATTGTTTTTTTGTAAACAAACAAAGTGGCGTCTTTACTGTTTAATTTTAACAAATTATGAGTACCATCACCAAGTTGGCTAACAAATTCAATGTAATACAAAATTGCCCGTTGCGTATGATATACAGTCAGATCCAAATTGTTTGTATACAATAGAAGAAAACTGTAAATATAGGATGTATTCGTAATTCCGGTTGTGATCATGTGTTTTAAATATTCCTTATTATGTATTCCATTCAAACTTTCCGAAGAACATTCAATTAACTCATGAATTAAACCAACATATTTTAAAAATAATAGTGCTTCTGTTTCCTCTAAAGATGGATTATAATTCTTTACATCGTCTAGATTATAGTTATTCATATTGTGTTGTTTATAAAAAAGTAGGATATTATATTGTACTTATTTATACCATTTTCATCGAACCGTCACATTATATTTTTATATAAATTAGTATTTAAAGAATAAATGATTGATTTTCTATATAATGAGTTCTCAATCCGAACAAACTGAGCAAAACTATAGACTTCCTTCTAATACTTGTTTGCAACATGTCTGGAAATTAGCCATGGTAGAAGACAAGGAGATTAAATCTGATTATTGGGCAGCTTCTCTTGATAAGGAGGTTATTATTGGTGTCAAGTCTAATCAAGAAAAACTATTGGTTAAAAGTGAAGATGAATATACTAGTCCTGTTAGCAAGATTTATAAGGTAGAGAGTGAGTATATTGTTGTTACTGAGAATTCAATCTATTTAGTAAGTGCCGATATTGAGTCCAGTAGAATTTCTTAAAATTTCAATCCGTAACTAAATAGGTTTGGAAGTTCAAACCTACAAATTCCGATTGGAATAAAATATGATTATATTTCGGTTTATGTAAATTTTTATATAATCAATTTATATATGCCAACTGTACCAGGTGGTCAAAGACGATTACTGTTTACAGGTAATGTTAGAACAAACCTAGTAAATAAATATACCCCTGGTTCTGGTGTAGGAGCACTATCCGCTTCAACACGCAGAGCCTTAAAAAGAAGAGCCAATGCTGGTCGAGGAACATTGGATTCGAACGGCAATTTGGTGCCAGCTATTCCTAAACCATGTTGTTCAACTGAAGTGGATTCTAGTCAGAAAATACCGGTCCCAATCATTCCAGACCCAATCATCCCAGTAGAGCCATTATTTGAAATCAACGGAACTGTAAATGATGAATATTGTTATGGTACAGCTAGCACGTATGATTTAACAGGTACTGTAATAGATAATGATATTACGATTACATCTACAGGTGAATTTATTATTGATGTCACTGATTATCCTACTATTTTTGAAATAAAAACAAATGATGATTGTAGAGATATAAATACAGACGAATTAATTATTACTCAATTGTCATGTATAGTCGATAAATCTACTATTGACCTAACTACAAATAGTAGCCTATTTAGATCAGTCAATCCAATAACTAGTATTGTTGCTACTGAATATAAGAATACATCTTCTACGAAAACATTAGCAGAAGCAGAGGATACTATTAGTAGTAAACTAGGCATATCTAAAAAGGAGATTCATATAGATGCTATTCAAGAAGAAAATACTGATGTCGCTATGAAACAACTTCAATTAGCTAGTTTTGTGAATAATTGTAAAAAACTTATGTCACATGATAAAGACTCTGATATTCTTGATGCCGTGGTCGAGGAAATTAAACAAGAATTTCTAGATGGCGAAGAATTATTTGACTTAGCCAGTTCATCACGCATTTTAGATAAGATTAATGAGAAAAAAACAGTAAAAAAAACATTTGATGAAATTAATAGTTTTAAAGGTGTATTAGATACTGTTAATAAAGATGTAAATTCGGTGTCAACTGATGTAACCAAGTCTACTTTTACAGACAAATATCAAGAATCGTCAAAAAGAAAATCTGCTGCTATAGATGCTATAACTGACATTGAAACAACAACAAAATCATATGATGGATTTACAGATAAATATGGCGCAGCAAAAAATGATATCTCGATACAACCAGTTAAACCTAGTTCAAAGTATAAGGTAATTTCAATCGAAAATACAGAAGAATCCACCGAAGGGTATACAAAATTCCCATATTTTGACTTTACTGGCGATAAAATACCAAAGGATAAAGTACCTGGATTTTGGCGTAAGACTGTTGAATGGACAAGTATTCATATTATGTTAAGAAAACTATATCCGCAACAAACATCATATAGTTTACAAGTTGATTCGGAATCGTATAATTTAAATTTTACAAATAATATAAATAATAAAAAAAATAGCATACCTACATACGATTCTAAAAGTGATGTGTCAATACATCTTAATACATTATATGTTAAAACCGAGTTTTTAACAAGAATACAAGCTTCATATGAATCATTAAAACCAGCACCAGCACCAGCACCAGCACCAGCACCAGCACCAGCACCAGCACCAGCACCAGCACCAGCACCAGCACCAGCACCAGCACCAGCACCAGTACAAAGTATTCAATGCTTATTTCCAGATAAAATTAATATTGTCACTGGAGTTAACGGCAAATATATATTTAATGATAAGCCGTATTTGCAAAATGATTTTATAGGGGTTAATATAGGAAAATATGCTTTACAAATACCGAGTTCTCATCCAATTGGATTTTTAATAAATGATACATCTAAATTTCAAGTTATTGCAGATCCAAATGGTAGTGAATCTGGCCCAACCGACGTGAATGGCATACAGGTAACTCACTATACCGGCAAAATATTCATAGATGTTAAGGATAACTTTGGAACAATCGGTTATCATTGTTTATATCATGGTTATATGGGAGGTACAAATCGGTTAATGTTTTCTGATACATGTCCGGTTAAAGTAGCCGGTGGATCCGGAATTAACCAATTACCCGTCAATGAAGAGCCAGTCAATGAAGAGCCAGTTACAGAACCAGTTACAGAACCAGTTACAGAACCTATAGTCGAACCAGTAGCTGAACCCATGGTCGAACCAGTAGCTGAACCCATGGTCGAACCAGTAGCTGAACCCATGGTCGAACCAGTAGCTGAACCCGTGGTCGAACCAGTAGCTGAACCCGTGGTCGAACCAGTTACAGAAGAGCCTGTTGCTCAAGAGCCTGTTGCTCAAGAGCCAGTCAATGAAGAACCATCGGCCGACCCAGTATCGATATTAAAGGTCAGTTATAACAATACAACAAATATTGATCAAACTGTGTTCAATGGATATGTTGATATTATGAATTCTGCCATCAGTAAATGGGACAGTATTATTCACGGTATTAAAGATTCGCAACAATTACCTGACCATCAATTAGTATTAGATGTAAGTATAAAATCACTTGGTTCAGGTGTATTAGGTGGTGCTGGAGTATATGAGTACAACACAGTTTCAAATGAATATGGAAACACATATCCAAGTAAGGCTACTATTGAATTATCATCTTCTATGATACAATCCCTCTCACAAGAAATAAGAGAAGACGGTAAAAGTAGTTTATATTATGTATTCTTACACGAGGTTGGTCATGCGCTAGGTATGGGTTCATTATGGGGTATTAATATATCCAACAAGCCAATTGTTTTAGACGATCATGGTGAAAAATATTACACATCTGAAAATGTGTTGAGAGAATATAAAAATGTCAAAGCATTTGAAGGTATTTCTGACCAACTCATTGGTATTCCATTAGAAAACGAAGGTGGACAAGGTACCGCACATGTTCATGTGGAAGAAGGAAATGAAGGTTCTATTTCATTCGACTCTAGATATTTAACTGTTGATGGTGTAACATATTACGCACCAGGCCTAGATCAAGAATTAATGACTGGTTGGGCCGAAATATCAGATGTATCTATGCCATTGTCTAGAATTACAGTAGCTATGTTGGAAGACATTGGATATATTGTCGATTATAATAATGCAGAGCCATTTGATGGTCCAGTTACACCATCTGTACCAAAGACCCAAAATATTACAATTTCTAGACAATCATCTATCGAGGAAAAACAATTCACATTACCATATAACAATCACATTAATAATGACGATACCTCACCAATTACCCAATCAGAAATACATCATTATATCTATGGTTCGCCTTATTTTAATGTAAATGGTAGCATTGACATCGTAGACAATGAAATTCTAACACCAATTAAATTAGATACTTCATTAGATAATCACAATACAGCATTAACATTACAATACAATCCACCAACAAATACTAATATCACACGGGAAACATTTTATTATACCGTATTCTATGAAAGTCAAAATCATAGTATTATCCAATCCAACAATTGTTTTGTCACAATTAACATTACCGATTAAATGAATACATGAATGATTCGTAGAGAGAAAACACCATTCACCTGTAAATAATTTCCATAAATAAAATATCAATTATTTCAATTGATATTTTATCGACCAAGTGATAACCAGATGAAGATTCAATATAATCATATGATATATGCGGTTATAGTATTTCCATCAGTTTCTCAATCTGTTCTGGGGTAAGTTTTTCTGGATATTTCACTGTGAACTTCACACATAAGGCTCCTTTATGATTATCGCGCTCCATTCCATAATTGGGAATCGATTTGATTTGACCATCCTTTATGGTATTTCCCTTCTCGTTACTAAAACGCAACTGTTTTCCACTAATATGATGGATGATAAATTCAAACCCACAAAGCGATTCTTTTAAAGATACTTCTTTATCCATATGAAGATTTAATCCTTCACGCTTAAACCCAGAACTATTTTGAATGCTAATAATAATTTTCACATCTCCTTTCAGATTCGCGTCCATTGTATTTCCTCTTTCTCTCAATATAATTATTTCCTTATCATCAATACCTTTCTTTATTGGCACATACAATGTTTCATTCTCTATTTTTCGAATACCATCTTCAAATACCCACCTCTCTATTTGTACTGGAATTTGATCACCTTTAAACGACTGTTCTAGACTAATGGTTACATTTTTAATAATGGGTGGAGGTTTATTCATGTTATCGACATTCACTTGTTGACCATTTCGGAAAATACGAACATTACCACCGGGGAATTCACCCATACCTCCTGGTACTGGCATTTGACCTCCGAAAAACATTTTGAACACATCATTCATCCCACCATGCATACCAGGATGCATACCCGGATGCATACCAGGATGCATTCCACCACCACCGTTCATACCAGGATGCATACCTTGACCAAATGGACTATTTCTTGCCATGTCATATTTCTTTCTCTCTTCAGCATCTCCAATGGTTTGATATGCATCATTGATTTTCTTGAATTTTTCTTCAGCTTCATTGTTTCCAGGATTTTTGTCAGGGTGATATAACAAAGACATTTTTCGATAACTTTTCTTTATTTCGTCTTGACTGGCAGTTTCACTTACACTAAGAACTTTATAAAAATCTTCCATAATTTATTATTATATAACTACATATACTTAAATAGTTATTAACGAATATTAATAATATTACACAACTATGGATTTACCTTACATTTACAAATATAAACCGAATGGCTTCTCTGATTTCGAAATCGAACCAGACATTATTGATATTCTTAAAACACTTATTTCCATGAATAATCTCAATGTATTGTTTATTGGCGATTCGGGTTCCGGTAAAACATCGCTTATAAAGGTACTCGTCAATGAATATTATGGTAATATCTCTAAATCCCAAGAAAATATTCTTGAAATAAATAGTTTGAAAGAACAAGGAATACAATATTATCGCTCTGAAGTAAAAACATTTTGTCAAACTAGATGTACTATACCAAACAAAAAGAAAATTGTCATATTAGATGACATTGACAATATTAATGAACAAAGTCAACAAGTGTTTCGAAATTGCATAGATAAATACAACAATAATGTTCATTTTATTTCTTCCTGTACAAATGTTCAGAAGGTCATTGACAGTCTCCAATCCAGAAAAATAATTATTAAGTTAAAATCATTGTCTGATGACCAAATTTACAGGATTTTACACAAAGTTAAAACCAATGAAGGTATTGTTATTGATGACAATGCTGAAAGATTCATCATGACAGTATGCAATGGGTCCATTCGTATTTTGCTGAATTATTTAGAAAAATTCAAATTGTTGGATCAAAGAATCACTTTTGAATTGGCGAATGATATATGTACCAATATCAGTTTTTCAGTGTTTCAAGAATATACCACGCTGGCTATTCGAAATGAACGACAGAAATGCGTTCAGATATTTTATCATTTATTTGACAAGGGGTATTCGGTGATGGATATATATGACAACTATTTCGCCTTTGTCAAAATTACTGAACTTATTAGTGAAGAACACAAGTACAAAATAATCAAATTATTGTGTAAATATATTACTATTTTTCATAATATCCACGAGGATGAAATTGAACTTGCGCTTTTTACGAACAATCTGATTGAGGTTTTATCTAACTAGATATATAGATGAGTCAGACTTTTAAAACGAATATAGAGAAATCTATATTATTCGTTTTTTTGGAAAAGGTCTGTGATAAAACCGAGAAATATTTTTTGTTTGATTTGACTGCCTATAAGAAGGGTGAATTTACTGGCGATAATCAAGAAATGTGTGACAAAATAAAACCATATTATCACGAATCCAAACGCTTTTATGTAGAGCGAAAAATGAGTTACTCGCGAATGTGTACTGTCATAAGACAAATATGTAATTCCAATTCTATTATGTTCAGTACCAAAGTTGTATATAGTAAGTCCAAATTTAACATCCCTTATTACATTTATTTTTAGACTCATAGAGAGAAATTCACTCTAAAAATAAATGCTCCATTTTGTTCTTGTATTATTTCGCCTTCTTCGTTTTCTTTGCCTTTTTGGTTTTCCTTGCACTCTTCGTTTTCTTTGCCTTTTTGGTTTTCCTTGCCTTTTTGGACTTCTTCGTTTTCTTTACCTTTTTGGTTTTCATTGTCTTACTATATTTATGTATTTTACCTCCTTTTTTGCTGTCATTTGGTGTAATTACAGTTGTATTTCCTATCCAGATAGTCTTATTAGATATAGGTTTTTTCTCACCTGTCCATAATTCTTGAAATTCATTTGGATAAACATATTTTAAGTTAGGACGACTAGTTGAATTGTATATTTTATATTTTGGATCATTTTCAATTACCCATCCTAACTTTTTGGCATCGTCCAGTGAAATCGATGTTAATGTTTTATTTTTTAACGCATCACGAATTTTATTTCTTTTATGAAATAATCTGGTTTCTTCGCGATGTTTTTCCATCATTAAATCAGTTGCTCTTCTGTATTCGTCGCTTCTGTGAAAATTACCTAAATCTTCTCGATATTTTTTTAATTGTTCTAATATTTTGGTTTCATCTTCATCTGTTTTTCGCACTTTAATTCTTATGTTCAAATCACCATTATCTTTAAACCATTTTTGTTGCCATTCGTGATCTAACAGATCTGTCTCATAACTATTAGACTCTGTATTCGTTGGTTTCTTGTGAATTTCTACAAATTGTATCTTTTCCTTTTTGGGGACATAATTATCAGGCACAAATGTATCTTCAGTTAATCTACTGTCATATGGTAATTTGCCAGGTTCGGTTACCATATACTTTGCTGTGTCCATACGATAGTCCTCTTCTGTACGTCCGGACTTACTCATTATATATATTATATCGACTAAAAAATATCATTATTTCTTTGCCTTTTTGGATTTCCTTGCCCTCTTCGTTTTCTTTGCCTTTTTGGATTTCCTTGCCTTTTTGGACTTCTTGGCCTTCTTCGTTTTCTTTGCCTTTTTGGATTTCCTTGCCTTTTTGGATTTCCTTGCCTTTTTGGTACCGCCTTTAGATGTATCCATTCCGGTATTAGCCATGGAGACCAAAATATTTGCTGCTCCTTTATCATAACTCTCTTCCATTGCATCATCTCCACTCTCTTCCATTGCATCATCACCACTCTCTTCCATTGTAGAATCATCGTTATCTGTTATTACATCCTTATTTTGAGTAACATATTCAACCATATTTGCCAAGTTTTTTACATCCATACATTGAATGTATGTGTCCCATTTACTTGCGAATTGATTGTAGTCGTCAATATATTCACATCCTCCACCTTGGTATACCTCTCGATATAAATTATAATATCCGAATAAGTTACTTAAATTAATGTTATTGTTAAACACATCGCTACTTTCTATAATAGATGCTAATTCATTTGTAAGGTGTTTTTTTTCTAATTCTATGAATATTTTTGATAACTGTATATTATTATATACAGTTAAAGCCTTTTTAATATTATCATCGCTAACTGTTGTACGCTTTTTAAGAATAGCTTGTACACCTGATGTTTGAATCTCATCTGGTGGGTATAGTATATCCTGAAATGTTTGACTAGCAAATCGTGAACTCGCCAATAATATATCTCGTAAATTATTTTCTGTAGTAAATTCCATAATAATGTTTATAAGTTCTTCTGGTTGTTGTCTGGTTATTTTATTATTTTTATCATTATCATCTATTTTTTCACTACTATTCATTAAAGAAACTAGTCCCAGAGAACCAACCGCAACTCCTTTCAACATTGTTGTTATTGCATCATCATTGGGTTCTGGTACATCTGGATTCCATTCAGGAATGGCTTTTAAAAATTCTGCTTCCTCCATATAATATTTTACCACGGAGTTCTGTATCGTAGTCTCATTCGGGGCGTCAATATAACTACTAGGAGTAGAAACTGTACATTCGGGGATATTTAGATTACATGTATTATATACACTATTATCTGTTAACTTGACAGTCGAGAGAAAATAATCCAAATACTTTAAAAAATCGCAATATGGTTGATTATTACTATCGATTTTGCCAGTATACTCTAACCCAATATTTTTTAGGTTATCACATTCCGTAACTAGTAAATCTTCAAATTGTTTTTTAAATCTATTCTTTGCACCAATATCTAGTCCTCCAGTAAACTGACTTATTTTATCTATTACTCGAGCTATCATCATTATTTTAAAAGCCTGTCCCACTAATTTTGAGGCATATACTTTTCCCGTTTTGGTTGGAAATAATGGCGAACCACTGTCACTATATGTAATTACTGAAAAAAAGTCACGATAAAAATTTCCGATTTCAGGTTTATTTTTATTTACATCTAACAAAGAAAACATGATAGTTTCTGACATCTCTACTGTTTTACCATCTCTTGTTAATTTAGGTATTTCTAGTGAATCTGGTATATCAAATATATTTTTATATAAGCTATATACTTCTACGTTTAAATCTCTCCCCCAACCAAATTTACATTTGTCACTAAAATCACGGGTTAATTCGGTAATCACAACAGCCTTTGTCATTTGTGACTCTGGTGGTGTATTTTTTATTGGCGGTTGACCTTCAATATTTCTCCAGACAGCATGAACGTTGTCCATATCAGATGCTGATATTGCATTACAAAGATTAATTAGTGTGAACAATGGATACGACGTATTTTTAGTGTATTTGTTTAAATAGTCTATAATTGTTTTAAGAGGTCCTTCTTCTTGCCTCCCTTTTTTTTGGGCTTGTAAAGCATCCGTGCGCTTTGTTACCCAGTTCTTTATGTTATCATCTGTAGTCTTCTTAGGGTCAGATGACTTAAATTTTAATTCTTTTGTTATTTGTTTAACAAACCAATCAGAACATCTCCGGTCTGTGTTACCATCAATTGCGACATTTGCAATCGATGTTAATATGTCCCGGGTATTCTTAAGATCTAACTCAAACGTTCCACTAGATGTACTTCTATCTAATTTCTTTGGTTCTGTATATTTAATAAAATCTGTTTCCCCTTTTTTTTGATTACAGCATTTATGAGACCATTTATATTCCATCATTAATTCATCATATATTCGTTTTTCATCTGCTGTCAATGATTCTGGCAATGATTGTTCCATAGCACCATCTGAATTTGATTCACTTGCGTTGATTCTGTCTACTTTTTCTATTATATCTTTATACTCACCACTTCGGTATAATGTTAAATATAATGCAGCTTTAAAAACTGGTAATATATGCTCACATTGTGGAGACTCATCTTTTTTATTGTCATCAATTTCAATTGGTAATCCACATATATAACATTCGGTGTCATTTACAAATTTACCAATTACATTCTCACATTGTGAGACCGCGCCTGCACGTTCCCACCAGTCTCTTGCAAACATAGTATTTATTTTTCCAGTATTTTCAGACTTCAAATAAACATCAGGACTAAATCCATATATAATTTCGAAACCTGTCTTGGCACTACTCTGATGTACTGACTTCCAATTAGTTTGTGTAATGTCAGAACCACTTCTTTTTGTATGTTCGCCTCTTTCATCACGGGCTTCTTGTCTATCTCTACTTTTACTACCAGTACTACTTTTACTATTAGAAGAGTCACCCATCGGATTATACCCTCGAGTCCCTCTTGTAGTTTTAAGTTTCATTTTGGGCATGTGTAATAATATATATTATGACATTAAAATAATATATATTCTCTAAACTTCCATGGTATCATTCATATGGTATCATCTAATTACAAAGTAACAAATATCGTGCTATCAATGTATTACTGGATAGTACTTGTTCAGGACACAATCTAGCAAACCATTGTAAATTGGTTCGCTTTAATATTTTGTCACCAGGAATATAAAGCCCATAAGCACATTTGGACAATTCAAAATCGTCATCGTCTCCGATTAAGTCGTCCACTATTACAGGTTCTCCATCCGCTGTTTTGACGCCAAAATATTTGGCATCTAATGGCATTACATTTTTCTTCAATATTTCCTCATATAACCATTTACCAGGTTCATCTGTGAAATCCATTTCGTTTGTGTAGTCATTTGATACGATATTTTCCAAATAATGTACATATTTCTCCATAACAGGACTGTCTTTAACACATCCCATAATTTTGTTTGTAGGGAAAAATTCCGTCAAAGATGATGTAGTACTATCGCTAGGTAATTCGCCACAAAACATAGAAGTAGACATTAATCCTTTATTATAAAGAGGACTCAAGTTTCTCATACATGCAAATGTGGATGGTATGGTCATACCCCCGTAGTAAAAAAGCATCTTGGCCATTGCCAATTCTCTTAAATGAGGTCGAAGTGGATTTGGCAAATTGGCAATTTTCGTACTCCACCCTGGTATGATTTTATTAAAAGAACGGTCGTCGATTAAACAGACATTGAAGGATTCTCCACAGTGGTCTATGATTGATTTTATTGTTAAATATTGATAAGGTTGATTTAAACATTGGGTGTTTCTTGAGGCAAAATGAGGCCACCATCTAGCATTTGTTTCAAATGTAACATGAACCCATAAAATAGGTTTGTCTGTCTGGGCTAAAGTAGAATCATTCAACAAATGCTTTTTAATTAATTCATAATGGTCCATTTTATCATTTATCGCCTCGTCTTTTTTATATTTATCAAATACATACCCTAAGACAAGCATGATTATTAATATAAACACATATTTGGCGTAATAATTCATATATAATACAACTACAAATTTATTTTTCCTTATTCCTTATTCCTTATTCCTTTTTCCTTTTTCCGGATAGTAATAAATTACAAGGGTCTACTTCTCTAATTTCTAATTCTCTATTTGTTGTAAATTACTCCAAAACTTTTTATAGTTACTTCTAATCTCCTCGTCTTGATTCATGAGTTTGTATGCTCGTTGAATATTTACATCTCCGTCATCCGATTGCATTTGTTTCAGCTTTTCTTCGTGGGACGAATTCCATCGATCACCATTAGAAACAATATCATGGGTTCTTTCGCGATTCAATTCGTCGACATTTGTATATTTTTTCCGCTTGTGAAAATCATCTTCGGTAACCGGTATTACTGACTCAACATGTGCCTTCTTCAAATCTTCAAATTGGAGTTTATTGAACATACCAGAACCATAGTTTTCAGGAATATCTCGTACTAAATCAAATCCACCACCAGTCCCCCCATCATATACTGTATCTTGAAAATCACGATGTACTACAACACTACTTAATTCCTTCTTTTTTCGTTGAATATACTCATTCATTTGCCCACTATTGTTGACCTGTTCTTCCACTAAGTCTTCGTTTGATTTCAACCAATCACCGTACCCGGTCTCCTCACCCACATCTTTTAATTTGGTATTTTCAAATGTTTGGTTAAACCATTTATTATATTCCTCTTGATTCATGGTACTCAATTTTCCATCGATGAGTACACTGTGTTCTTTGTTCCACAATTCGTCCTTTTGATACTCAGTATTTGTTGTCGTACTACTTTGTCTCAATTGATAAATCTTGAGTATATATTTATAAGCTTGAGAGAAAAAGAGAAAATATTCCTTGTCGAGACCAGATTTGTCAGGATGAGTTTTTAATACAATTCGCTTGGCGGTTTTTAAATCAGAATCATCGAAATGAAACGGTAATTTGAACAGTCCTAACAAATCATTCAGTTCGTAATTGTGGATATTCAAGTCTAAATTTTCCATATTACATATATACACGATTAAGTTTTTAAATATTACCGGGTTTATATATGTAATTTATACATCTACTTAACACAGTTTTCTACACCTATCGAAAAATGCATTGACTTCGCCTATATCTGCACCTGATATACTATCGTCGGGTGCAAAACTAGTCGTACCTCTTTTATAAGCCATCATTGTAGGAATTCCTTTTATCATTTTTTTCGTCTTCATAAAAGCAAACAAATCAAAACAATCATCAATGTCAATTTCATAACACAATATATTATCATTTGTAATCTTTTCAAAATGGGCATTCACTTCGTTCTTAATGCTTTGGCACGGTTTACACCAATCGGCAGTAAATTTAAATATCAATACACCGGGATTTTGCTTTAATAAAGTTAAAAATGCGGTTCTATCTCCTTCGAATACATATGCCATATATAGTAATAAGTTATTAAAATATGTTTATGTGATTTTTGATAAAACTTAATAAAATTGAAATTAGAAATACAAATAACAGTACTTATAACAAACCTCCCAACCAATCATCACAACAAATCATGTCAATTCCTACTCGTATAACAATGTCACATTTATTACATGTAATAAAATCAGCAGGAAAAAATACACATCCTCCCCTCGGACGATGGGCGCGGCATAAAGACATGGGTCGTGGACTTGTAGTAGATTATTCCAACGAAGACCATTGTGGAACTTGTGGAGATTACATAAATAGTAAACTACCAGAGCCGTCCAGTCCTTCGAATGTTTCAAACAGCATAATCAATAATCATAAAAACGAATCATTTCATTCTTATGATTATAATAACAATATACTAGAGGCAGAATATTCGCATATGGTTGTAAATACTCCCAACTAAAATAAAATACAAGTCAAATACTAGATAAATTCAGATTATACTAAACCAATATAACCAATATAACCAATATAACCAATATAACCAATATAATAAAAATAGTTATGCTTCTTGAAGGAGTTCTTCGAGTCGCTCTATTTTTATTTCAGGAAACTTCACATGTGCCTCCCAAAAATATTTACAATAAGCCCATTCGAACTCGTAATTCTCATTATATACTTGGTCAAACTCGCTCAATAATTTCGCTTCCACTCTTTTGGGAAGAAATCGTAGACTTTGTTTAGGTAAAACATAACTCAATTGGACTATTTCTTTCACTGGGTTTTTTTCTTGTGGTTCTAACAATTCAGTATCAAAATAAGGAATATATTTCAACAAATCTTTTAATAAGGGTGGATAATGATATTTATATGACCATCGCCAATCGATACATCCAGTACTGTAATATTTAAATGTCCATTCTAATCCTTCTAAGTAATTCAGACTAATATTTTTCCGATGTGTATCTGTTATATCTATATCAAACAACATGTCATAATATCGTGATTCCCAGAATGAATCTATTGGATTAATATATTTTTCGACTTCGCGTTGTTTCGATGGAGCATGAAGTAATTCCTTGTCAAATTTACTAGCATCGTCGTCCATTTTTATTACTCTATGTTCTTGTTTATTACGAACGATATAGTCATTTTGTATATATTGTTCCTCGTTATCAGCCAAATCTTTTATTATTTTTCTGAAACTTTTCCATACTATTTTTCCATCACTGATTATATTTTGTTTATGTTTTCCGAGAATATTACGATAGGTTTCTAACAATATGTCCATACCATTGCGTCTTATATTTAACGCTGGAAAATGAGGCAAAAAATCATTTCCTAACATAAAGCATAAAAATATGTAATCATATATGCGATTGGATTCTGCTTCTGTGGTTGGTTCTACATCATTATTCAAATAGTAGACCAATTGATTTTTAAAGGCGGGTATATGAATGACATACAGGCTATTTGGATCCAATGATTTGTCAATACTGCGAATAAAATCGGGAGTTTCTCTAAACAAATACATTTCTTTACAAACATGTAGGTGATTAATCGTTAGCATTATTAAATCGGCGTCTAGGCCATAAATAACGGTTTTCATGTTTTTAAGCGTATTTTCATTGTCGCGGATATATTCAAATATTTTATGCTCGCCTTCACCTGGTAAATTACTACCACTGACAATGATTTGCTTGACATTATGATTGGTAGGAATTCTAAAATGATACTGAACCTGTAAATTTAATTTATTCATAAACTCGGTTCCAGGTGTGATTGCGGTACTATTCCACGAAGAAGAGGTACTTTTTGAATTATTATCTGAATTATTATCTGAATTATTATCTGAATTATTATCTGATGAATTATCCTTATTGTAGTCTGTCATGAACCATGACTTATAACGACGATTTTTTTGTTGATTTAACTTGGCAACCGGTGCTACACCATCAAATGCTATATACACTAAATGTGATGGTGAAATTTGTTGTATATAAGTCTCAATGTTCTCGCATACAGTATTGATTAATTTTCGCTCGAATACTTCGTCGTTTCCACTGTATTCCAATTGACGAATACTATCATACACAATAGAATTACTATCTATGTATAAATGATTTACTTGCAATTGCTTTTGAAATTTCTGTAATATATTTGGATAATTTTTTATGATATGTGAAAAGTACGCAGGAATACCCATTTACATATTTTATCATTTTGTGTTTAAACCATAATAGCAGTAGATATATAGTATTTCGTCATATCAATATCTATGTAGTATGAAAACCATCATCTATTATGAATACATTTAGAATAAATTGGAAGGAATAGCAATTATTTTATTCGCTATTTTTAAAATCACTATAGTATATTAATGAAAAACACGATTCTTCCGAATAATACGGATACAAATGGTGATACAATATTGAAGTCGTCAAAATCAAGGAGACCATTAAAATCAGCAAAGGTAAAAAAGAACGACAAAACGGTAAGTAATAGTAATAATGTATCAAATGTTATATTTAATCAACTACATGATACCATTCATTATTTTCAAAATCTGATTCAGAAAACAATATTAGCTATTCAGGGGTATAAGAAAGCAAACATTATTGGAGCAAATGATTTAAGCAGCGCTACAAACAATCTGGAAATGTTATATACTGAATTATCCAATAATTTAATTTTACTAGAAACTATATCAAATTACAAAACAGTTCAGTTGAATTTAGATACAATACGCAGTGATATTGGAAATATATTTAAACAATATGGTACTGAACATATATGTGATTTAATAAATATTATATTTGGCGATAATTTTCTGTCGAATGTACAATGGGAACATGACAAATATTTATTAATTGACAAATACTTTCATCCTGTTAATTTTAAAATAGTACCATGGACATCAGACAGTCAGCCCATGGTAGACACTGCTACCATGGACAGTGATGGTGGTGAAACTGACAAATCATCTAGTATTGAAAAAAATAAGATTGTAGAAGAATCGGCAATTGTCGAAAAGTCGGTTAATTTGGATTGTTTTGACTTATCTAGAACAAGCAAATTATTCCATACGAAGGTATATGGAATCAAAATTGCGATTCATAATTATGAGAAAAAAAATACTCTTATCATATCTGGTATAATAGACGATTTATTAACTACATGTATTGACAATGATTTTTTAAATAACAAAATTGAGTCAATCGTATTGTCTACGATTAATAATGAAGAATACGACCCAAATACATTTCAAAGATACATACAGTCGTTGACTTTAAAAGAAATATTAGTATACTCGAATGCTGAAATATTATACAAATATTTGGGACACATATCTCAAATAAAATTAATCAAACAGAAACCGATATCTCAAGTTGTAAAAGAATTCATGGGTAATGAATTATATGGCCAAAGAACAACATTAATTCAACTATTATTAAAATCCGACGAACATGAATATCAGTATCTAGCCTATTTGTTATATGACTTATTATCCAATGATACTGATGGTGTAATTGATACATCTGAACAAACCTTGTTATTTGATAGCTTACCATGGAAAATAAAACGATTCTTCAAAGAAGCAATGAAACAAACCATCTCCTATACAAATAATCTTTCTAATTTCGACAATAATAAAATTCCACTGGAACAGCAAATTTGTTTAATGAAAACAGAAGATTCGGTAAAGGAAAAAGCGATGAATAAATTAAAGGAAATAAAATCTAAAGGCGATGACTCGTGTACGAAAACACGAACTTATTTGGATGGGTTATTAAAAATTCCCTTTGGAATTTATAAACAAGAACCAATATTGAATGAAACTGAAAACATTCGCGAATTGTTTAAAAATGTCGTCTACAATTTGAACATGATAGATGATATTTCCACGTTCACAAATGGAGATGGTATAAATATTGTCAAAATTACAAACATCCAAATCAAGAATATATGTATTCAAATAAAAAATAAATATACAGATACGAGTCACGATGTTATCGTGGAGAAAATAATCCAATCATACTGTGTTGATAAGCGGAACGATCTAATTCTTCACATTTGTATGGTGAATAATATAATAAAAAAACTTAAATTAAAGAGACATAAACTTAGTCATTCCGGTAAAAAAATAGAGACGATGAAGGAACAATTATATACATTCATCGATGAAAGTAAAGATTGTCCTACAATAATAAATGAATTAGTAGAATCTAAAAAGATTGTAAATTTGAATGTAATACAAGAAATGCTATCTGACATTTCGATTATTGAGGAAAAATGGAAATCAATTAATCATTATATGAATAATGTTACTGATATATTAACAGAAGCAGTTCATGGTCATGATAAAGCAAAAAGGCAAATCCATCGAGTATTAGCACAGTGGATAAATGGAGAATCCAAAGGGTATTGTTTCGGTTTTGAAGGACCACCTGGAACAGGTAAGACTACATTTGCAAAAAAAGGATTGGCTAAGTGTCTACTTGATGAAAATAATGTATCGCGACCATTTTCGTTTATTGCAATAGGAGGACAGGACAATGGTAGTTCCTTAAATGGACACAATTATACTTATGTTGGTTCAGAATGGGGCAAATTCGTAGACATTCTTATTAAAAATAAATGTATGAACCCTATCATTTTTATTGACGAATTAGATAAAATCAGTAAGACTGAAAATGGTAAAGAAATTGTTGGTATATTGACGCATTTAGTAGATTCCACACAAAATGATGGATTTCAAGACAAGTATTTCAATGGTATAGACTTGGACTTGTCAAGAGCCCTTTTTATATTTTCGTACAATGATGTTTCAGCAGTCGATAAAATATTGTTAGACCGTATACATCGCATTAAATTTGAACATCTTACTATTGAAGACAAATTGGTAGTCACGAACAAGCACTTACTTCCAGAAATATATAAAAACATGGGTTTAGAAGGCTGTATTCAATTAACTGATGAAAATATTGTTTACATTATTGATAATTATACCAACGAACCAGGAATCAGAAAATTTAAAGAATTATTGTTTGAAATCATAGGTGAAATCAATCTAAAATGCTTAACAGATTATGCTAATTGTGAATTGCCTATTACGATTACAAATGACGATGTCAAATATACATTCCTAAAAAACCGCCCAACAAATATGACTAAATGTATCCCACCATCTCCTTCCGTTGGAATAATCAATGGTCTATGGGCAAATTCCATGGGTCAAGGAGGGATAATTCCAATCGAGGCACAATTTTATCCATCTAGTACTTTTTTAGATTTGAAATTAACAGGACTTCAAGGCGATGTTATGAAAGAAAGTATGACCGTAGCTAAAACATTGGCTTCTTCTTTAGTGTCCCCTGAAGTAATGGCGAAAAATATTAAACATTTTGAAGACACCAAAATGCAAGGGATTCATATACATTGTCCAGAAGGTTCTGTGCCAAAAGATGGACCTAGTGCAGGAACTGCAATTACCTGTACACTATATAGTCTATTGACTGGAAAGTCAATAAAAAATACGGTTGCTATTACTGGTGAAATAAATCTACAGGGATATGTTACAGCAATTGGAGGATTGGATCTAAAAATATTAGGGGGGTTAAAAGGTGGTGTGAAAGAATTCATTTTTCCAAAAGACAATGTAAAAGATTTCGAAGAATTCAAAGAGAAATATGAAAATAAAACATCAGATTTGTCAAAGAAGGACGAATTATTAAAAGGTATTCGGTTTCACCCAGTTGAACATATTAAAGAGGTTCTTGAAATAATATTCGCGGAATAAGTAAAAATATCTATCTATATTATACTCATGGCAATGCAATTAAGTTTTAGTAATTTGTTCCAACTTTTTGGAGCAATATCGCCATTATTATTAACCACATGTTTAGTTTTAATATCTTGTTTTAACCAAGATGTCAAAGGTTTTGTTTATTTAGGTGGTATTTTAATAGCAGGGTTAATAAATGTTGTCCTACAAAATACATTAAAGGTCAAACCAAAACTTCCAATACAACCTAGTTGTAACATGATTGAGTTTCCATTTAATCTGAATGAATATGATACTCCATCATTCAATACCATGTGGCTATCGTTTACCTTATTCTATTTATTAATGCCCATGGTGTATATTTCATCGGTTAATATTGGTATTGTTTTGTTCGTTTCTGCATTATTAACAATAGATGCTGTAACTAAATTTATGCGTGGATGTACACAATTAAGTGGTATCGGATTAGGATTTATTGTTGGTGGTTTACTTGGATTGTTATGGTTTATACTCATGTATAGTTCCGGAAATAAAAACTTGTTATATTTCAATTTAGAATCATCAGACAATGTAATGTGTTCTAGACCTTCAAAACAAACATTCAAATGTAGCGTATATCGTAACGGGCAAGTAATTAGTTCATCTATTGCTTAAATCCTCGAAATATCTAATGTTATCAATTCAAATAAATATTTATCATTGTGAAAATAAATATTTATCATGTTGTGTGTTAAATTATGGGTTAAATTACGGATTAAATTTTTGGTAGTTTTTCTTCCACCAATCAATGAAATTTTTAGTAATTACATTTTTGTGTAAAGTATTTATCATCAGTTTAGGGTTTCTATTAGGACTATTCCATACTTGAACAAAGTATTTAACAACTTCCCCAGTTCTAGCCTTGGAATATTTTTCATTTAATTGTGTTTCGTTAAACTTGGGTTTGTTTATTCTGGCATTAACCTCATTATGAAATGACAGTAACATCAGCTTCAAATCGTCTTTTGTTTGTACTCGATTAACATTTAGTCGAGTCATATATTGAGTGGCATGGTTGGCACAATCTGGACAAGGTAATGAACTACATAATTGTCTTATTATACCGAGTAATTCTATCCTTACAGCAGAAAAATGTTCTTCTTTTATTTTTTCTGCTAAACTATGAAATAAGTACCAGGTACAGGGTCCCCAAGTTTTCGTCATTCTATATTATAAAACATATAAAGAGTTTTTTTGGAATTTCTGTATATGAATATTATAATAGAAGATAACATAGATTTTTATAAACAATTACATGATTTGGACTCGGATAGTGAAGACGAAGATCAACCATTATGTCTTCTAACAAAAATACCATTGGACCAAAATAAAATCGTATTACCATGTAAACACTCTTTCAACCTATATCCATTGTATAAAGAAGTTTGTAATCAAAAATTACGTACATCTACTTCTTATTTGGAAACAAATCGCCTAAATTTTAATCAAATGAAATGTCCTTATTGTCGTCAAATATTCGATTTTGTCTTGCCTCATGTTCGAATTAATAAACAAATGGGATTTCATAATGGAGTAAATTCTCCAGAGAAAATATGTATGTCACCGTTTCATTCATGTAGTCATGTTTTTAAATCAGGCAAACAGAAAAATAGTCAATGTAGTAAAATCGGATATTACACGGATCATGGGTGCTATTGTATGACACATCAGACATCCGCTGCGAAACGTCTAACTACAACGAATAATACAACTGTTAATACATTGGTTAATAATAACCTACAACAATGTAGTGCTATTTTACAGTCGGGTAAACGAAAAGGGGAGGTATGTAATGCCCGTATGGTGAACCAAGAATCCACTATGTGTAACCGACATAGCAAAAACAAGAATAAGGTGGAGGTTCCCACTTTATCCTCTTAAAACGGGTATTTTGTAGATTAAATGTGGATTCGCGATATTTCGCCGATAAAAAAAACGGCATAAAACACACCTATTTTTATCCCTGTTTCCGGATTTATGCATTCCTGATTTTTGGATTTCGGAAAAAACGGGGATAAAAAAATGAGTTTGCCTTGAGATGTAGGGGTGTTTTTTTGACATGATTGAATTAATGTTGTTTTGAGCATGTAGGTATTGCCTACATATGTAGGGGGTGTTTATGGACTGAAAAAAGTGCACTGTATACGATACATGTAGGTAAAAACACTTTTCACTTTTTTTCTATACTTCATTTGACTTTTCAAAAAAACACACAAGAATTCTTGCAGAGTTTTGAAATATTGAAAATAGAATTGAAAAAGTTGTGAAAAAGTGATTTAGACCATAATGGTAAGGTCCCACAAAAATGGAATTTCAATTTGTGACTGTAAAAAAAACTGTTTTTATGAAAACAATTTAGGCATTTTTTATGTGTAGCATATATATGCTACAAAATGCTACGTTTTCGGCATTAAAAAATGCCGAATATTTTTATTGCGAACATTGCTCCTTTCAATGTAGTAAGAAAAGTAACTATGATAAACATTTATTGACTAGAAAGCACAAAAATGCTACGTTTATGCTACATAATGCTACGTCAAATGACGATTATGGTGCGGATTTACCATCAGGCATTAAAAAATGCCGAAAAAATGCCGCATGTGAATGCGTATGTGATTGTGGAAAGACTTTTAATCACCGAAGTTCGCTATGGAGACACAAGAAAAATTGCTTGATAGATGTAGGGAATGAAATAGATGTGGATATTGACAATACCTACAATATGGTAGATTTATGTAGTGACAACCAAAAAAACGACTTTAAAGACTTGGTTGTTTTACTTTTAAAAGAAAACAAGGAAATACAGAAATCGTTTGTTGATTTACTACCACATATTAAAGGAAATAATACAAATAGTCATAATAATATTAATAATACAACGAATAATCAATTCAATATTAACATGTTTTTAAATGAACAGTGCAAAAATGCAATGAATTTAACTGATTTTATTAACTCGTTACCGATTACAAATGAAACTTATGATAATACAATTGAAAATGGATTGACCAAAACGATTACCAATATGGTTGTCAATGGATTGAATAATATGGATGTATTAGACCGACCAATACATTGTACCGACCCAGCTAGGAAAACAATGTATGTCAAAGACAATGATATTTGGGAAAAAGACAATGAATTGCTCCTTCTTATGCAGGGCATTAAACATCTCTCATCTAAACAGCGAACGCTTATTAACAAATGGCAAGACGCGAATTATGGGTGGAATACGGATGAAGGACTCCAATCGAGAATGACAAAATTAATTTTTAATTCCATGACTAGTATTGAAGAAGATGAAAAGGAAACGAATAAGATCATCAGAGCCATTGGTAAAAATACATACTTAACCAGCGATATTAAAGATACTTTTAAGACTTGTAATGCTTAAATCTTTTATGGTGTTAATATTTAAAGTTTTTTAGGTATGTTATATATAAATGTATTTTTCTATATTTGCCTTGCTTACCACGATTTCAATTGGTAATATATTCGGATATTCTACTAATTCATTTGAACAAAATATTGCGAAATCAGCTTTACATCTATCACAGTCAGCTTATTGTATGACACATAACAGTAATTGGGATTGTATTACTTGCGATACTTCAAATAAATTAGATTTTGTATTAGAGGAACATAACGAGTTGGTAATACAAGGATATAATTCAGACACGGACTCTTTGTTTGTTTCTTTTCGCGGTTCAGTGAATATTCCAAATTGGATAGACAATATACAAATTAGTAAAATGACTCCTTATGATGATAAACAAATTCAAGTTGAAAAGGGGTTTTATAAAGCATATAATTATTTGAAACCGGATATAATAAATAATTTACAAATATTGACCACAAAGTACAATACAAATCGAATTTTTATTACTGGACATTCTTTAGGAGCGTCCATGGCTACTCTTTTAGCTTATGATATTTTAACTATATATACCGGATTTCATTTGTCTTATTTGGTTACATTTGGCTCACCTAGAGTAGGTAATATGAATTTTGTCAGTAGTTTTACAAAATATAATAACGCTGTGTCTTATCGCATTACTCATTATTATGATATCGTCCCACATGTTCCCGAGGAGCTATTTGGATATTCACATTTATCTAATGAAATATGGTTCAATGAAGAGAATACTCACTTTGACGAATGTAATGACAGTGGAACGAAAGGAGAAGACCCATTGTGTTCTAATTCATGCTCACCAATTCATTGCACTAGTGTTTCTGATCATCTACATTATATGAACATAACTATGGGTAGTGATGGAACATGCTAATATCGATAGTTATTATACTTAAAAATTAAATTAAATATAATTCGTTATCTATATATAATAATGGACACGAAAGAAGAATTGGTTACACGTATTAGAGATTGGATTAAAATCGACAATGAAATTACGAAACTTCAAAAGCAAATTAAGGGTTTTCGTGAAGAGAAGAAAAATATGACCACATCTCTCGTTGATGTCATGAAAGACAATGAAATTGACTGTTTTGATATTAATGATGGAAAACTAATTTATTCGAAATCGAAGTGTAAAAAACCAATTAACAAAAAGACATTGTTAGATGCTCTACAAGGATATTTTAAGAATGATGATAAAACTGCACAAGAAGTGAGTGAACATATTCTTAATAGTAGAGAAGAGACTATTAAGGAGTCTATTCGGCGTAAAAAAGATAAATAAAATTCCACTCTCTAATTTATTATAACAAATCATATGAATTATAATAAATACATGGATAGGATGTCAAATATATGTCAATCATATTACGAATCAAAAGATTTACCTATAGAAAAGAGACATTTTCAACATCGTCGTACTCTATTCCAAGATAATGACTCGATTTTAAATAATATCATAAAACATCCATTTATTGACACACTACCTACCGAGGTTGATTCTTTTACCAATTCAAATTGTTGTATTACATTCAATAAATGTAATATCGTTTTATATCGGATTCAACATCATAATGACAATCATTATGTTGAATTTTATTTGCCATTTGATATTTCTTGTAACTCGCGGGTTACGATTGGATACCATAATAAATATAGTATTTCCAATGATACAATTACCAATGACCTATTTATGAAATATTTAAAAGAACATATAAGCGATATTCCTGGTAACAAACGATTCAAAGGACATATCGTGTATAATAATATAATGTATATGATTGTTCAATTGAGAAATACAATTTCAGATGAATACTCTAGCCTAACTATCGAACACAACAACAACAAGAACAAGAACAATAACTGGTTAACACTTTGGGATATCATCGCATATAAACATGTATTCAGAGAGAAATTACATCCTACTATTGTAGATTTTTTTGTTAAACATCATAAATTAGCCTATTTGGTTGTAAATAGTCGTTTATGTTTACTACCAATGGTTCTTTATTGTCATGTTTCAAAAGAATATAAGGAGTATGTCAAAAAAAACAAGTCTATCCAATATTGTCAGAGTGAAAATGGACCTATTGTCCATTTACATTCTAATTGTTTATGCGAAATGAATACTATTCGAAATATATGTTTTATCACAGATAATGATATTGTAACATCGAGACAATCATTACAAGATAAATCCTATGTATTTTTTAAACAAGACAATCAGTTACAATATCTTTTTAAAGATGACAGTAATATAATTTCTTATATCAAATAAAATTATTTACTTAATATAAAATGAATTTAATGAACACAGCCATGATTTTAGTATCGATTATCATAATTAATTATATTGTATCCGCTGTAATGAACTTTTTAGGTGTAAGTATTGTTTCTTATACAGGTTATTTGATGTGGTTTCTTGTGCTAATCCTGTTTTGGGCAATTTTACCCGAACCAAAGAATTATTTTTCCTAAACATTATTTAGTGCGTCATCGTTATTTTGCAATGAATAGGTGGCTGTTATTTTAGATACAATTTTTGATAATATTTCAGGATTCATTTTGTCTTGTAAATTATCAAGCAATTCACTTTCTAGAGGTTTTCTATTATGTTTCTCTTCAAATTTAGATGACCATAATAATACTTCGCGTTCGTAACCCTCCACGATTCTATTTTTCTGTCGTGCAATATCTGCCATAGATGGTACACTTGATTTGTCAGTCTCTTTTTGTACAAATACAATATCAGCAGTACTTACTAATTCATCACATATTTCAGGACGAATTATATCAGATTTGATAGTATTAAAATCGTGGTCGGTTTTTTCCAAAGATTTCTTTGCTGGGAATGTATAATTAAATTGACTAATAAATTTATCACCAATAGATGGACTTATTTCCATTAATCGATCAAATTCTTCTTTGCACATTTTTAACATATGATTTACAGGTATTCGCTCGTCTCGTGATTTGGCTAATTCAACCTTGATATTACGATAAAATTTATCCCATGAAATTGAACTGGCTCTATGAGCTTCGTTTAATTCGCTAATTTTTAAAAATTGTGCAATAGTTGTTAAAATACCCGCGAAAATATTTACTGCTCCAATTCCCATTTGTGCATATGGTCTGTACTCTTCAGCTATCTTGTCTTGTGCAAAATTCGCAGTTCCTGTTAAAGTACTCATGATAATCACCGGAATAGTAAACCATGTATTTGTTTTAGAATAAGATTGATGAGACTTGGCGTGTAACCATCTATAGCACATGGCTTTATCAGCCCATTCTACTAATATACTTTCATGTTCACTTTTCCATTCTTGTTCTTTGAAAGATAGACTATCAGTTGTCACTGGCATATCTACTAAATTGACATCCGATGAACTACTCATTATAGAATATAATAATAATTTTTTTTCAATAATAATTTTTTTTGAATTATTATCTAAATAAATAGTAAATGGAAGATAAATTATTGAAAGTGAAACATGTATTTGATAAAGTCAAAGATATGCGTTCAGAATTAAATTTACTTTTTAACCATTTAGATGGTCGGATTTGTAAATTGAGTGAAATATATGATGAATTTATTAAAAATACAAATATGATCCGAACTGCTGATATCAAGGTTCTTATATTTAGTCTTGATTCGTTTTATTTCCAAAATAGTTTATTGCGTCGTGAATATAAATATTTGAAAGATTATTATAATATCATTATCAATCGAATGTATGGTGAATATTACAAATTATTTAAATTGATTACTGAATACATTAATCGCAATTTAAGTGACAATAAATTAAATGATGTGCTGAAGAATAAAAACTATCCTCGGTATGATGATTTAGATGATGAAAAGGTTTATGATTTTAAACTAATTACGCAAATTAATGAGGATATTATGAATACCATTAATTATTTAATAAATATTCTACGAGATAAAGAAACCTCTCTTAGAGAGTATACTACTAATCAAGATTATGGTCTAAATGTTAATAACTTTGTTTCTACCTACAAATATGATGTCATTGTTTTACAAGAACAAATCGTTCTGTATGAAAAATACTTGGACTTTTTCTATCATGTTCATGAAAAGCTATTACAACGACTTATTACGAAAGTGAGTGTCTTAGAAGCCCAATTAAACGCTGATATTAAATTTGAGGGCGGTCTCATTGGCAAGAAGAAGGACAGTAAAGTATTGTTTGATGAGCTTGGTATCAGTGGACTTAACAAAAAAACTGCGCGTGAATTGCGCAAATCAATTACTGGACATTATAGTCCAGTGGCGATTGGTTCTGATGGTGAATCGGATGAAATTAGTGTAACTGACGAAATTAATGTAACTGATAATATGGTTCTGTCTAGTATGCCATTAGACCATTATAATGAGAATAATGGTTATACATCATCGATTGATTCATTTGACTGTATACCACCAAATTCGTCACCCAATGTAGAGTTAGATTTTAATGTTGTAGAAGCAAGTATAGCAGTAGAATCAAGTATAGCAGTAGAATCAAGTATAGCAGTAAAATTATTTAATACAATGGACGATAATGTAGTTGAACAAGAGACTATTGTCGTTGAAGAAGAGAGTGTTGTCGTTGAACAAGAGAGTGTTGTCGTTGAACAAGAGAGTGTTGTCGTTGAACAAGAGAGTGTTGTCGTTGAACAAGTAATAGAATCTATAATAGATAGTATTGTCGATTCGAACGATTCGACCGATCAATATGTGTGATGATTTAATAAAAAATTGATATTAATATAATAATATATACTTTATTATATTATATTAACATGGAGCGTAGACTAAATAAGAAAATCAATGATTATGTTCATACATTTAAAACAGATATTACAGAGAAAATCAAAACAATGACGAATGAAAATAATGATTCTGGATTTGATGTAGTTGGTCTCACGAATTATGTATACGAATATGGTAGATTTGAGTTTCAAAAAGATGATTTTATGAAACGAAAGCGCGTAAAAAATACGGTTCCTAATTATGAAAGATGTTGTGCAAAACGAGCGTCTGGTGAGCAATGTACCAGAAGAAGAAAGGATGAATATCAGTATTGTGGTACTCATAGTAAGGGAACACCTCATGGTACCATTAGTGACGCCGAGACTATTTCTCAAACGACTACAAAAGTGGAAGTTACAACGATTGATATCAAAGGAATAATGTATTATATTGATAATGTCAGCAATGTATATGACCCAGAAGATATTGTGGCCAATATTGTAAATCCAAAGATTATCGCGAAATATGTAAAAGATGGCGAGGTATACAACATACCCGAACTATTTAATAATTGATTTGAAAAGGCAAAAATACATAAGGAATTACAGAAATAAAAAATACATATATTAAAAATTCATTTTTTACATCGTTAAAATACTTAAAAAAAGGAACTATATATGTATATACGCAAATAATGAATAGCCAACATATGGAATATATAAAAACATTTTTAAACAAGTGTAAAATTGTCATGAATACATACGATGATTTGGATGGTATGCTAATTCCTAGGGAAATATTTTTAGATAAGACGAATTATACTAATGTGAAGGAAGACATTGCGGTTTTGAAACAAATATTTGCGTCGTCTTCTTTGACTGCTCTTCAATCTACCGCAGAAGATAATCAAAAGTGGCCATTGCTTAATCTTGTACGACAAATATTACGATCGTGTAATTATAAAATGACACCTAAGCGAATTAGTGCTGGTTATACAAAGGATGGTAAAAAAATTTATAAGCGAATGTTTATCGTTGAACGCATTCCTCAGACTTCTTCTGTTGCAGTTTCTCCTACGGAACCCGACTCTACGACTTCGACTTCGACTTCAACATCTTCGTCTTCTGGTAATTCTTCCACTCTGGGTTCCCCATCTTCATCCAGTAAATGAATTTTATCAGGGTCAACATCGTTATATTGTACTTTGTTTTTTAAATATGCACTGTAGAATACATTCTTTTTTGTATTTACAGTGGAGAATACATCCGACACCTTACTTCCCATAAATAATAGGTTTGTAAGTAATACTGTCAGTGTTTTGCTGTCTAAATAATGATTATAGATAGTAATAATACTAAATATAGCGTTAAGAACGAATGCAATAGTAGAAATATACCCACATTTTTGATAGTAAGCATCATATTGTAATAGCTTGTCGCGTTTTGCAATGGGTAGTTTTTCCAAACATTCACCAACCGATTCGTTGTCGACTGGTGTAAAACGATTTACTTCTAAATAATTAATCATTTTATTTTCTCTCTTCACTTCGATAAAATACAGAATTAAGAATGCACCTAGTGTTGTGAAGTTAGTACCTACAGCGGTTTTGGCTAAAACATCATCTCTTGTTAAGTTTTCACTCATTGAACATATTTGACCATTACAGTTTTGGGGAACGAATGCAATTAATAAAGCACCCATCAATACTCTGTATATTTCGAGTATTAATGTTGTTCCTACCCCAAGCTTTTGTTGGAAATCTTGGTCGTTTTGTTTTTCTTTGATTTTATCCATGATGGATGTTCGTTTTTTGACGACTTTTGTAGAGTCGACCATAGAGGTTGTTTCTTGTGCTTCGTCAGACGACATTATATAATAAAATGATATTTAAAAAATTTGTGAACTAATTCTTTCATTTTCATAGTATTTGTTATTTTTCTTGTATTTTTGGTATAGTTTTCTCCAGATAAGGGATGAAATAATGGGTAAAAAGCCGTCGGCAGACAAAAAAAAATTGAAGGTGTGTATAAATTAATTAAGAATGTATTGAAAAGAATGTCAAAGGAAAAAGAGTATTGTCGTCGTTTATCGGTGCAGGGAGTGGGTGTGTATGAAGAGTTGTTGGTGTTATG
>Ga0233414_10000027_pt1 | contig 72059 bp, 79 predicted proteins | sample Na_anoxic_10_MG_FD_189020 | JGI IMG/M metagenome (GOLD analysis project Ga0233414, IMG submission 189020) | Seawater microbial communities from Saanich Inlet, British Columbia, Canada - Na_anoxic_10_MG | ecosystem: Environmental > Aquatic > Marine > Inlet | place: Canada: British Columbia... | reverse complement strand
CAGAAGCTTCAGGTTCAACTTCAGGTTCAACTTCAGGTTCAACTTCAGGTTCAACTTCAGGTTCAACAACTACACAAAACACTGAAGATTTTAGACAATTCGAATTTTTAGAATATAAATTCTTTTCAAGAACAGAACCTGCAGAACTTGAAGGGGATGCAATAGGAGAGACGGTTAATTCACAAAATAGTGGCACTATTCAATATGACTATTTCTTGGAAAATGCAGAATCACCTGAATTTGGATTTGACTATAGAGTTACAAACAGCTATGGATTAAAAGATTTCTCTATTTCATATGGTGGTTCACAAACTCCAGAAGAAATATTAACAATTTTAATGGAGAGAGCAAAATTACTTGGGTTTTATGAAGGGGGCATTGAGTATCCTTCAATAAATGAAACTATACCCATAAGTGAAGGGGGCACAGCACCCAACCCTCCATCTCCCAATGTTGGACCTCAGGACATAATAGTAACAGTAAAAAACAATTATGATAGCGTTTTTCATGACTTTGACATAATATATTCACCTTCAGAAGTTGGTGAAAAAACTTCTGAAGAAATTATATCTGAATTACAACAGAAAGCTAATGAAGTTGGATTTGTTAATGAGGGCATGAACTATCCTAAGACATCAACTGAAATATCAACAATATCTCTGCCTTTTGGAAATTTAGTAGGAAAAGTTACTGACACAGAAAATGAACCTATACCAGGAGCTTATGTTGAGATTTTAGATGCAGAACCTAGATTGATAGTTGCTACAGATGGAGAAGGGAATTATAGTATAAAAGATTTGGCGTCTTCTAAATATAATGTAAAGTCATCATATGATTTTGATGCCTTCAAAGAGAAAACGGAAGAGTTTTTTACAATATTAGGAGGTAAAGATAATGTTTTAAATTTTCAATTAGAAGATAATAATTTATTAACTATTACTGGCTCAACAGAATCGACAGGTTCAACAGAATCTACCGCATCTACTGAAGAGGTTGACAACTTACTTTCTGGTAGTACAGTTTCTGGGTCGCCTTCTTTTACTTATACCTATAGTTCTAGTATAATAGATGGACCACTCGGACTTGAAATAAGAACTACTATTTTCCCATCAATAAACGGAGATTCCACAAGCTTCGACTCAGACACAGAGTATCCTCCTTTTACTAGGTTTACCACATTAGAAGGGGCTAATGGATATAGAACTGTGGCAGAAGTTACAAGACAACTAAAGCAAGAAGCTCAACAAACAGGATTTACACCGCCCAATGGAATTGTTTATCCAAAAGAAAGTACTGTAGCATATTACTACACTATAGAAGGCCAGCCTATAGGATATTATTTTTCAAACACAATAGGGGGAAATACAAAAATTGACAATTCTTCAGAAGAGAATTATCATAATTCCATTAAAGCTAATGAAGATGATGGAAGTCTTACTTTAACTCTTAAGGTTGAAAATAACAATCCAAATCTACCGACTTTTGAAAGATTATTTATTTTACAACCCGATGAATCTATAGATTACTTATCAGATTTAGAGCTGGACGCTGAAAATTATCAATATATAATTCAAAATAACGGAGATGAGGTTGTTATAGACGAGTCTACAGGCCTATCTAAACAGTATCCAAAAGTTAGCAAAGAAATAGTGTTTAATGTAACTAATAATATTTCTTTACCAAATTTTACAGCATCCACTAGGAATAATGAAACTCTTAAGAAATCTTACGAACAAGTTAAATATCAACATGGTGTGCGGTTTGAAATTGATGGAGTTGAGTATCCTGCTGCAGGAACTGCCATAACAGAACAGGTTACAATTAACCCAGATGGAAGCGAAACGATTAATTTAGTAATAGGAGAAATTCCTTCGACTGAAGGAGTTAGCGCTGAAGAGATTGAAGAGTCTGAGGCGTTAGAAAATATACCAGTTGGAAATTTAGATGTTCCTAAAGAAACAAGATTTGGAGGTGAGTTAGGGGCTGTATTTCAAGAGGTTGGTCAAGGAATATCTGAAGACATATCAAATACAATCTCCTCTCTTATTGCCATAAATCCACTAGATATAGGCTTAACAAACATACAATATCTAAATAAATACTTATTACCAGAGTTAATTTTAGGAAAAAGAGAATTGGTAAAACAAATAATGACAATGTTATTTGGACCTAAAGAATTAATGAGCGAAGACCCAGAAACGCAGGAAAAGCTATTAAACTCTGCAGCTTGTGGTGAGGCTATGTTTTCTGTGACTAATAATCCTAGCGAAACAGATAAGCAACTAGAATTCAATAGAGTAGAACTAAAAGAGCAATTAAAAAAAGGAAAAATAGAATTATTTATATCTTGTCAAAAAGTAGAAATATCATTACCAGAAAATTTTATAGAAGAATTTGATTTAGTTTCATCTGAAGTTTCTGGGGTGCCTGAGGCAGATAGGCCGAACCCAGCAACATCATTTACTTTATTGTCTAACTTTATGCAAAACGAAGTTCAAGCTCAAAGAAATGCAGCAGATGGAAATCAGGTCAAAAAAAGTTTTTTCCAAATATTAATGGATAAAATATTACAATATGTAAGTGTAGCATTTTCAGTAAACCCAATTGTAGGAGATGTTTTTTCTTTTATAAATAGAGAACTTTCAAAAACTAATCAGCCTAATATTAATCCGTCAGAAATATTATCTAGCCCTTGTGAAATAACTAATGCTTGTAAGAGCGGAGATAAAGAAGATTTTAAAAAGAAGTCTGCTTTTTCACAAAGTTTGATAGACTCTCTTTATGCTTTAGTTTTATCTATGTTATTAGAAAAGCTTTTATCTGAAATAAAGCCTAAAATAAAAAAGCTAATACAAGAAAAGGCTTTAGAAAAAATAATAAAATTAAGAAAAAAAATGTTAGAACGATTTAGTCTATTAAAAAATGCTGATAAGATATCAGATGTAGCATCTAAAGCGGCAGCTTATAAAAATGCGTTCGACACTAGTGGGATTAATGATATATTTAACTTTTCTAATAAAATATAAAAATATTATCTAAGTATTTATAATTATGGGATGTATAAAACCAAATAAAAAATTACAAAATTCTGATGGACTAGCTAAATTTATTTCATTTCTTTTTGAATTTGACAAAATTAGAATTCCTAAGTTAGGTTTGTTTCAAATATTACTAGCTGACTTAAGACCAGGTTTAGACAGTGATTCAATCTCTTCAAATATAATATCTAAATTTGATAAGATAGGAATTCCATCTGGCCCACTGGTGGGAGGCGCTACAAATGTTATGGAAGAATATACTAAACTTGTTTCTGATGAGATTGTAGATTCAATACAGTCAGACATGAGAATAGATATAGCAGTAGATGCGGGTATGCTAGTACAAAGTAATGGAGGAAATGCAGGAGGCCCAGTTGTCAGTGTAGGTCAAAATCCACTTCCTCAAGGAGGAAATGCAGTTGCTACTTAATTAATTATTATGGAAAAAGCGGTTAAAAAATCCAAAACACAACTACTGAGAGAGTTGCAAGATGTTGTTGATAACTTTAATGAAAAAAAGAAAGTTGTAGATTCTGTATTAGATGAAATAGATATTTTAGAAAAAAAATATTATCAATTAATTAGTGAAATAAAAGAAAATAAATAGAAATTATGTTACCTGATTCTCTTTCGAAATATATAGGCCACTCAGTACAGCAGCAAGTGGCTACAGCTAGTAATGCTCAAAGTACGAGTAATAAAATAATATATTTAGCTGAAGTTATGGATAATGTTGATTCTTCAAAAATGGGAAGAATAAAAGTTAGAATAGTAACAAAAGATGAAAATAACAATATAATAATTGCAGGAAAAGACAAAAATAACATAGACGCAATTGAAGAAGGGGCAGTGGCATTTCCTTTGATTCCTGATTTTTTTAGTTCTATACCAGAGCCTGGGGAATTAGTTTATATATTATTTGCAAATCCAACAAAACCAGATAATGACAGATATTATATAGGTCCAATTAGAGGAGTTAAAAATCCAACGCAAAAAAACGAAAGTGCAGGCTCAGCTATTAAGTTATTTAATCCTGTAAATTTTAATGCAGAAAAAAAAGTTCAAGCTGAAGATTCTTCAATTGTTGATAATAATGAAAAATATATTTACATAAAAGGAAAAGAAGATTCTGATATTATATTTAAATCTAGAGAAGTATTAATAAGAGCAGGAGCATTTGATGAAAATTCAGCTAACTTTAAGTTAAATGAAGAAACAAAATGTTTTATTCAATTAAGACAGACAAGTACAGTATCTCCACAAGAACCATTTGATGTTGGGCCGCCTCCTCTCGTAGATTGGTCTCAATTAAATATCGTAGGCTCTAATATAAATTTAATATCATCAGATAAAACATCAGCCAAAAATAGACTATTAGATTTTGATGACAATTTTTTACCTAATATAGAAACTGAAACAAACAAAAGGCTGGAAATTTATGGGAAACAAGCAAAAGAATTGCATCCTTTAGTTTTGGGGGACGAATTAGAAAGTTTGTTACAATTAATAATAAGATTTTGCCTACAACATATACATCAGCCGCAAAACCCAGTATCTCCTGAATTTGATGAAGTTGATTTTGTTTCTGAATTAAAAGCCTACCAAGACGAGACTGTTATGGCTAAAATACTTTCCAATTCTGTAAGAACAAATTAACTTGTTCTTACTAATATGTCTGTATCAGGATATCTAATTTCAAACATAGATAGAGGAGTTGATAATATAGAGTTATCTATATAGTTTATCAAAGTCTTTCTAGCTCCAGAATTATTAGTATTACCAGCAACATTTGGGTTATTATTTAAAAATTCACTAGGACCATCTGCTTGAGTTATTAAAGTTGAAGAGTATTTTCCTCCCTCTAAATTATATGCTTTAATTTCAACCACATTTATAACCCCAGGAATATCTCTGAGATTATCTGTTAATTGAGATATATATATAGGTTGATTCATATCCCATTCATCAACATTAAAATATTTTTTCATATTTTGTAATGCCTCTAACCTAACTTCGTTTGCATTATAACTTTTATCTGTCAACAAGTCTATTTCAAACATTAAATTAATAACTTTTGCTCCGTTTATTTCAACAAAATCGTTTATCATTCTATATCTTGAAAGATATTGTACCATATTGTCTTTTACTACACTAGTTGAATTTTCTGTTAGTTTTCCATTTCCATCTTTAGAAATTATATATATTTGAATTTTATTATCATTAACTTTGCCTCCAACTCTAAATGGAACTCCAAAAGTTCCTGGCATTTGCTTTACTCTAGCTAAATAGTCTGGTATAGTCATGCATCTTTCTTGTGATGCGAAATTACTTGATGCTGCATATCTTATTTCTTGTGGACTTGGAAGCCCTTTACCTCCTAGCGCAGGAATAACATTTGTTCCTCTGGTTGAAGATAAGACTGCATCATTTTTTGCAGCGTCTACACCTAATATTACGGCATCTATATTTGAAACTGAACCTAAAACTCTAGCGCCTATATTTGTCGACTCACCCCCACCAATTCTATATTTGACAAATAAAGTGTGTTGCGCTGGTAATTTTGAACCCAAAGAAGTATTGTTAAACATTTTTTTATAATCAATATCACCAGCATTAGTTATTGTGAGATTGTTTAAATATTCTGCATAAGCATCAACATTAGGAGTGCCTGAACCAAAAGTTAAAGAACAAGCTCCATTTGGAGAAAATTCTTTAGTAAACCTTCTATTAACTTCTACCCAAGTGCCAGCGGAAGAGTCTGAATCATTATCTTTATTTATAAAAACTTTAGAATCTGCCAAATGCTCTACTTCATAGTATTTAATTTCAAAATTCTTATAGTCTGTATATGTTGGCGTAAAAGATGAGTCTGTAGTAGGGTAGGCTATTACATCTACAATATCTAAAGTATTACTACCAGGTAAAAATATTTCTAAAAATTGTGTATTAGATTCTTGTTCTGTAATAATTTTTTTAAAAACCGTAGTAGTACCAGCCACGCAAAACTCTCTTTTAGTAATTTTATATTCTAATATATTTTGTGAAGCATCAAAAACTGGCTCCACAACTCTATTCGCAGCACCAGTCTCTGAATAATCATTTGAAAAATCTATTTGATTTTGAGTTTCAAAATTTTGCCCACCACCTTCTATTCGAAGCCCAGGTCTATATATTGGTAAATATTGAACATCTGGACCTGTACTGGTTATTGGAACTCTAATAACTATGTCTACCAAAGTAGAAGAGCCCTTTCTGCCAGGAACTTTATAGCCTAAAGTTTTAGCTAATCTATATACTGAGCTAGGCTCTTTTGTTCCGTCTAAAAAAAGTTCATTAAATCTTTTATCTGTATAATAAGATAGTAAATCAGAAACATATGCTAACAAGTCAACGAGCGCCATACCAGCACTACTAACATTAAAATCTTGCCACTCTTCTGGGAAGTATGTTTTTAATATACTATCTATATCAGCCGATATAGTATCAAAATCTCTATTTAAATAATTTTGTTCTTTTATTTCTGGCATATCTTATTATTATTATTATTATTATTATTATTATTATTATTATTGTGCATCATGTTCTCTTGGTATATTTAGAGTTATAGAATCTTTTATTTCATAAAAGTTCTTTATTATAAAAAATATTTTTATTGACAAAAAGTTATTATCAGTATCTTCAGAGAATATTATGTTATCTATAATTATTTGAGGTATAAATAACTCTACCTTTTCTTCTATTTCTAATTTAAGTTGTTTTTGTGAAAAATCATCTAAAGGCTCCATTAAATAATCATAAACAGGAGAGTATAAATTGTTTCTCATCACTCTATGTCCTCTTTTTGTAGTTAATAATGAAATTAAATCATCTTTCAGAGCTTCGTCCGTTGTTTTATTAACATCAAAAACACCACCTTTTATCGTTTCTTTAAAAGGGAACTTTATATTTATGCCTCTTGCCATTCTTTATTTATTATATAAATAAATAGTAAAAGCAAAAAAAATAAAGACTTTTTTCGAATACTATTTATATTTGTATAATAAATATGATTTTTTAAATAATTAAAATGGGAAGATTTCGAATATATCCTAACAAAAGTAATACTATAGCTAGTGGGTATTATAAAGAGTTTAATTCTGGGTATAATCCTGGGGCATTACTATGGTATGGTGAAAGTTCTAGTAGAGCTAGTATTTCAAGACATTTAGTGCAGTTTAACTTAGATGAATTACAGTCTCAAATAAATTCAAAAGATATAAATCCAAACTTTGTTTCTTCTTATAGATTAAAGATGACAAACGTAGTCCCAGATAATGAATTGTTAGATTCTGATTTTGAATTTGCAAAAAGAAAAAAAAGAATTGCAACATCATTTGACCTAGTAGCATTTCCAATAAATAAATATTGGGACCAAGGCAGGGGCTATGACTTATTGGGTACTGAATTTATAAAAGTAGCAGAAGGAGATACTAATTTAACTGGTTATTCTAATTGGAATTATGCAACAAGTATAACTCAATGGGACGAGCCAGGCGTATTTACTAATCCAACAGGCTCAACTGCTGTTACACAATATTCTACTCAACATTTTGACAAAGGAGATGAAGATATGGATATGGACGTTACCGATATGGTAAAAGATTGGTTGAGTGGCGGTTCGCAAAATAATGGCTTTGCTATAGCTTATGCTAGAGAGTATGAGTTAATAAGTGGAAATACTAGATATTTGTCAAGATTTTTTACGGAAAAAACTAATACAGCATTTAAACCATATATAGAAGTGGTGTATGATAGTCAAATAGTAAGAGACGATAGATTGAGAGTTGCTAATGATAGGGTTTCAAGATTGTTTTTAAACGTTTATAGCGGTAATACATCGGCAAATTATTTTTCTGCAGGAACAGTTTCTATAAAAACAGTTTCTAATGTAGATGTTTACACAGGATTAACTCCAACCTTATTGACAAAAGGCTTTTATTATGTTGATATACTAATGAGTTCAGCAACAAAGTCACAAAGATATAAAGATGTTTGGAATGATGTAACATTCAACCCAGGAGTAGATAAGCAAAATTTTGAACAAACATTTCAAATCCTAGGAAGTTATTATAATAATTATCCAAAAGAAACTAACGATTATGTTGTTGATTTATATGGTATATCTAATAATTCTATAATTAAAAAAGGTGAAATTATAAGAGTTTATGCTGACACTAGAATTAATTATAGTACAAAATCTCCAAATGAATATTATGGACTAGAATATAGACTTGTTGAAAATCAAATAACAGAAATTATACCTTGGTCAAAATTTAATACTATTGTAATAGATAATTGCTCTAAATCATTTATAGATATAGATACTTCATGGCTATTATCTAATCAAAATTATAAAATAGAACTTAGAGTTAATGAGTTGGGCACAAAAAAAATACTAAAAGAAGACTTATATTTCTCTATTGAAATAGATTAAAAGTTGACTTTTTTTTAAATTTAACTATCTATTAAGTATAGAATTAAACAAGTTTGATGTCAGAAAGTATTAAAAAAATAACAGTTGAAAAAGATATTAATATAGGTGTGTATTTCACAAATGTAGATGCAAATATATCTCGTATTAACCAAATTTTCACATCTAACGGAGATTCATTCCCAGTAACAGGGCCTTGGAATCAATTGTTTAAAGAAGAAGAAGAGTCTTACGGTTTAATTGGAAATGATAATGAAATAATTGAATTACTTGAAAAGATAGATGGCTCTTACTTTAGGAGAAAGCCTTTAAGTACAGAATATGAATTTTTAACCGAAGAAGAGTCTAAAAATGTTATAAAAGGAAAAAAATATTCTATAAATTATGAAGACTCAGTATTAGATGAAAACCAAATAAATGCTAAATCTTTTTTTAAAAGGGAGGGCGATGCAGTGTCTGGTTCAAGTTCTTATACTGGTGTGTTTTTTAAAAAGGAGAAAAAACAAGATTATAATGTTGACATATCTCTCATAAGAAGTGTTGATACTTTAGATACTTTAAGTGTAAAAAATAATCCACTATCAGAATTTCCTAATCAAGAATCTAGTACAGGTGTTGTAATGGGTACTTTATATGCAAGACAAAAGTTAATAGACGAAAATGGAGAGCGAATAAAAATACCACTAGGAAACGTACCAGTTGTAATATTTAATCCGTCAGATAAATTTCCAACAACATCATCTACTGATGATGATGGAAATAGAATATCTCTTAATATTTTAGAAAACTCAAATAGATGGGATTATTCAGATGAACATTCTTGGGTTACTGATGTTGGCTCAAAAGCAGCTAAAAAATATCAAGGAAACCTTAATTCAGAAGGTATTGAAAATGTTAACCCTATACTAAAAGGTGTTAACTCATTAAATGTGCCAGAACAATATTTATACTCTACCATAACAGACCAAAATGGAGAATTTATAATAGAAAATGTTCCAACTGGTGATAGAATATTAATGTTTGAAGTTGACCTACTAAAACAAGGGATGACAAAAGATGAAGTTAGGTTAAATTTTTTTCCATACCCAACTTCAACAAGTCCAAATGTTGATAGCGTTCCTCATTTTTACTTTAGACAAATACCAGTAGGAGTAGGTCCTTCTTGGGGCTCTTTTCAAACTGGATACACTCAAGTAGATATAGTTGCAAATGTAGATATGAGAAAATGGAGTACTTATTACATATCTCCTATTTCAAGAAATCAAGAAAATCTTTCAGAACTATTAGCAGGAGGCGACTTTCAGTCGTTAAATGTCTTAGTAAAAGACATGACAAAAGAAGGTTACCCATTAACTAATGAGCTTGTTGAAGTTTTAGATATATATAGTAGAGATGAAACTGAAAGGGTTGGGTGGTCTACTGAAGTTAAAACATCTAAATATAAAGCACAATATAGAGGGGATGGATTTCAAGCATTTAAATTGCCAGCAAACTTATATGACCCAAATGGACGAGCTTCTCTTAATTCTGAGAGAAAAAGTCTAAGCAACAAAAAAGGAGTTTGGTTATCTTGTTATGAAATGAAAATGTTATATGGAGGCGATGTCGAAACGCCATTATATAGAGCTACAGGATTTATAAGAAGAGCAATCACAGCAAGAGCAGATTTTCAACAAAAATCTAGTCACTTTGACATTAATAGAGGTCCTGGCAATTCAATAGCCGATGCGACTGGTGAACCGCCTGGAAGTTCTTCAAATGTTTTTCCTTATGAAAGGCCTTGGACAATAAATTACCCAAATAAATATAAAATACCAAGAACTCCTAAAGTTAGTACAAAAAATAGAGACCAAAATATAAAGTTGCAACCTAGATATGTAGACGGAGACATGCCAGGCCTTTTTGTATATCCTGATGAAGATGACAACGTAGGGCATGGATATTCTTCAATGAAAGGTTTTGAGTCTGGTGAGAGTATTTTTAATAGGTTTGGAACAGTTATTACTAGATATAGAATATATAAGTACGAACAAGGTTCAAGATGGGATGATGAGTGGTCTAATGGTTTTAGGCCGAAATATCATCAAGATAGCTTTACGGAAAACTACACCATAAAAGATGGAGAGAGATATCAAAGAGTTGAGTCAGGATTTTCATATTGGCTAAAACCAGAAGGTTGGGGAAGAATTGACAGTCGAAGTTGGGGCGACATTATGTTAGAATCAGATATAAACTCAAAATATACGCCACCTGCAGATAGTGGAGAATTACGATTTATTCCAAAAACCTATTTAGACAGTGGCATGTTTAGAAAGGGTGAACAAATATGGCTAAGCTTAGATTCTACTTTACCAATTTGGCTTAGAGCAGGTTCTTTAGATATATATAGAGTAATAGATGATACTGTAGATGATTTAATAGTACCAAGGCCTCCTGAGGTTTTTAAATATTTTAAACTAAATGTTGGAGATGTGTTGGCTGGGGTTGATAAAGAAAATAAAGATAAAACCAAATTAAGAATCAGGACTGACAAAAACAATTCAACACAATTTGCGACAGCAATGAAAGTTTACATAAGAAATGATGGAAGTATACAGAGAGCAGTTAAAGTAAATGGAACTTCCAAAGATGTAGAGGTGGGCAAATCGGTAGAATTTCCTATAGCAACAGGAGGAATTATTGAATTTCAAACAAATAGTCTTTTTGATGAATTAGAAAACACTTACAATGATTGTAAATATCAAATCTATTTTGAAACTGGTGAAATGAAAAAGGTTGGTCTGAAGAAGTCAAATTACTATTCATTTGTATTAGGAGGCTTCCCTAAAGCAGAAGTGCCAACATATTATATACGCTCATCAATAGCAAACAGTCAGAGTAGTGTGAACATTTATACTTCAGGAAAAAAGAAAAATCAATTTCAAAAATGTGACAATGACCACAACAATACATCGACACATTATATTAATGGAGTTTTAGTTGTCCAAAGCAATTCAGCCCCAACCTTCGAAATTAATAGTTCAAAATATTCAGCAGCTTCTACTTTTGCAAGCTGTAGCAACGGAGGATATGTAGTATTTCGAACAGTAACAGCCCCATCCGAATAAAATGAAAGAAAAGTTAAAAATAGTATTAGGAAAAAAAGATTTATTCCCATATAAAAATGAGGATGTTTTTGTAAACTTAGAACTTTCTAGAGATTCTGATGAATTAGTTAATGAAATAATAAATAATAATTTTAATTTAAAGGAACAATTTACAAAAGAAAGAGAAAAGTCTTTAAAGTTTTGTGTATATGGAACTTGCGAGTCTAATTTTTCTGATACTGAAAATTTACAAATAGAAATATCAACAAATCATGAAGATTCACTATATTCTCCTAAGTTTAGTACAAATATAACACCAAAACCTTATCATAAAATAAATACAATACCTCTTTCTAGCGGTGGGAGTTTAAGTAAAAATATATTTTGGAAAAAAAAGAGTTCATATTATTTTATATTTGAAATTAGTCCCATTAGAAATAGAAGAATAGGTGAAAATAAAGAGTTAATTTTAACAATAAAAAGTAGCGAAAAAAAACTTTATGCTAAAATAAAAGTGCCATTTATATATTATAATTCACAAGGAACTAAAATACCTTTTGGAACTGAAACTTTAGAAATAGACCTAAAAGGAAATGAGACAATAGTAGAGAATGATTTTAAATTTCTTTATGATACACATTGGATTAAGTCTGATTTAAATTTATATAGAGCTCCAAAAGTTTCTTTTTTAAACTCTTTAGATAATGAATTTATAAATAACACAAAGTCATTAATAGAAAATTCTGAAATTGAAAATACTTCTAAACAAGTTATTGATTCATTAAACTCATCAATAAACTCTTCTTTTGGCTCAACAAACATAAACAATGCCACAGTAGATGAGAGTTTTGGTAAATTTGAATTTTTTGCAAAATTAGATTACCCCAGTATATATGGAATAGAAGAGGTAGGTGTTTATGTTAAAAATGATGAAACGACAAGAAATCCCAATCAAGATTTTTTATTAAAAACAAAAACGTTAAAATGGGAAATAGGTGAACAGTATAAAAAAGTAGAAGTAGAATTGTTAGATGATTTATATGTAGAAAATACAGAAAAAGTTTCTTTCGGATTTAATAATTTTAAATTTTTAGAAGAAAACGAAAAAAATAATGAATTCTTTTTGACAATAGAAGATAAAGATAAGCCTATACCTATAAGTTTTGCAGTGCCATCAAAAGAAATAATTGAAAGTGCAACTACTGTATCTGTAGAGTTGTTTCTTGATAGGCCGATGAATGTACCAAACCAAACAGTAGTAGTATATGCAGATTTAATAAATTCTACAGCTATATTAGGCAAAAACTTTTTAGGAACTGACACCACTACAATAACAACAAGTAGTGATAAAATAGAATATGTTGTCGAAGATTTAGAAATTAAGACACAAGGCATAAATCTACCAGGAGGAAATAGTAAGGGTGGTGTAATTAAAAGAACTGATGGAGGAAGTTTTATAGCTGATGGTTTTATTTCAGGCAAAAACTTAAATTACTCTTCAAGAAGAAGGGGTAAAGACATAGATGTAAATAAAACAATACTAATTTTACAAGTCACTAACACCAAACTACTTCTTTTGGGTTCGCCATTAAGTTTTGACAATAACCGCGATAGAAACAATAGAAATATACAAGCAAAATTTGTTTATAATTTTGAAACAGAGATTGTTGGAGCATTTGAAAAGACAATATTACTTACAGAAGGAGTTTCAAGTGCTAAGTTTGACGTTGAAATATTAAACGATTTTCAATATGCCAACGACTTAAATATAAATCTTAAATTAAAAAATCCATCTCAAAATGTTATCATATCTAATGATGAAGTTAATGAACATATTATAACAATTAAAGATAGTATGATACCTAATTTTACTAGATATATAATGCCTGGCAATTTTAATAAAGGGTACGGAATGTTTAGAATGAACGATTCGTTGGTAACAGAAAAAAAAGAGTTAAGACTGAAAGTTGGTAATGGAAATGGCGATTTCAAGAGTTTTACTGATGATTTTGAATATACAATAGAAATAATAAATAAAGGCGAACAAATATTTGTTGAAGGTGTGGGAGAAGAAGATACTCCATCAAAATTATTTATTTCATTTGAAAAAGGTTACAAGACTGTAAAGACAGATGAAGTTGTCGCTAAATTCACAGTATCAAAACCATCAGGGTTTAGGGAAGTAATAATAGATTTACCATCTAATTATGGTCTAAAAAAACAATTAAATCAATTTTTAAAGTCAAGATATGAATTTAGAATAAAAGCAAGCAACATATCTAGCCCACAAAACTCTTTTAATTATGGGAATAATGGAAACTCTATCGAAGAAATAAAGTCTAGAATATTTCCTAAAGTAATAATACCAATGCAGAGTGAAGCGATAAAGGCAACGGCAAACCCAGAAAACTCTAAATACTTTCTAACTAGCCGAATTGAAAATGTAAAAAGCAGAATACTTTCTAATGAATCATTTGTTATAAAATCAGATGTAAAAAATAAAAAAGAACTTGAAAGAGTTGATGGCGGAGACTTCATTGTTGATGGTTTTACTGCAGGTAAAAAAATAAGATATTATTCAAGCAAACTTGGCATATTAATAGATGAAAATAAACAACTAACAATTGCAGGAGTGTCTTCCAAAAACTTAGAGTTTTTAGAGTCTGAATTAACATTTAACGAAGTTCAATTAGTTAAAAATAGAAATATACAAGCAAAATTTGTTTTTCCTGATACTTTTAAAGATAATATTACAGGAAATGGTCCAAAAGTAGTAGAAATGAATGGTACTATATTTTTAAATGAAATATTTGAAACTACAACTGGTGGATTTAGTAATTTCGGAGGTGGTGGAAGCAACTCTTATACAAAAGTAACAAGAGCATTTACTCCATATGAAATAAACTATGTAACATGTAATGGAAGCTTTTTAAATAATTCTTTAATACCAATAGAATCATACCCAAACCCAGCTGGTGATTTTGGTGGAAACCCTTCTTTTAGTGGAATTACTTAAAATATTTAAATAATAATATTTATATATGAACACATTTATATGGAGGCTATACAAAAACATAAAATAAGATTAAATAAAACCCAAGAGGGAATTATAAGAACTGATGGTGTAATATCAGACTCTTATGATAAAGATTTTTACGTAACCATATCTATAATAGAAGATATATCAATAAGTGAATATGTAGACATTGAAATCGACCCATTAAAAACAGAAATTAAAAGACAGTTTTTTAATCCATATTTTATAGAATTAGGATTTTTTAGAGATATAAAATCTGTAACACCACAACCTAAAGAGTCGGTTGGTTCGGTAGATGTTAAAGCTAAAAAGTACGATATAAAAATAAATAAATAAATAAATAAATAAATGATTAGAAGGTATAAAATAGTAATAACACCATCCACTCTAAATTCAAATCTTCCTAGAGCTGAGCTTAGTTCCAATCTAATAAGTGAGTCTGGTTATTTATTTTATGATAACTCAGTCATAGAATCGGGACAATTAGTAAATGAAAATAATGTAATACAATATTTAGAAAATCCTGACAATATTAAAATTACATATAATTTTATAAAATATCTAAAAAGCCTATTAAAAAAAGAAGAATTTGAATTCATATATACTAAACCAATTAAAATCTATCCTATATTAAACAACTATTATGAACAAAAGGTTAAATTAAATAAAGAACCTTCTAAATTTCTTCTATTTGAAAGTTTGTTATCAACAAAAAATGTTGAATTTCAAGATAATAATTTTAATTATGAAAGTAAGACAAGAATCAATAAATCTATAAATAAAATTATACAAACAACTAGTGGAGCTACAGAATTAGAAGCTGAATATGTAACTAATGATGTAGACCCATTTGTTTCTCCTGGTGACAATTTTGCTTTAACTTCTGGGATTACTCAAGATGATTATTATATAAATTTAAAAATAGGAAAAACAGAAGCATCAGTACTTTCTACAGATTATTCAAAGTATTTTTCAGACTGTATAGAAGATGGGGTGGTTTTAAAAAATTGCTTTGTTGATTTAAATAAAAAAACTGACCCATTTGAAATTTGGACTGACTCAAAATTTAATTCTTTAAACTATATACCAAATAAATCATATATTAAAAAAAATATTAAAGATGCTTAAAATATTATAAAATCTTTAAGAAATAAAAAATAAACAATTTAATACTTTCAAAATATTTTTAATTCACTATATTTATATAAATAAAACATTACTATGAGTGTAGGTATATATGGTACAAAAAAACTGGCAGATGTTACTGCTGATGAAGTAGATGTTTTGTATGCGTTCTCACCAGATAGAGAATCTACAGGAGAAATTGCTTTTAAACCTCTATATGACACTATTAGCGAAAGTGATTTGTTAAAAATGCTAGGAGCAGACGGCATGTATAAATTAAGATTGCCAGCAAATGTCTTTACAGAACTTGGATTTTATTCAGTACTAATAAAACCTAAAACTTTCAGGCTGACAATTTCAGATTGTTCAGTAGTAGTTACAGAAGATGAAATTGGAGTTCAAATTTCAAAAAAAGGAATAGTAATACCATCATCTCAATTTAAAAAAACAAATAGCTTAGTAGGTTGGTCGGTTGAATATATTGATAAAAATACAGGTATAAAAATAAAAAATTCTAATAAAATAATAACAAGTAGTGACCTAGTGTCCCCAGCAACAAATAACAACACTATAAATAGAGGGGCAATTAGCTATATTTTAGACTCTTCAGGTAACGCTCTCTTTTTGACAGTAAGTCCTGATGAAGGAAGTTTAGTTTCTGGTAAAGGCGGAGGAAATATAGGTTCTGCAGGACAAGAAATATTTTTAACTAATACGTACTTCGACCCAGTTCATATAGAAGTTGAAATGGTAGAGCATGATGTAAAAACTTTGTCATACGCTCTATATGGAAATACAACAAGAGATAATTCTACTGGTATATTGACTTATTTCGATGAAAACGGAAACATATATAGACAGTATAATTTATATACTAGAAAGAAAGATTTTAATCAAGGAAGTGTAGATATTAGACAAATTAGAAATAACATCAATGTAAACCAAGATTTTAACAACATTTCTAAAGGTCTTAATAGTTAATTATAAACCTGTTCCATAATATACAATTTCAAAATCGGCTCTTTTAACGATTGTTATAGATTGATATACTGTACCACAAATGCCCACTTTAGGCGTACCTGTAACTCCATTAATTGTATATGTGGTAAAACCTCCTCCAATAATAGCTAGTGCATATGCACCAATTATTAAACCTGCTGAACCTGAATCTACGTTAACTATCTCAATAACCCTACCAACAGGGCTTGAATTTATAACATTACTTAAATCAATATTAAATTCGTCAATCGGAATTCCACCCACTGTGTTGTCGGTAACGAAAACTATTTCATCGTCTCCATTAATTGGTTCAGGTTCGCCAGCACCAGACCAACTACCATCGGTTATCGTAATCTCTCTAACCTTTTTAAATCTAGCACCAACAGTTGTTGTACTACCACTTACAATTAAACTACCTTCTATTGTAGTGTTTCCACCTATTGTAGTGTTTCCACTTACTATTGTGTCACCAGTTATAGTAACATTACCATTTACAGTACCTCCAGTAAGAGCTAAAAAAGAGTCTTCAATAGTTTTTACACCTCTCCTTAAAGTTCTTTTATTAACAGCGTCCTTATCATATTTGGGGTCTGCTAAATTTTCTCCTCTATTATTATCGAAATCTATTCTAGGCATAATTATTTAAATAATATTTGAACAATACCATAATCTCCATCATAGTCTTTTATTGGTTTTAATACATGATAATCAGTTCCGTTTATAGCTTCACCATTAGAATCAACACTAATTTTATCTGAAGTTATTTGTTCAGAAGTTCTAACATGTAATTTCCCTAACATTCCAATTGGTGACCACTCTTTTCTTTCTTTTCTAGATAAATACTCTTGGTCTTTATTATAATTTGGATTTATTTTATTTTCAAAAATATTTCCAATATAAATTTTATCTTCAGTACTTCCTGTATATAAGATTCCTTCTAAATTACCAGCGCTTGGATAGTTTTTATATATATTATCATCTTCGTCTATATAAAACTCTACAATTTCACTATCATAAACATTTGATGTACTACCAGTATATGAAAGCTTATTAAGTTTGTCTAAATTTTTAAAGTCAATAATTTCATAAGGTTCAACTATATTATTTACAGACGTCTGCCCAGATATTATATATTTTTTATATTCAATTTTTAATTTTCTTCTAAATTCATCTTTTAAATGAAAATCTTTCCACTTTAATGATGCCGAATCTCCTATAAATCCTGGGGTTGGGGATACAATTCCAACTATATCTGAATTTCCTATTTCTATTTTATCTCCAATTAAAGAAACGAAATAACCATATCTTTTTTCATCATTTAAATTTCCATCTTGCCATTCAAAATATTCAGCATAATCTGCTGTGCCAACACTAAGACCTCCATCCCAATGACCGTCTCCATTTTCCATGTCCAAATAAATTGTGCGAACACTAGTACTTGGAGTGGTTGATAAACTATATCCTGCTTGAAATGAGTTTGTTCTCGCTGCCACTATAGAGCTACTCCACAATCCTTGGCCTGCAATTACTGAAGACACATTAAGACTAGTAGCAGAGTCTTTTTGAAGTCTGTTGTTTTTACCTCCTAAGAGAACACAATTATTTACAGCTCCAAAATATCCAGTACTAACAATATTATTTTCACCTCCTAAAATAACGTTATTTTGAGGATTAAAGGCGTAGTATGCGTTAGTGGCTTGATGTTTGTTTTCATTTCCTCCAACTATAACACATTGATTAATATTTGCTCCTAAAATTCCATTATTTTCTCCGCCAATTATTGCACAATTTTTAGTAGGATTCGCGTTGTCATTAGCATAAGATTCAAAATATTTAGCAATAGTATTTCCATTTCCACCAATAATTACTGAATTTAATATAGTATCCACAGTCGAGTCAGATTGACCCCCAGTACCTATATCTATCGTAATTAAATCCCCCTCACCACCAGAAATTACTGAATTTTTAATAGATGAATAAATTGCCGAATCGTTATCAATGTTAGAATTTAAGCTACTTATAATAGATGAAACTTTAGCTTTTTTAATAAAATTATAAGGAGTAGAACCCAAACCAGCCCCACCAGAACCAATTATTGTAGAAGAATCTGAATTTTCAATTTGACCTCTTCTACCTCCAATTATTGCATTGCTTGTAGAAATAGGAACACCAAAATCATTATCTCCATTTTGTTTTACATAAGAAAAAGAAGTGTTTATTAAAGCTGAGCCATACACTCCTTCGTTATATATTTCTGAATTGGGATTTATTACATCTGACCTACAGCCAACAATAACGCTATAACCTGCTTGACCCTCTGGATTCCCATTCCCATCGTCTGGGTCATCTTGCGCTGTTATATAAACTTCTTTAGAACCTAGTATAAAATTATTTCCCGCAATTTCACCATCATCATATGACGCATAAGCGTCTCTATAGTTTATAATAGAACTGTCACTACCTCCTAATATTGCAGAATCATATTGAAATAGCACCGCAGAATCAACTCCAGAAGCTATTGTACTAGATTGTTTTTTAGAGTGTATAAAAGATGAAGAGCCGCTAACTGTAGTATTAAACCCACCAGAGTGACAATAGTTACCAAGAGTAGTTGTTAAATATCCCTCGGCATGAGACACGTTTCCTTTAGATATGTTTGAATATCCTATAACTACATTAGATGTGCCATTAAAAATTGGATTAACTTCTACTGCAATATTATTGGCTCCGAACACTGTATTATAACCTTCTGAAGGTGTTTGTTCAGAGGTTGTGGAATTCGGATATTGACTATTAATAAAAACAGTATTTCCATAAGAAGTTCCATCCCATAAATCAAACTCATTAAAACCTTCATTTATTTTAATTCTACCTTCATTAAAAGTGTCCCCAGTAAGTATGTTTTCAAAAGCCATTTCTTTTTCTTTTATAATTATTTAAATAATATTTGAACAATACCATAGTCCCCATCATAATCTTTTGTTTTTTCTAAAATATAATAATCAGTTCCATTTATTGCCATCCCACTAGAGTCTATACTAATTTTATTTCCTGTTATTTGTTCTGAAGTTCTAATATCTAATTTGCCAAGTAAACCAACTTCAATCCACTCTTTTCTATCAGCTCTTGTTGTGTAATTTTGATTTTTATCGAAGTCATGATTAATTTTATATTGTCTAACTTTCTTTTTAAAAACTTTATCATCTATATTTTCTTCACAAAGCTCCCCAACCATATTTTCTGGGTTAGGCGGTTCTTTAAAAGTGTTATTTTTATTATCTATATAAATTTCTGTTTGTCCACTATTTATTAAATATAAATCATATTCCTCTTCTATTTTTCTTCCAAATTCATCTCTTAAAAATAATTTATCCCAAGCTAAAGACGCTGAGTCACAAGTAAAGCCAGGAGTTGCAGATGTAATTCCTATTATATTATTATTTCCTTTTTCAATTTTATCACCAACCAAAGAAACGGCATATCCTACTCTATCCTCATCTAATAGATTGCTATCATTCCACTCAAAAAACTCTGCATAATCAGCGGGACCAGCATCAATACTTCCTTCAAAAATACCAGAACCAAATTCCATATTAAAAGCTATTCTATTGTTAACAGGACTTCCTGCTGTTGGTGTGGCATTATAGCCCATAGTTATTGTGTGTGCAGACCTTGGAACTGAAGAGTTTCCCATTTGAATGCAATCATCATGTAAGGAGTTTGTATTTTTATTATAACTTCCAAATATTACACAATTTTCAATAGGGCTTCCAGCGATACCAGTTCCTATAAGATTGTTATCACCACCAGCTATAACACAATTTTTACCCCAATTAGTATTGCCAGAACCTGCTAATGTAACAGAATTATTACCATTACCTAAAGCTCCAACACCTCCACCAGACTCATTATCTTCACCTCCAATAATTACAATATTTTTTATTAAATTACCTGGCGGAAATTGCAATGTTGGTCTTATATTGTTATTATACCCTCCTAAAATAGAGCAATAATTAACATTATGAATAAAGCTAACTAACGAATCATCAATTGAGCTATTCCAACTAGATATTATTTGATTACCCTCTCCAGCACCATTGTTATCAAAATTTATAGATGAATTTCTACTAGTTATAATTGAAGTATCAAATGAATTTGATATATTATTACCTTCAGTAGACCCAGAGTGACCTCCTAAAATAACGCAAGATTTAATATTATCACCATTCATAACATTATATTCACCACCTATTATAACACTGTTGTTACTAGTTGTTGAAGAAATTGCATTTCTAAATCCTCCAAAAATTCCTGTCATGTCATTATTTCCTGCAATACAACCTTCTATTCCACCGACAATTGTTGATGTATCAGTACTGTTGCCAGTAAGGTTAATTTTGTTTTTATAGCCTGCAAATATTGTTGAATTACTACCAGAGCTACCTGACACCACATTTTCATAACCACCCATCACAGCACTATTGTCTATCGTAGATGAATTGTTTTTTCCAAAAACAAAAGATTGATTACCGTCAGCTGTAGAGCCGCTACCGCCAGCAAATGAAGCGATTCCAAGAGCTGTATTTTTATACCCTTCTGTATGAGAGTAGTTACCGCTAGCAACTGTCATATAACCTTCAGAATGAGAGGCGAAGCCACTAGAGGTTGTAGCATAACCTTCTGCATAGGCTGAATTTTCAGAAGCCAAATTCCCAGAATCGTTTAACGCTATTAAAGAATTGTCACCAGTACTAGCAGACCATAAATTTGTCAAACCAGAAAGTGCACCATTAATTAAATCAACAGCTTCATATGTAGTATTACTTGTAAGTATTAAATCTGCCATTTTATTTTATTTAAATAATATTTTAACAATTCCATAATTTCCATCATAAGATTTTTTGTTTTCTAAAACATGATAATCATTTCCATTTATAGCCATTCCATTAGAGTCTGCACTAATTGTGTTACCTGTTATTTGTTCTGCAGTTCTAACGTGTAACTTTCCTAACATTCCAATTGGAGACCATTCTTTTCTTGAACTTCTAGGTTCATATGATGAATTTATATCAAAATCTGGGTTTATTTTTTCAATTTTTATATCTTCTACAAACACTTTATCATTAGTTTCTCCAATAAATAATGTTCCTAAAATATTATGAGAATTTGGTGGGTCTGCATAAATTTTATCATCTTCATCTATGTATATATAATTATCATATAAACTATATTTCTTGTAAGTATTATAAATTTTTATTCCCCACTCATCTGTTAAGTATACTTTATTCCATTTTAATTCTGCAGAATTACCAATTAAAGCTGGATTTGATGAAACTATTCCAACTATATTTTGATTCCCTATTTCAACTTTTTCGACAACTAAAGAAGCAAAATACCCCACCCTATCCTCATTTAATAGATTGCCATCATTCCATTCAAAGTATTCAGCATAATCAGCGGGACTTAAAGTAGCTGTGCCGTCCCACATCCCATTACCATTTACAAAATCAAATACTATTGTTCTATTAGCAAAGCTTGCCACTGCAGGAGATGCCCCACCCCACCCTAATTGCCAGCTGGCGCCATAAGTTGAAGGAATAGAGTTTATTACCCCAGTACCCATAATGACAGTATCTTTAATGTCTTGTAAAAAAATATTATTCTTAACCCCCCCTATTATTGCATTGTTTTTTATAGTCTGGGAAAACGATACAATTGCAGAAGTATTAGTGCCAATAATAACATTATTTTTAACATTACCTGTTGGACGTGTGGTCATTCCACAATCTTCACTCCCTAAAATAATACAATTTCTTGATGCAGTAATTGTAGAACCTTTACTTGCTACAGCAAAAGAATTATAAGTAAGTACATCTGGTTGCGACAATGGTTCAAATGCTGTACCTAAAACATTTTCTTCACCACCAATAATGCCAGAAGTCAAAGTAGTAAAAACGTATGGAGTCTCAGAAGAAAAAAGAATATTATTATCATCACCTCCTATTATAGTTGAGATTCCTCCACGATTTATAGTACTATTATATGAGCTTATAATCGAAGAAGTTGTTGATGCGCTTATTTTGTTTGGATTTTGACTAGCAAGTGGAGCTGATTGTTTATAATAATCTCCTCCAATAATTATAGACCCAAATGAATCATAAATTTGAGACCTTCCTAATATAATTGCAGAAGAATTACTTCGGTACATAAGATTTTGACCATCAAGAAGTCCAAATGGCTCTCCATCTCTTGGAAATCCATAGCCACCAATTATAGAGCTTTTAGAACAGTCTTCAATCGAATTAAACGAGCCTCCTAATATTGTATTTGCAGAAAGGTTTGAATATGTATTTTGAACGATTTTAGGTTCATACCCACCTAAAATACCAGAGCTAGTATTGTTGTCAGAACCTAACTCTTCTCCAATTTGTCCGTCAAACCCTCCTAAAATAGAAGAATAAGAAGAAAATAAAGATTTTTGGCTATCATTCCCATTGGTATGGATAAACCCAAAAGGTCTAAGTACAACATTGCTTTTACCACCTACATGTGAAAATGAAGCATCTCCTGCTAGTTTTCCAATTGTATTGTCAAAATTTTGAACATGTGAATAATCAGAACCACCCCATATAAAATTATTATATCCTTCACCATGTGAATAATCTCCTAATACATCATTGTCAGAAGTTCCTTTAATAAAGTTTATAGAATAATCTCCATCTGTATCTGATAAGCTACTAGTTCCACTAATAGATTGTATAGAATAATTGCCCACATCACCAGACCATAAAATGTCAAGAGCATCAAGAGCAGAATTAATTTTAATCCTACCTTCATTTACGTTATCACCAGTTAATATTATGTCTGACATTTATTTTCTTTTTTTATAAATATTACTATCTATTTTTATTGTGTTAATTTATTTATTTAATTAAAAATGTAAATCATTATACAAAAATACATTCTCCTACATCTGCAAATGTTGTACCTGTACTACTCCATAGTAGGTTTATTGTTAAGTCAAGACCTACAGTATCTCCATCTATATCATAAGGTTGAGGAGTATCATCATACCCGAACTTTGTAACAGTAACTATTCCACTACCGCCAGCAACATTGCTAACAGTATAATTACCACTAGAATCTGTTAAAGCAGAAAAGCTCGTACCAACACCTCCACCTATAGGCTCATTAGTTCCTGCAGCAATTGAAATATCAGTTGTTGTATCAACTCCAACCTCTAATGTTGCTGTAGTTAATGAGACTGTAAATACAACAGTCGCCCCAGAAACTGGACACCCATAATTATAATCTTGATAAACAGTTCCTTGCACTGTATAAATTCCGTCTGTATCTGTTATAGCAGTTTCGCTTCTGCCCCAGTTAGTTACATTTTGCTTTACTCCAAATACATTTATAACCTCTTTAGTATTGCCAAATCTATATAAAAAAGAAGAGTCTGGAGACAATGTTACAGAGTGCGTTCTTATAAAATCAGCTATACCAGGTTGGCGGTCTATATTAAAAGTAAATGCGCTTAAAAATGTAGCATCTGATAAGTCGTAAGTAACTTGAAGCTTATAGTAATCACCATCAGAAACGTTGTTAAAACTAAAAATAGGTGAAAAAGTATCTAATTGTCCAATTACAGTTGGCGCATCATCTATTACGTCTATATTTGGTTTTTGCGGCGCTGAAAAATAAGTAAATATAGCTCCATTGGTAGTTAAGCCAGAATATGTTCCTCCACTAATTATCGTTTCATCTTTTTGTGTTGTAATTAAAAAGTTTCCATCTGAATTAAGACCAGAATATGAAAAATCAACAACTGAACCTCCACTAAACGTCTCAAATCCACCTAGTGTCTTATCTCTTTCTTGAATAAATTCATATCTTGTATCTATAAAATATTGTGCTTTATCTAAGAGTAATTGTTCAGCAAAACCACCTATTGGCTTTATAATTTCAGGAAGCGAAACAATGTGAGTAGGGGTAGATATTGTATCACCAGTTTCATAAATAGTAGCTAAAGGAGTTGCCAACAGAGATGATATAGTCTCTAATGTGGGAGTAAATCCAGTAGAACCTGTAAGACTATTTTCATTTAAGTCGTTTGAAACTGCATCGTATGTAGGAAAATCTACTCTATAAATATCATAAATAACATTAGTAATAGAACTAAAGGAAGTTGTGTTTGCCGTATAGTCATATGTTAATGTTTTTTCATTATTTACATTTACAGAAATACCATCAACTACTTGTTGATAATATTTAAAAGTAGCTCCCTCTAAGTTATAAAGAGGTAAATTAAATATTTTAGGCTCAACTAATGGTTCTAATATTTTAGGTATATTATTTTGTATAAATACTTGAGAAATACCATCGCTTTCACCAATTGTCCTAGATGTTATAATTTTATTTATAGGCATATTATTCTGGATAAGTTATTGGTGTAAGTTTTTGAGGGTCTGCATATGGTTCTAAATTTAAATCTTCTTTAAATATGCTAGCTGCGTAGTTTGCCACATTTGTATTAGGATTTAATGATGTAGGTAATGTAACTTCAAAATTGGAAATGTCAACATTTCCTTCTGGACTTTTTGGTATTGTTGCCGTTAAATTATGTGCATTTATATCTTTGTCAAAGTTATTTTCTATACTTACGGTAAAGTCTACAGCTTGTATAGTTGGCTCAAAAACAAGAGGTAATTTTATTTTAAATTCTGAACCATCATTTATACCTGGTCTATATATAAATCTATGTCTATTAAATGCGGTATTTGCATATACTGTACCATATGAATTTAATATACTTGTTGCAGGAGTGAAAAACGGAACTAGGTCCTCAAAGTTTCTTTCTAATAAGTTTAAAAATTTCTCTAACTTTTTAAACGTTAGCCTGTTGGACATATTTGCATTTAATAGCATATACGTTATGTATATCTTTTTCAAATCCAAATATATTCCCGTATGGCCTTGTTGCCAGCCTAGAGTTTTTCTATTTCTTGGGTCTACATTAGCAGTATATATATATTCTACCCACTCTTGAATGGTCATTGCGCTCATATTTGGAGGAATAACAGAATCAAGCTCTTCTACTTGCCACTCAAAAGGAACGGTCATAGCGGAAAATACAGGAGAAAGACTTCCCCATCCCCACCATCCATATCCAATTTCATACCAATCCATCACATCGCACTCTATTGCTCTAGAGGGTCTAAGGTCTACGTTAATTTCTTTTGTGTTTACTATATTTCTTGTATTTCCTGTCTTTATTTTTAAATTATCAACACGAATTGTTGGCTCATAAACATCTCCCAAACTTTGAATAAACGCTTGGCCATCACCTCTTCCTCCACCACCAGCTTGAAATAATGTAGCATTTACATCTGGATATCCATCTTGTTTTTCAGAAAGTCCATCTATTGGATTTCCAAGGTCATCTGTTGCACTATTATCTAAATTTAGGACTGAAACAACACTACCACTACCATCAACACCTCCACCAGCATCTTCTAATAGAGAATTTGTAGCATCTGTAGTTATGGTTTCTTCTACTTTTTTTACATCATAAATAAATTCTTCTAAATTAAACAAACAATCTGGAGCTCCTAAAAGTTTAAAAATAAAAGTTAAAGCATCTCTAGTTCCTCTTTTTTTGTATAACCAAACTATGTTGCTTAACATTCTTCTCCAAAGCTCTAAATTATAATCTTCGTAAGAATTACCAGTATTATCAATCTCACCAGACAGATAGTCTACTATATTTTCTGCAACAAATGCATTAGGTAATTTGGCTCCCAAAAGATTTGCTAATCTTACTATAAATTTATTAGGCACACTTTCAGAGCCGTCATAACTAATTGAGTGAGCATAGGCCAATCCATCTATGTATTGTTTAATTTTATCAAATTCTTCTGAATAAGTTGTTGTTAGTTTTCTGTATATATCATTTTCTGAATCTAAATTAATATAATTCTCAGGAAGCATTGTCCTAAGCATTATATTAGTTTTTTCTTCATCAACACTTCTTGATGAATTTAATATAGATGTTGCATAGTTTTCAAATTCAGAACCATAACTATTGGGAGAAAATCCATCTATTGTTCTAGGCCAAGTAAAAGTAACTCTCTCATAAGTTTCAGTATCTAGGTTTGGCATTAAAAAATTTCCACTATTAAGCAGTTGGTCTTCTAGGTTAGATATTGTTTTTTTATATTGACCATATCTTTTTCTTGTAGGCCTTATATATAAAGGATAGTTAAAAGTGGTTGCAGTTGTAGACGCTTGTGGTAACAATATGCCTTCTATGTTAAACTCAAAATAATTATTAATAGAATAATTATAAGAAATTATCTTATGTATTGTGTTAACAAAAGTGTCTCCAGTAATTGTACTTTGAGACTCTCCACTTAATTGAATAGAAAATTTATTAGTATCATTAAATAAATCTATTTCCAAATCACTCTGTTCTGTACGACCAGAAACATATATAATATTTCCTTGATTTGTAATAGAAGAAAAAGCTACTTTAAAAGATGAATAGTTTTGTATTATATCGTGAGAATAATCGTAAATTGTTATTCCGCCACTAATAGGATGAGATAAGAATGGATAAGGAAAATTATCTACTATTTTATTTATTGAATTAGCAACTTTAGTATAAAAAGAGCCAAAATAAGCATAACTAGTTGGCTCTTCTGGGTTTAAGTTTAATTCATTTTCTTTTGTATTAATAATTTTTAATACATCAAAATCATTAGAATCTGAATTGTTTATATTATAATATGAAGTGAAAGAGATTTGAGAACCAGTATTATCTAAGAGATTTTCTTCTCTATCTCTTTCTAATCTGAAATTTCCAAAAGTAAAAACCGATTCAGAGCTTGTCGCAGCGAACCTTACGTCTCTACCAGGCGTAGGATTTACATCCAAAGTTGTACCCGTATTTATAGATGTCATTTATAAAATTGTTTATTAATAAATATCACAGCAAAAAAACTTATAAAATTATTTCTATTTTTTTTTATAATCTATTTATTGCTAAGGAAACTATTTTTTTAAAATATTAAAGTAATCAAAAGTTTACTTTAATATTTTAAAAATTATATTATACTAAATTCTTTAAAAGAGTAAATAGAAAATGGGATATATTTTAAACGAACCTAAAACATTTATTAATGTTAAATTAACTGATGCAGGCAGAAGACAGCTTTCTTTGGGAAGTCTTAACTTTACTAGTGCAGTTCTTTCTGATAGAGAAGTAAATTACGGAATAGATAGAACTGAGAAGTATGATATAACTAACAATAGAATAATATCACCAGTAGATACAGAGCCTGGTTTTTCTATAAACTTTGACTCAACTAATGCAATCCCTTTAGAGGGAAATCAATTAGTTTCTGCAAAACAATTTGCAACAGGAGCTACAGGAAGTTATGGAATGTTTACTGGGTCGACAATAAGTAGTGCATCTACAGCAATAGATACAACAAAATTATTAGGAAATTTTAATACAATTACGTATACCACATCTCCATTAGGTGGAGGAACATCTGTTTTGCTTGATAACCCTGGAGGCTCTTACTTTCCTAATGCAGGAGATTTAGTGTTTATACCTTGGGAGCCAATACAAAATAGTGGTGCTACATATACAGACGTCTTAGTGCCTTCTGGCAATCCAACAGTTTCTTTATGGTACAGAGTAACGGCTACAAACGGTTCTGACACAATAAATTTAGACAGACCAACCCCAGACTTTGCATCATCAACAAATGCTCAGACTATAAATACTTATTTTTATCCATATAATGGAGTTGAAACATATTACGGAACAGGAGCAACTATCAACCCAGAAGTTTGGAATATGAATATAATAAGAACTCAAAGTGTAGAAGGAGTGACAGACGCAACTAGCGGATATACATCTTATGGTTCTATAGATTATAATGGCACTAAAGCCTATTTAGGATTTGATAAAAACACAGTTGCTATAGGAATATTGCACTATACAAATGAGTATACTGGAAATACTTATGCGGAACAGTTTGTAGAGACAAGTGTAAGAGTAGATTTGCCTTATATAATGTGGCATAATTCTACCGAAGATAATGGTGGAGGTTTAGAGTTTGGAGTAACTCTTTATGATGTTCAAGGAATAACGAATACTGATACTGTATCCAATAGTACTTATAGAGATTTGCGAGATGGAGTTTCTAGTACAAGTAAAATAGTTGGTAGAGTTTATCATAAGCTTAAATTAATAATAATAACAGATGCTGAAATGTTAACAGCAATGACTTATAAGTCAAATAGAAACTATACATTACCTGAATTAAATTTAAATTTAGCATCTACGCCTAAATATCCTTTAACAACAGTTCAAGCAACTGGATTATGTAAATCTGGAAAAACTTATTTTGCCACTTATATAACAGAAAGCGACTCAACATATTCATCAGGTTCGACTTTTGGCTATCCTCAAGCTTTACATTGTGGATATGTGCAGCAAATAGATGGAGAAACTGATAGCAATGGAAATAATCAATTTTTAACAGCTACATTTCCAACAAACTCTTTTCCGTACTTAAGAAGTAGCATAAATATGGATGCAACATCTCCTTTTTCTGGAACAGGATGGAACGCCAACAAAGTTCAACTACTAGTTAGCGAACAAGATATTGGTACATCTTCTGAAATAACGACTTTGTCAGATATTCCATCAACAGATTGGAAATTAATATCATCAGTAGTTGGAAATGGAATATATACTGGCGATACTAGTGATTTAACAATAGAGCCAAACAAACTTAATGGATATCAATTTATAATATCTCAAGAAGACTATGATAGTGGAACAACTTATTCTTTAGATAGTATATTTACTAATAATGATGACCACAGTTTAACTGGACTTACTTTTGGAGACGAATCGTTTTTGTTTGGAAATGTGGATGCTGATATTTTGTCCACAACATACAAAACCGTAATAACAACATTTGCTAAAAATGATTCTTTCAACTCTTCTAACAACTTTACTTTTAGTAGCTTAGACAATAATACATATATAACAGAAGTTGGGATATTAGATAATGCTGGGAATTTGGTAGCAGCAGGAAAGCCTACATATCCAATAAAGAAAAACGAAGGAAGATTTTTAACTTTTCAATTACAAATAGATTTTTAAAATAATAAATTAAATAAAAAATGGGAGCAATAACATCAGCAACTACAGTATATGCAACAGCTTATCTGACAGAGATAGGAAGAAAATACTTATTTCAAGACGAAAACAACCCTAGGTTTGTCGAACTATCAGACGGAACTCAGGTGGATAGATTACAAGTGGAAAGATTTTCCTTAGGAGACCCAGATGTAAATTATAAATTACCAGACCTATTAACTTCTGGTGATATTCCTGATTTATCTGGAGAGAATGAAGGGAATATAACTGGAGCTAAGGGTAGAACTTTAACAAACTTAATTAGTCCACAAGATGCGTCTCTCGCAACTGAACTTGATACTTTAGAGTATATAACAAGTAAAAAAGACATAGTGATGGATTTAAATAAAGATTTATCTAAATTAGAAACTGTTATAACACAAGAATTAATAACTTTAATTAATCAAGAAGCTACTTTAGAAGCTACTTATGATGTTCTTCCAAAAGTTTTTGGAGACTTAGTAATGAAAGATAATGAATTGGTAATAAATCTTTTAGAGCCATCAGGAGGAAATCCTGGATATAGAATGAGAATTATCTATCCAAGTATTGAAGAAGATAGTAATATAGTTACAATACAATTTGAAACGGCTACAGCAAAAACTGTTAAGTTGAAAGATTATCAAATGATATCTAAAAAGATTTCTCCAAGTAAATTTGGCAGTAAATCAGTTCCAAACCCAAATAACACAACAAATTAAAAATTATGAAAAGCGTATCACCACCAAGAAAAGTTTCCAAAGACTATAGCCCAGTCCCAAGAACGAAAAGATTAGGCCCAGCACCACAGACTGAATCAAAAACTCCAATTGAACAAGTTGTTTTTGATTCAAATCAAAATGTAATATATAATGATTGGGGTGTGATGAGTAATTTTGACGAAGGACTAAGGCAAGCTCTTATAGGTTGGGTAAACACAACAAAAGAAGGTTCGGTAGTTCTAGATTCATCAGGTTCAACTAGGAGTAAAACTATTAATTTTCAATTCTATGGTAACCCTTCAAATGTTATGGTAGGAAATGGAGATATTGGAACGTTTTCTTTATCTTTTAAATATACTAAAAGCGTTGTTAGAACATTTTCTACTGTACCTGGAGCATTTCCTGTACTTAAAAGATAAATAAATTAATTAAATAAATAAATAAAATGATTGCAGATTCTAGATTTACAAAAAAAGTAGATTCATATATAGCACTTCAAAGGGAGTCTTCTCAAATAAAGAGCTTATTTGAAACTGAATTAACATACACTCTATGTGATAGAGATAATATTACCGACAAAAAAGGCAATTATTTTATGTCTTTTAATTTGCCATATAAAAGCGGAGCTTTACCTACTACTAGCGATATGTCAAAAATATTCCCAGAACTTCAACAGTTAAATGTTGACCAAATTATAATAACACCTATACCAGCAAGTGAGTATAGTGAATTTATAGATGGAAAAACTATTAACTTTAGAGTTCCTGTTAGCGGAAGTGCAACTCCTAATGAATTGTCAGGAGTTACTTTGATATCTAGTACATACAGCTCGTCAAATGCTTTAAAGTCTGAATCAAACATATTATTAGGAGATAATGTAGTATTTTTATTTTCTGACGATATAAATCTACCTTACACTGGAAAAACAAGAAACGAGTTAGATGATGCTATAAATAACTCTACCGTAACATCTTGGGACCCAACTGGTGACTATAAAGATAGGGTAGGCGCAGTTTCTAACACAGAAATAAGAGATTTTTATAATACAGACCAAAGACCATCTTCTAGTATAAATTATGCAGTAGCAGTTGATGCTGGATATCCTAACGGTAGAGATGGTTATAATTATGACATACCTTGTGGTTTTGCAGTTTTAGATAAAGGCTATATGGTCATAACTCACCCACAAATTGTAAATAATTTTCCCTGGACATCTGGATTCACTTCAGACGGCTCTGCATATACTGATGACTTTAATGTTGGAAGTAAAACTAAAATACACTTTACTGGGAGTAATTTATCAGATGCAAGTTCTGAAGGTTCTTTATTGTCATTTAAAGATATAGACACTTCATTTAAAATGACTTCGGTGTGCTTAGCGCTTCCTCAGCAATTTTATATATCTAATAATAAAACTTGGGACTCAGATAAGGCTTTGGCACAAATAAACAGTGAAGAAGGTTTTGTTAATTTTGACTCTATATATGTAACTGAAGTTGGTCTATACAATCCTCTTGGAGAACTTATAGCTGTCGCAAAACTAAGCGAACCAGTTGAAAAAAATTATGTTAACGCTATAACTTTTGAAATAAATTTAGAAATGTAAATTTTTATAATTAAACATTGAAGGCCTGGATTAAATGTTCAGGCTTTTTTGTTTACTTTTTTTTAAATAAATGTATTTTATAAAAAAGTAAAAAAAATGACATTAGGATTAGACATATCGACAACTGTAGTAGGAATATCTTTATTTGATAGCGAAAATCAAATTTGTAGTTTAGAGTATATTAAATTTAAAGAAAAAACAACTTTATTTGAAAGGTTAGACGACTTCATTAAATACATGGACACATTAAGCTCTGCTCTTGGGTTGGAAAATTCAGAACATAAAATTGAACACATATCAATAGAAGAGCCTTTAAAGAAATTTAAAGGCAGATTTTCAAATGCAGATACTATACAAAAGTTAACTTTTATGAACGCTATGATTAGTGGATATTTATATAGAAAATTTGGAACAGTACCTAGATATTATAATGTAAATACAGCAAGAAAGACAGCCTTCCCAGATTTAAAAATTCCACAAAGTGCACCAAATAAAAAATATATCATTTGGGAAAACGTTGTAGAAAGAGAACCTCAAATTAACTGGAAATATTCAAAAAGAACACATAAATTAATGAAAGAGAATTTTGATATGTCAGACGCTTATGTTTGTGGTTTATGCGATATAATTACAAGAGAAAAAACTCAAAAAAATATTTCTAAAGATTAATTGTTAACAATAATTAATTTATTATAACAAATAATTGTAAAATATCTCTTATTTTTTTATATTTGTACATATAAATACAAATAAGTGAACAATACTTCTCAAATAATATTAAACATCTTAATTAAGATTTTAGGAGCTCCTAAAAAAGAGTCTATAAACCTTAAGGAGTATGAATTTAATTGTAAATCAAAAATTTGTAGGCACGATGAAAAGTATAATCTTGCTTATAATTCTAAAAACAACATCTTCCACTGTTGGAAGTGTAAATATAGTGGCACCGCACATAGGATAGCTGAAGACTATGGAAATAAAGATGACTTAGAAAGAATAAGCTCTGTACTACCTAAGAAGAATTACATAAAAAATAATCAAAAAACTAAAGAGTATAATGAGCTTATAGTTTGCCAACTTCCAGAAGGATTTAATCCTCTCACTAAAAAAAGTGATAGTAAATACTATAAATCTGCTGTAATGTATATTACAGGAAAAAAGAAGGGCCAAAGAGCTTTAAGTTGGGATTTGATTAAGAAATATAATATAGGATATACGGAAAATAAAGGCAATAGAAAATATAGAATAATTTTTCCATCATATAATGAATATGGACAAGTTAACTATTATGTTGGACGTTCTTATTATGATTTTATAAAACCAAATTACATGGGACCGCCAAAAGAAGAGGTGGCTAGAACAGAGATTATATTTAATTCTAAAAATATAAACTTTGATTTACCAATAATTTTAGTTGAGGGAGTTTTTGATATGATTCACCTTTATAACGCAATTCCAATGTTAGGGAAAGTTCCTTCAGAGTTTATAGTAAAAAAATTAAAGGAACACAAAAGTAGAGTTATACTCTGCTTAGATGAAGATGCTCTATATGACAGTATATCTTTATATAATGAGCTAACGTCTTATGGTTTAGATGTGTATTTTGTTGAAATAAAAGATGATATAGATGAGTTTGTTAAGAAAAATGGAAAGAATGCTACAGTAGAACTTCTAAGAACTTGTAGAAAAATTGATTTCCAATATATGTTTCAAAAATTAGCACTTAAAGAAAAAGGTAAAAAATCACATTATGTAGATGAAAAAAAGCTAAAAGAAGATTGGGAACAAATGAAAAAAGAAATATTAAAAGACCAAAATGGATAAAGTTAAAGTAGATATAAATAATTCTATAGCACACATATCTGATATTCACATTAGATATGGAAGTAGACACGAAGAGTATAAGGAAGTTTTCCAAAGAACTATTGATGACTTAAAAATAGAAAAGCCTAAAAGAATTGTATTAACAGGAGATTTGTTTCACATTAAAATTACTCTATCTCCAAATTCAATGGTTTTAGCTGGGTGGCTTATGGAAGAGCTTTCTAAAATAGCTCCTGTAGATATTCTCCTTGGAAATCATGACCTAAATTTACAGTCTTTATCTCAAGGAAATGCTTTAGACCCAATTATAAAACTTCTTAATAATGGATATTATATAACTAAAGAAAATCCTACTCTAACTGAGCATACAGGTAAAGATTTTGGAATTTACTTCTTTAAAGAAAGTGGATTTTATGAAGTAGAAGATGGTATTGTTTATGGAATATATTCTTGCATAGATAATGAAATATTAAACTTAACCAAAAAGGACCCCAACAAAAAATACATAGCTCTATATCACGGGCCTGTATATGGATGTAGAGGAGATAATGGATATGAAATTAAGGGAGATGATTTAATGCGACTTTCTACTTTTGACAATTTTGATATAGTAATGCTTGGAGATATACATGAGCATCAAGCGTTTTGTCCAAAAGGCTCTAAAAATGAAAGTATTGCTTATAGTGGGAGTTTAATTCAACAAGGTTTTGGAGAATCTATGGAAAAAGGTTATTTAATGTGGAATTTAAACAGTAGTACTTTTAAAATGAAAACTATACTTAATGATGTAGGATTTTCTAAATTACACATATCAAAAGGAGAGTTGGTTGAAGAGAGAGTTGATGAATTAATCTTATCAAATGACCCAAAAAAAACAAGGGTTGAGATAGTCTGGGAAGATTATGAGGAAAATTATTCTGTAGAAAAAGAAAAACAAATAGAAAAAATTGTAAAAACAAAATATGGCTGTGATAAAGTATCAGTAGAATGTAGCTTTATAAAAAAAGATGAAGAATTAAATGTTTCTATTGATGAAGAGGTTGACTACTCTAATTCAGATGAATTTATTAAGCTGCTAAAAGAGTTTGTAGAAAATAGCGAATATGATAATGAAGAAGAGGTTGTAGAGTTGTCTAAAAAAATAGACAAGGAGCTTAATTACATTTCTGAAAAAGGACAAAAATGGTTTCTGGATAAAATGGAAGTTTGGAACTTATATTCATTTCCTGAAGAAAAAACTGAATTTACTTTTAATAGACTTAAAGGAGTGACTGGTATTTTTGGTAAAAACTTTAATGGAAAATCAAATTTAATAAGAGTTTTAGTTTGGATTTTATATAAAAAAATGCTGGGTGGTGGTGACAGTTATAGACTTGTTAATATGTACACTTCTGACAACAAAGGTGGAGGTAGAGTTTATTTAACTATAGCCTCTCAAAAATATTATATCGAAAGAACTGTAACCGTAAAAGAGAAGAGAGACGGAACGCCAGATGTATCATACGGAATACAATATAAAAAATATACACTTAAGGAAGATGGTTCATATAAGTGGGAGAATGTAGATTCAGAAACTAGCGCTACAGAAAAGACGGAGAGAGATAATGTTATAGTAAAATCTGTTGGTAAGTTTGATGATTTTACAAAAATTGTTCTTCAAGCTCAAAATGGAGAAGGAAACTATGTAAGTATGAGTCAACAGCCTAAAAATGATTTAATAAATAAATACTTAGGTCTTGAAATTTTCAGAGATAGATATGATTTTGCAAAAAATAAATTCAATGAAATAAAAGCTAGACAAAAAGTTCTTGGAAACCCAAAAGATTATAAGTTAAATATAGAAAGTGAGGAGAAATTATTAAAAAGTAATGAGCAAATAATAGAAACTTATAAGAAAGAAATTTTAGAAGTAGAAAAAGAACAAGAAGATTATGATAAAAATATTTTAGATAAAACTAAGTCTTTAATAAAAGTTGAAAAAACTGAACATAAAACTGTAGATGAGATAAATTTAGCAATTTCTAAATTAAATATTAATAATGAAAAAACAAAAGAGCTAATTAAAAATTTAGAGGATTGGATTTCTAAGAATTTCAAAAAAGAAGTGCCAAATAAAAATGTTTTATCTTTTTCTGAAATTGAAAGTAATATAAAATCTGAAAGAAATAAATTTAAAAACCTTAGAAATGAGTATATTGCTTTAGAGGTTTGGATTAAGGAAAACCCAAAACAAAAAGAAGAAAATATAGAATTAATAAATGATGAAGTTATTAAAATAGAATCTGCACTATTAAAATTAAGAAATAATCTAGAGGTTTCAAAAGGAAAAAAATGTCCCACATGTGGAAATGTAGAAAAAAAGGCAGACCAAGAAATTCAAAAAAAATGTGAAGAAGATTTATTGAGAGGAGAAGGTGTGTTATCAAACACAAAAGAAAAGTTAAAAAAGGCAAATAATATACTAAAAAATAATAATGAATTTGATAAAAGTAAAAACAAATTTGATTCATTAAAAAACTCATTAATATCTATTAAAAGTCAAATAGAAAACTTTAACAAAGACTTAGAAGTGTCTAAAAATATATCAAAAATAAAAGAGCATAATATTTCTGTTGAAAATAATTCAAAAAAACTTGAGTCTTTGAGAGGAGTTTTGTCTGAAAGTGAAAAGCATAATGAAAGACTGGAAAATGAGATAGTTTTAATCAGTAAAAATAAAGATGCTATTGAAATAAATTTAATTTTAGAAAAAGAAATAGAAGAATTTAACTTTCAAAAAAAGGGATGTAAACTTAGGGTATATCAATTAAATGAAAAAATTACAGAATCTAAATTAAAAATAAGTATTGCTAAAAATAATATTATAAATTTTAAAGAAAATTTAAACAAAATTACTGAAGCAGAAAAGAATTATGGTAAATATGCAATATACCTTCAGGCAATTCATAGAGATGGAATACCAGCTAGAATTATAAGAAATAAACTTCCCATTATAAATCATAGAATAAATTCAATATTGAAAAATCTTGTTGATTTTAAAATAGAGATGCAGATAAAAACAAATGGAGACATAAGAGAAATATTTTATTTCAACTCACCAGAGAAAGATGCTCTTCCAATGTCGCAAGCCTCAGGTTCACAAGTTTTTGTAGGAAGTGTTGCAATTAGAGATTCTTTACACTTCGTCAGCTCTCTTACAAAGCCTTCTTTGTGTATTATTGATGAAGGGTTTGGTTCTTTAGATGATGAGCTTACAATGGATATGGAAAATGTATTTGAATATCTTAAAAACAAGTATCAAAATGTTTTAATTATAACTCATAAAAATGAAATTAAAGATTTTGTTGATAATATAATTCAAGTTTCTAAAGAAACAAAAAGCCTTACTGATGAGCAGATAAAAGAAAATCCAAAAGGAGGAGTTTCTATGTTTAGCGTATCTTATTAAAGTTCTTCGTTATTATTTTCTAAATCTGAACCAATTCTAGTTTCTGGATTATTAATGGGTTGCTCCAAAGGTCTTTCTCCTGTGTCTTTAAATCTTTTTAATTTTGACTGCTGCTCACCTTCTTCTTTTTGTTTTTTAAACAATTCTTCCTGGAATGTTTTTACTTTTGATAAATCCGTAGAAATTTCAACAGTAAGCATACCTTTATCATTAGGGTTATAGCCATTTATTGGGCCTTGAAAAAAGTTCCCAGTCAACCACATGCCTTTAATGTTACTTGTTTTAAATAATCTCCAAACGTTTTTGGCTTCTGAACTACGAATGCCAGTTTCCTTTGCCTTAGATTCAGATTGACCATGCTTATGTATAGCTCTAATGACCCTATTCCCAGCCTTTGAAACTCCCATGGCAACAGGATAAATTAATCTATACTTACCAGAAGGAGCTCTCATCTCGTCTCCTTTATATAAAATTCCAACTTCTCTACCCTCTTCTATAGCTTGAGTCATTAAATCTAAATTAAAAGCAGTTCTAGAGTCACTAAGAGCAAGTGCGCTATTTACATCAACTTCTTCAGAAATCAGTCCAGCTAATTCTTTAAGTCTATTTTTATATGACTCTGAAATTAACATTATTTTTTATTATTTTTTTTATTATCAATTAGAAAAAAATCATTCTCTAAAAAAACCTTAAAGGTTTCGTATATTGTATTCTTCATGTTAGACTTATCATCAAAATTCGTTTTATAAATTTTAAAATTTAAATCTTTTGTTCCTTTAATTAATCTATGATATTTTCCTGACTCTATGAATATAGGGTTTTTTGGCTCTATATTAATTGGGATTTGATTGTCAAATTGAATCTTCCAATCAGTTTCGTTTATTGGAAAAACTATTCTATCCTCTCTGTCTCTATGCCAAACTAGCTCTTCTTTATTAACATCTTCACGAAACGTCCTAATATGTAAGCCTTCCTTAATGTGCTCATCAAAGGGGTGGTCATTTTTTTCTTGCCATTTTTTTAAGGAAAGCATATCAAAATCCTTCAAAATTGAATCATAACCACATTTGTGACATAGGTGTGGATTTTTATCATCAACTTCTAAATTCCACTCCCAACTACAATTAGGACACTTTATTTCTTTATTAATATTCATTTTTTTTACCACCATTTTCCACCACCACTTAAGCCTAGCATTTTTGCATATCTTGGCAACCTACAAGACCAGTACCCTGGTGTTGTTTTGTCGTTTTTAGTTTCACACTTATGTCTATCAGCAAACCTTTTTCTTGCCTTTGGGTCTTTAAGTTTCACGGCCAGATTACCACCTCCATCTTTAGCTCCAAAAGAAACTTTAATTACTTTTTTTGTTTTAGGGTTTTTAACATAAACATAAAACTTTTTAGAACCTCCTCTTTTTGGCTTTCCTAACTTTACGTCTTTACCCTTATACTTTGCTTCATTAATACTTTCTTCAAACTCTGGGAATGGTAGTTCTAAAAAAACTGTTTTATTTTCATATATACCAAATTGACCAGCATCAGAATTGATTATCTCTTCATCATTTTTGCATAAATAAATAAGTTCTTTATTAAATAAATCTCTTACTTCATTAATTATATCTAAATGACTTTTTGAAGAATATCTAAAAACGCTATTACATATACTTATTTTGTTGTCTAAATGATATTTTAAGTTATCACTAATTAAAGTGTTAGACTTTTTCATTATGCCAGTTTCATAAAGCTCAGATAAAAGTATTTTTTTAATAAAGTTTTTCAAAATATAAATTTTAATATAAATAGTTTAATAATATACTTATAGTCTTGCGTTTCCTTTAAAGTTTTTCCAATTTTGCAACTTTTTCATTTTTCTATAACCTTTTGATTTTTTCGTTATATTACTAGGAGTTAATATATTTCCAACATTATTTTCATAATCATCATCAAACCAAAAGACTCCATTATCTGGGTCATACTCTTTATTAAAGTCTGGGTTTTGGAATAATCTATCAAATATATCTGTATATATAGTTGAAGCCTTAGCTGAGCCACCTAGTCCAGGGCCAACATTTTCCTTAATGAAAACTTCACTCAATACTTCTCTTATTATTTTTCTAATTTCTTTCATTTATTTTGTCAAAAATTTTAATGTAACCATCTTTTATTTCTATATTAAAGTTAGAAGGACATATATTTTCTAAATATCTCTTATAAGTTTCTAATGGATATTTTTTATAATTTAAATCTTGTTCCACCTCTATTTGCCTTATTTTTGGTGCATTTTTATCTTTTAATTTTTCCCATTTTACAACATTTGATTTTTTAGAGTTTTTAAAAAAATCTAACTCATTTGTAAATTCCCATTCTTTAGAGTTGTTTTTTCTTTTATAATAAACATCGCCACCAATATCTCTGACTTGATATTCGTATTCTATTTTAGATTTTTTTTCTTCTAAAATACCAGCCAATCCCTTAAGTCTAACTTTGTATGTTTCAGATAAATTCAAACTATTTAATTTATATGTTTAATATAAATATTAATAAACTTTACTTTTATCATTATTAAATTAAATTGTAATACAAATGCACTCTAGAGTTGAAATAATAAAAAATCAAAAAGAATTTTCTTATAATATAAAAAAGGATTTAAAGAAAGAGTTTTTTAATTCTAAAAAAGAATTGGAAGAAATTGAAACAAAAGATATTTTTATATTAAATGAAAAGAAAAGTTTAGAAAAAAGATTTGAAAAAATAAAAATAGAAAAGGAAATAAGTGCATTTTTTATAAATGAAAAAAATATATATCCAAAATTTTACGCTTGGTGGGATGTGGAAAATGAAAAAGTAGAAATATTATTATATGAAACCAGATAGAAAAAATACAAAAAAAATATTAATAGACCTTGCTTATAAAGGTTCCTCAAATGAATTTGAAGAATTTTATGGGTACAATATAACATATCAAGAACTTGAGCAACAGAGTTATATAGAATTTAAAAATATAATGTTTGACAATATTAATAAAAAAATAAAATTTAGAAAATATGGAAGAATGGGACCTATATTAACCCTAAAAGCTTATATGTATGATTCGGAAATAGAAATATTTGAAAACTTAATCAATAATAATAAGATTGAGACTATTTATGGTTGGATAGTTAAGGATGTTACTTTAATAACTAATGAAAATGACAATCTAGAAGAGAGCGTTTTTGAGGGCGAGAGTGAAAGTGGGGGAGAAGGTGAAATTATTATTAAAGAAGAAATTGAAAATATAAATACAGAAGAAGATTTATATTAAAAAATAATTGTTATGAGTGAAAAAGGAAATAGTAAAAAAGAAATGTTGGACAGATTTAAAGGTATGGGAATACCAGTTCCAATGAAGCCTATAGTAAATCCAAAATCTAAATCAAATGACCCAGAAAAGAGCAGTAGAATTGATGAAATAAGAAATGGTGGATTAAAGAATAGTTTTGCAAAATTTATAGAAAAATCTGAAAAAACATCAACAGGACCAGTTGCAATACCTGTACCTAAAGTTGGTAAAAGTCCTAATGAAAAATCTAAAAATGCACCTAAGTTAAATTCTTTTGCCCCAAAATCTAATTCTGAAGCATCTATGATTGACGACATTATGTATGGAGATTCTATTAAAGCTAGTAATTATTCACAAAGTTCTGAAATTGAGAATTTTGGACCGTCAAATCTTGATACAAAATCTATATTACAAGCTAGACTTAAACAAAAGCAAGAAGAGTCTCAAGATGTTAGTCTTAATAATGAAAAAGTTGTTAGTATTAATTTGACTGAAGCTGAATTGAATGAAAAAATAACAAATATATCAAAATCCATTTCTAAAAAAATGATAAAATCTGTTTTATTAGAAATGTCAAAATCAAGTGGAGGATTAATAGTAGAAAGTAAAAATGTTAAAAAAGCTGAAATAGTAGCAAAAAATAAAGTGAAGATAGGTGGAAAAATTTACAAATTAACATTAGATAAATAATGAGAAAATCTAAATACAACATAAAGACTGAAATAGTAAAAGATAAGCCATTTATTACTGTTGAGATGTCATATAAAGACAGTTTTTCTAACGATAAATACATATTAACAGGCCACTTAAATGAAAGTAGAATTAATTTTACTTTTATTAAAAATAAAGAAAACACATTAAATGAAGCTTCTTTTTACGCTACAAATGACTGTAAAACAAGCACATTCATTAACGAGCTTTCTAGTGGAGTAAATAACTATGATTTTATTGAAGATTTCAAAAAAAATAATTTAGAAGATTTTACAAAAGAATTATCTGAATTTATTGTTAAGTGTGATTCATCAATGATTTCTGATGGTAAAATTTTTGAAGGATATAAAGATAAATTAAAAGGAATGGCTGGTATTAATAAAATAAATAAAAACTTAAGATAAAGTGTTACTAAAAAATGGAGATAGCGGTTCAGATGTAAAAGAGTTACAGTCACTATTAGATAGTAATGGCTTTTGGACATATCACACGATTACAGATTACTTTGGAGACATAACTGAAACAGCAGTTAAGAATTTCCAATCAGCAAAAAAAACAACAGTAGACGGCTTAGTTGGAGATACAACTTACAGCTATTTAATAGACGGTGTAAAATATAATATTATGTTAAAAAAAGGAGATAGTGGTTCACAAGTTAAGGAAGTGCAACAAATGTTAGGAATTAATGATGATGGAATATTCGGTTCTGGCACAGAATCATCAGTAAAGAAATTTCAGTCAGATAAAGGATTGGTATCAGATGGTATTGTAGGGTCAAAAACATATGAAACATTGGTAAATGAGACTATGGGTATTGATTTTGATAATGATGAAGATATAGATACAGATAGAACTGGATTTGACGATTCTGACGATAGGGATGATAAGTTAAATTATTTAGGTTCTTATACCACAGAAGATGGGCTAGAAATAGATAGAGCTTATTTAGATGGAGATGAATATGTTAAAGATTATGGAGAGATACAACCAGAGAATTTCTTTATTCACCATACTGCTGGGTGGAATAACCCTTATAATACCATTAACAGTTGGAATAAGGATGATAGAGGGCGTGTAGCGACACAATATTGTATTGGTGGCACAAGTATTAAAATAGGAAGTTACGGTGATGACAAGTACAATGGACAAGTTGTGGAGTGCTTTCCTGATAATTATATCGGTTGGCATCTAGGTAAAGTTGGTAATTTTAATATGTCTAAATACTCTTCGGCTGTAGAGGTTAATAATTTTGGGTATGTAACTAAGAAAAATGGTAAATATTATACTTATGTTAATAGCGAAGTCCCAGAAAATATGGTTTGTGATTTAGGTTATGAATTTAGAGGGCATCAATATTGGCACGCATACACTCCAGAGCAAATAGAGTCTTTAAGATTGCTAATAAAGCATGTTGCAAAAATATATCCAAAAATAGATATGACTGCAGGTATTCCAAAACTATTAAAAGATGGAATGAGCCCTAAAGATGCTTTCGACTTTAATGAAGACGCTTATTATGGCAAAATAAAAGGATTATACTCTCATACAAGTGTAAGAAAAGACAAATTTGATATGTATCCCTGTCCTATGTTAGTGGAAATGCTAATTAACCTTTAATTGTTACTTCTTTTTTTTATTTCATATTTATTATATATGAAAGAATTTATTGTTATATCAGAATCTTCTGGAAAGGAACTAACTAAAACTCAGGTGAAAAAAATAGTTAAAGATGAGATAGAAAAAGCTATGAAAAAAACACTAGATAAAGATGATGTTAGAGATATTGTAAGAGATATGATGATTAAGCAATATAAGTTTTTTTGGGAGAAAAAAAGTTTTTGGGTAAATAATATTTAAGATGAATAAAACAGATTTAGAAAAATTAATAGACATTGAAGTTTCAAAAGTATTTTCAAATGAACCCTTAAAAGAGTTAGAAGAAAAAGCTAAAGAAGATGAAAAGCCTATTAAACAAAAGAGCTTATCAGAAAAGCCTATGAGACAAAGTGGCCTATCAGAAGATGAGTTAGATGAAATATTGTTTGGAACAAAATCAAAATTTAAATAAAATGGCAGCACAGATAACACAAGCGGAAATAAATGAATTAAAAAAACAATTCGAAGAAAAAATAGGAAAATATACCGTTATTTTTGACAAGGATGAAAATGGTGAAGAAACATTTAAAGCGTGGGACAACCCTGTTAAAGATGCTTTTTGGTCAGGTCAGGTTGTTTTAGAAAAAGATTATTTTGTTAAGTGGTCATTTTCTTTAATTAATGGATTTAAAGTTTTGGAATCTATATTTCAAGTAAATGATGAAAATCAAAATATTATAAATATGATAAATAATGTTTATAATATTTGGTATGAAAATTTAAATAAATACATCACAGCAGATGAAGATGGAAGTTCAGAATTAGGAGGCGAAGAACTTGTTTCTAATGAGACTGGTGAATTAGGAGATGCTGAAGAAGAGATAGAAGGAGGTACCGAAGAGGAAGAGGGTCCAATATCTGAATCTATAATAAAATCAGGAAGAGAAAAAATCATAAAAGAAAGCAGTGAAAGAATGAAGAAATTAGCTGGTTTAAGTTAATATAAGCAATAAACAATAGGTTATTGCTCTTTATTTTACCTATATAGGACTGTAATTGTAGAAAAACAATACTAATTCTTAGCTATTTTCCAACTCTGTAAAGCACTACTTTCAACGTCTCTTGTTGGTTTGTAAACTTTAAAAGTATATTCTCTACCATGTGTTAAGTCTGGATTTCCCTGCAACTCTACATAGTCACCAGTATTTAAATGAGTACTTTCAAATCCATCCGTAACAAGAAATAAAGCATCCCAAACTCTTCTAAGCTTCAAAGTTCTTCCTTCAAAGTTTAATATTAATATCTCACCAGGTTTGGCATCAAAAATAGTTTCTGAAGATTCTGAAACTTCTGGTGTCATAACTTCCATCTCTTCATCTTCATTTAACTTATTTAACTCTTCGCTAATGGTATTTAGTCTATTTTTTAAGCCCTCTTTTTTAATGTGAGTCTTTATAGATTCTTTTATAAGATTTTTAAGTTGAGATTTAGTTACTTTCATTTTGAAACATTTTATAATAAATATTAGCTTTTTTTATTTTTTTAACTTAAATTGCAATTATTATGTCAAACAACAAGGTTATAATCACAAAGTTGAAGAGTAATTATAAAATAAAATATAATTACAGAAAAAAATTAAGTGATTTTATAAAAGGATTTCCCGAAGAGCAAAGGCAAGTCAAGGTAGACCGTATACAAAATCCAGACGAATCTTCATATGAAGACTGGTATAGACTAGTTTCTAAAAACTATATAGGTAAAGTAATATCTTTCATAAAAGATAATGGAATTCCATTTAGTTTTACCAACTTATCAGACGAAGAAGTCGAAGAGCTTAAGAGAGAGTTTACAGAAAGGCAACAAAGGCTTGTTGAATCTCTTTATTTAAAGTCTAAAAACATAAAAACCTCTCATGTAGATTTTTCTTTTATGAAAAAGGAGCCTTACGAATATCAAAAGCAAGCCGCTATATTCTTTGATGCTTGTGGAGGAAGAGCTTTGCTAGGAGACCAGCCAGGAGTAGGGAAAACGGCAGCAGCAATGACTTATTCTTGTTGGAAAAATAAAAAAACTATAATAATATGCCCAGCCAACTTAAGGCTGAATTGGAGAAGTGAAATATTAAAATTTACAAACGAAAAAGCTTTTGTATACAAGTGGAAGCCAACTAAAAAGTCTGGTAAGGTTAATTACAGCAAAGAAGAGTCTCTGTTTCATATTATAAGCTACAGTTCTTTAGATTCATATATAAAACTAATTATGTCACATACTTGTAAAAATGTTTTTTGTGGATGGAAAGAGAAAAATGACAAAAAAAGATATAAAAATAAAGTTTGTCCTAATTGCGGAGTAAGAGCTGTAGTAAATTCTAGAGTAACTAAAGATATTGTTTTTACAGAAGATAAATTAGGAACCAAATTAATCCCAGAAGATTATGAGATATTAATAATGGATGAAGCTCATTATATAAAAAATAACTCTGCAGATAGAACAAAAATAGTAAAAAAAGTATTAAAAAATATACCACAAAGACTTCTGTTGACTGGTACTGCTATAAAAAGTAGACCATATGAATTTTTTTCTTTATTAAACTTCATGTACCCAGAAGAGTGGACTAATCAACATTCTTTTGGAGTAAAATATTGTGCAGCAGAAAAAAATAATTTTGGATGGGATTATAGTGGAGCCTCTAATTTAGATGAGTTATTTGAAAAAATCTCACCATTCTTCTTAAGGAGGTTAAAAAAAGACATATTAAAACAGTTGCCACCAAAAACATACACATCTATTCCGATAGAACTTTCAGACATAGAAGTGAGAGAGTATAATAAAATAAAAAAAGGAATCAAAGAAGATAGAAGTAAAGATGAATTGGATTCAGATAATAGAATGAATCATTTAACTAGAATACAAAAGCTTAAACAATTTACTTCTGAACTAAAAATGAAAAGAGCATTTGATTTTATAAAAGACATAGTTGATGGAGGTGAAAAGGTCGTTGTTTTTAGTCAATATAAAAAAGTTTCATATGATATCGCAGAACAGTTTAAAGACGTTTCAGTTATTTTTAATGGAGATAAAAATATAGAACAAAAAAACAAAGCTGTTGAAGATTTTATGGATAATGAAAAAATAAAAGTTTTTTCTGGAACTATAGGAGCTGCTGGAGTTGGTATTACGCTAACTTCTGCTAGTATAGCTATATTTATAGACCAACCTTGGACTTCAGCTGACAGAGAGCAGGCGGAAGATAGAATACATAGAGCATCTTCAGCTTCAGATAAAATTCAAATAATAAGATTAATATGTCAAGATACCATTGATGAAGATATAGATAATCTTTTAAATCAAAAATCATCTATACTTTCTAAAGTTTTAGATGGAAAAGAATTTGAACAACATGTTGAAGTTAAAGACGGAAATATATTTAGTAACTTGGTGAATTTGTTATATAACTAATAAGTCCGCTCAAATCTATCAACATTTAAGTGTGCCTATTTGATGTTAATGTTAGTTTATATTAATTCAATAATATCATCCAACACCTTGTCATCTAAATCATAAAATGACATTCTATTTTTTTTATTTCTATCAAGAATTATCTCTTCATTTTCTGCATCTATAATCCATATTTTTTTTCCTAATTTTATTTTAGGCAAACTTATACCCAATAAATTAAGAGGTCTATTTGAACTTATAGCATTCTCTATTTCATGCTTACTTACTTCATATGCTTTTGATAAAAATCTATACAAATCAAATCTTCCCTTACCTCCCTTGTGTATTGTATAACATTCTGAAGACCTTTCTTTTGGTGGGCATATTTTTTGGCCATCCTTAACGTCTTCTATTCTAATTCCTTCTAAGTTGTTTTCAATCCACTTAACAGCTTTTCTCATATCTTTGGCATCAGAATGACTCCCGCCAGCTTCTTCAACATTACCATAGGCCTCTTGTATAATTTCTTTAACTAGATGTATTAAATCTCTTTTATTCATTAAAAATATGTTTATTCTAATAAATATTCAAATTTTTATTATATTTGCATTATGAAAAAAGAAAATATAGAAAAGATATTATCAAAAATTTCAATGGCACCATCCTGTATAGATATGGGATGGAATTGGAGAGTTACAAGCTTGGGAAAATATGGAAACACTTTTGCTTTATCATTTAGAAGACCAGACACAAACACTGGAGTAGTTGGAACTGGGTATGGGAGAGAATGGTTTGTTCCTGATGGTTCAACAGAAAAGTTTATAGTAATGACTGCATGGCTTGCAATAGATTTAATTTTAAGACATGAGGCAATGGAAGCTCTTCATTATGGTAACGCAAGAATATTAGACCCACATAAATCTCTTGATGAATTGGCTTATCCAAATAAATTGGGACAAAAAACTGAAACTAAATTACAAAGTTCAGCAATAGAATAAGTTTTTTTAAAAAACTGTAACATTTCAAAAAATAAAACGTTATAATTATTGAATATTAAAAATAAAATTTTATATTTGTATCAGATTTAGAAAAATAGAATATATTTAGTAATAATAAAAATTAAAAACTTTTGCAACTTACAAGTACACATATCGCAAATTATTGTTCCAATTCGAAAGTCTTTGGAAACATAACGATGAGTCATGATGATAATAAATCAAGATTTAAAAGGGTGTGCTATGATGTAAGTTAAGCGCATAAAATAACTAACGTTATACACACCCGAATCACTTAAAATGATTCGGGTTTTTTTATGCTTAAAAATTGAAAAATGGAATTTAAAGGAAAATATAAAGATTGGTACGATAGATTAGTAAAAGCAAATTATGGAGCTAGATACGGTAAAGAACAAAATGAAAGAATTGTAAAACTAGTAAAACTTTATATTGAGTGGGAAGAAGAAGAGTTTTGGAAAAATAAAAGAGAAAAGCTTGAAAAGGATATAAAAGATAAAGATAAGATTGATAAAATCTTAGAGTATGAAAGAAAAAGGTATAACGGTGAAGAGAGAATAAAAGGTATCGAATGGACTAGAGAGAGAGATTTGGAATTATTAAAAAAAGCAATTCCAAAAGAAGAGTTAGAAGATGGAGCTTGGTACGATTGTGAAGAAGGTGCAAAAAATGTTGCAAGATTTGGTGGAATAGCACAGTGGAATGAAAAAAGACAAGAGTTCCGAGCTCCAGGCCAACAACAATTTGGAGCAGATGGATATCTTGACCATTGGGCAAATGTTATAGATGAAGGATATGCAGGATTTGTTCCAATGTGGAAAGTGAAAAAAGAATAAAGTGTTATTTAAAATATTAAAATACGGAAAGTGAAGCAGCTCTATTGGAGGGCGGGCAGTCTTGAAAACTGTAGGGCATTAAGTTGTCTGGGGGTCGGTTCCTCCACTTTCCGCCAGAACTAAATAAATATTTGTTATGACTAAAGTGAAAATAAATGAAATACCAGATGAAGAAAGATTAATCTTTTTAAAAAGAATTGTCAGAGAAGATTTTGAAGAATTTTTTGATGATTACTATTATATATTAGAACAAATGGCTATAAAAAAAGGATATGATAATAATGAATTAAAATTTATAACAGAAGGAAAATATGTTAACGTTTATGTATTAATAAATTTGGTAATATAGTTGGAGAAGTGGCAGAGCGGTAATGCAGCACCCTGCTAAGGTGTACGACAGAAATGTTGCGAGAGTTCGAATCTCTCTTTCTCCTCAACATTCCCTCGTAGCTCAGCTGGTAGAGCTTCCGCCTTTTAAGCGGAAAGTCACAAGTTCGAATCTTGTCGGGGGGACAGAAAAAGAAAACGTTCTTTGAAATTAAAATATTGTCTACGGCTATATATTTAGATACTTCTATTCGCTGTAAACGACGGTGTGTAGGTTCGAATCCTACTCTCCCCACAAAATATACCCAAACGGGTATATTATACGTGAATGCATATAAAATTATACCCAAACGGGTATATTATACATACGTGAATGCATATAAAATGGGGAGATAGCTCAATTGGTAGAGCACGAAATTACTAGTATAATTTCCGTAGACATATATGGTAGGAATAGCTCAGTTGGTTAGAGCATCGATTTGTGGTGTCGAGGGTCGTGAGTTCGAATCTCATTTCCTACCCAATTATGGATGGTGTGGTGTAATGGTTGCATATTTGCCTGTCACGCAAAAGGTCGGGGTTCAAATCCCCCACCGTCCGCCATGCTTCTTTAGCTCAGTGGTTAGAGCGTTCGCCTGTTAAGCGAGGGGTCCTTGGTTCAAATCCAAGAGGGAGCGCAATAGGAGTATAGCTCAGTTGGTTAGAGCGCTTGTTTTACATGCAAGAGGCCTTTATTGGTTAACGTGGGTTCGAATCCCTCTACTCCTACAAATGGGGATGTAGCTCAGTTGGTAGAGCAATGGACTGAAAATCCATGTGTCGATGGTTCGATTCCATCCATTCCCACTAGTGATGCTATATGTATGTGGTACAATGTCTGCCCCAGTTATTTAAATCTGCGGTAAAGGAGCAGAGACCGATGGAGCCACACATAGCATTACTTTATTGCGATGTAGCTCAATTGGTTAGAGCGCAGGAATCATAACCCTGAGGCTGGGAGTTCAATTCTCTCCATCGCAACAGTGTAAAATATATAGCGGGGTAGAGCAGTTGGTAGCTCGTCAGGCTCATAACCTGAAGGTCGGAGGTTCAAATCCTCCCCCCGCTACTAAAATTGCGATAATGGTGTAAGGAAGGTCTCATGAGCCTTTTTGGGAGATATCCCCCTGTCAAGTTCGAATCTTGAAATCGCAACAAAAAATTTTTAAAACAGTAAAAAGTAAGTTATATTTATAAAAAAGATTAGGTATGCAAGTATTGGTATTGAACAACGCTTATCAGCCGATAAACGTTACAACTTTAATAAGAGGATTTAATTTAGTGTTTAAAGGTAAGGCAGAAATAGTAGAGCACTTATCTGAAATGCCTATAGTTACTTCTAGAAAAAATTATAAAAGACCTACTGTAATAAGGTTATTAAGATACATTTCTGTTCCTTTTAGAAAAGTTAATCTATCTAGAGAAAACATTTTTAGAAGAGATGATTATAAGTGTATATATTGTGGTGATAAAGAAAATTTAACCATTGACCATGTTATGCCTAAGTCTAGAGGAGGGAAAAATAGGTGGATTAATTTAGTTAGTTGCTGTAGTTCTTGTAATACAAAAAAAGACAACAAGACACCAGAAGAAGCTGGTATGAATATGAGTCATGAGCCTTTTAGACCAACTTATTTATATTTTGTTGAAAAATTTAAAAAAGTTCATGAATCTTGGAATGTTTATGTTGGAATAGTAACATAAGTCTATATGAAAATATAAAAAAAATAAAAGGAACTATAATTACGGTTCCTTTTATTTTAATTGTTTATTACTTTTTGTTAGTAAAGTGAAAAACGACAAATAGAGCTACTAGTCCTACAAATCCTCTTTCTCCAAATCTTGATACAACATCAATAATGTTGTTAATTACGCTTACTTCACCTAAGAATTGGCCGAAAGCAATTTCTGCTAAAACTGCCAAACCTACTAAGGCTACTAATACTTGACTGATTCCTGTTACCCAGGATTTTACTGTGTTTAAAATTTCCATGTTGTTTTTTGTTTATTGTTTTGTGTTAAATTATTAACTTTTAAACATTCCTCCGACAGTTCTTAATCCTATTAAGGCACATCCTGCGATTAATGTTGGGTTAAATAAATCCATACTTACTGCATAGAAGTGAAATCCGTCTAATACATAAGTTAGACCGCATAGTGTTAAAAACACATTTCCCCAAAACTTTTTTGAAGATGTTTTTCCATCTGTAGATTCTTTAAATAAATCTGAAATAAATTTTTTCATTGTTTTTTATTTTTAATTGTTAGTTTGTAATAAATATTAAACTTTTAAATAAAACCACCCAAAATTTATTTTTAAGTGGTTTTATAAAATTGTATTTAATTAAAATTTCATATTTAAATGAACGCTTAAATTTAGGTTTCTGTCATCACTGATAACGTCAGTAAAATTAAGTCTAGGCTCTATTTGTATATGGTCTCCCCATCCAAAAGATTTTCCTAATCCTAAATTCAAAGATTCAGAATTTGTCCCATAACCAGCATAGGCAAAATTGTTGTCTTTTACATAGTATCGTGCACCTAAGTTGATATCATTAAAGTTTGCAATACCTAAAGTAAGACCCATATTATCTATAAAATAATAAGTTAATGAAGGTGAAGAAACGTTGATGGTAACATCTGATGATGATACGTGTAATACGCTTAATTGAGTAACTCCCTTATCTTGAGAGAATCCACATAAGGCTATAGTTGCAATAGCAAATGTTAAAATAAATTTTTTCATAATTTTTAGTTTTTAATTGTTTTATGTAATAAATAATTGACGAAAATATTTATACAATTTACACTTTTAAACAATCTTTTACACAGACTCTATATGGAAGTTTTATATTGATTTTATGTTAATAAGATTGTGCTTTTTGTTGATATATAAAGTTTTTTAAACAAAAAAACCATCCAAAGTAGCGAATTTTGGATGGCAAATATAGCCTAAACTATAACGGGTCCTAACCGTATTTTAAAATATCGGATGTTCATTAAACCAGTCTTCATCGTCCCATTCGTCATCATTATGGTCAGAATTGGGGTCTTTATAGTTGGCTTTTACTAATTTCATTTTATAAATTTTATTTACGGATACTGAAATTCTATGTCAATAGAATTAAAATCTTCATATATTGATATTTCTGTTGGAAAAAATGAGTCAGCATTATTATTTTTTTCAATGTTTATCTTAAACTCCTCGAAAATACCTCCATCTACAATTCCATGTTCAAAATCATACACTTTTTCAAACTCATCTAACTCCTCTGTGTCTTCTCTCCATATTTTAGATTTTAAAATTATTTTATGTATCATAGGCTTTATGGTACGTATTCCATAGCTTTTTTCATCAGTATATAAACTCCACTCTATAGAAGCTTTACTTTCATCAAAATAATCATCTGGTCCTAATATATTGTTTAAACTCAAACTTAAAGAAACGTCTTCTGTAACATATCTATCTTCTTTTGAATCTAAAGCTTCTCTTATTAGTTGTCTTATTTCATTCATAACAATAAATATTAAAATATTTTGTTTTTTATTTAATTTGTAATTTTTTGTATTATATTACGTTAAAGAAAAAAAATAATAATGAGTAATTTAAAAAATAGAATATCTAAAGATTTTATGGATGCTTTTAAGGCTAAAAATTTAGATAAAAAAAATTTTCTTGGAGTTGTAAGGGGAGAAATTCAATTACAAGAGGGAAGAGGAACAGAATCAACTGATGAAAATGTTTTAAAAATTTTAAAGAAAATGGAAAAGTCTTTAAAACAAACAGGCACAGAAGAGTCTAAGAAAGAATTAGAATATATTGCTCCTTATTTGCCTGCACAAATGGATGAAGAAAGAATTAAGGAAATTGTAACTAATTATATGCATAATGGGCTAAATAACATAGGACAAATAATGGGAGAATTTAATAAGAACTTTAAAGGTCAAGCTGACAATAAAGTTGTTTCTGAAATTATTAAATCTATTCTAAACTAATGAAATGAAAGAAGATAGAAACTTATTAAATCAAGCACCTGATTGGCAAGTTAGATTTCACATTTACTCTGCTAATATTGCTGATAATATAAGGGCATATCTTTCCAAGAAGAAAATGACAACAGAAGACTTGTCTAAAAAAGTAGGATTTACAAAAAGTAAATCAAAACACATGCTATCTGGCAGTTATGATTTTAGTATAGAAGAAATGGCCAAATTAGAACTTCTTTTTGCAGGTCATTATGATAGATATGAAAAAAAACTTTTAACAGAAAAAACATCAAAGAAAGAGGATTCATCGCTCTAACCCATATTTGGGAAGAGAGGAAACTCCAAACATCTTTGCTTAAGGAAGGAGTGAGGGGCAAGTGATTAAGTTCATAAGCGCACGTTTGCACTTCCGAGGATGCAACACAAACAGACCTGCAGGTGAGCAATGCTAAGGGTCGGGTAAGTGGCCAATAGATAAATGATGAAATTGAAACAGAATTTGGGTTACGCTCGTCTTTGGTGTTTTTTAAAATATTAAATAAATGTATATTATTTATTCTTTATTTTCTTTATAAGACTTTTGATTGGATTTATGATTAGACCATACGCTATAAACAAAAGACATTCACCAGTAAATAAAATCACTCCTATATAAAACAGCACTTTCCAAAATCCACCCTCATCGTAATTGTAAATTAACTCTCCAATAGTTCCGTTAGGAGTCATAATACCGCCTACTATTGACAATAGTGCACCAAACATTATTCTGCCTATATGAGTTGCAAATGTTTGTAAAAATATACGTTTAACTTTATCTTTCATAGACACTTTTTTTAGTTAGAGCCAGCATTATTTCTTCTAGGCTCCATTTTTTCGTAAAAACCTTCTTTAGAACCTTTCCAATCCCAAGGTAAATCGTTTTCAATATTATATTTTAACTTTTCTTCAGAAACTCCTTTTAGTTTTAATTTTAATTTCTCTAAAAAAGACATGTCATAATCTTCAAAAGCTTCTGATATAACTTCTCTTACTACTTTTCTTATTTCTAAGTTTTCGTTTGTAGTTCCCCACTTTTTAAGAGTTTCACCTTTTGCATTAATGTAATTGTTCTTCCATTCATTAAAATCGTTATTTGTTATTTTAACTTTATCAAACCAATCTGCGTCATTGTCTAGTAAAAATATTGGCTCTTCTGAAAATTTATTTTTAAAATTTTCTATATAATCTTCTAAGTCTTTTTTAGAAAAAATTGTCATAGAAGCATCGCCATCAGATATGCTTGGCACATTAATATTGCCCCAACCTTTTACATCTCTATTGCTCCAATCAACCTCTTTTCTAGTTTCTGGCAAATCTGTGAAAGGAAATTTGTTAAATATTTCATTTCCTATTATTTCTAAAGAATTCATATAAATATTATTTATATATAAATATCATTAAAAATTGTTATTTATATTTATTATTATTTTCCTATATTGCATAAATGGATACTGTATTTAAAAGAAATCTTTTAATAGAAAAGGTTAGGGAGATTTCTTTAAAACTAACTTCTGTTCAAGTAACAGGAGAAACTAGACGTTTAAGATGTTCTTGGACTCCTGAACTTGCTCAAGATTTAGACTACTATACTCATAGTTATGAGCCTGAAGAGCCTGAGAATGTATATAAAAAAATATTATTAATTGAAAAGTATGTACCAAAAAAATTTAATCCATTTGATGTTGAAGCTGAACTAACAGATATGCTATCAAGACAATTAGCTCAAGAAATTGATAGAGAAATCTTAGGTAATTTAATAAACTTACAGAATGAGTAAAAGAAATTTAATAATAGAATATTTTCCATTTATTACATTTAGTGGAATTTATAATAATATTTTAAATAAAAAATTCTACATATGGAAAATCAATAGGAATATGGTATATTTCTATAGTGAAGATGTAAACCCTCCTGAAAATGAAGGTTGTTATAATTCCTGGTTTACAAGCAGCCCACCAGTTTCTCATAGATATAACTTTATGACTTTTGAAAATATAGAAAAATGTGTAAAATCAGGACTTATAAAAATAATTAATTGAGTGATTTGTCAGTACATAAAGCATTGTCTAGGTGGTATGAATTAGTTCATCCAAAAAATGAAAACATATATAAGAGAGAGCTTCTTATTGAAAAGAAAAGCTTTTGCATTGAGGTTGGAGCATTTACATTTCCTGTAGCAAGACGAGTGATGGCCAATACTATAGGAAATGATTTAGTTTCTGTTCAGCCAATGGAACTGCCAGCTGGTATACTCCATTATCATGAAGATTTATATAAGAGGGTGTTATTAATTGAAACTTATAAAAAACCTAAGAGTAGAAGGAGTAGAAGGAGAGGTGGACGTAGATTTCAAGATTCTTTTCTAGATAAAATTTGATTGAACCATGAGCAAGAGTAATATGATAAAACATTTAAAATTTCAATCAACAGTATATAAAAGGAAGTTATTAATTGAACTATATTCACCACAAAAATTTATTAGTCCTGGAGTTTATATTAGAGAAAATGATATTAGTGTTATAAGTTATGATTTAGTTGTAAGCCCTTCAACTCATAATGCGACTATAGGAATCATCTCTAGAGCAGTAGGTCCACTTAGTGAGCCTATACAGATAGAGAGTGCAGAACAAATGAGAAATATTTTCGGTGATTTGTAATATTTTTGTATAATTTACGTTTATTTATTATAACAATAAAATATAATATTATGGAAAAAGATAAAAAAGAAATAAGAAAAGAATTTAAAGATAATTGTATTTCATCTTTTAAAGATTCAGAAAAAAGAGCAAAAAGAATTCTAAAGGAAGTTTCTATTAATTTATTGTTTTTTTCATTTATGCTTTATTCTTCAACATTAGACTTTAGTCATAATATTTTTGGAGAAAATATATGTAATGTATCTTTCTACATTTTATTACCAATATCTTTAATGTTTGTATATTTAACAATAAAATGGTGTAGAGGAGTTTTTATACAAAAAAAGATGCAAATTATTTCAAATATAACTTTTAATAGTATGGAAAAAGATATTGAAAAATATGATTAATTAATTATAAATAAAAAAGCCCAAACTATTAATTTGGGCTTTTTTATTTATAATTTAGATTGTACTATAAAGATTTCATTTCTTTTATAATTTCTTGAGCTCTGCTTTTAAGTTTTTCAGCTTTAATTGCTTTTTTAACTTCTGACTTAACGGCCTCTTGAATATTTCCTTCTTCTACACCTTCTGCGTAATTCAAACCCCTACCTTTAAGGTCGTCTGAGGCTGCACCAACCATAATTTGTAAAGCTTTTAACCAAGGACTTTTTGGCTCTGCTTTCCTAACTCGAAATTGCCACTGCTCTTCTCTACCTTTTCGGCTCCCCTCAGCTTTCTTAGCTGGATAATAATGAATGTATGGTTCATAGTCATAAATTGCACCAGAAGCCTTGTCATATAATTTCTTAGCCAATCCTTCAGCTCCCTTTTTCAATTTCTCTTTTGCTTCATTTGGCATGTCATGAGATTCTATCATTTTAATTACATGTTCTTGTAATTTTTTTAACGCATCTTCTACATTAGTTCCTTCTTTGCTAAACCAATCCTTAATAGTGTCAGTAATCTGACCTTCTTCTATACTATTAGATTCATCTACATTATCTTCACCACTTTCTTCACCACTTTCTACTGATACTGGCTCTGTTAGCTCCATACCTTCAATTCCTTCTTCCATAGATTCTTCAACAGATTCTTCAACAGATTCTTCAACAGATTCATTTTCATCAACATCTTCATTGTACATTTCATTGATTTGATTTTCTATTTTATTTTTTTCTATTGATAAAGTTTTTATTTTAGCAAACCTTTCAGCTTCTTCTTTTATTATTTGTTTTAATTCAGATGTTGTAATTTTCATTTCTATGAATTTTTAATGTTTTATAATATTAAATAGTTATAAAAAAATTATTTTCATTATTATGTAATGTTTTTGTTTAATATTCGTTTAATATATATATTTATTAAAATAACATATAAATTAAATTAATATTATTATGGAAAATTTAAAAACTATACAATTAAAAAAAGAACAAAGACAAGACAAAATAAATTTAGTTCTAAAATATAAAAGTAAACTAAAATTCTCTATAATTAGTTTAATATTTTTTCTTGCAATTACATTATATACATTTTTCCTTCCGCTTTTAGGAATAATTCCTCCCATTCTTTTTGGACTAATACTATTAGTGTTTATTCAACAAACAATACTCTCTTATAATTATTTAAAATTTCACACAAATAGTTATTGGTTTATGGAAAGTGTTTATAAAAGTATTGAAGATATAAAATCTAAATAAAAATTATAAATAAATAAAAAAAGCGACCTATTGAGTCGCTTTTTTTATTTATGTGTTTATGTTAAATCAATATCTTGGAGTATTGAAACCACCAGCAGAAGTAGCTGACTTGGTCCAGTGAAGAATTTTTTGTCCCGCATACTTACCTTTAGATGTTTCGTGAGGCTTAACTTCACCTGCATATCCAGAATCTTCTGCTTGCTTCATGATTATACCTTTCCATTCATTGCCTATATTTGGATTTGCTGCAAGAAGTTTATCAATCTCTATTTCAAGAGTTTTTTTCATTTCCTCTTTCTCTTTTTTGCTAGCTCCAAAAATGCCTTCTTCCATTGATACGCCACACTCTTCTAAGCTTTCCATAACCAAAGAGAGTTCTTTTTCTAGCTCTAATTTTTTAGCATCTTTAATTTGATTTTCAGAATAGTTTTTAGCAGCTTTTTTAGCTTCTGATAATATAAAAGACTTTAATCCAGATTTAGTATAAGACTCTTTTAAATCTACATTAGTTCCATCAATTTCTATTCCAGCAGCGATTCTATCAGTTGGCTCTTCAGCATCTTTTTCTGGCATTCTTTCATGAACCTCAGCTTTGGCTTGACCAGCAGTGTGAGAGTGACCAGACTTTTCAGCTCCAGCAGAAACGTAAGTCTTAACTTCTTTATCTACAACCTTATCTTCAGAGTTCATTTTTAAATCATTAACTCTATCATCAAATGGCCCAGAAGCCTTTGTTGATTGAACATCTTTCTTAGAAGTAAAATTAGCTTTAGCCTGACCAGCAGTGTGGCTTGAGCCACCCTTTTTAGAACCAGCATCAACCTTAACTGCAACAGCAGCTTTTTTATCAGAACCTTGGTCATTATCTTTTTGGTTCATTTTTGGCATCTTTGCAGATTCACCTGATTTTTCTATCTTTTTAGATGGGTCTTTATATGCTAGCGCTTTATCTGAATCTCCTAATTCATCATTCGAATTCATGTCAACATCATATACGTTAACTGAAGCACTTATCGCTTCTGCTTCTTGTATGGTTTTTTGTTTCAATTTTGAAGCTTCTTCCTTAATCATGTTAACAAGCTCGTCTTTAGTAATTTTCATTTTATTAAATATTTAATTAATATATTTTCTTCTGATACATATAAATAGAAAAAAAAAACAAAAATTGACTTTTTTAAATAAGGTTTTTAATTTTGTTCTAAAACAAAATATTTGTACATTTGCTATACTAAAAAAAAACATGATATGAAAGATTTGGGAGACCTCATAGGGCATTATACTGTTAGGAATGATAATGGATTAGATTTATTTAGAATTTATTTTCATGAAAATGGAATTTCATTCGATGAAAAATTTTTAAAAGGAATTATAAATAATAATAAAATTTATAAAGAATTTATTAAAATAAATATAGAATGGATATCTAGTGATATTTCAAAAGATGAAGTTATAAATTTATTTATGAAAATATTAGAAAACAATCAAGAATATTTATCTAAATTTTTCATTAATAAATTTGATTATAATTCAAAATTAAATAATGAAGAAAAAGATAATGAAATATATTTTAAACACCTTAAAGATAGTGATAAGTTAAATAAAATAACTAGAAAAAAATTTGAATCAAACATAAAGGATGAAAACATTGGAGAGTATTATGTGGAAAATTTAGAAAAATCAAAATCAAAATCCACAAATTTTTACACTTACAAATCTGAAGAAAATAAAAACTGTTATATAATGGCTATAGACAATAAGATAAAAATAGGATTTGCTGAAAAATAAAAACATATTATCTATAATAGATAAGAACTTTGAATTAAATTTAGAAACATCCGAACCAGACAAAATATATAGAAACTATCTTGGTAATGAATCTTGGAAGGAATTAAAAGATTTTATTATGAAAGAGGAAAACTATACATGTCAAGGATGTAGAATAAGACCTTTTGATAAAGAGTTTTTAGAGATTCATGTTGTTTCTGGTGATGTGCAAAATGTAGATTCTTATAAAATAGTTCTATTATGTAAATCTTGTCATACATTGCAACATATAGATATAGCTGCTGACATGGGGTGGATTAAACTTTGCAACTCTATACACGACCAGAAAAAAATTATAGAAATATGTCGTTCTGGAAATTCTTCATTGATGGAAAAAATAAATTTAGGAGAAATAATGACACTAAGTCAAGACCCTAAAAATTACTCAGAAAAAATAAAAGTAGACGTATTCTGTAAAAGAAAAAAGATTAAAGCTATATTTGGAAGTAAATTTCCCAAAGATAGATTAAAGTGATTTATGGATAATAAAGAATTATATCATAATTATTCAAAGATTGAATCAAATATTGAACTGATTCAATCAAGAGAAATGGAGTATTTGTGGATGCTTAAAATTAAAAGAGAAAAAAAAGTATATAGAAAAAAAGTTATAATAGAAAAATATTTAAAATATGATTGATATAGATTTAAAAGAAATTAAAAAACATTTTTGCTTTCATCACTTAGAAGGTGAAGACGAAGTTTACTTCTGTTCTTGTGGTAAAAAAATAACTAAAGAAAACAATAAAGCTAAAAAGGATGAAATAACTATTGAATTAGATGAAGATTTAGATGAGGATATAATGAATAAATTTGATTCTACAATAAATGTTATATGCCCAAAGTGTAAAATAAATTATTCTAAATCTAAGAATCTAAAAAAAATTAAAGAATCAAACTCTTATTTTTATGGATATTTTAAATGTTATAATAACGATGATGAGTTAATTTTATATAAGAAAAAAATAAAATCATCTTGCACCTTGAAGTCAAGATATGTAAACTTTAAAGAATTAGAATCTTATATTTCAATTAACAAAAAAGAAAAAACTATTTTTTACAAATCATATGAAAAAAGCAAAAAAGTAGAATTTAATTTAGATGAATTATTGTTTATATTAGAAAAGTTTTATAACTCTGAAGAATTGTCAGTTCTAGATAATCTTGTTGAAATACATTATTTTTTAAATAATTTAGCTGGTCTAGTTGTTGATTCTAAAAATATGGATATTGTAGAAAGTTTAATGAGTCAAATGATAGGAAAGCCTGGGTTGGATATTATGATGAAAATAAATACAATATTTTTTGGTATAATTTGCTATTCAAACCTATCCACTATAGCATTAACTAAGGGTACAGTTTTTTTATATGATATGATGTATAGCTGTAAATTACCTAATGTATCCGTTTTGTCAGATGAAAATGTAACATCACCAATTAATATATTTAATTTTTTAGTTTCATTAGAAAATGAAGTTATACAAAAAGAAATAGATTCAGAAACACTAGAAGATGAAAAGTTTATATATAAATCTAAGGACGGAAAATCTAAAAGCATATTCTATGACTTAAAAAGGTGGGGATTTAAAGGAGATAGTAAGGTAAGTATATCTGATGGTAAAATTAATGTTAGAGAAGATTTGAAAAACAAATCTGTATCAAAATTTATATTTAATAAAATTGAAAAATTTGATGACTATAAAAATTTGATAAAATTTACTAAATTTATAACTTATGAAGAGCTTATAAGTCTAGTGATGAAGTATGATATACAGTATATTATATCTCTTTTTAAATTAATAGAATTTAGAGATGACATTAATACGATAAGTCTAAGGCAAATAATACCTCTTACATTAGACTTTTTAGTAAATAGAAAACATAACATATCTCAAGAATCTTATTCTTTAAGCAGAATGAAAGAGTTGGCTGGAATAGATGCGCTAGAAGATTCAAGTCCAGCAATCCTAGAAGATAAATCAATAAAGTTAGATGATGTTAAATTAAACTATTCTTTTTTAGAACAATTTAGCTTTTATAATTATGATGATTCAATAAGGATGATTAATGGATTAAATTGGGATAGAAATAAAGAGTTTAATAAAATAAAAACAATATCCGAAATTAATTCTTATCATGATAAAATAGTTGAACATTATAATATGTTAAGTGATGAAGAAAAAAATGAAAAATTTAAAAAATTTGCAAAGAAATTTAAATACCTAGAAGAATATGATGGTAATTTAAAAATTAAACTATTATCAACTCCAAAAATGGTTTTAAATGCTGCAAAAGATTTAAAAAATTGTGCAGGCTCATACATAACGAGAATAAGTAAAGGAAGATATATTTTAATGATGATTTACGACAAAAGCGACGAAAGAGGTTTGGATGAAATAAAAGAATTTATGATTGGATTTAATATTAACCAATCTGGGCTAGAGTTTGAACAATTAAAAGGAGTGTGTAATAAACTTGCATCAGATAGACAGAAAAAGAAAGTAATGAAATACCTTGAAGATAAAGATATTTCATACAAAGAAGTAAGAGACCTAAAAATTATTCGAGAGTAATTTTAAGCAAGTACAACACCTGCTACCAACCCTGTAGTATCTACAATAGAGCTGATATATTCTTCTGCGACAGATAGTAATGTTATTTTTGCTCCTACATGTGTATTTGATACATCATAATTAAATTCTATTGTACTATAATTTCTAATAGCCTTAGTGCCGTCACTAGCTGTAACAGTGCCATAATATGGATTTTCACCATTAGATACATCAAAGAAAAGTTCAGCTCCTGAGCCAACACTACTTCCTATAACAAAAACATATTCTGTACCAAAAGTTAGTGGCTTTAAGACTCCATCATAAAGAAATGTTATATTATTTGTAGCATTTGACAAATCAATATAGAACAAAGTATTACTAGGATATACAGATTCATCTAAAACTATCTCTCTACTTATAGAATTGTCTACTGTTACATAATTGTAAGTCCCAGTCATTTTTCCAACGGAAAACAAATTTGGCACATAAACTGTGTCATCAGTAGCTCCAGTTATGTTTTGACCTCCTAAAACAGCACTCCTATCACCCGTTACTAATGAATTTGTAGAATGTATAAATGATGATTCACCACTTACTGTTGAGCCACTACCACCAGCATGAGAACACACTCCGCTTGCAATTGTACTATTACCACCAGCATGAGAATAATATCCACTTGCAACTGTACTCCTTCCTTCAGCATGAGAATGCTGTCCACTTGCAAGTGTGTTGCTCCCCTCAGCATGAGCATTTGCTCCACTTGCCACACCACTCCCCTCTGCATGAGAAGCTCCTCCACTAGCAGTTGAACTGCGCCCTTCTGCATGAGCATTTGCTCCACTAGCAATTGTATTAAGCCCTTCAGCGTGAGATGTACTGCCAGAAGCTAATGTGCCACTTCCCTCAGCATGAGCATTTGCTCCAACTGCAGTTGTATTAAGCCCTTCAGCGTGAGATGTACTGCCAGAAGCTAATGTGCCACTTCCCTCAGCGTGAGAGTATGTTCCGCCTGCAACTGTACCACTTCCTTCAGCGTGAGATGTAGTGCCAGAAGCTAATGTGCCACTTCCCTCAGCATGAGAAGCGTCTCCACTTGCATTTGTGTTTTTCCCCTCTGCATGAGAAGGAAATCCAATTGCAGTTGTATTAAGCCCTTCAGCATGAGAAGAGTCTCCACTTGCATTTGTGGTTTCCCCCTCAGCATGAGCATTTGCTCCAATTGCAGTTGTTTCAAGCCCTTCTGCATGAGCATTTGCTCCACTAGCAATTGTACTAGTACCCTCTGCATGAGAAGCGATTCCACTAGCAGTTGTCGTATTCCCTTCAGCGTGAGAATAAGTTTTGTTAGCATTTGTATTATAACCTTCAGCATGAGATTGATTTCCACTTGCAGTTGTTTCAAGCCCTTCGGCATGGGAGTCGTTCCCATCTGCAGATGTCGTATTCCCTTCAGCGTGGGAGGCGCTTCCAAATGCATTAGTGTCAACCCCTTCAGCATGAGAATGCGTTCCTTTTGCAATTGTATTTTCTCCCTCTGCATGAGAAGCGAGTCCGATTGTTTCTGTACTTTTTCCTTCTGCATGAGAAGCGTCTCCACCTGCAACTGTACCACTTCCTTCAGCGTGAGATGTGCCGCCAGAAGCTAATGCGTCATTTCCCTCAGCATGAGAATAATCTCCACTTGCAACTGTAGTACCACCTTCTGAATGAGAATAAAATCCACTTGCAACTGTAGTCCTTCCTTCAGCATGAGAAGCGAATCCACTAGCAGTTGAACTGCTCCCCTCAGCATGAGAATAATCTCCACTTGCAGTTGTGTTAGTTCCTTCAGCATGTGCTGTTGAACCTGTTGCAGTTGTATTAAGCCCTTCAGCATGAGAATAATCTCCACTTGCAGTTGTGTTAGTTCCTTCGGCAACAGCTAATACTCCTGAAGCTATACTACCGCCATTAAGCATAATTATAGCATCGGTACCCGTACTGGCAGACCAAAGTCCACCACCACCACCACCACTAGTTGAGAAAATATTATAAAGGTCTGTCCCTCCTGAATATATAGTTCCGCCACTTAGCGTCGTTGCAGAAACAGAATTTAATGAAATGTCATCATCAAGGTTAATAATAGGATTGTTTACAGTGCCACCAGTTGATATATTTGTGCCACCTGATAATCTTGTAATATCGTTGCCGTCTGCTGTTGTGAGAAATATACTAGATAAATCAGTTGAACCAGAATATAGTGTTCCACCACTTAATGTAGTTGAAGAAACAGAATTTAGAGAAATATCATCATCTAGATTTATAGTATACAAAGGGACTAACAGAGTAGTGCCAGAAACGGTATTGATGTTTGTTCCTCCTTGAGTTATTGAACTACCACTTAAAAGGTCGCTTATAGCTCTGTTTATTTTAACTCTCCCCTCATTGGGGGTATCTCCTGGTAAAATTACTTCCATATTCTTTATTAATTATATTATAAATATGTCATTATTATTTTAATTATATCAATAATAAATATTAACAAAAACAATACTACTATTTACACAAAAGATTTTTTTATTTTAATTTGTATAATGTATTATTTTGAATATGATAAAAAAGGATTTTTGTTTAAGTACAAAGAATCTACCAATAGTGAAGTTGAATTATTAATAGAGAAAAACAACAACCCTTACAATGAAGAGGGTGTTTTGTCATATTATTTTTTAACTGGCTCTACAATATATAGAGTGGAAAATTACGGCATAGATAAGAATGTTGTAAAATATGATACTCCAATAATGTTTAGACACAGATTTGAGGCTGGGGAAAGTTGGATGTCTGTTGTTAAGAGGGAAAATGTTATTAACTCCAACCACCCAGAAGAAAAAGAAAAGGAAGATGATAATATAGAAAGAAAGCATCCAGAATTTTATTATGATAAAAAAAGCGATTTAGAAGTAGTGAATGAAATTTACGGTGACAACTATTATAATGTTCCAAAAGTCAAAAAGCAATTATTTTTAGAAAATGATAAATTATATAACTTTAAAATACAAATAGATAATAATAATTTAATGAAATGGAAAAGTCTAATTGATTTTATAAATTAACATCTATTTATTTAAAAACAATAAATTAGATGTATAGTAAAGGAAAAGAGCTAAGAAACATTCTTATTGAAGGCTTTAATGATAGAGATGAATCTTTTTATTATTTAGCTCCTGACATTGTTGGCTCTGTAGCAAATGCAAATATGGATGTAGATAAAGATATATTCATAATAGATTTTTCAACTACAGACGGAAGAGATATGAATTTGAAAGTAAAAAATGATTGTATAAACAATTGGATGGGCGATGAAGTTAATCAAAATTCTAATATAATAGATTTTGTAAAAGAGTTTATACAAAAGTCTAAATCTGAAGATGAATTTAGTGAAAACACTTTAGATGAGATTGTTGATGAGTATGGGGATATAATGCCAAATGACGATATGCCAAACAATTCAAATAATTCTATGGTAGGAAAGTCTAAGTTCGGCTCAGAAAAAGCAATTAAACAAACTATAGCTAAGAGTAAACGTTACTATGGAGATTTAGGATTAGGAGTCGTTACTTGGTAAGTAAATTGTTTTTATAAACTATTTATTATAAAATATTAAAAAAATGTATAAGCTATCAGAAGTGTTTGATTTTTCTCCTGAAGAAAATGGAAAGAATAATATTCAAGAGAATACTCAACTTGAAAGGATGAAAGAACTTAATGAAACTTATCAAAAAAGAGGTGAGTTTGTAAAGAATAAAAAAGAAAAAGAAGTTGATAGTATTAAATTAACTGAAGAGTCTGAAAGATTAAAAAAACTATCAAAACATAGACTTATAAAAGAGTATGGAAATGATGGAATTCCTTTTCAGGGCATGAAACAGGCTGGTCAAGGAGAAACTGTAAGTACATTTTTACCAACTATACCAGACTCTGCAAGAAACAACTCTTTTTCATACATAAAACCAGAAGAGGCTCTTGAGATATCTGTTAAAAGAACATTAGAGTCTGGAACTCCGATTAATAATATGGGATTTTATGATGAGGTAAACTGGACGCTTAACAACTTAGGGTTTGAGTCAAAATTACCATTAGACATAAAGGGCGCTTTAGTTAAAATTGTTGGTGGAGATGTAGAAACGTCAGTTGACTAAATCTAATCTAATGAATGAAATTAGAAAAATTATACGAGAAGAATTTAAAAATCTTTTAAAAGAAGATTTTAGATATATGTATAATGGAGAGTTCACCCCAACAGATGAAATGGTATCTATAGCTAAAAAAGCTTTAGAAATAATTTCATCAAATAACTTAATTGACAATAACAATCCAAATGAAGGTTCTGGTAAAAATAAAGCAAAGTCTATTTGTGATAAAAAATCTATGACTCATGCTCAAGTCAAAAGAATGAAAGCTTATTTTGACAATCATTGTGATGAGGTAAATTCAGAAAAAGTAAAAGGTAAAAATGTAGAAAATTCAGGAATATTACAATCTTGGAATTTGTGGGGAGGAGATGTTGGCAAAAATTGGGCTGAAAAAATCATTTCTCAAAAACACAGCAAAAACAACACTAGTAAAAATGTGAGAGGAGCTTCTGGTATCAGAACTAAAAATTTAATGAATCCATTAAATACAAGAATTCACAAATAAATTTGATTATTTAAAGTTTTATTTATATTTTTGTTTAAAATTATTGAATAATAAACAAATAAATAAACTATGTCACAAGAAATTACTGCAAAACCAGAAGAATTAAACGAAAACACAAATTTCGAAAACACACCAGTACTACCTTCAGATTTTGAAGGATATATGGATGCTGATGAAGAGTTGGCTCCTATATCAAAGCAAATAAAAGATACAACAGTACATAATGCTGACATCGAAACTAATAGAATTAAATTTTTATACTGCACAAAAAACCCCAAAAAAGAAGGTGGAAGATTTATATTAGCATCTCTCATAAAGAGAAGTGAAGTCGAAAAGACAGTAAATGATGAGTATGACTATATAATTACTGTTTTTTATGATGTATGGAAAGATTTGGATAAAAAAAATAAAACAATTCAATTAGACAAAGCTCTTTGTGGGATAGATATGGGAACTTTAGAAAGTCCAAATTTAAGCAAAAAATCAGCAGATACTAGAGAGTTTAATGATAATTTAAGATTCTATGGAGCGGAAAAAGTTTTAGATAGTTCTGAAATGATAGATTTAGCTTGTCAAAGAGTTTTGGAAGAAAGAAAAGAGAAGAAAAAACAAGATAAAAAACAATTTAAAGAAATTGTTTAATCATATTAACTTTACTTTTTTAAAAAAAATATATATATTTGTAATATAAAACGCCCTATAAAAAACATTATGGAAGATATAAAAATACAATTAACGCCAACAGTTACGGCAGCAATATCACATTATCAAGCTCTTAAAGATAGAGCTTTATCAGATTTGGAGATATTTCTAAATAGACCCGTTGGAGTGGGTGGACACGCAACTACGACAGATGATATAATTAAACTTTTTGAAGACCTAGAGAGAGCTGATAGTATGGTAAAAAGCATAAATTCTATTGTTCTTGTTGAGGAAAAAACAAAAAAATAAAAAAAATGATAATTACACTTAAAATAATATTAGTAATAATAGCTTTAAGTTGTCTATTTTTTGGAAGATTGTTATTTAGGGAATATAAGCTTTTTAATAAAGATATAGAAACAAAATCAACTTCTTTAGCAGAAAGAGTTTTAGTAAATGGTTTAATATTAATAGTTGCTATATTTTTAATTTTTCTTATACTTTTCAATTCTATTGTCATTTCATCAAACATTCAAATAGACACTTGGATTTAATTTAATATTTATAATGATTTTTTGGAAAAATTCAAAATTAAGATTTTATATAAAAAACATAATATGGAACTATTCTTTTTGGATTAGATGCAAAAGAACTTATGTTGACTATTCTTTTGTTAAAACAAATCCTATAACACGTAAACGTGAAAAAATAATAAAAAAAAGGTTTATAGGATATAAATATAAAGGCAAACTATACCAGGACAACCCAGGTATGCCAATATCATCAAAAAATGATTGGAAATTTTTAAAAAAAAATTACACAAACAAGACCCGCTGACTCAGTGGGTTTTTTTGTATAACAATATATTCTGTTTTTTAATTTTTAGGTATATTTATATGAAAAGCAAAATATAATAGGTTTAAAATGGCCGAAAAGATAAACATAAATAACGGAGAAGAAAAAAGAGAAAAAGAATTCTCTAAAGAACTCGAAAAAACTCATGATACTTTAAGTATGATGAAAAAAATCCTTAATGATACTACATCTAAAGTAATTGAAGAAAAGCTTGGCTTTAAAAGAAATGAAAAAGTTGCTGGAGTATATGGTGATGGAACAACTTACGGAGCTGGTGTTGAAGAAGGTGAGTACAACGTTATAGTAACAGGAAGACCTAGAAAGTATGATAGTTCAGAAAATATGGACCACGGACCTAATTCTGGAACTATTGAGAAACAAATATTTATTGGAGCTAAGAGAGTAGAATCTCAAATTGACTATGAAATAATAGGAAACAAAACATTACATTTACAATACAAGAGCCCAGAGTCTGGATTTTTTAGAGGCGTAGATGAAGACGGAAAAACTTATATGGTAAACGAAAGACTAACCGTACCATTAAGCAAGGCAAAAAAATCACTTACAGATTTATTCGCAAACGCTGCAACAAGGGAGGTTGGGTTTTTAACAAACACAAAATTAGGCGTTGAAGACAGACTTGACGCAAGCACAACATCAATAGTTGAAACTTTAGATATGAAAAATTTAACACTTAAAAATCTTTTTAAAGATGATTTAAACTTCGAAAATATTAACGAAGGAGAAAAGTATGAAACGTTACCAGATGACGAAAAAAATATACCAGCTCAGGAGAAGCTTAATAAGATTCCTTTAAAAGATGATAAGTTTTTATTGTTTGATGACGAAGAGTCTAGAAGAGATTTTGATGATGTTATCATCAGTGTTCAAGATGAAGAGCCGTTTAAGGAAAAGTGTCAAAATATGTTTGGTACTGATAATATTAATGATTTAACACCAGCTGAAGTTACAGAGCTTTATGAAGAGTTAAAAAATGAAGTTATTGAAGAAATAAGCATGGCTGGTCCTGCAGGTTCTGGCGCTGGAAGGTACGATACTAAACTATTTTCAAAAGCTGTAAAAAGAAAATATTCTAAAAAAGCAAATAAATCTAAAGGTGACAAAAAATCACAAGCTGGAGCTCCTTGGAACATCCCAGTAAATGACCCAATTTATGAAGAGGGTGAGCTTAACGAGTCAAAAAGTAATAAAAAAAGTAATAAAAAATCTATTAAAAACACTTCTTATTCTAAGTTAAAAAATTCTAGTAGACCAAAAGTGGACAAAGACTACAATGTAATACCAGAAGATGTAAGTGCAAATGCAAGTAAGCCATACACTCAAGTTGTTAAGGTTGACCCAAACACTCATCCATTAGGAATGCCTTTCGTAAAGCCTAATAGCAAAGAGGAGTGGGAAAGAACTAGTGGAGTAGGTAGAGACCACGATAAAATGAAAAGAATGGGTCTTGCTGAAAGTGCTAAAAAAGAAAGGCTTAACAAAAGAAAATTCTCATCTTCATTAGAAAACAAAAGCAAAGGAGTAAATAAGAGATATATTGTTACAGAAAAAACAAATTCTGAATACGAAAAAGAAAGATGGAGTAAACTTTCTTTGTTTAATAAGTTTGAAACAATAAAAGAATCTGAAGAATTAAATGAAGTTTTTGAAAACATAGAAGGTTCTGGTAATTTTTATATTGAAGACAACAAAAAAACAATTAATGAATCTGTTTCTAAGTCTAAAGAAAATGAATCAGAAAAAACAGTAGAAGTTGAAAGGCCAGGTAGTGTATTTGGTATAGTTCAAAAGTTTTACGAAAAAGACTTTTTAAATGAAAGCAAAAATTTTATATTAGATTTAAATTCTATGGTTTTTGTAAAAAATCCTAATTGTAAATAAATAAATCACTTCATAATACTTTATTTTTTGTTTTTATTTGTTATATTGCATAGTAAATAAAAACATTATGAAAGTAACAAATATCACAAATGAAACTGGCTCAATACCTCAGGATGTAAGGTTGCCTTTTTTAAAAAAAGATGGTAGCAATATCAATTTAACTCTAAAATCTGGAGAATACATCTACATAGAACATAAAGGCAATAATAGTATATTAAGATTATACGAAAAAAAGAGAATACTAAAAATAACTCAAGAAGACCTTCCTAAAAATTATTCTTATTATAAAGTCTATAACAACATTAGCATTGTTGAAAAAGTAAAGAAAACACTTAAAACTGTTGTTAAGATTTTCACAAAAGAAGAAGATGTTTCTGCTATTGAAGAAATCCACGATAACTCACTAAAAGAAGAGCTAAATGTTGATAAGCCTATAGAAGTGGAAGTTATAGTCCCAGAAGATTCTGTGGAAATCAAAAATAAAGGCGGTAGACCAAAAGGTTCAAAAAACAAACCTAAAAGAGGTAGACCAAAAACTAAAAAGCAAAAAAAAAGAACTAAAAAGTAAAAGTTAACCTTTGACTACAAGAAGTTTTGAAATATCTAACAGAAGCGCTGAAAGAAGATTGTCTTCTACGTTACAACATAAATTAAGAGTTGTAATGAAATGTTATACAATAACAAATTTTCAAATAAATGAAAATAATTCTACTTTTTGTTTTAACAAAACAAATAAAATAAGAGGAATTACATTAAAAGACTCTAAAGATTATTCTGGCTCTTATTCTTTAGAAAAAAATCCTAATATTAAGGAAGATAAAGAATATATTTTAATAATAAACATTTTTTAATGTCAAAAAATAAAGCTACAAAAAGAGAGAAGGAAATAATGAAAAGTATGGGACTAGACCACCATACCACCAAATTAGTTTCTGAAATAGGTAGAATTTGTGGCTCACATAAATATGATGTATGGATTGGCAGAGAAGTTTCTAAAAATTTAGACCTATTAGATAGGGCTCATGATTTTCAGTATATAATAGATTGGGCAACAAAAGAAAGGCCTGACATCTTTTCTTTGTCATTTAATGAAGCTTTTAAAAACTCTAGAGATTGGCATAATAGCCTAGAGTTTAAAGATATAAAAAAGCATCCAAACAAAAAGATAGATGAAGAAACAATAATATATACAACTAAAAACAAAAAGTATTTCTTTAAACTATTAAACTCTTCTGAATTAGCTTTAGAAGGAAGTGTTATGAAAAATTGTGTTTCAAGTTATGGACAAAAAATATTAAAAGGTCATTCTTTAATAATATCTATGAGAGACATGAAAAATCAACCACACGTAACTATAGAGGTTGACATAAAAACAAGTTCTGTAACTCAAGTTAGAGGAAAGGCAAATGAAAATCCATCAAACGAATATATGAAAGCAATAACTGAGTTTGCAATATACGCAAGTGGATTTGAAGAAGATTTTGATGAAGATATTTTAAATATTATAAATCTTAATTTTCAATAAAAAAATAAATCTTTTTTATAATAAAAAAAATTTTATAAATTTGTATTAAATAAATCAAATCTTGTAAAATGGGAAATGTAAAAAATTACAACATTACAAAGTCAATAAGAGAAAAGATGAATAGAAATATTCATAATACAAAAAATCATCCTATTGAGATTATTAAAAAAAGAATTTATAAATACTTTGGACAAGAATTTAAAACTTTTGATGACTTAAACTCTAAAGTAGATGTTGTTGAAAATTTTGATAAATTATTAATCCCCCCAAACCACCCAGCAAGAAGTTTTTCTGACACATATTATTTTGATGAAGACACATGCTTAAGAACTCATACTTCAGCTCATCAAAATGAGCTTTTATTAAAAGGCTATAGTAAGTTTCTTGTTACTGGTGATGTTTATAGAAAAGATGAAATAGATAATTGTCATTATCCTGTTTTTCACCAAATGGAAGGAGTTTGTATAGTTGAAGATAGTGAAGATGTAGAAGAAGAGTTTAAAAAAAAACTAATAGGCCTAGTAGAGTATTTGTTTCCTGGGTGTGAATATAGATTTAATGAAGACTACTTCCCATTTACAGACCCATCTTTAGAGATTGAAGTTAAATTCAATGGTAATTGGCTAGAAATAATGGGAGGAGGAATTGTTCAGAGTAAAATTATGGAAAATTGTGGTCTTAAAAATAAAAAAGCATGGGCTTTTGGCTTAGGACTTGAAAGACTTGCTATGATTTTGTTTAATATACCAGACATTAGATATTTTTGGACAACGGATGAAAGGTTTTTAAAGCAATTTTATTCTGGTGACATTGTAGAATTTCAAGAATATTCAAAATATCCTCCTTGCCATAAAGATATTGCATTTTGGTTAAATGAAAGT
>Ga0233414_10000025_pt1 | contig 75693 bp, 77 predicted proteins | sample Na_anoxic_10_MG_FD_189020 | JGI IMG/M metagenome (GOLD analysis project Ga0233414, IMG submission 189020) | Seawater microbial communities from Saanich Inlet, British Columbia, Canada - Na_anoxic_10_MG | ecosystem: Environmental > Aquatic > Marine > Inlet | place: Canada: British Columbia... | reverse complement strand
AAATGGGTAGACCAGCTCCGTATATGATACATCGTTTAATGGAACGACATGATATAATGAATGTAAAATATGTAGCAAAGGTCGGGGATACTCGGAATGATATGCTTGAAGGAAAAAATGCTGGGTGTGGAATTAATATTGGTGTGTTGACAGGCGCAAGTTCTGCGGGGGAGTTGTTGGATGCAGATTTGGTAGTAGATAAAATTACAAATATCGATATGATTATAGAAGATGGTTTTTTTCTATGAGTTAAAGTAAAATTGATTTAAAAGATTGGGCTTGTAATATAAATATAATGGAAGCCACTACAAAAACACTATTACAAGATGGAGATATTAATAAGAATCAAGAAGAGTTAATTTTTGATCCTTATAATTTTAAAAACCGTGAAATTACGCAAAGCCAAGTTTCAGAGATACTTAAAAAGTATGGAGTACCAGATACAGTGCATAATTTCAAGCTATATGCCAGAGCTTTCATTCATAGATCTTATGTGAAGAGGCCACATTTGGAAAATGTTGAGAACGGTATTACTATTGTTGATAGACCGAAAGACTGTTTAAATTTAAAAACCAAATCAAATGAAAGATTAGAATTTTTGGGTGATGGGGTACTAGAATGTATTACAAAGTACTACTTATATAGGAGATTTCCAAAAGAAAATGAAGGTTTTATGACAGAAAAGAAAATTGCTTTAGTTAAGAATGAATCCATTGGTAGAATGGCATATGAAATGGGACTTAATCGATGGTATATACTTTCTAAAAATGCAGAGGAAAAGAAAACACGAACCAATCTTAAAAAATTAGGTTGTTTGTTTGAGGCATTTTTAGGAGCTTTATTTTTGGATTTTAACAAAATTACCATTAAAGATGAAGATGACTGGTTTAAAAATGTATTTGTAACTGGTCCTGGATTTCAGATAGCACAGACATTTGTAGAAAGTATATTTGAACAACATGTAAATTGGACTGATATTTTGCAAAATGATGATAATTATAAAAATATATTACAAGTTATGATCCAAAAGGAATTCAAAATTACACCATCATATATGGAAATTTCAGAACATGATGATGATGACGGATATCATATGGGAGTTTTTATTTGTATGGGGGAGAATATAGTAAATGTAGATTTTTCTGATTCTAAACCATTTAGTACATATGGTTCTTTTGAAAAAATACAAGAAGAATTAACAAATAATAATGGGGAATTATTTATCTTTCTAGGCGAAGGGAAACATAAAATCAAAAAAAAAGCAGAACAAACGGCTTGTAGATTAGCTATTGAACAAATAAAAAAAAAGTAACAAACTTTTTATAAGTAAGTATTATATATGAGTAGTCTTTTAGAACAACTTGAAGTAAAACCTCAATCAAAAACACAGCAAAAAGTCAAAATTATTATTCCTACAGAAGGTCAAGCAAAAGTTAGAGCAAAACCAAGAATTATAGACAGCACCGGTGAAGAATTTGATAGAAGTGTTATAATGGAAAAATTAAAACGCAGAGGCTTATCGGTGCCAAAAATGAAACAAAGTGATAAGATTCGTGTATTAACAGAAGCATTATCGGACACTCCCGAGGAAACTGTTGTTGAAGAGGTTATCAAAGTTAAAAAACCAAGAATCAAAATCAAAAAATTAGGTAAAGTAAAAATTAGAGGAAGTAAAAATATTAAAAAGGGTACAATAACTGCAATTGCTAAGCCAGAAACTTCTGTTATCAAAGTAAAATTGCCTAAAAAAATATCATTAAGACGGTCGCAAGTATCTCCAGCAATCATTAAATTTGAAAGAGAACTAAGTAGTAAATTGCCTGCACCCCAGCCATCAGTAAATATACGCGCTGGTGCATATTACAGAACCAATAGAGAAATTTTTGTAAATTTTATCAATTCTCTTTTTGCACCATATAAAGATGAATTAATAGAAGAATCCAAAAATCTTACTTGTGATAGTATGAATGAGGCCAAGTCTGGTGCTTTTTCTCTTTTGACCCATCAATCAATCGTTAGGGATTATATCAATCTGTATACTCCATACAGGGGATTATTATTATATCATGGTTTGGGAGCTGGTAAAACGTGTGCATCAATAGCTATAGCAGAAGGGTTTCAAAATCCAATGCATATTTTAGTCATGACTCCAGCATCACTTAGACAAAATTATCAGAATGAAATTAAAAAATGTGGTAATGAAATGTATAGGTTGAATCAGTATTGGGAGTTTATATCTAATGATAATAATACAAAGAAAACCAGAGTATTAGCAAAAATTCTCAGTGTATCCGAGTCATTTGTTAGAAAACACAAAGGTGCGTGGTTTGTAAATGTGGCAAATGAGAGTAATTACGAAACATTAGATACACAAGAAAAATTTGTTTTAAATGAACAAATTGATGAAATGATTAGAGCAAAATATCAATTTATAAATTACAATGGTTTACAAAAACAACATTTAGCTAATTTAACAAATGATGGAAAAATAAATCCGTTTGATAATAAAGTAGTAATTATCGATGAAGCGCATAATTTCGTTAGTCGTATTGTAAATAAATTAAAAAAACCAGATAGTCTTTCAATGAAATTATACGAATACTTATTATCCGCAGAAAATTGCCGAATCGTTATGTTAACAGGCACACCTATTATTAATTATCCGAATGAATTAGGTATACTGTTTAATATACTTCGTGGTTATATTAGAACATATAGATTTAATTTATCAATCAGACAAAAAGGTAAAGTAAACCAAAGAACAATCGAATCAATATTGGGAACATTTAATATCCAAGATTATGTTAAATATAATCCATCAAACGATGAACTAATAATTACTAGAAATCCATTTGGATTTGTAAATACTAAAAATGGGTCTGGTCAATACGAAGGTGTCCGATTAGATAGACAAGGAAATATGCCTACTAAGAAATTCATAGCAATCATAACAAGTCGATTAGAAGATGCAAACATTGGTGTTTTAAAAGTAACCGAAAATCCTCCATATAAAGCATTACCAGATACTTTGGATGGATTTAAAGCAATGTTTATTGATCCAAAAGACAATAGTTTTAAAAATACTAATTTATTTAAAAGGCGTGTTTTGGGATTGACATCTTATTTTCGAAGTGCCACTGAAGAATTAATGCCACGATTCAATATTGAAAATGACTTAATTGTTGAAATGATTCCAATGAGTGATTATCAATTCGGTTTATATGAATTAGCACGTGCTGAGGAAAGAAAAACAGAGTTGAGAAATGCTCGCCGGCGTAAAGGAAGTGGTGGTGATGACGATGATAGTGTATCCACATACAGGATCTTTTCTCGTGCATTTTGTAATTTTGTTTTCCCGCCTGCAATCAGCAGACCCAAACCAAAAGAAGGTGAACAAATAGCAGCGGTATTAAAAAGAGATGTGAATGAGGATATTTTGGATATAGTAAGTTTACAAGAAGAAGTCGCAAATGTTGATGGTAGACATGAAGAAGATGATAAAGATGAAGTGGAAGCTAAGCGTAAAGTTAATCGTGATACTAATTATGAAAATAGAATTAAAGATGCTATTAAAGCTTTAAAGGCAAATGCTGGTAAATATTTAATTCCCAGTGGTTTACAAATTTACAGTCCTAAGTTTTTGGCTTTGTATGAAAATATTATAGAAAATTCAGGATTACATTTAATATATTCTCAGTTTCGTACATTAGAAGGCATTGGTATATTTAGTATGGTATTAGACCAAAATGGTTTTGCACAATTTAAAATAGCACAAGATACAGAAGGTATATGGAGAATTATTGTTAAAGAAGGGGATGAAGATAAACCAAAATATGCATTATATACTGGAACAGAAACAACTGAAGTGAAAGAGATGATGAGATTAATTTTTAATGGTGATTGGGAAAAACTACCAGACTCAATTAAAGATGTTTTAAATGAGACCGCCGCTAATAATAATCATGGTGAGATAATCAAAGTATTTATGATTACATCAAGTGGTGCAGAAGGTATTTCTTTGAAAAATACAAGATATGTACATATTCTTGAACCATACTGGCACCCTGTGAGAATGGAACAAGTAATAGGTAGAGCAAGACGTATCTGTAGTCATGAAAATCTCCCAGATGATGAGCGAAGAGTAAATGTATATTTATATCTAATGCGCTTCACTGATGAGCAATTAGTACCAGCCGTGATAAAAGGTGGAATGGCATCGAAAGGTTTATTGGAAAAAGATGTATCTAAACTAGATAAAAGCACTCCTCTAACCAGTGATCAAGCATTGTATGAAATTTCAAATATAAAAGAGGAAATTAATAAACAATTATTGACAGCAGTAAAAGAATCTGCTTTCGATTGTGCTTTACACGCCAGAGCCGGTGATAAAGAACCTATAATGTGTATGTCATTCGGTAGACCTGCCCCAACTACTTTTACAACAACGCCGGCATTGACCATAGAAACAGACTATGATAAACAACTAAAGAAAAATTATGAAAAGATTACTTGGAAAGCTATTATAGTAACTATTTCGGGTAAAAGGTATGCTTTTAGACCAAGCCAAAAAGGATCACGCACTGGTGATGTATATGATCTTGAAAGTTATAATAGAGCGGTTAAATTAGGTGGTGAAGCTATCCCAGTAGGTAAATTGTCAATAGATTCAAAAACCAAAAAATTGGCATTTGTTTTAATTTAATTAGATTTTAATTGTTTCAGTAAATCAATAATGATTGATTGGTTTTTTTCTATGCGGTTAAGATACGACAGAATATCAACATCATCAGTTTTTTTAAGTTTTTGTAAAAACGACATCGCATTAACCACCGGTTCAGTAACCGCTGGCGCAGTGTTTTCTTCAACTTCAAATGTCACGCGTCTTTCTCGCATTTCATTCGTTAAAACAGTAGGCTCAATCTTAATATTGGAACTATTATCTATCTTTAAATGAGTAGAGGTTGATTCTCCAGTTAACCATTGTTTGGCAGAATTTTCGTTTGGATTATACTCAGCCATTATTTTTTTTAACTCGCGTTCACGTTCTTGTAATGTGGTATCAACCATTCTTGCATCGATGGGTGTGTCATCTGTTTTATCTGAAAAATCAATATCTGGTGGTTTTTGTTTATTAATTAAAGTATTGAAATTATTTTGTTGCGCCTTTAAATTTTTTTCGAAAACTTGTGCTTTAGACATTGCAGCAGGTTGACTGGGGGGCTTAGTTGTCTGTTGGTGGTTTGCTTCTTGAGCAAATTGTTTAATAATTTCTTTATTCATAATCATTAAATCATTATTAAATTTAAAACGATTTTTATTCATTTCAGTAACGCGATACTCCAATACGTGTTGGAATTTTTTCGGATTCGTTTTTTGGTTAGGATGATTCGATAATAATTGCCACAATAAACTTTTGTTTTGCGTAGAATGAACAGACATATATAATATTAAAATCAAATACTTTTAATATTCTATCGTTTATTAAAATAAATACTTCTTAATTTTCGCATATATTTATCAGTAACCCGTTTTTTAAAAAAATCTATTGATTTGCCTTCTAATAATTTAATTATAAAGTATAAAGAATACATACCACATTCTGTAGTTAAATATTGATGTCTTCTACTTGTTTGCTCAAATGTATATTTTTCTCCTAAATTTCGTGCTTGTTTACGAACAGTGCTAACAAATTTCATTAAGCGCCTTGGTATTTTATCTCCATAACTATCAAAATAGTAAATAGCTTTTTTTCTAATATTAATAAACATTGCTACCCAATGTGATCCTTCTTTATAATGTGGGTCCAAATTAAAGATTAAACCTATTTTAGTGATACCTTTACTCTTATAGTCTAATAAAGAAAATTTACATATTTCTTCCCATACACATTCATTATGCATTTTTCGAACGTCATAATCGATAGGAGAAGGGCCTAAAAAAATAAAATGTTTATGTTTTCCTTCATATTGTTTCATTAATTGTTCTATTTCAATAGAAGTAAGCCAAGTATTGGGTTTCTTTGTCCACTCTCTTGGTTGTTTTGGGGAGAAATTTTGCATAAAGAATCCTGACGGCAAATCATTTTTAATACATTGGTGTCTTAACCAACAAGATTCTTTATGGCATGTTTTCTGCATATTTTTTTTCAAATGTTGCCATATTTCCTTTGGATCATTACTATAGATTTTAACATCTGGATGTCTAGCATTCCAAGTATTTTTTAATTTATGTAGCGCCGATTTACTATAGCAAGTAAAATCTAATTCATCATGATTAGTTTTGGGAGAACACTTTTCGGGTTTAAATTTTATTTTTCTTGTTTTTTTATGATGTTTGTGATGTTTATGTTTATGATGTTTATGATGTTTACGCGTTTTTGAGCCACCTATCATCTTTAAATATCATTGATATTTTTCTTTTTCAAACCTTTTTCACGAAATTTTGGATCTTTTAAATTAAAATTTCTATTTTGTGGTATAACAGGTTGCTTAATTATCCTTGTGCTTTTAATTTTAATATTATCAGTAATCCTTGGTCGATGCGGCTTTTTTTTTCTTAACATCATGCCATTACTGTTTTTCATATTAAATGTGTTTTTATTATTAACGGGGGATTTAATATCTTTATAGTCATTTTGAATTAATTCCATCTTATCCATGAACTTAAAATGGTCAATGCAAATTTGAGCATAATTCACAAAAGCTTTATTAACTTTTGTATTAATTTTCTCTCCACGCAACATATCTTTTGTTAATTGAAAGATGCGTTTTTTATAAAAATCTAAATCATTGCGAGAAATTTGTTGTAAATCTTTTTTCTGCATAAGTTTTGTCAACTGGTCGGGATTAGTTAAATACTGCAAATCAATTAAATTTAATGAGATATCCATGGCTTATAATTACATAACAAATATAATTTTATGTAATTACTTAATTCGTTTTTAAATTTTTAATCTGTACTCTAGTGTTGTTATTAAAAGTATCTTTGCCTAAATTACACATATTAGGATTAAATGGAGAGAATCGTTCTTGTTTAAATAATAATTGATTTGTCATTTTCGTTGTTTCAATTGGCGGTGTCAAATAAGTTGTATTATATAAATCGCTTTTAGAACTAGGAATAAATTTGGCTTGAGGACAAGATTGTAGTGGAAATATAATATTCATTAATTTTGACTCAGTATCAATTTTTGATTGAAAACCGTTAAATGGCAAGGATTGACTACTACCTGCAAACATATGTCTTGTATTATAGATAGGTCTTCGCTCACAAGGAACATTTGTTGGAAGACGACAATCCAATATGGGAAATACAACAAATTTAGTATCTACTGGACGTGGATCATAATTCATTTGAAGAGGGACACCAGGCACATTTCTTTTATACATTCTATTGCTTAACTGTGTTGTTCTATTTTGTTGACAATAATAAGCTCCTTTAACGACATTTTCCATTATAATATCACTATAGAATAATTATTTCAAATTACCTAAAGATATCTATTAAAGTATCTGTAGTATGTGTGGAATATTTGCAGTGTTGTCTAGTGATACTAAAGGGGATGATAGTTTTGAAACAAAAAATTTTCACAAGGGTCAAAATAGAGGACCAGAAAATTCAGTATGTACAAGAGTTAATGAAAATATTTTATTTGGATTTCATCGTTTAGCTATTAATGGATATAGTAATCCAAATTCGGAGCAACCAATTTGTATTGAAAATTGTGTTCTCATCTGCAATGGTGAAATTTACAACTGGAAAGAATTACATAGTCTATTAGATATTCCTGCTAAAACAGGTTCAGATTGTGAAATTATTATTCATTTGTATAAACGATTTGGCATAGAATACACGTTAAATAAATTAGATGGTGTATTTGCATTTGTATTGTATGATAAAGAAAAAGAGCAAGTTTTTATAGCTCGTGATCCATTTGGAGTTAGACCATTATTTATTTCATCTAACAAAGATCATTCTAATTATTTTTATACATTATCCTCGGAACTTAAAATGATAACTCATATGATAAATGATACCACATATGCTGCTAAACAATTTCAACCTGGATCATATGCCAAAATAAATTTAAAACAAAGCGGGAAAATGACACAACAACAATACTATAATAATGTTTGCACGGAAATCGGAATGTGGCAGGCAGGACGGATTCAACCACACGATATGTCGCAATATACACTTTTAATTAGAAATAATCTAATAGCTGCAGTAAAAAAGAGAATTGATAATACAGATAGAGAAATAGCTTGTTTGCTCTCGGGAGGTTTAGATAGTAGTTTAATCACTGCATTAGTTGCAAAATTTCGTGGTACTAAAAAATTACATACTTGGAGTATAGGTATGGAGGGTTCTGAAGATTTAAAATATGCTAAAAAAGTTGCCGATTATCTAGGCACAGATCACCATTCAATAGAATTAAGTACAGAAGAATTTATTGATGCCATAGAATCCGTAATACAGGCAATCGAGAGTTATGATACAACTACTGTAAGAGCTAGTGTTGGCAATTGGCTAATTTCTAAATATATTAAAGAAAATAGTAACGCGAAAGTTATTTTTAATGGGGATGGTAGTGATGAAGTTACCGGTGGTTATATGTATTTTCATTATGCTCCGAATGCATTAGCATTTGATAATGAATGCAAACGCTTATTAAAAGATATACATTATTTCGATGTGCTTCGGTCAGATAGAAGTATATCATCACACGGATTAGAAGCAAGAACACCTTTTCTTGATAAGAATTTTATACAAAGTTATTTATCAATTCCATCTAAATATAGATTTCAAATTATGAAAGAAACAAAAATAGAGAAGTATTTATTAAGAAAGGCGTTTGATAATGAAGATACATTATGGTCAAGGGCGCGGCCGTTATTGCCAAAAGATGTGTTATGGCGCAGAAAAGAGGCATTTAGTGATGGAGTTAGTACACAAAAAGAATCTTGGTTCGAAATGATACAAAAGTATGCAAAAGAAAAATATAAAGATATGAATTTAGACGGTCCTTGTTGTGAAAAATATTTATATCGAGAAATCTTCAACAAATATTATCCAAATTGTAAAAAGGTAATTCCATATATGTGGATGCCAAAATTTGTAAACGCATTAGATGCATCAGCAAGAACATTAGATGTTTATAAATCAAACCATACAAAGGAAAATATTAAATTGGAGTGTTAAGCAGATTCATTTAATCCACTGGCTTTAAATTTCGCCCAGCTTATATTATTAACAGGTTTTTTGTGTTTTGGCGCGCGTTTTTTGCCTTCCACATCTAATTTTTTTTCACGTTGTAAAGCACTATCAATATATAATTGTTTTAGAACTTCACCAATTTTAACAGATGCTTCATGCTGGTCTAATTCACCATCCTCTACTTCGCGCAATGTATCAATAAATTTGCGTAAAATATTAAGATTTAATTCGTCTTTCATAATTCTATTAAAAATGTTTGTATAATTAGTCCAAAGAAAGTTGCAATGGGAGATAACAATTCTCTCAAATTTCTTTGTTTCAAATGTAGCCATGCGATTATACTTTTTTTTCAAATTTACCATTTTCTCCACCTCGTCGCGGATAAGACGACTATGTTTTAGTTGCCGAATTTTAGAAGTATTATCATCTGCATCATAGGCTTTAATCATTTCCTGCAAATTTAAACGTTGTTTATCATCCATTATAACATACTAGAATACTTTCTTTTTATTTTATTTAATCTAATTATACTTTATATGGGAAAATCACGTAGAAAATCGCGCAAATATAAAGGAGGAAATCTCACATCTGTAGATTGTACAAAAAATCCACAATTATGTCCTACTCAAACAGAACATGGAGGGTCTTTGATGAAAATGGCGGCAGCAAGTACAAAACAGCAAGCTGCTACCGCAGCAAGCCAGAGTCACAGAAATAACACGTACAGTGGAGGAGGAAAAAAGAAAAAGGGTGGTACAGCTAAAGTTATATGTCCACAACCCGCGGCTGGATCTGGTGGGAGTATTCCAGCAGGTGGCTCGAGCGCAGGTGCAAATATGTGTCACGGAGTAGGTACGAGTCAGCAACAAAGTGCTAACGCTATTCATGATAGCACGGCAAAAGATTTAAGTACTGCTCCTCCTTGCAATCCTTTTACTGGACAATGTGGAGGACAAAAAAGACGCCGAAAAACAAGAAGACGTCGTGGACGAAAGTCTCGCAGAAAAAAGTCTCTCAGAAGAAAGTCTCGCAGAAGAAAAAAACGAAAGCGAACTCGCAAAAAAATGCGCCGAAAACGCCGTTCTTAATTTCATAAATAAAATAACTATATATTTTAATATGAAGTTCAGTGATATGATTCTTGCTCTATTAATAATATTAGTATTCGTGGGTATGTATCTATTTAGCATTGTATCTGTAGGATTGAAAAATATAAAAAAGGATTGGCCAAAATATAGATGTAACCCGATGGCCATGCCTTTAGCAGGACAACTTGGCTTTGATCCTATGGAGAATTTTACATTCTGTATTACAAAAATGCAATCTAATGCAATGGGATTCTTTTTAGAACCTATCCATTTCCTTGTTGGAATGATGGGTAACTTAGGAAAGGAATTGTCAGAATCAATAAATATGGTTCGCAATGTTATAGCATACATAAGAGGTATGGTTGGAAATATTGTTGGAGATATTTTCGGAGTGTTTATGAATATTTTGATTCAAATCCAAACAATCATGATCAAAATTAAAGATTTGGCAATGAAATTAGTTGGTGTTATGACAACAAGTATGTATATTATAGGAACCAGTATGAAGTTGGGACAAAGTATTTGGGGAGGTCCCATAGGTGGTGTTTTACGCACATTATGTTTTAAAGGAACTACACCTATTACATTGAAATCTGGTAAGCGAGTTTCTATTAAAGACATTAATTTAGGAGATACATTAATCAATGATTCCAGTGTTATAGGTACATTGAAATTGAAAGGCGATAAAAGTAACTCATACTATAAAATATGGAGTCGTAATTTAGAAGATTATATCTATGTAACTGGTGAACATAGAATATTAAATAATGAAGAAGATGATGTTAGAAAATTGGATGACATATTTGAAAATTATATTAAGGTAAGTTCTTATGGAAACGCAGAAAAAACAAATAAACATGATGCAGAACTGTATTGTTTGATTACTTCTGATCATCGTATACCAATTGGTGAATATACATTCTGGGATTGGGAAGATTAAATACATTTTATTCATATGAATATTATCCAGTTACTATATAATGGATAATATTCCAAAAACATTCGGATCATACATAAATAAGATAACAAAAAAAATAGGATATCTAGATAAATATGGTGGTTCTGTCGTGGTTACTGGGATCGTGTTATTCATATTTTTTCTCATTTTTTCCTATTTTTATGTAATGAATAAACTCAAACCAATTAAAGCGGATTGGGTTAACCAAAGATGTAATCCGGCTGTTATGCCATTTGCGGGAATAATTAATGCTCCTCCATCTGAATCAAAAATAGATTACACTGCGGAGAATTTTTATCAATGTACACAGACTATCTTAGCTACAATTATTGGTTATTTTATGGAGCCTATTAATTTGACAGTGCGAATGATGACTGAATTTTGGAGCGAGATGATGAAATCGGTGAATATGATACGTCATGTATTTGCCTATATTCGAAATAGAATTATGGCCATTGTTTCTGATATATTTGGAAGAGTCTATAATATTATAATTCCTGTACAAATAATTTTAATGAAATTAAAAGATATTTTAGCAAAAAATGTAGGTGTATTGACCTCAGGACTATATACGGTAATGACATTGTATCTTTCCATGAAATCCTTTTTAGGCGCTTTTTTAGAAATAATGGTATTATCATTAATTGTTCTTGCAGCAGCAACTATTTTGTTATGGATCCTTCCTTTCACATGGCCTGCCGCTGGCGTAATGACAGCGCTGTTTGTGGCTGTTGCGGTACCTTTAGCTATAATAGGTGTTGCCTTAGGTAATATATTAAATCTTACTGCAAGTAAGAACATTCCTGGAAACCCAGGTTGTTTTGATAAGGATACAAAATTAATGCTTAAACGTGGGAAAGTTCAAATTAGAGATATTAAGGTAGGTGATGAAATGGTTGACGGATCAACAGTAACAGCATTCTTTAAATTATCAACATATGGAAAACAAATGTATACAATAGATAAATTAAAAGTATCTGGATCTCATAAAATACAATATGAAGATAGGTGGGTTGAAGTTAAAAATCATCCTGCAGCATTATTAATAGAAGATTATTGCGAACCATTTATCTATTGTTTGAATACCACGAGTAAAAGAATTAAAATAGACCACCATATCTTATTGGATTGGGATGATATAGATGATATGGATTTTGTAGAATTAAAAAATATAGCAGGAGATTTTATTCCATTTAATGCACCCACACATAAAATACACGCTACTTTAGAAGGTGGATTTGACTATTTAACAAAGATTGAATTGGAAGATGGCCGAATGATAAATATATCAGATATAAAAGTGAATGATCAGTTGCGTTTTGGAGAGAGAGTTTTAGGAATTGTTACTATTGATACTAAAAATCTACAACAAGTAAATAAATATAGGATCAAAGATAAAAACTTTATTGGAGGTCCTAATTTATGGATTAATGATAATTTAGGCAAATTTTCAACTTTGGGTTTAGATTCCGAAAGTGTAGAAAAACCAAAACATTTGTATCAAATTTTAACAAATACTGGTAATTTTACTGTAGATGGAATCCAATTTATGGATTATAATAGTGCCATTGAACAAATTATGGGAGATTCTTGGACAACTGATGAATCTTTATTTTCAGTATAAAAATTATCTATGAATTATGTATAGTATGCAAATGAAAATATTAGGAATGACTTGTCGTATTGAAATCATTGTAATTAGTATTATCTTGGGAATGCTATTGGGAGGACATGTTTTATGCTCTTGTGTAACACCCGAAGCTAAGGAAAAAGCAAAAGAAGGATTTCATAATGCTCTTGGATCAGCACCAACAAATTACAAAATGGGACGAGGTGTAAAATCATCTTGGGATACTAAACAAATCCCTAGCATTGCACAAGATTTAAGTACCCATATGGGACCAACTGTACCTCTCCCTGCAGGACAATTGTTTTTCTTTGCAAACAATAACTTTAGCCCTGACTGCTGTGTACCCCCACAAAGTGGAGTAAGCAATGGAGATGGTTGTGCTTGTGTAACACAAGAACAGGTGAATTACATCAGTTCTCGAGGTGGCAATCGCGCTACTTGCGGTGAATTTTAAATTGAATTTTATTACGATTATTTATTATATAATAAATCGTAACCAATGGACAGTATAAATTATCGCGAATATTCTCAATATACTTGTGATAAATGTAAAGATACTTATTCAGCCAGATATGCCCGTGTCTCAGATAGGACAAGTTGTCGGTATCATCATTATATTATCTATGATAATGAAATAATATGTCGTGATTGCAAAATTGTTAAAGGGGGACACAATCAAAATTGTTACCATACAAGTACTCCTAGTTGGTGTTGTTTTCAATAATCTATACAGCAAATTTGTTAAAATAAATCGATATTTATATATATATATATATATATATATAATGTCCGGTCGAAGTAACAAACCACTCCACCAACGCCTTAGGCTCACAAAAAAAAATTTGCGGTTGCGAGCTAAGGTTGATCGCGATAACCGCGAAAAGTTTGGCAGTCCTCGAAAAGGATATATAACGCCCGCGTATGATATCTTCGTGCCCAGCGCAGGATGGAGTCCACGAACTTTCATTAGGAACAAAGTCGAAAAATCTATTGGCGATGCCGGGAAAAAAGCCCTAAATCTCCACCACCCAACGTTGAAGGTGAAGGCTGATAGACATGTCTACGGTCAAAATTTTAAGACAACACAAAAAGACATCAAGGATGAACTGTTAAGACGACATTTAGCAGCAACGAAGTACAGTGGAAAAAAATGGCAAATGAAATCAAAGGAAACAAAGGAAACAAAGGAAACAAACCAACCAACAGAGCAAGAACATACAGTAATCGATATTGACCCAGAAGCCAACGCTACGGAAAATCTGCTTGCAAGGACGAGGTATGTCCCAGGGATGGATAACCAATTCGAAGATGGTGTAAAAGGGAGGTGTAGTGACTGTAGGATTTCAGGCGGGCGAAAAACAAAACGTCGCAGAAAAAAACTGCGCAGGACAAAACGCCGCAGAAAAACACGTAGAACAAAACGCCGCGTTAAAAAACACCGAAAAAGAAAAACTCGCAAAAGAAAAAAATAATATTATATATTATAAAATGCCTTGTACTGCTTGTGGAAAAAATGGATTAAATGTAGAATCTAAAAAACCATCTACTATGATTCTAGGTCAACAACGTCAGCAAACAGTAAGAAGAACTGTTCAAAAACCAAGAGGATTAATATTAAACGTGGCAAGTAAAAGAAGATTTATTTTAGGACGAAGATAATTATATTAATACAAAAATTTATTAGTATAATTAGTATCATATTAGTTAATTATATATACATTCCAAAAGGCACATTATTTGTTTCACCTAGTTTAATTAATTTATTAATAACTTCAGCCGTTACAGTAAATGGAAATGTTACCTTGATCGTATTTTCTTTTTCAAACAATTTACTATCGGGTCTCATCAATCTATATAAATTAAGCTTTGTGTAAATAATTTCTAGACAACGCTTAAGATTTCTCACACCTTTCTCTTTATCTGTGAATCCGTCAATAATCTTAATAAGTGCTTCATCTGTTATAGTAATATCCTCGCTTTTGAAATTAACATTTTTCTCGATTTTTGGTATTAAATATTTTTTAGCAATTGTTATTTTTTCCTTAGAAACATAACCTGCTGTATGAATTCTATACATTCTATCTTTTAAAATCGGATTGACTTTACTCTCATCATTATAACTGAATATAAACAATGATTTGCTAAGATCAAAATCCATATTAGCGAAATATTTATCATGGAAACAATTATTTTGGGTTGTATCCGTCAAATGGGTAAGAATACCCGTTATTTCTTCACCTTTTGGGGTCTCTGAAATTTTATCCAATTCATCGAAATAAATCACAGGATTCATACATTTACTTTGGATCAAAATATTTACAATTTTACCCCAAGTACTGCCTTCATAAGTATATCCATGTCCCTCGAGAAAACTACTATCCGTTGCACCACCAAGAGCTAGAAAAGCAAAGGGTCTTTGAAGTATTTTACTAATACCTTCTTTAATTAGAGTTGTTTTTCCAGTACCTGGTGGACCTTTGATCGCAATAGCTGTTCCAATAGAATTAGGATTACTTATCCAATTGCCTACTAATTGTAGAATTTGCATTTTGGCATCATCCAATCCATATACACATTCATCCAAAACTTTTTTGGCATTTTCCATAAATGCATTGCATTTCTCTATCCCGTCATCCATAGTTAATGGCAATTGTTTTGTTTTTCCAAATGGAATAGACATAAATGCATCTACCCATTGTTTAATTTTATAATATTCTCCTGAACCCGGGTCCATATAATTAAGAACATTAATTTTTTTAAGTGCGGCTGCTTGATAACAGGCTGGCATATCGGAATCCAAAAGTTGTAATCTGTAGGGTTTTTCTACACTAGACAATTTATTTACTTCTTTTAACCGTCTTATTATTTTTTTTTGAGCATCGATGTCCATATCTTTAAAATATTTAAAATCATTCATAATATTTGGCGTACGCAACAATTTACGCAATGTAGATACATTTTTTGATTTTAGCTTTTTTTCTCTCTCTTTTTGTTCTTTTGTTTGTTTTCGTTTATAAGCTTGTGACATTTTATCTAATTTTGCTATCATTGCATCACTGCCTTTTGATTTGCGACATTTTATTAGTTCTTGTAATTCATTTAAAATTACCGAATCTTCTATTTGTTCATTGTCATCTATAGCGGTAATATATTTTCCTTTAATATTCTCTTGAAGGGCCCATTCCTCCTCATCTTTATCTTCTGTTTTTTCTAATTCGATATTATATAAACTATATGCTGGATTATTACCCACTTCAACTATTGTTTTAATTTTACCAACATAAGCTTTATCCCAATCTTTGTAGTAAACACTGACTTTCTGATTTTTTTTGAATTGCATTTTCTTTTTAGTTTCTTTTTTGGATTTTTCTGAAGTTTCTGTGCATTTTTCATCCTCTTCCTCTTCATCTTCTTCGGAAGTTTCTTCTTCTTCCTCCTCTTCGCCAGGTTGTCCCACTGTAAATATAATGTTAAATTTCATATTTTGCCGTAACATATCCTGTATCTCATTATCATCCATTTCTTCATCTTCATCAAGTAAATCTTCACATAGCATTTTTGCTTCTTCTTTGCGCATTATTTCCTCAAATGCCTCTTCATCTTCGCTTGATTCTTCTACTATCTTGTGAACTTTCTTTTTTTTCTTCCTTTTATTGTTTTTCGATTTCTTTTTGGTTTGCTCGGCAGTTATTTTTTTATTTTTTTTTCGAGTGGTTAATGACTTTGATTTTTTCTTTTTCTCTTTTTTTTCCAACATTTCATCTATCTTTTCCAATTGCCGAACCCTCTCCTGTCCATTTTTAGATGGAAATATTTTTTGAACGAATTTTTGAAATTCCCTGGCATTAAAATCTTCTTTAGTTTCTTCTTCTTCTTCTTCAGAAGACGATTCTGTCTCTTCTTCTTCTATTAAAATATCCATTTCATCTTCTGGATCATAATCACTATCACTATCACTATCAGATGCCAGATGTTTTCCCTTGATTTTTTTATTCTTCCGTGTTTTTTCCTTTGTAGATTGTCTAAATTTATATCCCTTTTTAGGAGATTTAGCTGAACGATCATTGATGTCGGATTTATCCATTATGAAGTATTGTGTGATAATTTTTAAATCCTCTTTGCAAATATCAATTTTTTTACTATTCGAAAACTTAAAATAAATAAATTGAAAAACAATCTAAATATTCTAAGCGTAGTATAAGGAATGGCTCAATCAAAATCAAAGACAACCCCGTCGAGAATTATAGGAATACAATTTAGTATATTATCTCCGGATGAAATTCGAAAAAGTTCTGTAGCAAATATTGTTTCCAGAGATACATATGTAAATAATAAACCTGTGATAGGTGGTTTGTTTGATCCTCGCATGGGTGTGCTAGACCCAGGTTTGATTTGTCCAACAGATGGTCTAAATTATATGAATACGCCAGGATATTTTGGACATATAGAACTGGCTAGACCTATATTTTACATTCAATATATTCACACTATCGTAAAAATTCTCCGATGTGTGTGTATCAAATGTAGTAAATTATTGATAGATAAAACAAAATATAACTACTTGCAACGGTTATCTTCGAAAAAACGATGGGATAAAATTTTCAAACTAGCATCAAAAGTAGTAAGATGTGGTGACGAAACCTGTGATGGTTGTGGTACCAAACAACCTCGTAAAATTACGAAGGAAGGGTTGGCGACTCTTATTGCTGAATGGGACAATATTGAAGGCATTGAGAATAGTGAAGGAACTAAAAAAGATAAATTAATCATGCGATTAACACCGGAAATCGTTCTTAAAATATTTAGGCGCATATCTGATGAAGATGTTTCATTTATGGGCTTTAGTGCTCTCTGGTCAAGACCAGACTGGATGATATGCCAAGTGTTAGCTATACCACCACCAGCAGTACGACCTTCAGTAAAACATGATGCACAACAACGCTCAGAAGATGATATATCTCATATCATAGTTAATATTGTAAAAGCAAACAAAACTCTACAGGAAAAACTAGAAAGTAATGCGACGGCAAAGGTGATTGATGATTGGACAATGGTATTACAATATTATGTTGCGACAATGGTGGATAATAAAATTCCCGGAGTAGCATCAGTTGCACAACGCTCAGGTAGACCATTAAAATCGATTAAAGAAAGATTGGTTGGTAAACCAGGTCGTGTTCGGGGTAATCTTATGGGTAAAAGAGTTGACTATTCGGCAAGGTCAGTTATCACTCCTGATGCCAATATAGGAATATCAGAATTGGGTATTCCGCTTAAAGTGGCGAAAAATATTACTTTCCCCGAAGTTGTAAATAAAAGAAATAAGAGTTTCCTTACTCAATTGATGTTGAATGGACCCGATGTGTATCCTGGTGCAAAAATTTTAGAAAGAAAAGCTGGTGATTCAATTTCACTTAGATATGTAGATAGAAACTCTATTGAATTACAGTTTGGAGATCTGGTGCACCGACATCTTTTAGACGGAGATCCCATACTGTTTAATAGGCAACCTACTCTTCATAGAATGAGTATGATGTGTCATTTCGCAAAAATTCTAAAAGTAGGAGATACTTTTCGTTTAAATGTAGCTGATACAAAACCGTACAATGCTGACTTTGATGGGGATGAAATGAATTTACACGGACCACAAGATTATGAAAGTGCTGCTGAACTGACATATCTGGCGGCGGTTGCAAGACAAATTATTTCACCAGCTAATAATTCACCTATTATTGGAATCTTCCAAGACTCATTGTTAGGAGCATTTCGATTTACACGTGAAAATACTGACTTTGATACACGCACAGCCATGAATTTATTGATGGCTTATGATAAAATTAATACAAAAATTTTCAAAAATACTAATAAAAGAATCAATAGTTTCGAGCTCTTAACAGAAATTATGCCACCGTTATCAGCCCATTTTCATAATGGACAATATGATTCAACGGAAGATAAAAAAGTGTCAAATAATATTATTGAAATTATAAATGGTAAATATGTAAGAGGTCAACTAGACAAAAAAGCTTTGGGGGCAGGTTCGAAAGGTTTATTACATAGTATATTCAATGATTTCAATTATATAGAGTGTGCTGATTTTATAGATAATTTACAAAATTTAGTCACAGAGTATATGAAATTAAGTGCATATAGTGTGGGTATCAGTGATTTAATAGCCGATGCTACAACAAATCAAAAAATATCTAATGCCATGATTAAAAAGAAACAAGAAGTTAAAAATCTGATTGATCAAACACATTTGGGAACATTTGAAAATAATACAGGGAAAACCAATGAAATTGAGTTTGAATCAAAGGTGAATTCAATCTTGAAAAATGCGGCTGATGAAGCTGGTAAAATTGGAAGAAAAAGTTTGACTGCCGATAATCGTTTTATTGTAATGGTTAACGCAGGAAGCAAAGGTAGTACTTTAAATATTGCGCAGATGATATCGTGTTTAGGTCAGCAAAATGTAGATGGTAAAAGAATTCCTTATGGTTTCCAAGATAGAACATTGCCTCATTATACGAAATATAATGACTCGCCAGAAGCACGAGGATTCGTCGAATCCTCATTCATTCAAGGTTTAACCCCTACAGAACTTTATTTCCATGCTATGGGTGGTAGAACTGGCTTAATTGATACTGCTGTTAAAACTAGTACGACTGGTTATATTCAAAGAAGACTCATTAAAGGATTGGAAGATTTGCGTGTTGTTTATGATATGACGGTTAGAAATAATAAAAATAAAATTATTCAATTTGCATATGGTGATGATAATATCGATCCTACTAAAGTAGAAATGCAAACCCTTCCATTGCCTACAGCAACACGCGAAGATATTTATGCGCATTTTCAAATGCCATTGGATGATTCAAGTGATGCCATTATTACAACAAATTATACCAAAGCTGCTATCAAACGAATTAAAAAACAAAAGGCAACTTTGATTAAAAAAACAGATGAAATGATAACTTTTATGATTGAAGCACGAGAAACAGTTGTAGACAATGTATTTAAATTTGTAGATGAAACAGAAATAAATATTCCTGTACATTTCCGTCGTATTATTAATAATATTCATAATCAGCTAAGTATTCAATCTAATTCATTGGTTAACATAACGCCCATAGAATTATATGAGATGCTTGATGAAGCTTTTGATAAACTATCCAGAAATTACTATGCGTCGCCTACAGAATTATTTAAAATTGCCTATTATTATTATCTTTCACCCAAAACTTTGTTAACAGTAAAACGTTTTAATAGAAAAGCAATCATAATTTTATTAGAAACTATTATTACAAATTATCAAAAAGCGGTTGTCCATCCAGGAGAAATGGTAGGTATGATAGCCGCGCAATCAATCGGTGAGCCTACAACTCAAATGACATTGAACACTTTTCATTTTGCTGGTGTAGCTAGTAAATCAAATGCCACTCGTGGTGTCCCAAGAGTTGAAGAGATTTTATCTTTGTCTGAAAATCCTAAGAAACCATCCGTTACTATTTATCTTAAAGAAAATGAGCGAGATAATATTGAAAAAGCACAAGAACTCAAATATACACTAGAATATACTAGTTTGCGTGATGTTGTTGATTCTGTAAGTATTTGTTTTGATCCAGATGATATGACTACTTTAATAGCTGATGATAAACCATTGTTGGCCGAATATAATGAATTTCAGAAACTAGTAGAAGACTGTCAAGAAGACGATTTTGACGATACTGAATCAGACGCAAAATCCAAATGGATTATTCGAATGGAATTAAACAAAGAAGCAATGTTAGACAAACATATTTCAATGGACGATATTCATTTCGCGGTATCCAATAGTTATAGCGCTGATATTAACTGTGTGTATGCTGATATGAACTCTGCTAATCTTATATTTAGAATTCGACTTACAGAGAGCAATTGTGCTAGTAAGAAAAAGTCTTTAGACCAATCTGACGAAATTTATAAATTAAAGAATTTTCAAAACAATTTGCTCAATAATATTATTTTAAGGGGTGTTAAAAATATACCAAAAGTTCTTTTGAGAAAAGTTGTGAACGAAGTTGTTATTGATGATGCTAATTATGTCCAAAAAGACGGATGGGTACTTGATACGGTTGGAACCAATTTGCGTGATATTCTCACTCTATCGTCTATTAATAGTGATAAAACCACCAGTAATGATATTCAGGAAACCTATAGAACACTGGGTCTTGAAGCTGCCCGACAGTCAATATTCAATGAACTTTCAGAAGCAATGGACCACGCTGGTGTTTATATTAATTATCATCACTTATCTATTTTATGCGATCGAATGGCTGCAACTTGTAAAATGGTTTCCATCTTTAGACATGGCATTAACAATGATAATATTGGACCTATTGCAAAAGCTTCTTTTGAGGAGACACCTGAAATGTTCCTGAGAGCTGCTCGTCACGCCGAGTTAGATCCTATGACTGGGGTATCGGCTAATATTATGTGTGGACAAGAGGGTTACTTTGGGACAGGATGTTTCCAAGTAATGTTAGATATAAATAAGATGAAAGGTAATAAACTCTTAGAAAAGGATATTGATATACAAGCATTAATGTCGGCAGAAAATGCAAGCGACCCTTGCTCCTTGCAAAATATTCAAATTAGTAATACTGCGGAATTCATTGGAGGAAAAGATACAGGTGTTGTTGACGATGAATATGATCCTGGCTTTTAAATAAAATATAAATTATTATTAATGACTGTGTTAACTTATATTCTACGACGCGTAATAGAGAAAAGCAAATATCCAATTTTTAATATTTGTCCTATGTTTTTTTTTTCTGATTTTCCAAGCAAATTTAAATCTCTTCGAAAAGAAGTAATGGAAAATGACTTTTTTACTGAAAACCAGAAAAATATATATATGGAATTATTCTCAAATGCCCAAAAACATTATTATTCTTTCTCAAAATTTGCAAACATATGGAAAACCAATAAATATACATACTACAACAATGACGTAGATTTATGTTTGAAACCTCTGTCATTGTATCCCGAATCACAAAAGGTTACATTAATACATTTTAAAAAGAAATATGTGTTTCGTTTAACCGATTTTATGAATATTTGGTTAAGGAGTTTGACAAAAAACAAGGGTTTATCTCCAGACCCACGATATCCAGTTAATCCATATGTAAATAAACCCTTTAGGAAACATCATTTATATATTGTATATTTCAAGTTATTAGATTCATCATTTATGATTCCATTGCTTATTCAAAATTTTTATCAATTAAGTTTCAATATTACCAAATTTGAATTGGTAAATTATCCAACACTAAAAGACTGTGCTATTACTAATTATCTACAAGAAGAAGAAGATACAACACTATTCTTAGATGTAATACATATGATAGAAACGTTTAAAATAGAGTTGGATTATGCTTATATAGACTCCAGAATGCTCCGTACTCAAAGGAAAGACATAATAAGTACAATGAAACCTTTTTTAAAAGATTTTTTACTGGGTGCATTATCTTGCAACCCATTAACGCGTGAATTATCTCGGTCGTCTGCATTAAATGGTTTAAGATGTTTCTTTAATAGATTCCCTTTATATGGCACATTACAATATCATGGTGTATCATGCTCCGAACTCTCCTTTGTAGAAGAGTATGGTGAGACAGATATTGAAATGTCAAATGAAATATCAGATAGTGAATTATCAGATAGTGAGTTATAATTATTTAGCACGCGCTCTCATCTTTCGGCGTTTTCTTTGCAACCTTCTAGTACGTTTCTTTTTCCATTTCCATCGCATTTTAGCTGTTGATTTCTTGAAATGACAACCATGACTCATTATATAAAGACAATAATATTATATCTTTATGTAATTATTACATCATTTTGGTAGTTGTGGGCGGAAGCACTGTTACATTTTTCGTTCCTCCATTCATTACAAGTGTTGGTACTTGGTATATGGTTTTTGCTCCTCCAACCTTAAAGTCCTAGGAAGTTGCCCGCTTGCCAAGAGTCCCACCTCTTCTTCGCTTTGTTTTTCTTCTTCTACGAGTACGTCTTTTTTTACTTCTTCGATGACGACTAGAGCGTCTGCGTTTAGTTCTCTTTTTTCGGCGGGTTCGTTTTCTTCGCTTTTTTCTTCCTCCACCAAACCCCTCTTCATTATCTCCCTCATAACCTTTTTCTTCTTTTTGATCGTCTTTATTCCATTTTTTGATTGTAGATGAGTATTTTATCATATCTTCCATAAGAGCTTTTTTAAGCCTTTTGATTTGGTCTCTAAGTTGGTTTCGCTTTTTTTTATCTTTTTCGTTTTCTCTTTCTACCTCTTTATTTTTAATGTTTTCTTCTTGGTCTGTTATCATTTCTCGCATTGCCTCCATTTCTGCAATTCTTTCCATTTACGTATATATTACCTAAATATTTTAGTTTATGACTTAACATTTCTTGTAGTGTCCGGATTTGGTGATTTTTCCTGCTCTATTGCGGCGTTGTCCTACTAAACATTTTCCTTTGCGTCCTTTTCCACCTCTACGAGTGCGTCTTCCTCCGCGTTTAGCATGTCTGCGTCTCAAAATAGCATTGGCCTTGCGAGCTACTCTAGTGTATGCGCGGCGTCTCATACTTGGACGACTCTTGCCTTTGTAGCGGGATCGTTTTTTACCCCATTGTTTTGCTCTAACATAAGCTGCATAAACTCCTTTGGTGTTAACACGACAAGTTCCTTTGGTGCAAATTGGGAAACTTGGGTGAGGGCGTTTCTTAGGTCCTAAGAAACATTTATGACCGCATCTTTTGTACATAACAGTGCGCTGATGACCTTTGGGTTGCTGTTTGCCCCAGCCGGCCCAAGGAACACGTTTGCGAGTTTTGCGTCCACCTTTTCTACGAGTCGGCATTATATATTATAATTAGAATATAATTACCATTACCAACAAAAACAACTTTTTTTTTGCGGACCATTTAATGCGTCCCATTGTTTTATTGTATAATTATTACTCATAGATAAATTACAACGCGCACAAATTGGCTTCAAATTAGAAACATCTAAAGTCCCGCCTTCACTTTCGGGTTTATCGTGACCAACATGAAAATCAAATACACTAATATCATTTTCACACCAATTTATATAACATTTTTCCTTAAAGATTTCTCCAAATACTTGAATCCAACACTGTTCTCTAATAGCTTTTGGTATGGTAGCTTTTCTATATTTCCCTTTTTTCTTGTTTTTTCGACCAGTTCTTCTAGGCATTTAAGATTATATATTAATATTTCTTTAATATATATGCATAAAACTTCCAAAAAAGTGGTGGTATTTGATTTAGATGAAACAATAGGACATTTTGAAGAATTGGGTCGTTTCATTGATGGTTTATCCGCGCTACATGAAAACAACCAATTTGTCCATTCATATCATAAAGACGCATTTGATCACATTACTCAAAAACATTTTAACGAAATTTTAGATTTATATCCAGAATTTTTAAGACCAAAAATACTAAACATATTTAAAACATTAGTCAAGCTCAAAAAAAAGGATAAAAATTTGAAGGTAGTAATATACACAAATAATATGGGACCTCGAAGTTGGACATTGTATATCAAAAGATATATCGAAAATAAAATTGGTAATAAATTATTTGATAAAACAATTACTGGATATCGTCCGCGCGAAAAAGGTAATTGTCGCACAACGCATAGTAAAACCCATAAAGATCTTATTAAATGTATGAAATTACCAGCTAATGCACCAGTCGTATTTTTCGACGATCAATATCATCCAAAAATGAAACATAATAATATACATTATGTACATCTTTATCCATATACTAGGAGTATCAAATTTGTAGATATGATACAACGATTCATGAAAGCAAATGATAAAGGACTTTTTGGAAAATCATTTATATTCGCTCCCAGTTTATCAAATACTCAATTTATAACAACAATGTATAAAATTTTAGAAAAACTAGGAAGACAACACATTACGTATAAAGCAACCAAAACTAAACTTAGCAAAAAAGATATCGAAGAAACAAAACGAATACAACTTGCTATAAAACAGTTTATAGGGAAAAAGAGCAGAAAAAGGAAAAAGAAAACTCACAGAAGAAAAACTAGAAAAAAATAAATTATTATTATATTATATAAACATGAATAATAATTGGACGAGGGAACAGGTGGATGAAAGGATGAAAAATAAACTATTTGAAGAAGGTAAAAAAAGAATTGATGAAAATGATTTGTCATTCGCAAGCTGGTTCGAATTATTATCAAATTATTTAGAACGATTTATTGTCACCTTCCGGAACCATCCTAGTTTGACACATTGGGGAAATGAAAAAAACCCTCTTGACCATTTGGGCCTGTGGAGATTGGGAAAGAAAAAGAATCAATGGATTTTCAATGGTTTATCCAAAGAGGGTAAATTTTTATTAAATAAGATAATACCCCGTTTAATAAAATATGCTAAACTACATATACCAAAGTTCGGTGAAAATCTTAGTAAAAAAAAGAAGGAGGAGGTAAGAGCAGCAGCGGAAAATAGAGAAAGATTAGCAAATCTATGGAAAGAAAGAAAGAAAAGAGCAGACGAAGATTTGGCAAAATGGAAAGAACAACAACACGCATTGGATCCTTTTTTCGCCCTTGCACCACTAACAGCTCTTCCGTTGCAACCAAAAAAACTCAAAATAGAAGGTGGCAAAAAAAGACGGCGCAAAAAACTGAAAACAAGAAGAAAAAAAAGAAAGAGGCGAAGAGGGAGGAAAACTAAGCGAAGAGGGAGGAAAACTAGGCGACGACTTTCTTAACTACAGGAACGCTTTGCAATAATGATTTTACAGAACTAGATAATAATAACATAATTCCTGCTTCAAAGATTATTTTTTTATGGTGACCAGAAATCATTCTTTCTTGCCAAGGATTACATAAATACATTAACACTACACCCACAAAAATCTTAAATATATCATCCGCCTTCTCTAAATAATGTGGTGCGCTATGCCACAAACCTAGAATAGTAATTATATATAATATCCAAAAAATAGCCCTTCCTATATCATATATTCGTTCGTATAGTTTCATTTATAGTAAATTTAGATAATTACTTCGATAACCAAACCAAAACTTTTTGATTTGTTTTATTATCTATCCAATGTTCACCAACTCCTAAACATTCACCGCACTCTTTATACAATCCTCTAAATAATTTAAATTCACAATAACAACAAGTTTTTATTGTGGTTTCGTTACAGTGTAAACAAACATCTTTCTCTGTTTTTTTTATTATACCAATTCCTTTACACAAAGAACATTTAATCTTTCTATATTTTGACATTTATACTATTACGATTTAAAAATTATAGTATAAAGTATCTTAAATGGATTTTTATATGTACAAATCGTCCTGTCCACGTTGGTATGCTCTTCAGAATGATATTCGACATATCGTAGTTGCAAAAGATACTAAAGAAGATGATGTTAAAGAACAAGCAAAGCAAACAGCTAACACTCTTACTGGATCTAAAACATGCAATATTCAACTAATTCAAAAATATCATATGATTATACAACCTAAAAAAAGTTATGCAGCGCTCACTCATCTAACTTTCCATGGTCAAAATACGCCATATACAATATCTCCTTCAACAGAAAATAAAAATGATATATAGAAATATATATGGATAACTCTTATAATTGTGTAATATGTTTAAAAGATTTAGATATGGATAATGGTGTATTAACACCTTGTAACCACCGGTATCACTCTGAATGTTTTTTCAAATGGATTTTAAAGAAAAGAACGTGTCCATTATGTCGTACAGAATTAATCGCACGACCAGATATAGAAGAACGCGCGTCTTTATATGAATTACGGCGTCAAATAGACTGGGAAACCACATTGTATAATACATTGCGCAATAATGCGGATACTTTGGAGAAACATATATTAACAAAAAAAAAAGAATTGGGAAATTTGAATTTGCAAGTCCAATCGAAAGAACATCAATTAGATACAATTATTGATCGTTACAAACAATTTATACAAATCACGAAAAGAAGGCATCGACGGGGTTTGTTATTATAGTGAAACGCTATAAAAATTGAACCGTAAAATATTATGTATTAAAATCATACAACTATGAACCGATACCTTAAATTCTTACAAGACTTTACACCACTTCTAAAACAAATTAACATGGCTACTATTGTTATAGCAAAACGTACGCTACCAAGGCATTATATCACCAAAGAGGGTCATTCTAAAAAAAAGGAATATTTACAGATTGCGGGCGTACCTCTCGTTGTTACAAGTTTTAATGCCAACACTGTAACATTAAATCCGTTAACTTCATCAAACATCCGACAGTTCGAAATCTCAAAGCAAGAATTAATAACTGAATTTATCGAAGGGAGTTTGGACGCAAATAATTTTATTACAAATTTGGACCCAAAAAAATATCCAAAACCAGTTAATGTAGCAGAATTTCACAGTAGAGACATATTTAGTAATTTTAAGAATGACATTGAAGATTGGGTACGCAATTTAGATAATCCTCTTCTGCAAAAAATATTCAATGATAAATTATTTCAAATGGTGCAAACACAAGGAGCACCTTTCAAACCTATTCCGGAACTAGAAAAATTCAAAAATGCAAGTACGCAAGAACTACAAGGTATGTCACAGCATAAACGATACAAAACGCAAATATTTAATAGAAATTGTCGATGGTGTCCCGTAGCTGATCATTTGAATTGGGATGAATTTAATCAATGTGCTAGCTATCCCTTCCCAATAGGTATTAGGGCGAAAGACTTTTGCCTTCCATCTGAAATGCAAAAAGTTTTAATAGAAATGATACGACAAATTCTAACCTTTAAAAATATTGATGAAAAATATCGTCAAGAAATGCAGCTAATTTTCGATAAATATAATATCAAAGATATATTCATTAATAAAATGTGTCATTGCTGTACATATTGTGGTTTAGAAATAAATATGACAGCATACTCTTCTCAATATAAAAGCAAGAATAATTATATCGAAATTTGTCACCGCGATCCCAATTTGCACTTTTGTATTAAAAATATGTATTGGGGGCATGGCAAATGCAATCGAAGACAAGGTGGGAACACAGAAACAGAAATAATTCAAGATGCCCTTGGGCTAATTAATTTTAACCCCGATGATTATCATCACATCATCAGCACATTGAAACAACTTAGAGATTCGTGTGATGCAGCTATTGCCGTACATTCAACCTAATGTAGTTAATTCACAATTTAAAATAGCGATACTTGACAAAATTGTATTATATTTTTCATAATCAATATCTTCTTTTATATAAATATTTTTTATGTCATCATCTGATAGTGTCTCCATTATGCTACCTGTTACCATACTTTGATGTTGAATCTTAAATTCTTCAGTAAATAGGTTAGCAAATATAATTACCAAACTTTTTTCATCTTTTGGTCGAATCACACTGAAACCATTAGAAGCAATAAGATTATCCTTTGATTCGGTTACAACTGTAAATGAAATTTTTCCTTTTAATTTTGAAATTAAAATATCGTTTTTCTCAACTTTATATTTGCCTCTAGAAGGTAAAAGCACATTTGGGTAAAGATTCGGATTATAAAGTGGAGTATTTACACTTTTGATATCAATATAATAATATTGTGAGGCGGTCTTTTTAAATTTGAAAGTGGTATTTGTATTACAATAGTCTCTTAGTGTTTTGTAGTTAGATTTCTTACACGCGTCAATAGTGTTTTTATAGATATCCAGATATCGTTTAATATCAAAGATCAAATTTAAATCCATATCACTTTTTTTAAAACTTTGGTATGCGGGTTTATGTGGAGTGTTTGTAAATAATAAATTGGAAATCTTTTTTTTAAACACAAATCGTTGAAATAGTTTTTTGGCATTGGTTAATTCTTCATCAAGTATAGGATTCGAGTCCTTATCACATTGATAATAACCATCGGATGTCATTTTATATTTGAATGGTGTATTTTTCTTGTTTAATGTATATCCGATTGTTTTCACATCTTCGATAAATATAGAATATTTCTTTTTTGGCTTTTTATTTTGAATAATGAGAATTGAAGTTGCTACACCAGTTCCACTTCTCGCAAATGCATTATCAGGCAATTTAATTATTCCCAATAATGTATATTTATCTATGATCATTCTCCTCATAGCCACATAGTCACTTTTTGTATTACCAAGATAACCATTTGGAACAATTGCAAATAAGATGCCTTTTGGTTTTAATAATTTTAATCCTAATTCAACAAATAGAATTCCTATTTCCTGCTTCTTTCTGCCTCTACCTAATTCATATAAATTTAGAATATCTGTATTCATGGTTAATGTTTTAGTACCGAATGGTGGATTCAAAACACAATAATCATATTTTAATGCACCTGTAATCAAATCTTTTAAACTATCTTTATTATGTATAGTTGCATTATTACCGAGATGTTCTTTAATAAATTTTGTCATTTCCAATACTGATGCACACTTGTCTACAAGCGTGATATCACCCTGATATTGATTTAACAAATCGCCAGTACCACAAGCCGGATCAATTGCAGTCTTGCCTGGTATAAGAAGACTGTTAATAAAATTACAAATAGTCATTGGTGTATAAAACTGGTCCAATTGTTTTTTAAAATAGTGATTTCCGAAAAACATAAATATAATTTGATATATTTCATTTTTCTCAATACTAATTGTAGATAATTTCGCTTTCACCCATTCAATAATTTCGACAGACGTTAAATCAGTTGTTTCTTTTTTCAATAATATTCCAATAATAATATCATATCTTTTAACTAGTTCGACTCCTTTATTATGAAGATATTGATTAATTTCGTCAAGAAATTTTGTATTATTTTTAATTTTTTCTTGAATTTGTTTTTGCATTTCCTGGTTGGGAAATAATATTGAGATACTCATTTATTAATAAAAATATAACTTTTAGTCTTAAATTCAATTTTATTATAAATAACTATACCTAATAAATATATCATAATATATAATATTAGCGATGAGTTTATTTATAATAAGAAATTATGATTATGCCGCATTACTATTTCTAGGGGGGATGTGTAAAATTATTCAAAAATCATATCCCAGAGTGGATACATATCTACAACGATTTGAAAAATATAATAATCTTCCTTTAGAAAGAAGGAAGTATATTATTAAAAATTTTATTAAATCTGCACTATTATTAGTATTATCAATAGGGTTATTTGGGCCTGTAATTTGGCCGGCAATAAGATATAATCAGTGGAATAGCCGTCTTATTCATATAACAGGTGCAATATATACTTCCAATGATCTCATGGGATTAGTGATGGTTAAAAAATTGCCTTATAGTACTAAAATGCATCACATTATTACAACGGCATTATGTCTTACCTGTTTTGGTATTGATTTTCAAACATCACATTTGGGAAAAATGATGTTTGTTTACACATTTGCATCTAGTCAAGCTTATTTAGTAAATTTTTATTTGGGAGCTAGATTACTAACTGAAAAAGCTAAATTGGAAATGGTTCGTATAACTGCAAGAAATATATATTTCCTTTGTTGTCTATTTAATTGGGGATGGCATCTTTTTTGGATATTAAACAATTATAGCATTGTGAATACTAGTCATTTGTTATATTTTACATTGTTATTTTGGATAGTCAAAGATGACATTATACTATTATCGTGGCTAAATAATACAATGATACGATTTTAGCGTTTCCTAGTTCTTTTTTTTCGGCGCTTTCTACGAGATTTTCTTTTCCGCCCACCTTGCATATAATCGTGAACATCCGCTCGATCATCGCCCTGATGACTATCGATATGCTTTGCCCATTTGTCCATCGGTGTTTCATTTCCGACATACGGCTCTCCTTGAATATCACTCCGGTGCTGGAAATTTATATAAGAACGCAAATATCCTTCACGCACTAGCAACCCCCCAATGGCTGTTTCGTTATTTGCAATCTCTGGCAAATAAAATTGTTCAATATCATGTAATCTACCATTAAGCTCCTTTTGTTTGTCCAGTATTTCCTTTATTTTTTTTCCTAATCCTGGAAACCTCGCTCCTCCCGTTTTTTTCCGCGTTTTTTTCTTTTTTGTTTTTCGTTTCTTTCCCATTCTTATAGTTACTTTATATAATATATAAATTGAAATATCTTAAACCTATCCTTTCTAGTTTAATTAAATGACTAAACTAGTAATAGTTGAATCACCCGCTAAATGCAAGAAGATTGAGAGTTATCTTGGTCCAGGATACAAATGTATTGCTAGTTTCGGCCACATTAGAGAACTTGCCGATGGTTTAAAAGGAATTGATATTAACAACGACTTCAAACCCACTTTTCGCTTATCGCCTAGTAAAAGCAAATACATCAAACCTCTTAGAGCCGCAATAAATAAAGCCGATGAGGTTATTCTTGCGACAGATGATGACAGAGAGGGCGAAGCTATTGCGTGGCATATTTGTAAAGCCTTTAATTTGCCTGTAAGTACGACGCCTCGAATTATATTTCATGAGATTACTAAATCAGCAATTAAAAAAGCGGTTCAGAATCCAACGGTTGTTGATATGAATAAAGTAAACGCGCAACAAGCTCGGCAAATATTAGATTGTCTCGTTGGTTTTACTATTTCACCTATTTTATGGGCGAATATCAGTAGAAAAAGTGGTTTATCCGCTGGCAGATGTCAAACACCAGCATTGCGACTCATTTACGATAATCAACAAGAAATCAATAATGCACCAGGAAGAATTGCGTATGACACAACCGGTTATTTTACAGATAAACATTTAGATTTTAAACTTAATCACCATCATAAAAACGAAGTAGTAATGGGGGATTTTCTAGAAAGTAGTGTTGATTTTGAGCATATTTATACTTGTGCAAAGCCTGTCAATAAAAAAAAGCAACCCCCGCTTCCATTCACAACTAGTGCTCTTCAACAAAAAGCATCGAATATTTTAAGCTTCTCTCCAAAACGGACGATGACAACCGCTCAAAAACTATATGAACAAGGATTCATTACATATATGAGAACTGACAGTCGTACTTATAGTAAAGAGTTCATTGGTAAAGCTAAAAAATTTATTCAAAGTAAATGGTCTGGTAAATATGTTAATGATGGTATTGACGCATTGAGTCTACGAAAAGGTACGAAGAAAAATACAAAGAAAAATACAAAAGACGATAATGCGCAGGAAGCACACGAGGCTATTAGACCAACAGATGTTACACGAGAGAAACTCTCTTCAAATATCGATCCATCACAACAGAGGTTATATGATTTAATATGGTCAAATACAGTGGAAAGTTGTATGGTACCCGCTGAATATAATCTTTTATCGGCGAAAATTACAGCTCCAGAAAAATATTGGTATAAGTATTCCGAGGAACTGATCACATTCCCAGGTTGGCTAATTGTTAGAGGTTATGAAAAAGAGAATTCAATATACGATTGGATGTTGAAATCAGAACAAAATAAAATAGTCAAATATTCAAAAATTCAAAGTAAAATGACATTGAAAGATCTTAAAACACATTACACGGAGGCAAGATTGGTGCAGCAAATGGAAAAAGTAGGCATTGGAAGACCATCAACATTTTCATCACTTGTTGCAAAAATCCAAGATAGAGGATACGTTAAAAAAGGGAATGTTAAAGGTAAGCCATTAAAATGTGTAGATTTTACACTGAGTGACGAAACATTAGTTGAAATGGAAAATACTAGAATATTTGGAGAAGAAAAGAATAAATTAGTTATCGAGCCAACAGGTACAATTGTAATAGAATTCTTAATTAAAAAGTTTGATCCGTTATTTGTATATCCTTATACAAAAAATATGGAAGACACATTGGATGAAATTGCAAAAGGTGCTCAGTTGTGGCATTCGCTGTGTCAGACCTGTTATGATGAAATGAAAAAATTATCTGGAACAATTAAGAAAAATAATAGAGAACACATTCAGATTGATAAGGATCACGTGTATATGATAGCAAAATATGGTCCAGTTGTTAAGTATGAAAAAGATGGAGAGACTAAATTTAAATCAGCAAAGAAGGATTTAGATATAGAGAAATTGAAACGGGGCAAATATACATTGGAAGAAATCATAGAACCCAAACCATCTTTTACAGGCAAACGACTTGGTTCGTATAAGAACCATGATGTGGTGCTGAAAAAGGGTAAATATGGATTATACATTGTGTGTGGTGATAATAAATACTCGTTAAAAGGTGTTGTGCGTAAACCTGAAGACAATATTCAATTGGAGGATGTATTGGATATTTTACTGGGAAAAAAATCGAGTAATCCTAAAGTATTACAGGTAGTAACAGAATCACTAACAATAAGAAAAGGTAAATATGGACCTTATATATTTTATAAGACATCCACAATGAATAAACCTAGATTCTTAAAACTACCAAAAGATAGAGAATGGAAATCGATGCAAAAACAGGAGATACTTGGTTGGTGTAAAGAAGAGTATGGTATTTAGAGACAGTATAACGGTGGTACTCGAACTAACATAGCACGAAGTTGCTCATCCCTTAACATATTGAATTCTAATGTAAAGGTGAAAGGCAAACACTTAAAATCTACCAATCGTCCATCATGATATCGGAATTTAAATCGTAGCCTGTCTATCCTCTCGATAGGTGGATTATAGTGTGATATATTGGTTATAAATGCTCGAGTGGAATCAAACATCTGTGAATATGGCAAACATCTAACGGGTATTTTAGCAAAAGCACATTTAACCTTCCCTGCATAATCGTTATTAAACCACCCTCCGGTATTTTCTGAATAAGGTTCGATTTCATCCATACTATTATATTTTTCAACTTCCATATAAATATAATCGTCCCCCATTATGTCTAAATTACATATTCCACTTGGGTCTAAAGGATTTGCACTTAAATCGTCTAAATTTACAATATGATTACTACCCAATTCATCCAACCATTCATTCCCGCTCCCATCTTCCGTTTCGTAATCAAAACCAAAAGGGTCTCCTTGATTATTGGACCACCACGGATTTGGTGGCGTGAGACGGGAAGAATAAATTTGTTTCTTATAACCTAAATAGGCTGGTAGACCCCATCTTGTATAATGATTCCAAACATCAACTTGATTGCAACTTTTTTCATATGACAATTGTCTGTCGAAATTTAATGTAAACGGATCCACGAGATTTCCAAACCAAAACTTATTTGTTACAGCATTCCATCTACATCTAAAATTATTATAGTTTGGACTGGCGCTAGCTGGATCAGCAGCAACAGCTTTATTCATTTTTGTTTCAATCTCTTTTGCCAATTGGTCAGGTGAATAAGACCCTTCGTCTATAGTTATGGTTAATGTAACATACACAGTAATAGTAATAGGTTTAACATTAAAACTCAATTTCGTATTCTGATATTCATGACTAAATACATATTGGTTGCTTGGGAGAGAAACATTAAGAAGTCGCATAGATTGTATTTTTTGCAAAGATTGTGGGAGGTCAATTTCAAAATAATTGCTATTTGGCCATTTTTTGATGTCACGGTCGAAAGAATGTACTGATACTAGTTTTCTATCTAAAACGTATGTTTGCTCTCTAGGAATTAGAGGATGTTGTTGTTGTACATTAAACTGACTCATAATATAAAAAAAAGATATTTTATTTTTTATAATACTGCCTAAAAGAACGGAATTTAGAAATTTATAAATAATAAAATACAACAGTATATATATACGATGCCAGCTCCTCCACAAGCATACACAAAATACCCTACAGCAGCACAACGAAAAATGGTACCACCATACAGCAAAGTAGAAAAAAAAACACAAAAAATTTTAAAACGCATGAAATCGGGCGGTACATGGATGAAAGTAGAAAATTGGTTAATGATTTCAAAATTGGTAACAATTGTTGGTGTAATTATATTTGTAATATCCACTGTTTCGGGTCAAATAGACGGTGAGTTAGCAGCTTACTATTGGATGGCTATAGGTGTTGGTACTACTCTTGTAATGGCAACTATCCTGTTAGCTAGAACAGATAAAGGGTGGGACTTTTCAGTAATACCTAAAATGGCGACACTATTTGCCCCCGGATTAGCTACTCTCGTACCCATTGTTGTGATGATATATATATTTCAAACAGTCAGAAGCGCATTAGTTAAAGATGCATCTCATTTGCCCCCACAATTTTATACATTTCATTATTTAACATTTTTCTTCTTATTTTTACAACTTATTATGTTATATCAGTTCTTTGGTGGCGAAATCAAAGCTATACTATCCAAGGGTAAAATTTCAGACCCTAATAAATGGGCATTTGTTTCTGCTTTTATATTTTTCAGTATTGTAACTTTAGGTTCTGCTGCTGAATTATATGTTATTATAACACGATTTATTACGGACGGATAAAAAAGAATCGAAATGTTACACCGTATTCTTTCGCACTTGTCCAAATACCAGAAACCTTTAATAATAATTTAACAGAAGTATATTTGGTAGGCGTAGTTTGATTATTATTATAAAAAATCTTAATAAATCCATGTTGCAATTGTTCTTCTATACGATAAGTAGGGTATTTTCCTTGTTTTTCGGGCATTATATCCAGAATAGATTTTTCAACGGCTTTGATAAATCCTATAATATTTGAATTACCGGCGGTATTGAAACCACATTTAAGTTTATTAAAGTATTTTTCTATACTGACTTGTTGAAGTTCAAAACCTAAGAATAAACCTTTTGAAGTTCCATATTCATCAGAATAATATAATCGATAAAAATATCCATCATTCATTATATTATTTTTTGTTTTTTCTGATAACATTAAAAAATTTTTATTGAAATCTTTGGGTTGTATAATAAGAAACATTTTATTATATAACTAATACACTACTTATTTAAGTTGTTATCTAATCAAACAGAGCATAAAGCATTGCAATTGTTTCTACCGATATATCTCTATTAGTTGCTAAATTTCTAACCACGTAATCACAATCAACGATAGCTTTCATATAATTTATCCTTTTTACTTTTATATATTCTTTCCAGAGGGAAACAATATTAGGATGTGAATCTACATAAGAATTAAGGCGAGACATTATATCATCTTCCAGTAAATTTGTATTATCACATTGTGATCCCGTGCTATTCATTAGAAAAATAGTTATATCTATTTTTAAGTATTAAAAATAAGTAAGATACTTACTATAACCATGAAATTCTTACAATCACGATTTGATGAATATATAATTGCAAAAGAAAAAAATAATTTACATTCTGAATTAGATGGGATTTATAATAATCCTAGCGCGGGTCTAGATAATAAACGGAATTTAATTTTTTATGGACCAACGGGTGTTGGTAAATATACACAAGTATTAAACTATATTAAACCCTATAGTGATTCTAACTTAAAATACGAAAGAAAAATTACTTTCAATTTCCAAAATAAGCGAGAATTTCTAATAAAACTTAGCGATATACATTTCGAAATAGACATGGAATTATTGGGTTGTAACGCAAAATTACTATGGAATGATATTTATAATCATATTTTAAATATATTATCATCCAGACAGAATCATACTGGAATTATTGTTTGTAAGAATTTTCATAAAATTCACAGTGAATTATTGGATATATTCTATAGCTATTTACAAACATTAGAACACAAAAATATAAATCTTCATTATATTTTTATTACAGAGAGCACTAGTTTTATACCGGATAACATTTTACATAGATGTAAAATAATACCTGTGAAACGACCAGTTAAAAATACATATAAAAAATGTATTGGTAAAACTATTGATAAATCTATAAAACTAAACCAAATTGTTAATATAAAAGATTTGCATACAAAAAATACCAAGCTTATGGAACCTCAAAAACTTATAACGAATAAGTTGATTTATTCTCTGGAAAATTTTAAGGATCTTAATTTTATTCAATTTCGAGATAATATATATAATATATTTATTTATCATTTGGATGTCACGATTTGTCTAAGAGACATTATCACATATTTTATAATACAGAAAAAAATCAACAAAACCACAATTACTAATATTTACTTTGAATTTTACAATTTCTTAAAATTATATAATAATAATTATAGACCTATTTATCATTTAGAGAAATTTATGTTTTATCTATGTAAGGTTATACATGGATTGGAAGACAGCGTGTAAGGAATTACATTTATGTGAGAAACATACTGAACATATGTTAAAGGCTGCATACTATAAACAAGCTTTAAAATATCATCCAGATAAAAACAAAGATGATCCTACTGCTGGAGAGAAATTTAAGAAAATAAATGCGGCTTATTCTTTTTTGCAGGAACACCAACAGTCAAAAGAGCCGTTTAATCTAGAGACAAACTATACGAATATTATGAAACAATGTATCAAATATTTTACACCTGATATTAAATGGGATGATGTTTTTCTTGATACTACACTTGATAATATCATAAATAATTGTGGAAAACTGTCAATTAGACTATTTAAAGATCTGAAAAAGGAAAAATCCATAGAACTTTTCGAGTTTCTCTCCAATTATAGAGAAATATTTGGTATATCTGATGAAACGATTGATAAAATGAAAGATATATTGAAAGAAAAAATGAGAGATGATAATATTGTTATTTTGAACCCATCTTTGGCGGATATTCTTAGTGATAATGTATATAAATTGGATTTGTTGGGTAAAACATTTTACGTTCCGTTATGGCATCATGAAGTTATATTTGATCATAGTGGCAATGATGTAATTGTGAAATGTGTTCCAGAATTAGAGGATCATATTACTATTGATAACAATAATAACATTCATTGTTATTTTAAAGGTCCTATTAATGAGGTGTTGCAAAAAGAAAAAATAGAGTTGATGTTAGGAAACAAAATAGTTGAAATAGATAGTAAAACTTTATTTATTAAGAAACATCAAACGTACGCTTTTCGAAACAATGGAATATTAAAAATAAACCCGGAACATATTTTTTCTACAGAAGAACGAGCTAATATTTATGTTGATATTAAATTAGAATAATCGAAAATAAACTCTATGTTTATAATTTTTTATATTTAAATTTGTCATTTGTTTCATAATCGGTTAATCTTTTTTGCTCTGAGTATAATCTAAAATATATAAATGTATAAAATCCAAAATAATAAGACAGTAAACAATATCCTAATGTGCCCCACATATAACTATTAAATAGATTAAAATTATTAGTATTTAAAGAAATACTAATAACCTTCTAAAATTGACCTGTGGGGTTCAACAGCTCATAATGATTATTCTTTTGATTTAATTTTATTGTAAGAGAGAAGGGTAAACGTATTCCAATGTAAATAACGGCGCTTGAAATACGGCTTGTGATAATGAAGTTAACAATGCCGGTTTATTACCTTCTATAGCATGACCTAGAAATTGCATTGTCCAAGCAGAAACAAACATTATGATACTATGTTTTAACCATTTTTTATCTGTTTCTCTCCAAGCAATAGCTATTAAACGCAAAAAAGATACATAAAACTGCATTGCTAATCCAATTTTCCAATTATAAACCAAATAATAATATATAGTATAGATACTGATAATTGCATTGTCATTGATAGTAACTGTTGGTTTGAGTATTTTCTTTGAACCTAGATAATTTTTGCTTATTGGAAGTATGATCTGGAGAGAAAGCTTACTTAAAAAATTCAATGTTGAAAGCACAATTAACGGAATGAAAATAAAATGAATTAATTTATTTGCAGGGTGCGTATGAAAACTTCTATAAAAATCTACTGAATCCATTTATTAATTTAAACATCATTGGTTTAAATTAATTTCAAATATCTTTTGGTCACCTGGTTTTGTATTATTTCCCAATTTAAAAATATTTAGTTATATTAATGAGTGTTAATATTCCTAAGAACATTGCACAACATATGCTTATTAAAAAACATCTACCTATAAATTATGACATAAAACATATAATAGATAGTACAGGTCCACACGCGGGGCAAAGTCAGACAGAAAAATTGGAAAAACTTAAAGCATATGTTAACAGAGATACCTCCCATCTCCTACCTAAGCTTAAACCCATAGCTGAATTCAAAAAAAAACAAGCACGGCAAAGTCTAGGAAAAATTTTGGCAGGACAAGGTAAACGCAGAAGAAAAACTAAACGCAGAAAAACTAAACGCAGAAGAAAAACTACACGTCGAAGAAAACGAAGAAAAAAGACAAGAAAAAGAAATATAAAGTCAACTGCATCAGGTGTAGCAATGTACGATTCGAAAAAAACGAGCAGTAATTCTAATATTAAAAAGGGTTTACAATATGCCGAAAAACTCGTAGGAATTAAATACCAAGCAACCAATAAAGCTCCAACCGAAGATTCATGTCCATTTTGGAATAGAGATGGTCCTCCCCCCTCAATAGAAGACATTAAAAAAGGTGGTCTTGCTTGCGTTGGTATTACTAATTTAATTAGACGCCATTTGGGTTTAAAAATTCCAACTGAGAGCGGTAAATGGAAAGATGTATTTCCAGGTGGTAGTGGTGCATGGTTTTACTATTTAAAAGAAAAAAAAAGGCTTCACAAAATTAATTACAGTAAAACATATCCAAAGGGAACATTGCTACTACAGGATTACAATCCTAAAGATATGGGTCATGTAGCGATTGTATGGACTGAAAATAAAAAGGGTCTTTCACACAGTAAGATACTACATGGTAGACACGATGGGCCAAAATCAGTAGTTATTGAGCCATTGGATGATTATACAATGAAAAGACGTTTTACTCATGTATGCTTACCTGAAGACTGGTTAGTTAAAAATTAATTTGTCATCTCAGATTAATACTCGTGCTAATATTGCAAATTCATATTATAAAATGTATAAAAAATTTTATGATATGCTGGTTCCTGTTTTCTTTTTGAGATTAGATTGTAGTTGCTGTCGTGAACCATTTTCTGTATATTATTACATTTAAGCATCAGTTTTCTTGACTACCTTTCGGCGACGCACTACCTTTTTCTTTTTCTTTGGACTAGGCGGCTTCTCTTCTTCCTCTGCTTCCTCTTCCTCTTCCTCTACCTCTTCGTCGGAATCATCAAATGTTGGCCCAGTAACCTCCTCTGCTTGGTATGGCTCAACACTATCATCTGTTTTAGCATCATACTTTTTAAGATTTGTGTCCATCTCCTCATCATCTGAATCATCTGCAATATGACACAAACCACTACCTACAAGACGAACTGGTGGACGGACACAAGCTTGAACAAGCTTCCAGGTGACTCCAAAGCGACCACCTGCCATCCATACACCGGTACAAGCCAAAAGTCCCTTCACATGAGAAGCCTTTGGAACAAGATCAGCTGGACTACGAGAACCTTGTGGAGCTTCAATTCCCATTCTTTTTGCGGTATCCTCCGGCAAATAAGCACCTTTGCCGTCCATATCGTAAAGCTCAATATTATACTTTCCATCCCAAAAAGGCACCTTCAACTTGAGTGTCGGACTTCGCTCATAATCTGACTCACCAGAACCATCCTTTTTCTTTGGATGCTTGAGGATTGGATACATCATAGCTTCGGCCACCTCGCGGCTGAGTTTGCTCTTGCCAAACCACTCCTTCGATTTTGAAACTGCGTCATCAAGAACCTTATCTTGAAACTTTTTAAGAGCTGCTTCGAACTTTTCAATAGATGAACTCTTGCCTGCTTCAAACTGCAAGGCCATATCATAAGATACACGACCTGACTGCTCATCGACACGCTCATCAATACCCCAAGTAAGCATTAGGGGAAACTGTAAAACAATAGGTGATCCGTTCAATTGACATTGAACAGATTTACCACCGCGTTTATTAACGAGTGGTGCTTTGTATGTGACATTAGACGGATTAAACTGTTTAGCTTTCGTGATAGAATCGGATGCTGACATGATATGTATTATGATAACAATTATACAACTCAGCTTTAAATCAATTTTTTTAATAACTCATATAAGTATTTTAATTAGACGATGTAGTGTAAAATTTGCGCAAAACGGTTGTTTGTGTAGACCTACATAATCATAAATTTCTTTCCTTTTTGTAAGACCAGATTTATATCCATTAACTTAGCCCAGTCCAATATTCATTAATTGAATATGGACTTTTTTCCCACTCAGTACTCGCCTTGTTTGTTGCATCTACGAATTCTTGAATGCGTTCATCTTGTTTTCTGAATTCTTCATCTAATTTTGAAGGACATGCGCGTCGAACAAGATCTTTATGATTAATTATTTGGTGTCCTAGACGACATATATGCTCATAATTCTTAACGATTTTTATGAAATTGCTCATTTATAAATTTTACTAGCTATTATTTAAATTAGTTTAATATTAAATATAGTTCAATGATGAATAATATATATGAATCTAATTTATTCATGTGTTTTTGTTCAAGAATCATTTATAAATTTAATATATTTATTATTACTAAGCTATAAATTATATGGTGAGATTGATTATGATTATTTAATTATTACTCATCCAGTTTTTGAAAAAAAAATTATGAAAATATTCTCAATGTTTAAAGTTAATGGTAAAATTTGGCGTTTAAATATAAATGAAACGGTTGCATCTGCATTCAGTCGATTGCATATTTTTAAATATCCAGAAATTCATAATTATAAAAAAATATTATATTTAGATTGTGATGTATTAATAATAGATTCGCTGAAAAAATTATTTGATGTAAAATTAGAAAATAAATTGTATGCAATAAAAGAAGGAAATACAACAACAGAACATCACGGGAAGACTGTTTGGGAATTTAAAAAGGAAATCAATCCCAAAAAAACAGCATTTTCATCAGGAGTATTATTATTTAATAATTGTAAAGAAATAGAGAAATTATTCAATGATTCATTAATCCATGGTGCAAATTATTCCAACACATTGCATCAGGTCCCTAGTTGTCTTGATCAACCATTTATAATTTATGAAGCAATTACACAAAATCTTCATAACAATGAATTATTAATTGCGTATGCTGCTAATAATCCTAAGCCTAACCTTTCGCACAATATATGCATCGCGCATTTTCCAGGTGGGGTAGGATGGGTAGAGGGTAAAATAGCCAAAATGTGGAGTTTTTTAATACCTCTAGTTAAAAATGATTCTGACAAAAATGAACAATTTCAATTATTGATGAATTCATATTTTTTGCTTCATTTTTATTAAATATACCACTACACAGATGGAGTATCAAAAAATTTAGACGCCATAATGTTAATTACTGTAATTTTAGAATTTACGATATATTTTATAAAACAACACCGTGAACATAAAAAGTTTGGTTATCTAAAATTTATACTGGGTAAGGTCAACTGTGATTATAATAAATAACTTATTTGTTAAATTTAATTATATATAAAAGATTTAAACTAATTTTCGTTTGTTATATAAATGATGAAGAATGAAAGATTCTCTCCGAAAACTTATATTCAAACAGTTCTATATGACAAAGTTGAAATAAAACATGCAAGAAATCGTAAAACTGTCTCACAAGAAAAATTTACAATACCGGAATTCGTAGATTTCGAAAAAATATTAGAACTGAACTATAATGTTGCACAACTCAAGAAAATGTGCAGACATTATAAACAAAAAGTATCAGGTAATAAACCCCAATTAATTAATAGAATGTATAATTTTTTAAAATATTCACATTATGTCTCTATTATTCAAAAACATATAAGAGGGTGTTTGCGTAGAAAATATTTCCAATTAAATGGTATGAAATATAGAAAGGATTGTGTTAATGAAACAGATTTTCTTACTTTGAAAAAGATAAATAAAATTCCATATTATCAATTATATTGTTACAAAGATGGAGAAGGCTTTGTATATGGTTTTAATATTAAATCTATTTATAATTTAATGATAAAAAGTGATGGAAATCTTAAAAATCCATATACACGCTTAGAACTTCCCAAAAATATAATCAAAAAAATAAGACATTTTATACAATTATCGCATACTTTGAAAGAACCCATTATAATTACATTAAAGGATAACGATGAAAATATGTCACATAAAAAAAGGATAGCGCTAAAAACACTGTCTATATTTCATCGCATCGATACATTTGGTCATATAACAGATACTTCATGGTTTTTAACTTTAGAAAGACCTCATTTGATAAGATTTATCAGAGAATTACAAGATATTTGGGAGTATAGAGCAAATTTATTAGATCATATAAAACGGCAAATATGTCCCCCAAATGGACATCCATTCCATGGTATTAATATTGCTTCATTGATACAAAAGAATAAAGAAACATTACAGAGAAATATTTTATATATAATGGAAAATTTGATATCTAAAGGAATTAATACTGACTCAAGATCTTTAGGCGCATTTTACATCTTATCCGCACTTACATTAGTAAGTCACAGCGCAGCAGTTGCCTTACCTTGGCTATATGAATCTGTAGTACAAAATTAGGATTTTTCACGCGGTCATTTTTAAGATATTTGTTAGCTTAATGCTCACAAATATATATATAAATTTGAAAGAACTTAAACAAATATGACTAATGTAGATTATAAAATGCCAAAGATTAAGAAATCCAAGAAGACTGCTTCTAAGAAATCTACTAAAGTTGCTGCCCCTGCAGCACCTGCCGTTGTCGCTGCACCAGTTGCAGCGCCTGTTGTTGATAAAAAAGTAGAGGTTCCTGCTGTTGAGCAAGTTCCTTCTCTATCTGATTCATTCCAAGAACTCCTTGGGCAACTTGCTGTTCTCCGTTCACAGCTTACTAGTGTGACAGGACAAGTTAGAGCTCTTCAGAAACGATCTGAGCGCGAACTTAAAAATGCACAAAAAGCTGGTCGCAAGCGCGCCCGCAAAACTGGAAATCGTGCACCAAGTGGTTTTGTAAAGCCAACTAAAATTAGTAAAGAGCTTGCTAAATTCCTTGGAAAACCTCATGGTACTGAGATGGCCCGCACGGAGGTAACCCGTGAAATTAATACCTATATTAGAGCACACAAACTTCAAGATCCTAAAAATGGCCGTCGCATTCTTGCCGATAGCAAACTCCGCAGTTTGCTCAAACTTAAAAAGGATGATGAGCTCACCTACTTCAACCTTCAGCGCTATATGAGCCCTCACTTTGCTAAGAGTGTCAAAGCAAAGAAAGCCGAAGCTGAAGCTGCCGCGTCTAACTAATTATATGGATTACCACCATAATTAATTTATAAGAATTTTATAAAATTTTTATGAATTGCATAATTTAAATACTAATTTAGAAATGTTGAATTACTTTTTATGATATATATATATATATATATATGTCAGATCAAAAAGAAGAAGATGAGCAAAAAATAGAAACTAAAGGTGACGATAGTATAGTTATGCCATCCCAACCAGAACACAGTGCATATGATGATGATAGACGCGGTTCTCACGCCCATTTAAGACAACCAGCATATCAGGGAGACGAGGAGCAAGAAGAGAGTGTAGCACCGACACTCGTCCGTCAAACAAATCAACTACCTCTCACCGACAGTGAGGATGATGATTTTTACGACAACAATCTGGCACAGCCATCAATGTTTGCCGTGCACGAAGGGGCCGCCGCCCAGCAACGTCGCCTCGAGATGATGAGAAGAGTCGAGCGTCAAACCTCCCAGCACCGCCATGATAGTGACGATTATTCAGACAGTGGTGATGATGAAATACAGACCCAACCCGATGACAATGATGAGGAACTCGAGCGTACGCACAATGAGTTCGTCTCCCAGCAACATCATCGCCGTCTCGTCGCTGAGAAGAAAGCCCAGAGAGAGCGAGAAAATCCAGAATATTACGAATATAAAGGATTTAAAGTAAATTTGACGCGATTCCTTCATGGATCGGATCACAAAACTTCAAGTTTGAAGAGATCCCTTGCTAGAATTGAACTCCACACTGCAATAGATAAAATAATAAAATTAAAAAAAGAGATGCTAGATGCAAACAAGGCTGCTAAAAAATATCCAAATGATTCAGATAAATGGATTCAAGTTGGCACAAGGGCTTGGGCGCTTAAAGTTGCCCTTGCTAAAATAAGTTATAATTTAGATGCATACGGTGGTAGAATATTTGATGGACACAATCGGCAATATGAGGGTGGTCAAGATGGATGGAGAACGATTTTGTGGAATGCGCGTGAACATTTAAAAAAAATACATGATCCAAACTATACAATGCAACCTCACACCTGGTTAGGAGGAAGAACAAGGAAAGATCGTAAAAGGAAAGATCGTAAAAGGAAAACTCGTAAAAGGAAAACTCGTAAAAGGAAAACTCGCAAAAGGAAAACTCGCAAAAAGAGAAAAACGCGTAAGAAAATTAGTAGGAAATAGTATGATTACCCGAAGTTAAATTATATAAAAACAATCTTTATATAATATAATAATGAACTTCTCAGAAGAATCTGAAGATATAACAAAATTATTACTACCAATGTTTGATAATGTTTTAGTTAAAAAGTCGCCATTAAAACAAAAAAAATTAGATAACATTTTGAAAATAATATATAATGATATTAAACTTGCGGACACATGGGCAAGTGCTGAATACACATTGAATAAAATCCGTAGCTATCTTAAAAAAGACGAATCAAAAGAAAAGTTAATACCACATTGGCTATTAAATGAAAGCAAATATATACCAGATTTTATTCGTGAGTATATTACTAAGAACCTGGATGGATATATGGTCTATACCTGTACAATTGGAGACCGAGAAGTAGAAATCTATTTTGGACTTCTCCATGAATCAGATTTTAATTCATTGGGAAAATTCGATAAATATATTAAAAAGATGATTATCTGGCTTAAAATAGCATTTCAATATGCACCTTCAATGTGTTCTAAAAAATTAAAAATATATGGTTTTTTAACACCGTTTCAAAAAAAACTTCCAGGCAATCAGTTTACAACTATTTCCCATGATCATTGTAATAGCGCGGTAACTACCTCTTGTACACCTCATGGTGAAATTATTGTATATAGAAAAGAAGAATTTCTAAAAGTATTTATTCATGAGACTTTTCATACATTGGGTTTAGACTTCTCTAAGATGCCTTTGACAAACTTTAATAAAAAAATAGTACGATTATTTCCAATTAATAGTGAATTTAATTTATTTGAAGCATATGCTGAATTTTGGGCATCCACAATGAATGGCTTAATTTCCGCTTACTTTCTAACAGATAAAAAAGAGGAGGAAGAATTCTATTTATATAGTGAGTTTTGTATTCGATTTGAACAAATATTTTCCCTATTTCAAATGATTAAAATACTTGATTTTATGGGTCTTACATATAGAAATTTATATGATAATGACAACATCAGCAACAGCATACGACGTTATCTGTTTAAAGAAAAAACGAATGTTTTTGCTTATTATATTATTAAGAATGTACTCTTGTATAACAATGCTGAATTTTTGGTATGGTGTAAAAAACATAATAATAATTTATTATCATTTAACAAAACAAATCATAATTTAGATGCATTTATTGAATTTATAATATCAACATACAAAAATCCCCAATTTTTAAGAGATATTGAAAAAACGCACGTTTTTTTAAAAAAACAAAAGGGAAATAGAGCAGAACCAAAATACAATAAACTAACCAAAACAATGCGTATGAGCGTCTGTGAAATAGGATTAAATTGAAATGAAATGAACTTCGAAATACAACACTATAAATAGTAAACCACAATTATGGGCATCCACTTACTACAAACATTCATAGCTTCATTAAACGACCACAGTATTAAAGAACAACATCTGCGCGAATTTTCAAATAAAAAAATCACAGTTGACATAAGTATCTACCTATATCGGTTCAAAGAAAAGGGCAATCTATTAGAAAATATTTATCTAATGTGTTCAATATTTCGCTATTATAATATTCACGCACTATTTATATTTGATGGGAAATATCTTAAAAATAAAAATGAAACAATGCGTAAACGCAAAGAATCTAAAAAACAAGCAAAAAAAAAATTCAATGCTATAAAAGAAAACTTACACAAATATAACGGAAATAGTAGAGTTAAAATAGAATTGCAGCTTGATACTTTAAGAAAACAATTTATAACAGTTACCAAGGAAGATATTAAAAATGTCAAAGAATTGCTTGATGCATATGGAATGGTATATGTTTCAGCAAAACACGAAGCAGATGAATTGTGTGGTGCATTAAATAATGAAATTTATGCGTGTCTTACAGAAGATACAGATATAATGGTCTATGGCTGTAAACGAATTTTCCGATATTTTAGTTTAATGAAACATACGGTAGTGGTTTATGATATGACACTAATTCACAATAATCTTAATATGACTTTATCCGATTTTCAAGAATTATGTATATGTGCGGGAAATGACTACATTACGAGTAAAAAAAACATATTTTATTATTATGAATTATTTAAACAATACAAAAGAACACCAACGGGATTTTTAGATTGGTTGCTACAAAAAAGGTATATATCTCTCCAAGAGTATCATCAAAGGCGAGAAATATATAATATATATACTTTTAAAACTCATGATCCGTTTGAAGATGTACCATACACTTTGATCAAAAATAAATATGTTAATAAACAAAAACTTTTGGAGATCTTAGAAACAGTGGGTTTTATATTTCCGTGAAATATCATTTGTCGTTATTTTAAAAAAATTTTTTTCCTGTAATTATACAATGCATTTTTTTAATATAAATATCTCCATCTCATATTGGAAATTTATCATTTTGAGTATAATATTATTGTTAATAATAGGTTTTGCGGTATGGTTGGTTTGTAGTTATTATGTTTTTAAATGGCTTAAAATGAATATTGATAGAGATTGTTTTTATTTTAATGAATATAATAGTGATTGTTGCAATATATTAGAAAAATACGGCGATTATCCTATAAAACGAATATATTTAGTGAGACAACCTATTACAAGATTTGTAAAATTACTATTAAATATTATTACGCTTTATAAATTTGAACGTGAAATGAAAAAATATATTGAAACAACCAAAAATAATGTATTTTTCCCATACCATACTTCTATTATGATTGAAATAGAATTGCCAAATAAGAATAGGAAAAATATATTAATAGAAAAAAATAACTCTATTAAATTTGCATCAGATTTTCGTATTTCTGACAAACAAGATATGCGTAAGATATCCTTTGGTGAAAAATACACTTTAAAACAAATTCTCGAGGAAACTCGGGAGAGAGTTGGAAATAATATTTTTTTTAATTGGCAAATCAGCAGGAACAATTGTCAAATGTTAGTAAAAGAAATATTAATTACGCTTAAGAAATTTACAAAAAAAAATAAAGAATTTATGTTTCAACATGAATTTACTAAGCATGTTAAATTTTCTGATTTTAGTTTACATATTATCAATACTATTAGTAATTTATACAATACCATTGAATATATTGTCGGCAACACCGTCTTTTGTTGAAAACTATATTTTAATCTTATAATTTATTAAATTTTAAGGTATTTTTTAAAAAATTGATCGTTGCTTATTGTTGTATAATTGCTAATACACAAAGTTATACTACAGATCATGAAATCTACTAATACTGTTCATTATCAAGGCAAGAAGGGCGACGGCTTTCAAGGTGACCAAAGTCAAGGTGAAGAAAAGAGGGACACCTCACCCATAGGTGATCCAGGAAGACCCACGATGAGGGGTATGTTAAGAAAAGAACGATCCGGTGGATATACTAAGTATACCATTTTATCCGATATCATTGATGAATCCGTTTTGCATTGTATGAAAAAACAAGGTCATTTGAAGATAGAGTTTCATCCTTCAGCAGTGGATGAACGTAAATTATCATCTATCACCATATTTGATGACATTGATAATGGTTTCACGGGTTTAGATATTGATGGAGAAAAAAATCCTTTGAATCTAATTCATTATGGAGGTATTCGTCATACAGAGGATGAAGAGTGGTCACAATATGGCGTTGGACTCACAGCTGCCTCCATGTGTTGCGCTAACGTTTGGACACTGACCACGCGCTATAAAATGCAAGAAGGCACATTTAAATATGTAACTTTGAAATTTTGCTGGGAAGATATGGCGACAAATAACGTTATACTTCCAGAAAGCAAAGAAATTTCGTATGAAGAATATAATAAGATAAACCCTTTTCACAAGGGTACTGTATTTAAATATACTGGTTGTTTTAACAATATATTCTCGGGTGATTTTAAAAAAAATGTACACCAATTAGTTAAAATGATTTCTACAAAATACTATAAAGCATTGATCAGCGAGGTATCTGGTGTCTTGCCAGAAGTTAAATACGCAGTATTTGACTCTATTGGAGATGAAACAGAATTCTCAACAATCAAAGCAGAAATCCCTCCAACTGAAAAAGAAGATCATCCGCATGTTATCAACAAATATAAAGTCCAACTTCGCCGAAATGACAAAGGAGATGAAAAAATTATTTATAAAGAAATTACAACTGCAGATGGTACTAAATGGCATCAGGAACAAAGTGAACATTCGAAATTTAACGCCATGTCAAATAAGGATTTTAATATTATTGAAAAAGACTTTCCAAAAATTGTTGATACACTGTATTATAATGGAACACGCGTTTCAGGGACAGAATGGTGCTCGTCCGGGCTTCCTCTGGGTTCTCTAGTTATTGAAAGATATGGTCGTATTATGACTGAGGATGTTCGTGAAGAAGGTAGTTATATTGGCTTCAATACGAGAAAATCAACTGGCGAATACAATTACCATTATTATCATCTGCAATATAAACACAAGCCTATTGGCGATAATTTTAGCGGTACATATCGTAAAATTATCGATGGAAATCTGATGATTAATGATACACCTTTAAATCGTGTATTAAAGGAAATTACTAGAAAACTTCAAGCTTGTATTGGCGCAGAAACAAAATTCAAAAAAACGTGGGCATCGAATTACAATGGTGTAAACTGGGATGAACAAAAAACTTATGCCGAAAATGTAGCTTGTGCTACGAACCATCCAGATATTGTACCAACTCCTCCATCAACTCCTCTGGTTGTACCAACTCCTCCAGCAACTCCTCTAGTTGTACCAACTCCGCCACTATCACCTCTGGTTGTACCAACTCCTCCAGCAACTCCTCTAGTTGTACCAACTCCTCCAGCAGATGACAGAATACTTCAATGTGTCTCGTCATTATCGGAATCGATAATGACATTCAAGGAAGCGTGGCCAGATATGGATATACTTGTGAAAAAGGAAATGAAAAAAGAATGTACGATAGTTGCGTTTTTGGTAAGCAAAAAAAATTAACTTAAATTAATTATCCTTTAATAACATTCAAACTATTAAATTTTTAATTGTTCACGAATTTTCATACTATCATAAAATACAATAGGTGGTTGTCCTCTTACATGATGTTGTAATTTTGCATCTTTTGTAGCGAGTAGTACATCTTTGGCAACTTCATTTTGTGAATATTTTGCTCGCTGACCCGCTTCCATTGCTTGTTGATTTCTTCCACTCGAGAAGAAATCTTCATCTATCGTTATTTCTTTTGGACGTTTCCAATCTTTCTTTTTGTATTTTCCTGTTTTACCACCCGCTGCCTTAGCAAATACCGGATCTTTCGAAATATCAGTTCCAGATTCAACGGTAAACTCTTGATAAAATTTAGGATGACCCTTTTTAAATTTGTTAGCATGGTAGTAATGTTCCACACTATTCCATGTTCTATTATCTAATTTGAATGGTCCCATGTAAAAATTCGACAATACCTTTCTCCAACCAGGCATCGAAGCCAAATCTGCAAAATTCTTAATATTTCTTGGTTCTATTGTCTCTCCGGCACCTTTGCCTGGTAATGGTTTATCGGCGGACTTTGAATAGAATTGAAATACTGTTGTTTCATCAAATTTGGGCTTCTTCGATAAATCGGACCCTTCATCTTCTGGCTCTTTTGAAGGGTCCCCCTGGTCTTCTGGTCCGGCATCGTCGCCTGGTGAGAGAGAACTCGTTGGGGAATCTTTCATACTAATTTGCAGTAACTTAAATTTCGGTATATAATTATACATATTTTTTCCTTTTGATTCCATACATTTATCCACAATCAATTTTTTAATTTTAACAGGAATATCCTTAAATTCGAATATCTGTTTCTGTTTATAAGTAATTAATTTATAATGATTACCAGTATAATCCAAGATAATATAATACTTTGGTTTAAATACTCCTTTTTTTACCATTGAATCTGGGGCCATATCACCACAAGATAATACGTTATCATAATCCCTGTGTTCATAGTTATAGCTTGATAATATAATTAACTTAACATTTAATATCATTTCTAATATTTGAATGGTCCAGGACTCCGCCCAAAAACGACAAGTTCGCATTTTTTTTTTGAGTTTAGCTAGCGTGTCAATTCCTCGCATCCAGCGATATTCATATAATAATTCTGATGCAGCTTTTTTTTCTTTTTTTGCTTGTCTAAACTTTCCAATTATAGGTTTTGATTGATCTACTAATTTTTTCTTTTCATCTCTATCCTTCGTTTGACTATAACGTTGTTTTAATATCTTATTCGAATTCTGTAATTTTGCCAATTTCGTCGATAAAGTTTTTACTTCAGTATCATACATATCATACTGTTCTTTAAAATTCTTAAACACCTCTTCTGTCGCAGCATTACTTGCAATAGATCGTAAATCTTCAACAGTCACAGTTTTTCCAATACCAGAATAAGCATCTCGAATTGTAGCAAATAAACAATCGCCGCTACCTTCGTTATCTACTATACCATAATTTTCGTTTTTCATAAATTTCTCCACCCAATTATGACCAGAATGTTCTTTAAAATTGGTTTCTTGATCATTTTCTTCGGCAACCACATCATCAGAAATAATAGGTTTTTCATCATCATCTTCTTCGAACAATTCTTGTATAATTGTTTGTTTATTCGGAACTCTACTATCCTCAGATAATTCTGTAAAATCATCTGATGGTGATTTTTTCTGTTCAGGAGGTTTTTTCGTTACATCTTCTGCTGGTGGGGTAGGTATTTTTGCAGGTGATTTTTTCGTTGCATCCTCTTCAGGAGGTTTTTCCATTTCACCTTCTGCGGGTAGAGTAGGTGGTTTTACAGGTGGAGTAGGTGTTTGTTTCTTTTTTTGACCTAATTCTTTTCGAATAAATGACTCATTTATAAATTTATATAAAAGTGGCAACGGATTTTCTAATAAACTTATATCAAAATCATTATCTTCATCAAGCAATGAGGTATAAATATTAGAGGGGAATTCATATATTCCCATTTGTAATATGACTTCACCATCGTTTGTTAAATATACTGGGATATATAAAACATTTTTATCAATGAATGTATATTTCACTTTGCCTAAGGCGATTACCACTTCCAAATCAGGAAATAATTCAATTTGATATAATTGCGCATCATAATCTAAATCTTCAGAATCAATAAATTTAACTGCGGGATATTCAATACTTTTATCAATTTGCGAAAGCACCATATATTCTAATCTAATATTAAAAATTGTCTTAAATATTTATCTTTCTTAATTTCTTCCATGTATTTCCATAATTTTTTCCTTTGATAAACTTTTTGGATATTAACAGGGTCTTTTTCAAATAATACTATTACTTCAACCAATTCATTTTTTCGTTTTTTTCGTTTGGAAATCTCGTAATAATCTGCTATTTTCTCCAAATCTTTTTTAATATAATTTGTTTGGTAATCTAATTCTGAGGCTAGATAATCATCCATACCCAATATAGCCTCCTCTTCATAAATATATTCGATTTCTAGGTCTGGTAATGCTTCATCCAATGCATCGACTTGTTGTAATACGTCTTCATAGGATACTTGTTCATTGTTTTTTTTGTTTTCTTGCAAAGAATATTGTAAATTAGCAGAGTTACGAGTCATATAAATATAAATATGTGATTGTATTTATATTTATATTACTAAATAAATTGAAAAGAATAAAAATTATAATTTAATACTATTAACCTCCTTAGCAAACACAATCTAAAGATGTCCCCTATGTCAAAATCAATATGGATTTTCACCTTCCTATTATTTACAATGAAATTTGTTATAGCGACTGATGATGATGATGATATCGCTGGAGAGATCGTCACTGATTTAATCATCGGAGCAGGAGTAGCTATATGTGAAGAGTTTGTTGTGTGTAAACTAGTCATGATTATAATGGGTTTTGTCTGTGCAATTATGGTTCTTATCGGACTGTGTTCAGGCGAAATCCGTTGCGAAGATATTTGTAATCGTCGAACTGCTAGACGCAGTTTTACCAGTGGAGTCGGTTATGGTGTAACACGATCTTTCCGTAGATAATATTAATTTTAAAAATTATTAAATTATTTATTTATATTTAAATAATTTAAAATATATTTTTCATAATAAATTATAACAATGTCCAATCTGGTCGTCTCAAAATCGAAAAAATATACTTGGCCTCCTACCACAGATCAAATTAAAGACATAGCAACATCGGCTTTAAATCAATCCCAAGATAAAGATGTTAGAGTATTAGTATATTGGGTTAATAACCCAGAGTTAATGATTTTTGATCCTATTCATTTTGCGGTTACAGATTATGTAAAGAGAAAATATGAACACAATGAGAGAACAATTGAAGTAATTATAGGAAAAGAAGATTAAAGTTCTTCTTCTAAATCCATAAATTTAAATACTACCTTATTACTAAGACTCGGATGATTTGAAACCTTTCTCTTTGTCATATCTTCAATAAATTCTACACATTCATCCCAACCAAAAGTTACATCAAGTTTATACGCTTCTAATCTCTCCTTCCCACCATTGATCAAAATCACAATGTTTTCTGCAAATTCTGCAACTTCCTTTTTTTTGTTTTCCATGTCCATAAAATTCAACATTGTTTCTTTTAATTGTTTAATAAGTTCAAATATAGCCACTTCCTTTATTACATCATTATTCATTAGATGAACAAAGAAACTTCCAATAGAACGCCGTTTTTCATTTTCTTTGTTAACTTTGCAAAATTCATCATAATCTTCTTCTGCGCTCACATAACGAATATTATTAAATAATAATAGGAAATTATTAAAATTCTTTTTATAAATTTCATTCATAGCAGGAAATGTAGATAATATAGTTTTATATAATTTGGCAAACACTGCCGACCAAAATTTATTTATACTACCAATTTCAAATATGGCTTCGCCAATCTTTTCCAAATCTTCTTCCTTACAATTCTTACCAATAATAGTAGTCAGAGATTTCATTATATTTTTTTCCATATCTTCATAATTATTACTCGTGAGTTTATTAAGTAATCCACGCAATTCATCAATGTCTTTATCAACTCCCTCCTCCTTTTTAGTTAATTCTGTTGTTTTAAAATTTCTAATTTCGGCCCAATCTGCGCCTGAAATCACCTGTCTTTGACGCGACGGTCTATTATTATTACGAGAGCGCTGATGTTTGAAAACAGGTGTTTTTTGATAAGAGGGTGCGCCTACCAGAGAGGCTAAATTATTTATTATATCGATAACATTTTGTGCTAAAAATTTATTTACATTTATTTGATTTGCCTGTGGAAAATGTCTTAAATCATATTGATGGTCAGCCAGTATTGAAGTCATTGTGTACTACATTTATTTAACTGTTCATATTTATATCAATTTTTATGTAGATATAAAAATTGAAAACAATATATTATCAATAAACTTAAAAGCATAATACCACACATATATAGATGTCCGAAAAGACCAACCATACGTATACAGAAATCAATGAGTGGGATGATCCTACTCTAAATCTTCGTCCAGCTTTACTTAGAGGTATTTATGCCTTTGGGTTTGAAAAACCCTCACCAATTCAAAAGAAAGGACTAATTCCTCTTGTCCAACCAGGACATAAAGGAAAACGCCGTGATATTATTGCGCAAGCACAATCAGGAACGGGAAAAACAGCATGTTTTGGTGTAGGTTCACTTCAAATTATAGATCACGAACTACATTCCACGCAAGTTCTTATTTTAGCACCAACACATGAATTAGCCAGCCAGATTAAGGGCGTAATCACGGATATCGGACGTTTTGAAAAAGTTAAAGTACAACTACTCGTCGGTGGAACATCGGTTGATGGTGATAGGTCTAAGTTAGATGAAGATCCACCACATATTGTCGTAGGAACACCTGGACGTGTACATGATATGATTCGTAGAAAATATCTTAAGACCGAAAAGATTGATCTTATTGTACTGGATGAAGCAGACGAAATGCTGTCCGCAGGATTTAAAGATCAGATTTATAAAATTTTCCAGTATATGCACAATGATATCCAAATTGGACTATTTAGTGCTACAGTGCCAGAAACTTTAGAACAATTAACCGCTCGATTTATGAGAAATCCTATTAAAATTTTAGTTAAAGCGGACATGCTAACACTTCAAGGTATAGCTCAGTATTATATTAGACTTGATAGTGATGAACATAAATATGCAACCATTAAAGATCTATTTGAAGGTCTAACTATTTCACAAGCAATTATTTATTGCAATTCTACGCGTCGTGTAGATGATTTAGAAGAAGCAATGGTTCAGGATAACTTTCCTGTCAAGAAAATTCATGGAAAAATGGACGAAGATGAGCGAAAGGAAGTTCATAAAGACTTTAAAAATGGTGGATGCAGAGTGCTAATTACTTCTGATTTATTTGCGCGCGGAATTGATATCCAACAAGTTAGCGTTGTTATTAATTTTGATGTACCGAAAAGTGAGCATACATATCTTCATCGTATCGGTCGTTCTGGTAGATGGGGAAGAAAAGGTATTGCTATTAACTTTGTTACACGTCATGATGGGGCTAAGTTGAAACATTTTGAAGAATATTATAATACACAAATTAGCGAGATGCCGGGAGATTGGTCAAAACATCTTAACAGTATGTAACTCGTCGAATATTAATACTTAATATCTCTAACTTCTTTAATGTTAATTAAAGAAATTAATAAAAATTTTTTACTTCCAATAGAATTTGATAAACAAAAACAAGAAATTTTCGAAAACTTATATGCAGATTTAGAGTTATTAAAACAGGTTGGTTCAAACAAAACTATATATAATAAAACCTTTAGACCTTCGTCAAAAATAGGACACGAATTGCTTGATAAATGGTGTAAATATTATACAACGAATACTGAGTTTTTAAAAGATTCGCAAAAGCTATATAATTCAGTTGGTAAAAGTAATTTATTTCCAACAAAACCAATAATAGAAAAATGTTGGAAAAATTGGACTGACATTAAAACAATGGATAATTTTATTGAAAAATTTCAATATATAGAATGGGAAAAACTTGAATTTTTAAATAAATCTGAAATGTTTTTAGCGATTCTTACATTTTATCAAACGATATCACCCCTGCTAAGTTTATTAGCACCAATAATATTATTAATTATACCATTTCTAATTCTTAAAGTACTAAAAAAACCAATAACAATAGAAGAATATGTGCAAGTCTTAAAACAACAATTAGATAAACATAGTATGGGTCAACTATTTACCAGATTTGATTCTTTATCGTGGGGTCAGCGAATATATTTAATAATGTGTTGTGGGATGTATGTCTATCAAATATATCAAAATGGTTTAGCATGTTATCATTTTTATTTAAATACAAAACAAATAAATCAAACATTCCGATCATTAAAGCTATATTTAGAACATACTAAATCTCAAATGAAAACCTATATAACATTAATCAAACCATTGAAATCTCATACTGCATATAGAGACTATATTAACAATAAATTAGAACATATTGAAAAATTATCAAATATTATTAACAGTATTCCTTTAACCACATTGAATCCACATAAATTCGCATCTATGGGAAAAATTATGAAAGAATTTTACATATTGCAAACAAACCCAGAAATACAAAATTTATTATTATTTACATTTGGATTTAATGGATATATAGAATGTATCCATGGCGTAAGCACTAACATTAAACTTCAACAAATTAATAAAATCAAAATTAAGAAAAGTAAGAAAGTCAAATTGCATATTAAAAACGCATATCATCCTTGTATTTCTGATAATATTGTGGAAAATACAGTTGATATGAGTAATAACATAATTATAACAGGACCCAACGCAGCTGGAAAAACAACCTTATTAAAAACAACCGTCATCAATGTGTTATTAGCACAACAAATAGGATATGGTTTTCATCAAGGAGGTTATATAACTCCTTTTCATTCCATACACTGTTATTTAAATATACCTGATACGAATGCAAGAGATAGTTTATTTCAAGCAGAAGCTAGACGTTGTGTCGATATTTTAAAATGTATAGAACAAGATAAAAATAAAAAACATTTTTGCATTTTTGACGAATTATATTCGGGAACGAACCCATATGAAGCAGTTGCTACAGCTTATAGTTATTTAAATTTTATAACTGAAAATCCCAATATAAGATTTATGTTAACAACGCATTATATTCGCCTTTGTAAATTATTTAGAAAACATACACAAGTTTGTAACTATAACATGGAGACAAAAACCAAAGATTATATACCAGAATATTCTTATAAAATGGTAAAAGGTGTCTCAAAAATTAAAGGAGGAATAATAGTTTTAAAACAATTAAACTATCCAACAAAAATTTTGAACGAAGCTAATCAAATTATCAATAAACTATAAATTTCGTTTATTTAGATAAATTAAAAAATATTAGAAAATAAACAAAGATGAGGCTTTTTTTAATTAGTTTAGGAGTGACCTGTTTGCTTTGTGTCATTTTATTTTTATATTTCAGAAATAGAATTAGTAGAATGGAACAAAAAGTAGACTTAATGTTTCAATTAATTCAAGAATACGAACAAAATAAAATTATTAATCAAAATCATCCTCGAAATGATACACAATCCGTGCCTACAGTAGCATTTCAAGATACACAAATGGGGAGCACTGAACATCGAGTAGAAGCAAATTTAATTAATGTTTCTGATGATGAATCAGACTATTCAGATAGTGATGAAGTTAGTGATGAAGAGGGTGATCTTTTAAATATTAAAGAAACGGTAGTTGGTGAAAATATAAAATCAATTAGTTTATCGGGAGCGGAAATTGAATCTCTCAAAGTTGAACCCGAAGATGATTTAGATGATATTAGTGATTTTGAAGAAACAAATATGGACGATATGATTACTTTAGAAGAGGTAAACAATGATGAGATAGAAGTAGAGGAACAAGAAGAAGATGCTGATGAACACCAAGAAGAAATCGAAGAAATCATAGTAAAAAAAATAGAAGTTAAAGATGATAAACCTTTGAAAGAAAAAACTGTTAAAGAGTTAAAACAACTTGCAGGAGAAAAAGGATTTACCAATTATAAAGGTCTCCGAAAAAATAAACTTGTTGAATTATTAGCAACCGGTCAATAGAAAATAATATTAGTCTAATATAAATGAGTTGGGGTACTTGCTATAAAGGATCAAATAATATTCATCCTGGATTTCCAGCATTGATGAGTGATGGACAGTGGGCTACAAATTGGGAGCCAGCTTGTACCATTAATAAGGCACTTAAAAAACAAGTTGGAATTACTAATAACTATCAATATAGACAATATTTAATCAAAAATGCTGATAATATTATAAAAAAAAATCAACTGGGGGCATGTGACAATTGTTGTGCTTGTTGGGAAAATTATGAAGATAGAAATGCTGTCAAATGTCCCAATAAGTATATTTTCAAATCTTGTACCGATCAATCAAAACCATTTGGATACCAAAATTCAGATCTTAAAAACTTATATATATCATCCAAAGCATTAGAATCTCGATTGGTTGCTCCCATTATGTCCCAATCACAAATGCTTAATTTACCAAACTTTAATTAAATACTAATTACATAACAAATAGTATTTAAAATTAAATAATATTGATATGTAATGAAGATATTGAGTATAGATGTTGGAATGAAATGTTTAGCATATTGTCTTTTTACTACAATCGACAAAGAATATAACATTGAGAAATGGGGTATTATTGATTTATGCCACCAACAAAACCATAAATGTTGTGGTAAAATTATTAAAAAAAATAAATCTTGCGAAAAAAATGCAAAATATCATAAAAATTCTCAGTATTTTTGCAAAATACATGCGAAAAAACAAGCTTTTAATATACCCACCAACGAACTTAAACAAGTTTATATTAAAAAAGCAAAGATTGATGTTCTTAAACATATTTGTAAAAAATACGACATTATTCAAGATGTCAAGAAGAAAAAAATTAAAAAGACGGAATATCAAGAATTAATATTAAAGGAATTGGAAGAGAATTATTTGTCTTTTGTCCCCACAATTAAAACGGCAAATATAAATATGGTTACATATGGACAGAGAATGAAAGCAGGATTCGAAAACTTATTAAAAGATATTACTGTTGACCGAGTTATTATTGAAAATCAAATCGGACCTTTAGCTTTACGAATGAAAACATTGCAAGGAATGATAATGCAACATTTTATAGAAAAAGGATGTCCAATCATTGAAGAAATTTCCTCATCCAATAAATTAAAGGATTATCTCACCAAAAAGAAAACCAAATATAATGAAAGAAAAAAATTAAGTATTAAGATAACACAAGAAATATTGAAAGAAAATAATAATTTAGATGCATGGATTCCTATTTTTATAGAACACAAGAAGAAAGATGATTTAGCAGACTCTTTTTTACAAGGTATTTGGTATATTAAATATAAATTATCCTGAAATAATAAATAAATTATATTTAATTGCGTCTTACTTAAAATTAAAAGTTCTAGTTTAATCATAATGAACGAGGTTATTAATATTACACCCACAGAGCCAAAATTATCAACATCAAATGTTGGAGATGTTGGAACTATTAAATTAAACAATTTACCACCATTAGATACTACCAATACTCCGAAAAAAAGTGTTAATTTTGGACCCGGTATAGAAATGTTAATGAATGATAAACGCCGCTCATCATCTCCGAAATCGGATATCAAATTATCTGATTTAGAATCTTTGGATACAAATATTAATTTAAACGTTTCAAATAAGTCTTCCAATACAAGTAGAAAAGAAGCGACTGCTGCCATGTTTGGAGCTGTTCCGTCAAAAGATGGTAACTCAGTTAAAGGTATTACCTTAAATGTAACTGAAAAAGTAAATGTTCCTTCTGTAAATCCCACAGCCACTACTACTGCTGGTCCTGCTTTAGGAGCAGCTACTGCTCAAAACCCGAATAATGAAAAAACTTGGGATGGTTTTAAAAAATTCAATGAAATACCTGTTGATCCTACAAAACAAATACCAAAGACTCCACAACTTTCTAATGATCAAATATTAAGAGAAAAATTAAAAATATTACGAAAATTGGAAGCATTAGAAAAGAAAGGTATTCAATTGACGAAAAAATACAATATGGATAGTCCACTATCGGAAATGCAGGGAGAATATGAAATGATTAAACAAGAAAAAGAAAAAAACAATTCGGTTAAATTCCAAGGAAAAATGTTGATGGCAGCTGTATCTGCCATTGAATTTCTTAATGCCAAATTTGATCCTTTCGATGTTAAATTAGATGGATGGGGTGAATCTGTTAGTGAAAATTTAGATGATTACGATGATGTTTTTGGAGAATTACATGAAAAGTATGGTGGTAAAGCAAAGATGGCACCAGAATTAAAATTACTATTTATGTTAGGTGGAAGTGCTGCAATGTTACATATGACTAATACTATGTTTAAATCCTCAATGCCTGGTATGGACGATATTATGAGACAAAATCCAGAGTTAATGCAACAATTTACGCAAGCTGCAGTGAATAGTATGAGTCAAGAAAATCCAGGATTTGGTGGTTTTATGTCTGGGGTCATGGGAGGAGCGCATGGTGTTCCCCCTATGCAAGCACCCGCTTCAGGTCCTCCCGGACCGCCACCAGCAATGAGAAGAAGACCACCACAAATGCCACAAAATATGAGAGGAAGACCAGATGTTGGTATGGCAAGGGGAGTAGCTCATTTTGATGATGCAATTAATATGGAAGAAAAGTTCGAATCAGTTAATACTAAAAAATCGGTTAGAAGACCCAGACCTGAAATGAAAGGACCTGGAGATATTAATGAGATTTTATCTGGACTAAAAACAAAACGTGTGAATATACAGAAACCAGACAATAGAAGTACAATAAGTGTAGAAGACCTTAAAGATATGAAATCGTCTAATTTAGATATTCCTAGAAAATCAATACGAAAACCGCGTTCTGAAAAAACTACAATTAGTTTAAACCTTTAGATATTTTAATCCCATTATATATTAATATATAATGGCACAAGAGGACAATCAATACTATGTAAATAAGATGTTTTCCAATGAAACAAAAGACACGTCGGTTGAAGAGAAGCAGGAAGATATTGACCCCGCGTTGTTTCAACAAAACTGTGGAGGTTTATCATCTGATACAAATAGTGGTCGAACTAGTTTTATTGGAAATAGTGAAAAACTGCGATTTATAATCGTTGGTATGGGATTAATGGGTTCGGGCAAATCAACAGGATTTGAACGAGCCCGACAATATTGCACCTTATTAAATTCTGCAGCAGCACGCAAACCTTGGGAAACAATTGAGGATGGAAAAGTATCACATGATTATAATATAGTAAATAATCAAAACTATAAAAGAAATGTTCGTAATTTATTCAAAAACTCTGAATACTCCAAATTCACACCTTGGACTGAAGCAGGTTGGAATAGTATGTCCGCAACAATAAAAACTCAATTTGCTGCAAAAATGTATGATTTATATAATACTACTAGACATGGTGTTGAAATTGTTGACAGTGATAAACCTGATATTAAATCATTCCTTAGCACAGAAATAGCTGAAAAGACACGAAAAGATTTAACTCGAAAATTAAATCTACATTTAGAAACCCCTGGTGAGTCTCGACAAGCTAGAAAGAGACGCATACAAGAAGAATTTAAAAACGAACCTTTAAAATTTTCAGCAGAGCAAAAGAAAAAAATTTTAAATATTAAAACAATTGGTGGTAGCGCGGTTACTTATCGCGCTCTTCGTCAAGCTATTATAGATGGTAAAAATATAGAGTATGAAGCAATAGGTACTAGTTTTTCTACAATCAAAACTATTTTTGACGTAATCGTAGAATCAACCAAAAATTGTAAAGACTTTGTATATATAGTTTTAGGTGTGCTTAATTTATGTTCAATACAAGATTCATATAATAGGCAATTATGTCGTTATTTTCAAGATGCCGGTCATTTCGTTAAAACTTTGAAAGCTGGAAATTCTTGGACAAACACTAAACGGTGGTTTGCTATAGATTGGGGTTTGGGAAATAATGCACCAGATATAATTCGTAACACTCCCGCTCCTAAACTTAGTATAATCACAACGAATCAAAGATTAAACCAAAAATTATATAACAATATAAAAGAACTAATTCAGACCTGTAACCAAAACTCACTAGATGCAGAGAATGTCTATAAAGGTCAGTGTCACGGTTTTGGAATTGATATTTTATTAATTTCTCACACAACTCTTAATAAAACAACAGACACTATAATAGCTACGCTGCCATTAAGTATAAGATCGCAACACTTAGTTAAATCTACTACAGGACAACAGTCCATTCAGAATAAAAAATTTTATCATAATTTAGTAATTGCAATATTAGACAGTCTACTAAAAGCAAATCCTTATGGTAAAAATCCTAGAATACAAGATAAGATACAATGTTCACAAATGCAAGGTGTTCCGGATGAGGTTAGTGAAATTATAGATAATCTAGTTAAAGCGAAGTTTTCAAATAAGTTGAAACGAAAAAAAGAATTAAAAGCGTTAAGAAAAAGTGGCTCGCAAAAAATATGGACAAAAAGTATGGGTGGAAGATCTCGAATTCGAAAAAGAAAAACACGCCGAAGAAAAAGAAAACGAAAAACTCGTAAAAGAAAACGAAAAACCCGCAGAAAACGACATTAATCTTTCATGGCCTCTTTCACCTCTATTGCATTCGATACTTCTTTTTTAATATTTATACAATTTTTATTTCGTTCAGCATCTTGTGCCCCACCCATTGTTTCAGAACACATTTTTTGCCAAATATGAGTCAACTTATCATCTTCTAAGAAATTGGGGTGTTTATCTTCCCACTCTCTTATTTTTAATATCTGTTTATGTGTGATTTTAGCTATAGAATTATCAATTTTCGAATGTTGGTTATCTTTTTCCCACTTATCCTCTTCTTTTACATAAAATTGCATACGTTTCTTATCACTACAATGGATTGGTCTTTCTTTTGGATCCATATCCTGTAATTGTTTAACAAATATATTGCTAATGCCTTTTACATAACCATGTTGTTGTGTATACATTAGATCATCTAAAGATATTTGTACTTTATTTACAAAATCGGTTAAGTTCATTGCATCCTTGCACTCTTTATTTAAATACATATTAATAGTCATTTTATTAGTACAATTATTATTTACATTTGCCGGTCTTTCCGCTATTTTAATCATTGCATCTGTAAGTTTTGGTAAAAGTTTTAATAATTGATCTGCACTTGTAGAACTCTCATCTACCTTCTCAATTTTAAAATTATGTTTTAACTCTTCTTCTACATTTATTTTTTTATTAATCTTTATTTTTTCATTTGTTTGATTTATTAGATTTATACTACTACAATCTTGTTTATGATTCATTAAATTTGCTATACTATTAAATCGTGAATGACATCCTTCACAAACAAACAAACAAATAGAATTATTTGGTTTCACATCACATTTAATCTTGTGCCTCCAGAGTGTAGTACGACTGTTAAAATTACATTTGCAATTTTTACATACATATTGTAATGACACAGTGCTTGTTTTTTTTGTTTCATTTTGCTTTAAAAGCATTGATTTTTGTGTTTCATGTGATGTTTTTATAATATGTTTTTTTGTTGCAATATGTGTCATAAAGTTTGATTTTTTACTCGTGTAAAAGTCACATACTTCACATTTAAATTTTATTTTTTGCTTTTCTATAATGGATTTTTTGTGTTCACGCATTTTTTTTTGCTTGTGCATTTTATATATGAAACATATAAAAATGCCTAAATTGTTTTTCTTACAAAACAAAGAAAAAAGTTGATGTAGTGTTGAAAAAATAGGTTTTGTTTTTTACATTACTACACATTGGGAGAGTTTTCCTAAATGTGTAAAAAAAACAACATTAAAAAATACTCAGAATCTCATTTTGGACATTTTTAAAATGTCCAAAACTCAAAATGTCTACCGACTTTTAACTCCCAAAACGTGAGTTCCTTTTTTTCAGTGCCTTTTTTTCAGTTATTCCTCTCAGTAACTTTATTTTGTGATAAAACTGACATTTGTTTTGGAAACATATATAGATTTATGAAATAATTTAATTTAGTTGAATTACCACGTTGTATATATTCTGTAGAAACATATATTTTCCCTTCATTCGTTCTAGTATAAAAAGAAACGTAATCTTCATCATCTTCATGAATCACAAAAGCCATATACATAATATATTTATTTTATATATGGTTCTAGGATATTTATTATATGAAGCTGTAGATTTAGGCGTTAATGTAGTAAAAATCACTTATAATGGCGCGAGAGGTGTTTATTATTGGTGGTATGATACGGATTATCCAGAGGTAGAAAGAGAAAAACAAGCGATAGCAGACATGGAAATATTAACAAAACGCATAGAAGAGTTGGAAAAAACATTAAAAGATAAAACTGATTAACATTATTTTTTACGGCGTCTTCTTCTTTTTAAGGTTTTGTTCTTTCGTTTCTTTCTGTATTTTCGCAGTGTTTTTTTGCGCCTACCACCGTGCCAACTTTGAAAAAGGATATTTCGCTTTCGTAGTGGCCCTGTATGAGAATTTTCTAATGGAAGAAACACGTTATTACCATGAAGACGCATATTATTTTCTGGCCACACTTGTTTAGGATATTTACCACTAGGAGGACCTACAAAGAACCATTTTTGTCGATTTTGTTGGGGTGCTGTTAAATGTAAATAGCCAGCAGGTCTCCACCCACCAGGAGCTCCTGCTGGTAGAGATACTGCTGCATATGGATTAATATATTGAGGTGTTCTAGTTGCATTATCCGGAAATGTCCACAATGGAAACCCATTTATATTTATTCGAAATGTACTTTTTCCAGGAAATGTAACAATATTAGGTAAAATAAATTGCGTATTAATTTCGTTACCCGCTAATCGTGTTCTGGGTCGTGGAACATCTGAAGCGGCATTTAACTTAAAAAATTTATATTTTTGCAATAAATAAATATAATCATTATACTCTGGAAAGCCACCAATAGCGAAAGGGTTTGCCAAAACCATCCATTTTGCCCATTTTATAGCTTCTGTTTTATAAAATCTGTTTTTTTTGATTTGTTGCCAAGTTACTTGTGGTCGAGACGCTTGTGCTGGTATTTGGGGGATTGGCCAAGGGGGAGCAACGTAACCAGCTGCGGTCGGATCCCAGGGAGCAACACCGGCATCAACGGGTATTGCATATTGCATTCTATTTGGTTTGAGTAACCACGTTCCAAAGTGTACCAACAGCCCTCCTGGTCGTGCAACGGGGGCTGGTAATTCGGGGTAGGGTTCCCAAGGTGTCAAAGTATGAGGAACATCTTCATCATCATTAGCATCAAAAGGATTATATAATACATATTGATATAAAAGAATTAGAATTTGGATTCGAGCAAGTGGTAAGGTATTTAATCGTGGCAATTTTCCTTGAACCAAAATACCCTGTAAATTTTGCGCGGCAGCTTGTATAGGACCTGCAGGAAGTCCTGCGGGGTCATTTATAAATTTATTTAATCTTTTAAATAAAATAATTACCATTAATGGCTTTAAAGACATTCCTAATGGTGAAAATGGAAGAGGCCAAGGCGGTTTATTAAAAGGAGGAGGTTGTGGATTATACCATGCTCTCATGGGTGCGGAATTAGGAGTTATACTAACAGCACCAGCAGCCAATCCATTTGGATATTGTACTGATTTTGATGTCAAAGCAATTGCTGGCTGCAAAGTCCAGGGATCAAATGGAAAACGTGAAGGATTTGGATCAATGAGTGGCCATCCTGCTGTTACCCCTGCATTAAAATTTACAGATTGTCTGCAATAATATTCTTGCTCCCAATAATCTAATGCTTTTTTTCTATTGTTATAATACAACTTTATATTAGCCGCGACGATATTACTTTGAGTAGCTTTTTTAAATTTTTTCTCAAACTTTTCTGATGTAGAATCTGTAAATAAACCCGGAGCTGAATGATATTTATCCTGAGCAATGTTTTTAATATCTGTTAATTGACTACTACATAAAGAGGACGCTTTTTTAAGTTTTCCTTTTTTGTTGTTGTTGTTTTGGTGTAAAGTGCGGGTAGGATTAATCTTATTTCCTTTTCTATATTTTCCTGTGAGTTTTACCTTCAATATAATATATAAATTAGTATCTTGGAAATTGGTCAAATTATTTGTAATATAAAATTTAAAAGGGCCTGTAAGATTATCGAGATTTTTGGGTAAAAATTCCCATTCAAAATCACTTATCCTAAAAATTTTATCATGTTGAGAATTAGAATTAAATTGTCCTCTAATAACTGTAGGAGGATATAATGGATTTGGAAATGCTAATTCATTGCCAGAATGAAAATGTGCATCTAACCATTTTTGTAATTCATTATTAATATCAGTCCATTTTCCATTTGAAATATCTCTTGGTTTAGCATACGCAGCTGATTTATCAGTACGCCCAATAGTTGGGAAATCGTAATTCCCTGGTAAACCAAAACTTTGTTGTTGTTGTTGTTTTGGTGTAAGTGGACCTTGCTTTGGTTCTTGTTTGGTCATTCTTGTAGAATAAAAAATAGTATGTTTTCCAGTAACATTTGTCGATAATTCAATAAGTAACTCATAATTATTTTGAGCTCTACTTGCGGTTCGGCGAGTTGCTTTATTAATGACTTTTTCATTTAATTTCTTACCTATTTTTTTCCTTATTCTTTTTCTTAATGTTTGACGTGCTATATCCAAGAACGAAGTCGGAGCTGCTGCCTGTGGCGGAACTGGAACTCCGCCAATAGGTGGGGCTGGTAATTGTAGCATTGTATCTGGTTTGGGCAAATCTTGCATAAGTTTTTGTAGTTCTTTCCGAGAAAAATTAGGCGCTGATGGTAGTTTATCTATTTTATTTCCCGCATTATCATATATTTTCCCATAAGTAAATGGTGGTGGTAAAGGTCGTCCATCGCCATTTTTTGCTGCATTATATTCATTTTTTGCTGTTTGTAATTGAGCGGGTGTGGGTTGTGGAGGTTGACCTGGAGCGCGTGGCGCCGGCATAGGTGTTAGTCCGTTTATTTGTAATAGGGTAGCCATATATGTACTTATATATAACTTTTATTTTATTATAAGAGTTATATCTAATCGTTTAAGCGTTACGATGTCTTAAATATATCTGCTTTTGCTTCTGTTTTTTGAGTTTCTTTAATGTTTCGAGGGCATCTTCCTCCTCTTTTGCTGTTACATAACCGTCGTCATTGAAATCAACCGCCGTGGCATAATTTCTCAAATAAGCCGGTAACACACAATATTGACTATCCTCATTAAACAAATGATCTGCCATTGCAACAAACGCTCCGGTAAGTAAAATAGCATAAACAATATCTCGTGTTCCGGACCACATTATAGCAAAAATCAGAAACTGTCTGCCTAAAGAATTTTTAATATATTGTTCCTGTGACTTGCTTAATTTGATAGTAATATACTTTGAACCAATATTTAACATAATTACCATTAGTCCAATAAATAAAGGATGTGTATTTAATGTGTGTAAATGGTATCTTATTTTATCTATAAACGGAATTGGTCCGTTTATAAATTTTTTTGTAGTTCTCTTTACCATATTTAATATAAAAAGAGATTAAAATTTATAACCATTTTTCTTTGAAATTTGCGAGATGATCTTTGATATTTGAAATATACCCAGATGAAGCTGTAGTGAGTTTATTACTTATTGTATTTTTCATAGATGTTGCAGAATATTTATTTTTTTCACAGCGAAGAGTATTGCAATTTGTCAAAGGTTCTTTGTTATTCAATTTACAACTGAAAATAACAGATCCGAAAATTAGTATAAGTAAAAATATAGATAACTTGTTCATATACTATATTTTTAGAAGTTAATTTTAAAATGCAATTCCACCACCATTATTTGTACATCCGTTAGCTTGTTGGGATGCCGACATTTTAGCATTTAATGCATTGATTTTTAACATACGCGATAATCCGATTTGATCAGTGCCTGTAACTGGGAACTGTGATGGTTGTAAACGAGCATTAATATTGGTATATCTCTCAATTGCTCCTGAACCATGTAGTTGCGATTGCTTCTGTGTTAGCTCATCTGAACATGGATTTTCACCTTTACATTCACCACAAGCACAAGAAGCAGAGCATTTTCCAGCATTGCAGGTACTCTCACAAGCACACGTTTTGGGTTCACCTGATTCGTTTATTGCTTTTTTACAGGTTTTCTTACAAGCACCACAATCCTTATCTGAAGAACAAGAGGCACCTACTTTTCCGCCTACAACACCTGGGATTAACATTCCTCTTTCAAGAGTTGCTTTGTCGCCTGTTGAAGATAAGCCTTCCTTATAAGACTCTTGGAGTAATATCATAATGATTGCGGCTAAAAGACCGGCATTTATACCATATTGTTTAGCAAGTAATCCTACAATGACGATCATAATAACTATTCCTAAAGTGGTATTTGCTGTATTTACTAAAAATTTAGGTCTTTCATAAACAAGAACAGCCAATAATGCTGCTAATCCTAATTCTACATAAGTTTTCATTCTATATACATTAAATGATATTTTTTTAGGAACATTCACTAAAAAATTATCTCTTTTCTTTATAAGTATGTCAGCTCTTGGTTTTTCATTTATAGATAATAATGAATCAAAAAATATAGAACAATCAACAACAAAGAAACATTGTCGTACACTCAGAAAAAGGCACAAAAAAAAATCATCTAAAATTGACAATTTGCTAAACAGTTTATCAGTAACTCAACCACAAGTGAAAGAAGGATTGTACGGTGGTGACAGAGATGTTCCATCTCACAGAGAATGTGATGATGGCAGCGATGATGATTGTGACCTGGCAAATTTCAATCCTTTAACGCCTCCAACAAGCAATATGTCAAAAAATTCTTATAGTACTCAATACCAAGAAGAACCGTCGCAGAGAAAAACCTCGGCTGATACCGAGGAAGACGAAGGTGATCCCGTAAATGTAGAAAGTTTTGCTCAATTGGGCGAGGTTACACCAGATAATTATTATAAACAATATGTACCATATTATACCCAACTACAGGGTTCGCAAGAAGAGGTACATACTAATAAAGATGTATTAATGACAAAACTAAATTATATGATTCATTTATTGGAAGAACAACAAGATGAAAAAACGGACAATGTTACAGAGGAGTTAGTTTTGTATCTATTTTTAGGCGTTTTTGTAATTTTTGTTGTAGATTCTTTTGCAAGAGTAGGAAAATACAAAAGATAATTTATTTGGATAAAGATTTTAATTTATTAATATTTTCTTTATCTGATGGTATGCAATCTAATTGCGATTTTTTGCTGGAAAATTTTACATTAGGTCTAAAGGGTTTTGATTTTTCTCTTTCAACTATTTTTCGCAAAAAATTATTTCGCGACATAGCTTTTCGAGCTTCATTTAGAAGTTTTCTATTCATCTCTAAATAAAGAAAGTATTAATTAATTAAAAATACGTCTGATGAAAAAAATGGTCTGTAAGCAAAGTTATACAAAAAATATGCCATTGGGCACTTCCACAAGACAGGTGTTATTTTGAGTAAATGATTAATAATATCATTATTATTAGATATATTTTCCATTATCAAAATATCAACTGGATATTCATGGTTGATTAAAACCATAGTATTACGAAAAGATTTAATAAATATATCATAATAACCCATTTTATAATAAGAAGCAATGCATTCAATGCTTTGTTTTCCTTTATAACTAGTAAAAGGCGTTCTATAAATATATACCCCCACAGGCATTTGACCTTCCATAATTAAACAAATAAATAATAACTTTTTTGATACTAAATGTTTAATATGTGATTGTTCTGGTGTAATACAACATTTGAAATTATTTTTAATCTCTCCAAAGAAGTGTGAAAATAGTGAAAAATTAGCATCATTTATTAGGTGACAAACGATATTATTAGGTAATTCTAAATTGGGATGTTTTAAATATTTTAATGGGAAAACATGCGCATTATACACAGTTAGCGGTACAATAAAATTAATAATACCTTCTCTTTTAAATAGAAAAACCGGTCCTGCACCATCTTTTCTCGCGTTGTAATAATGAGAATAAATAATTTTTTGCGCTAATCCTTTTTTTCTGTCATCTTTATGAACACACAAAAAGTCAACATAATCCACCTTAACTTCGTTATTATTTAAAATGGCATTTAAAGGTCTAGTAGTCATGGCAGAAACTATTTTTGTAGCAGTATTATCAGATAAATATCCTTTGTTTGGTGTAGGTAATAGTTCAAATTGGAGAGAAAGATGAGAAATTCTATTATGTGCATTAAAATAATCCAGAACTGCAAAATTTGGTGGATTATATTTTTCTTTTTTATTATTTAAGAAATGTGATTTTATAAAAGTATAGAACAGTGCTTTTTTTTCAGTTGACACATCTTTAAATTTTTTAGTTAATACTTTCCCATTATAAAATTTTGTTTTTGGTGGTTGTCCATGTTCAATAATACCACAAGGCCAAATCCAATAAAATAAATTATATAAGTGAAAAACTGGTTGCACAGACCAAAAACGAAAACGAAGTTTTATAAATGCAAAAATCAGTAAATAAATAACAGCAATTGATAATAATATGTATAAAATCATACATAGTATTATTAATAATTTTTGGTTATTATGACTAATAACAACTTATTCAGGTTTGTATAAAACATATAAATATTGATATTCGTATTGTACAGGTACCAAGTCTATTTTTCCTTTTAAAATAAACCCTAACTCTTTGGCAATAGATAAAATATATCGTTGTGTGGGCATATACATTTTATGTATATTCTGGCGTATATGTTTTGTTTTATCATCTTTGAAAATTTCTTCGAATGTTGCTATATCTTTATCTAATTTAAAATCTCCTCTATATTGGAAATCTTTGAATTTAATTAGAGAATTGGTAATACGTTTCTTTGCATATTTTTGCGCAGAGACAACTTGCAATGGGTCGGCTGAATTTAATATAGGATCAAATTTATTTCTGTTAACAAGATGTAGTACTAAATATCCTCCTGGTTTTAACCAATCATAACAGTTTGTCAAAAATTGTTTTTTATTTTTAATATAGTAAATTGTAAAATATAGGCAAAGAACATGTGTAAAGCTATCCGCTGGATACAACATAAATTCTAAAGCGCTACCTTGTTTGAATTTTAAATTAGGATAATTTTTATTAGCTTGACCAACCATTCCTGGTGAAAGGTCCAATCCAACAGTTGGATAACCTTGGTCATTTAATGCGGCTACATGTTGTCCTGTACCCGAACCTATGTCGAGAATAAGGCTTTGTTGTGTTGGATGGGTTGTATTTATAATTTCCCCTACTTCGTATTCATTTTTAACTTTGTCAAACACTAAATCATTATAAATAGAAGCGTAAAAGTCATCGTATAAATCTGGACCTTGTTTTATTTCAAATTTTCGCTGTTGCACAAATCCTTCTCGTTTAGGTTTATTGTTGTTAGCGATCACACAAGCAAGTAATATAATTAAAGTTATTACCGCCATTTTACACCATAATGAACAATTGTTAAATTTTTTGAACAGTTGTCTTATATTTTTAACTAATGTGCGGAGCATTATATTATATGTATTATTAGTATATTTTTTATATTTTCTGTATTATAATGAATATAGTTGATGAAATTTCAGATAAAAGAGCAATTAAAGAATTCAAAGGAATAACATTTTCTAAGTATAAAAAATCAGATGCCAAAAAAGAATTACTAAAGTCTCTTGGAGAAGGTAAAATAGAACCAGCTTGTTATTGGAGTGGTGAATTTATTTGCGCAGGACATTATGCAGATATATGGGAAAGTATATTGGAATTTGTAGGAAAGAATATACATTTAGGAAATCCTAAATTACCAATATATATTCAGTCACGATATACTATTTTTAAAAATATTGTAATTGGTGGGTATATAGATAATGAATTAATGATGCGAAATAATCCAAAAATACGGCAATTATTCGCAGAAATAATTTCCATATTATGTCAATCAAGAAAAAAACATCCCTTTTCTAAAGTAAAGTTTGATAAAGCAGATTTCAATATGGCCAATTTATCAGAGAAATTAAAGGCACCCAATATTTCCTATGCAAATCAAATATTTATGAAAGAAGATCAAAATATATTTTTTGTAGCCATTAACGAATTAGGATATCATCTATCAAAAGATAATTATAATGGCCCTGTAGCATGCTATTGGGTAGAATGGTTATTAGAATATGAAAATTTAATGAAGAAACGAAAACAAAATGTCACCTGTGGAAGAAGGAGCTATGTCCCTGTTAATAGCAAAGATCAAATGGATATTGTTTGGATGGTTTGGGACATACTACTATACGAAGCTAAAAATAAGAGCTCTGGGCACGTCAAGATCGCGCGAGCGTTATTAGATATTTTTTGCATACGGTGGAGTAGCGGAATAAAAAAACGAAGGAGATGGTTAATCTATTTTGCAATATCACTTATTACTGATAAGTTTAATGCTAGTACTCCTTTATTTACAAATAAAGATCAAATTTCACAAATAAAAGATAAAATCAATATTATTTACAAACAAATTAAAAAAAACGAAGTAAAACCTGCGACTGATTATTTGTTTAATAATTCATTTACAAACAATACTAAGAATTTAGAAAATACAATAGCAAAGTTAGATAAAATGAGTCAATTAGGTTATATACCAAGAAATACATAAGTTAAATCTCTTAATATTATATTGATGAGTGAATACAAGCCAGATTAATAACATATATTCTCATTAATAATTAATCGTGTTTAATATTATTAAAATTTATTACTTAAAATATTTAATTTATTATCATACATAATGAGTTCTGAAAATCAAGTCGTACCAGATACTACACAAGAAACAACATCCGTGGCACCCCAAGAGCAAGTTAAGTTAGTGAATGCAACAATTAGTGATCAACATATAGCACTTAATGTATTAGTAGGATTTATTGGTGTTGCGCAAAGACGCGGGACATTTGCGTTAGATGAGTCAGCTAAAATTTACGAATGTATTAAAATGTTTCAAGGTACGGGTGCCTCCAACTAGGCCATAGTCTAGAATATAATTTTGTTCTTGTATCAATTGTCCAAACAGAATTGACAGTCCAATATAAAATTGTTAATCTAAAACCATTACTTGATTCTCTTATGGTAGATACAGGTATTAATTTATCTGCCACTTGTTGAGAAATTTGTAATGTTTGGTCATCATTTACTTTTCCTATAGGACACCCAGATAGATCTAAATGTTTAGCTAATTCTATATACATATTTGGTCGTCTCGTTATTAATTCTTCGTGGAGTTCGTTATAATAATGCTTCTTTTTCCATCTACATAATTTATAATAAAGTCGCAATGGTTTCACTATAAATAGTTTCTTTTTCGCATCAATAATAGAAATCAATTCCTTATCTAAAAAATAAGATTTAGGACCTGCATAAGTCCAGATGTTCCACAATATATCTTCGGGTAATCTCATTTATATAAATTATATCATATATATTTATATAGATGTCCTTTGGATTAATTTGGCGTTTATATAAGCATAAAAATGAAAAAAAACGAGAAAACGTAGACGAAAGCTAAAACGCAAGAGGACTCGGCGTAGATAATTTTATTTTACTAGTATAAATGGATATATGTAGAATGTCAATTTATCTTGCTTATGCCATGGCGGTTTATTGTGTAGCTTCATTGTATTATATAATTAGAACTCGTTCCGTAGGTACACCCTTTAGAGATTCATTGACACCTAAACAAATTAAGATTAAAAAAGAATCAGCCAATGTTCGTCGTAACATATTTTATCAAGGTATCGTAGGGTCAGCAGTGCTCTTATTTTTCTTCCAACCTTTTAAAAAATGCATTTAAATTGAATAGAATTATTATTTAATTTAAATAAACCTTAAAATGCCCTGTCAACTTCCGAAGAATTTATATAATGTCGTGCCTAGAATTTGTGTATATCGCAATGTTTATGATAGACATAACAAATTTATAGGGACTTATACCGGCTATTCTTCTCGCCCAACGGCAACATCAGATGGACACATACAAATTAGTACACCAGAAGGTTCTCTATGGATTAGAGGCGAGGGTATATATTTAGAAGGTATGGGAATCAAATTAGTAACGGAAATAATAGTAAATTAAATTTTAAATTCTACAAAGTCAATCGAATAATTTTTATTTTTATGAATAATCAGATCGCTGCGATATCGAAATGGATTTATATTTTTCTTTAAATTAGGACTATTATATTTGTCCCATATATCATTAGAAAATTTTTTAAATTCTTTTTTGTTTTTTCTGGTGAGATTTTTTTTTATTTTCTTTCTTTTCCACAATGTTTTCTTTTTAACCAATCGTTTATAAAACCAATTCTTCAAATTTTCTTCAGGAGTGTCAAGATATATAGAATAATCGATGTAATCACTTAATAATAATCGCTTACATAAATTTTCTGATAAGTTATTACAAGTTGGTTTTAATAAATTAATACCTTCAATAATAAGTATATTTAAATTAGCAGGTAAATGGTTTTTTGCAGACTGGATGTCTGATAAATTCTGAGAATAATATGGAAAAGAAACCGCCTTATTTTTTTTAATATTTTTTAATGTTTTAAATAATAATCGCCAGTTATAACTCTCAGTAAAACCTTTTTTATCAAATATTTTTTTATGTTGTAAAATTTTATTTGAATATAAAAAATTATCTGTACTTATCATACCTACATTCAATTCTGGGTTAAAACATTTTAATGTATGGTATAATTCGTCGGCCAACTTGCTTTTTCCCGAGCTAACACTACCATTTATTCCAATTATATATGGTGAGCGTTTTTTAGTGAATAAAGATTCATTATTTATATTTTCAGTATAAAAAAGTTGTAGTAATTTAGCTAACTGAGTAATAAATAAGGAGTATTTTTTGCATTTTGTAATGTGTTCATTTGATTTATATAAAGTTTTTTTGAAATTAATCGAAAGAAAATTTTTTTTATTGACCTTTACAAAATTCATATTATAATTTAATAATATTTTATTATAGAATTATAAAAATGGAAAATTTTATAGAAAATTGTTATTGTTGGATTCGACAAAAAGATATTTCGCAAAATAAAATTTCTAAGGAAGAGATTTTAG
>Ga0233414_10000009_pt1 | contig 114371 bp, 125 predicted proteins | sample Na_anoxic_10_MG_FD_189020 | JGI IMG/M metagenome (GOLD analysis project Ga0233414, IMG submission 189020) | Seawater microbial communities from Saanich Inlet, British Columbia, Canada - Na_anoxic_10_MG | ecosystem: Environmental > Aquatic > Marine > Inlet | place: Canada: British Columbia... | reverse complement strand
AATCCGAGCGTATGACATCGGGCAGCGTATCCGTGGTACCACGGAATCTTGCCCCACGCGCGCGCCTTTCCACGATCCTTTGCATCTCTTCGACTGATTTCGGAATCCACATATCAAAAATCCAAAAGGCTCGTTGATCTGGTGCAATATCCATTAACCCCGGCGCCGTCTCTTCTTCACTTAATGTCTCATTTATGAATCTCCGGAAGTTCTCTGTTATCGTTTGTTGCTGTTTAAAGCTTGAATATTTTTTGGTCATTTTTTTGTCCTCGTTAAGTGATGAAGTATACATCTTTTCCTGACTGCCGCGGGTCAATTGGCTCGGCGGCAGTAATTTTGTTTTTTCTTTTAAATCTTCGGACGCGGCAAACAATTGTTTTGCCCTCTCAATATCCTTTTGCCTGAGATCTGCCTTTAGCTGATTGATAATCGCCTCAAGCTCCGGAACTTTAGCGATTGCTATAGCTCCTTGTGATTCTTTTTCGGCTTTTTCCTTTGCAGCTTGGATATCAGCAGCAGCCTTTTCTGCTATAGCAAGCTTCTCCTCTACCATTTCATCCCGCTGCTTGCGGAGTATATACCCAACTCCTGTGGATAGATGGCTAGTAACAACATCGCCGCCGGATAGAATGCCCTGGACAATAGTGGCCATCGTCTTCCCAGTGGCCCCGCTATCCCACGCGTCATTCATCTGTTTTTCAAAGCTGGCCACCATGTTACCCAACGTCTGGGTTGTCTCGTTGTTTTGATACCACTCCAAGAGCCCTGTGAACAGCCCCTTATCTTCCGGATCCGTCATATTTAATATGTCATGGAGAGGTCCGAGCCATTTATAGGAATGAAGGACGTTGCCCCACAACTCGTCGACTCGCTGCGGTTCTTTACCCTTATTCTCTCTGATTGTTACTGTTAGTTTGGTTTTCATGATTTCAGTATCCTGTTTTCTACTCCTGTAATTAGTTTCTATTTTTTTAAAAATCTGTCAAATTAATTCTGGGAAATTTTCTGGGTGTATCTCACGGATGTAGCAGGCCGCGATCGGCCCATATCCCAGGTTAGAGGCTACTTTCCGGGGAGTGAGGGGGGAGGGGGGGTACCCCTCATTAGCGTGCTTTATCCTGACAAATCGTTTGCTTGCTGTGACAAATCAGTTTGTTCCTTTGTTATTGTGATATGTCAAATACTTGTAAACTCTTTTATTACTATGACATATGTAAACTTTGTGTCAATTCGTATTATATAAGTTTGTTACTGCTCTATAGGGTGTCAAGCATTTAGTTGTCAAGAGAATGTAAAGCCTGATAATAATCCTTGACAAAAGAAAAGCCAGGGGTTACCTGGCTTAATCTGATATATGTTTATTTATTTGTTAGGGCCTCAGCTTAATAACCTCCACCCAATATAGAATACACTGATCCAACATAGAGCGTCGACGATTGCCGCGCCCAATAGAGTGTTAAAGGTGCTAGTCATTATTTGCCTCCAGTTTGCGTACGAGTGAGCATAAAGCTTTTAGATCGGGATCATCCAATTGTTCAGCTTTAAAGGATGATATCTCGACTTTGAGTGCGTGACGCAGAACGTCCAATTCTTCAGGTGTTAACTCAATATTCATAGTGTTCTCCATTATCGGGTTTCTAGGCCGGTTACTTCTTGAATCTCTGCAGGGGTTGCTTCGATGATAGTATATGAGCGATCACACAACTGACGCACATAAGCATTGCGGTGCTTTGAAGTAGTATTTGAGTATTTCTTACTATTCACAAGCACGGTATTCCCAAGGGTGGGCATATCTGGGTTGCAAACAACAACTTGAGGGACTCCATAGCTCAAAAGAGCGGTGTAGGTGTCAGTGTGAACGATAGTTTGATTTGATTTATAGTTTACAATACGCATGGTTTAAGCATCCTTTTCGATTGGGTTCATCATAATGGTTTCAAGCAAGAGTTTAGAGTCTTTAATATGCAGTTTCAAAGCTGCTTTTACTTCTTCTTTTTTATTGCCCTCGGAACTTCGGAGTTCTTTAAGCAATTGTTTACCTTCCAACTGCATATCATCCATAACTTTGAGAGTTTCAGTGACTGCAGTATTAACGATAAGGCTCGTAATGAAGTTCAAAGCCTTGGTTTGGGACTCGGCGAAAGGTCCGATAGCGTGTGGGTCAAACATTTTTTAAGCTCCGATGAGTTGTGAAGCGATTAACAGGAAATAGCAAGTTGCGAAGATTGATAATAGGCCAAGGAAGTCCAATATTGAGTCGTTCATTATACAGCCTCAACGTCAGCATCAATGATATCAACGAGAAACTGAGATAGTTCGCCGTTCTTCGACTTGGCATCAAGAAAATTGCACCAATCCTCACGGCGAGCGGGACCATCGATATGGCCATCTTGTTCGCATTCTTCCTTGATAATGGGCAAGCACCAAGTTTTCCACTCTTCAAGCATGCGATTCGATTCTGCTGCAGCACACTCCTGGACGTGATTCTCGGTTGCTTCTGCAATATTGTCGGCCATAGTACCCCATTTATCTTGACAATTGGCGTCCAAAGCTTGCCGAACGTCCCAATCTAAATCGACGTCATCCAAACCAAGCTCATCGGCGACATCGACCAAAAGCTCGTCAAGCATGTCTTCCATTTTTTCTGCAATCATTAATCTGATATCTTTCATATTATTATCCTCTGCTGGGTGATTAAGCGCGATAAACGCCGGTAATTGTGATGTTTGAAGTGTAACCGTTAGACGCCAATAACTTAGCTTGTTCCTCGTCTTTCGCATATACAGTTGATGCATCTGCGAATCCTGTTGTGTTATGAATCCAACAGACAATCCAAGGCGGGCGCGCTGGCTTGCGTGGTCGATATGAACGGCGTTTTTTATTCATGTGTTCTCCCCTCTTTGTAATCATATTATACCGCGAATTGGGCCCGAAGTACACATAATGAATGTCAAAGAAATGTCAAGGACGACATACTACTTGCAACCCCCTATATGGCTGAGGATAATTATAATTTATTTATAGGCTCTCCATCACTTTTCTGTCAAATCGGTGCGAATGACGTGTTTTTAGATTAAGCTAGTATGAAAGCATACAATGCGAATGCTGTCAGATAAGCGAACGATATCGTAATAATAATCTCTGGTAATCGTGCTGTCATGATTCTCTCCTTACTTAGTGCCTAATTTGGCTTTAATGTTATCAACGGTTTCACCGACATTATCAAAGGTCTGAGGATACTCAGTTACAAAGTCGATTATGAACAATACTCCAAAGAGCAGGAGTATATTGCGTAATAGTGCTTCCATCATTCTCTCCTATAATACTAATATATCATAAAGCAGGGGATAAGTCAAGGGGAATCTAGTATATCTTGCTTGACATTCTTTTGACAATTAAATACTTGACACGCGATTAGTGTGTTTGATAGTGACATATGATTAATCACGTGATATTGGCAGTGTGATTGCGATAAAGGGGTATATAAGCGTGTTTATGTTTGTCAAGTAAATATATGAAGAATTGACAGAATCTTTACAACAATGGCGCTTGACATTCTAGTTACAACGTACTATATCGACACCGTGATTCCCCTATTTCCTCCATACCTATTGTGATTCTTTAATTCCCGTGTTTAGATCTACTCAATGTCATACTTATCTTCTTCCCACGATAACCCACTTTCTACCACTACTTCCCATTTATTAGAATTAAACTTTTGAGAGATGATTCCTCTGGTTTGTCCTACTCTTGAGTTAACCCACGATATGTCAGTATTAACCTTTATAACGAGGCAGTAGTATAATCTCGCTCTTCCTATTGATTGAAATAATTCTTCATTTATTACATGTCTTCTTCCTAATACTAACCATTGTCCTATTTCAATCTCTTTTTTAGGCCATGTCTCGGTATAGTAGTATTCCCTTATGATATCTCCAGGGGCTGGCTCCAAGAAGCGGTCTGATTTGTCAGGTTTAAGCTCTATTTTCTTTTTCATACTCGTCACTCCATGATAGTCCGCTTCTTACCACCACTTCCCAATCCTCCCTGTTGCTGTTCAAATTGATTGTGTCGATTATCCACCATGTTCCTACCTTTTCGGGGCGATGATATACCTTTCCATTGAAGTACGTGATAATGCAGTTATACTCTACATAATCGAAGGTACAATACTGTGCATTTTGATTCTGGATAACTCTGCTTATTACTAGATAGCGAGCGATCTCTTGATTGTTCTCTTTCTCACTTATTAAATCACCTGGAAATAACTCTAACATATTATCTTTTATGTCCTCGGATAACTATCTTTCCATGACAAGTCAGATTCAAACAGTTTTTCCCACATGTGGTGATCTGTGATTTCATGCTCTGATAGATAATATGTGGAGTTAACTCTAAAGTCGACATCTGCCCAATCATTAGGTTCAACGTATAATAGGAATGTTTTATAATAAATTGTCCTCGTGAAACTATCAAGGCCCAAGCCATCCCTCTCCATATGCCTGTTTAATACTAGGAATATGCTTACTACATCTCTATCACCGGATTCTTTGACAAATGACTTTTCAACTAGGATATCACCTGGGCAGATGGATTCTCTCAAAGCTCTCACGTTTGAACACTCTTTCTTAGTTTTCATGCTTATTCCATGGTTTCTAGGTCTTCTATCCTGGCGCCAACTAACAAGCGAAAATTTGACTTTTGTAAATCAGAATGCTTGATGAACCAATTCGAACCTGGCGAGTGAGTTGGCAACGCGTGACCCGTACTATAAACGATTAGTGAATAATATCCCAAGATTAAGCTGTCCCTGTTTCCATCTAAATAATGCCTGGTTAATATTATGTAATAGGCCAACACTCGGTTATCCATGGTTTCTACTACTAAATCACCTGGTAAGAATTCTCTCACATCCTAAGTAGGGGTTCATCCTGTATAATTGAACTTTATTAACCTGCTTTGGGATATGTCGAAAGTTGCATGAAGCCAAGCGGTATGCTGTATACCCCCTGGGCTATAGAAGCAATAGACATTCATTGAATAATGTATCGACGTCGGATTTTCTAGCGCTATGAATAGTGGTGCCTCTCCTTTCGGACTTTCACGCGCATAATCTAGCGTTACGATATCGCCTGCTTTAATTCTGACTGACTTCAACCTCATCGGTAATCCGTTATTAACTCACATTCACCTACCCCGACTTCATAGCTTTTCCCCTGCATAAAATCGAAGAGTGATTCCACACAATGAATCAGCATTTTGGGATAACTCGCATCAAGCACATAATAAATTGCGTCGGGATCTCCTTTTCTGGCCTTCTTCCTAACTAATTGTCCTGGTTTAAATTTCATTCTTGACCTCCCACACTATATCACTCGGGTTTAAATCTTGCTGCGTCAAAACAAAGATGTCACGCTGATTAACATCCCAATATCTGTTTGCCCTATCATGCTCCCCTACATAAACACAAAATGCTTCTACCTCTAGCTTGTAAGCGCTGTTTATTCCTGTTCTTTTCTCGATATTCTCTGCGGATAATACAATCCATCTTGTCTTAGTGGGGCAGTGTTCCAAGATATTGCCTGGTTTAAACTTCATAATGTAATCCTATTGAAAAAAAATTTAGCGAAAAAAAATCGCGCTAGGCGCGCTAATCACCAACTATCTGGGGTCGGCGGCGGCGCTGGGGACGTCCGATAAAACCTCGTAATATGCCGACTTTCGCAATATAAAAATCTCTATCTCGGTGCCACCCTTTGACCAACTGCGACCAGCATAAAGGATGAGGGCCCTAAATCCCTGGCCTGTCCCTTTGAAAAAATGAGGCGAAAGCATTGATATTTCTATCTCCTCCATTAGCAAATATATAGCTCCCGTTCTTTCATATCGTACAATTTGGCCTGGGTGGTATTTCTTCACACCTTAGTTAGTCTTAGCTTTATTTAAAACCCGGTAAAGCTTATTCAATTTGCTCAACTTGATATCCCAGATTTCCCCTGATTTAAGATTATTCCATGCTGGGACATAATACATATATACAGCGATGCGGATTCGAGGTAATTGATTATCATCTTCTGGAACGTTCTCCAAAATAATCCCCCTGCATCGATGTTTTTCATGTGCAGATACAAACTGAATCAAATCACCCTTTTTCATTTTTCAACTCCCAGACATCGGGGTTAAAGTTGCAAAACGTCTCAATTTTGTGTAGTTTAGAAGGCCACGAGGCGTCGAAAGTGATGAATAGATCCACATTAGCAATGGTTCCCGCTTTCCACGGGTTTGGCTCTTTACTGAGATTGACGATAACGCCCTGTATCTCTGGCTTATTATTCATGCCGTAAGCGACAATATCTCCGGATTTAAACCTCACTTTTCAAGCTCCAATGCTGGTCTTTGAAGCTGGTCATTGTGTCAATATCGCTAACTGCTGTCGGGTCATCCTCGTCGAAAGTTATGAATAAATGTACATTATCAACGACATCTTTTGTCCAGTAATTCTCAGTTTGCCAGTGCTCCAGGATAATCGCTTCAACGAGCGAACCTAAACCCTGCATCGGCTTATGAGCTATTAAATCTCCGACTTTAAATTTCATGCTTTCCTCCAGTAATAATCGTCATCAGAAGACTCAACCACGGCATTCGTTAAAATCAAGGTTTTCCATGGTGGATGTCCCCAGGCCTGGGGTGCCGCCCACACTAGATAAAGGGTATAATCTGATAACCCAGGAACCACCGGATGATTCTCAAGCTTTACCACAATGCATCGGGCATCGGCTTGACCGTCGACGACTTCTTCGATTAAATCTCCTGGTTCAAACTTCATTTATCACCGTCCAATTATCATCGTGGTCGCTTCCATCTTCTTCTTTACAGTACCAGGTATCGGCTAGCCCTGCATGATTGCACTTACTTAGTCCAGGCTGGATACAAACAGCATCCAATTGCATCCTGAAAACAGTCGGGCGCCTGCGTGGACCTTTTTTATTTATCTGGCGAGTTTCAATAACAATCCAGAGCCCGCCGTTTTTCTTATGCTTTAATAAATTTCCCGGCTTAAACTTCATGTTAACCTCCATCCTATATACATATTATACCAAATTTTGGAGGAAAAGTAAAGGAAAAGTTTGTCAAGAGAATGTCAAGCAACCAACCTCCATTTCGTAGGGTCCAGGTCGATTATCTGAAAACTATATAAATCTCCTGGCTTCCACGCACGAGTTTCATCAAGTAATACATAAGTTTTAAACAGTCTTTTCGTGACCTCGTATATAACAAGTCTCGACCACTCGCCACGATGAAGGCTGGGGATACAGATTATATCCCCAGCTTTTAAATCTTCGACATCATCGATTTTGAGGTGAGAGTTAGTCATTGATTGCAATCACTCGTTCATTGGTCTGGAAGTAAGGGCGTTCTGCGTGGGCCTTGGTTGTCATCCACATACGCTGGCAATTGCTGGGAATAGGCTTCGGAGCCTCCATATCAGTCAGGACAATGTGACCATCAAACTTGTTCTCGTTTACCCACTTGGTTGGGGCGTTAAAGCAGGTTCCACCATGCTTATATCGAGTCTTCTCGTGTCGCTCACCCTTCTTCCAAACATGAATATGTTCTTCTGCAACCTCAGTATCAAAGGGAACAATCGTGAAGTCAGCGATGGTTGCCAGCTTTTCAAGTTCGGAGTAAAATGCAACGAGCATGCCATCGGAAACACTGCCCGATTGGTCAATCGAAACCGCGATTTTAGCTTGACGCTTTGCCTTGCGACCAGGGTGGATGTATGCGTATCGGCGATTCAGGCGTTTGATAGTTGAGGTTCTATCTGCTCTCTGCGAAGCCTTGACGAAAGAGCGTAGGATTGAACGCCAGTTGACTTTAGGAGTTATAACCTCCTTAATCGTCCGCTTCATTCCAGAAGAGATGGAACCAAAACCCCGCGATTGGGCCTCGACATACGCCTCTTTGATTGCTTCCTTTAGGCGCTCTTCTGCAATTTTTCTTCCCTCGTCTGCGCCATCCGATGAGCCCCAGTCAGTATGGTCATCGAAGCCGTTACCGTCGCCTTGGCCTTGGCCTTGGCCGTCTTCCTGTCCGTCGCCTTGGCCTTGGCCTTGGCCGTCTTCCTGTCCGTCGCCTTGGCCTTGGCCTTGGCCGTCTTCCTGTCCGTCGCCTTGGCCGTCTTCCTGTCCGCCTTCCTGTCCGCCTCCTTGGCCAGACTGACTATCATCTGGTTCTGGACTATCCGGCAGGATGGATAGGTATTGCTCGGCAGATAAATGCGGGGCGAACTCTGCGAAGGGACCGACCGTAGGGATACACGCCTTATCAAGTGGCAGAATGGAGCTTTCCACAGAGTATCCAGTGGGGGAGTCAGAATCGTGCGAAAAGACGGTTAGCTCGGAATTTATAGCTAAATCTGTGGCGATATTCCATTTCTTAGTCATGGCTCCGTCTGGCATGCGCGAGGTTACGTGCAGGAGCATGATGTGATAAAATTCGTGCAACAGAATGCCTTTAACATATTTCTTATCCTGGGCTAGCATATCTGCCATGAATTCGGGATTGTAATAAAGTTCAAAGCGGCATCGGTCCTTGTTGAAGGCTACACCAGCGGTAGGAACTGACCTGGAGGCCACTTTCTCCATACGGCGCGACAAAGCGGCGAAGAAAGGCTCATCTCGGAGCAGGTCAACAATATGTTCGTCAAGATTAAAGGGTGTCGATGTCATAGGGTAAACTCCATTCTATATATGAATTATACCAGATTTTTGGGAATAAGTAAAGGATTAAAATGTCAAGAGAATGTCAAGAGAAAGGGAGCGCTAGCATCGGACAACCAACCGATGCTAGCGCTTCGACCTTTGCTATCACACTCTTATTTTCCACCAAGAAGCTTAATAAACGCCTCGACCTTGCCTTGCTTGGCTAGCTCGCGATGAAAATTAGCGCCATTCTCGGCGGAAACCTGGCTGTTGGCCGCGGTCAGGGTTGTGAACAACTTCATGCGTGCTTCGGATGGGAGCACGTCAAAATAGGTTACCAGATTCACAATCTTATCGCCTTCAATCGAAGAAGTGAATACTTCAGCAGCATTCATTTTTTCGATGAGGGCAACGTGGTCGACCAAACCGAATCCAGAGGTTTTATCCACATTACCATGGACCAGGATATCCTCGACAGTAACCTGACGCTCGTAATTCTCCACGAAGTCGCGAAGTGACACGGCTGCTTCGAAGCCTACAAATCCGTGGGATAGATTAAAGAGAAGCCCTAAATCTGCTTTTTCGTTGTCAAGCATATTCACCTTTGCAAGCGTATTGCTCAAGCGGTGCCAAGAGCGGCGAGAAGGATAAACGGTTCCTGGCTCAAATTCGCCCTTGTGCTCCAGATGGTCCTTGTTCTGATTAATGAAGTCCCAGATGATGGAGTGAACCTCGGTTTTGCCCCAGTTAAGCCAATCTTCGACCGATGGTTCGACGTCGAAAGTTACCCAGCGGTCAAGTTCTGCAGGGTCCATGTCGGCGACTTGGTATTGTGCAGCATGAACGCCGCCGTTTACAGCGCCGAAGACGACGGTGCCTGGATGGAGTTTCCACCCGTTGATTTGACGACTGTCGCCAAGCTGGAAAAAGCCTTGTCGAACCTCGGTTGTCGCGCGGTCAACTTCATCGAGAAAGAGGACGACGGGCTCGGTGCAAGCCTTTACGAGCCAAGTGAAAGGGCGCAGCGAAGCTGCCTTTTCGCCATTGATGTTGACTTCATGAGGAGATGGTAATCCAAGAAGGTCGCCCTCTGTCATCTGGGAGGCTCGAATCTCAACTACAGGAAGCGAAACTTCACCGTCTTGAATTGGGCGCGTCTTATTAGCGCCCTTGTCCCAGGATAATCCCTGGGCGGTTTGATAGGCAATCCAAGATTTGCCGATGCCATGGCGACCACGAATAAGAACCGAATAAAGGTCGTTTTCGTCGCCTGAAAGAAGGGTTGGAATCATTGAATTGAGGTTTGCGAATGTGATAGCGATGGACATATTAAGTCTCCTGGGTTGTGTTGGTTGCTTCTCTAACTTACATATACATTATACACGTTTTTTAGACATAAATCAATACTTTAATTGTAAAGAGAATGTCAAGGGCGATAAAGGGCTTATAAAGCCCCTTGCCAGTCCTTACGGTTCTTGTAAACCTCTTTAATTTTGTTGTCCTCGGACTCAAGCCAGCCAGCAGGTGGGGCGGTTGGTGGTACTGGCGATTCAACAGTCATGAAATGACCTCCAATTTTATCGGCGCGCCAGTGAGTGCCCTCACACAATTCGTTGAAATATTTCTCGCCTATGAACAACGGCACAAGTTTGGAGTCAAATGGATATCCCATTGGGTTCTTCCATCGAATATCGTCCATCTTCCCAAATGGAATCGTAAAGATGGGTGCAGGCTGACCGCCATCGATATTGGTAGTCGAGTCGAAATACCATAGTTCCTTATGCCAGACATTTATCCCGAGCCAGTTTATATCTGTTATGATTTGCGGAACGCGATAGACCCCTGACGAATAATCGCCTGCGATGACGTTGCACTGGAAATTGTCACTTGAAACTAATGCTCCGATGCCAATGCCATTGGCGCACAGACGCTCATAAACAGCCTTCCTGAATTCGGAGTTTTTAACTTTGGTTTCAGCCATGTGGCCCTTCAGGGCTGTGCAGGTCGCGCGGTTGTGTCCACCCTGGGAACAATAGGAGCATGTTCTTGACGACCCGCCTTCCTTTCGGCGCTCCTCTTTTAAGTCGTACATGCGCACAGTGTAAAAATCATCTCCATGTACGGCGCGTAGTTCCTCAATTCTTTCTCTCTTACTAGAACAAGAGGATTTATTGTGTCCCGATTTATGGCAGTATGAGCAGCGGACGGTTCTTTTGTGTTTATTTCTTGAGTATGCCATTGTGATAGCCTCTAAAAGTTTGTGGTTGTTTCTCTAACTTACATATACATTATACACGCTTTTTAAAAGAAAGTAAAGAGAAAAGTTGTCAAGAGAATGTCAAGAGATAATACGCCATGTGTCGCGATGGTTGTTTATTTCCAGATTATATGCAACGTCAATCGTCCCTTGTAACGACCGGTCTGCTGCAGATGAAGATTCGACATATAGGGTGTATAGTTCATATGAATTTCCGTGCCTTGACTCACTGTCGCCTGATATGATAGATAAAACAATATATCTTGCTTTGAAGTCAGTTCTTGAGCAGTTCTCTTCGAGTATATCGCCTAGTTTTGGCGTGATGTCGGCGGTCATTTCGCCTTCCTGGCCTTCTTGAGCCATCGCTCCTCGACGGTTACGGTGTTAGATTCACCGAAAGGCAGAATCGTATAAGTCCGAGAACCTTTTGCGGCGGATCTGACTGGGCCATCATTCACCACAACCAGGGCACACCTATCACGCAAAGAATAGGCGTGCTTGCGAGCAGTTTTGCGGACTTGAACAAGACTGCCAACCGGATAAAGTGGGTCTTCTGCCAGAATTTCTATGACTTTCTGGGCATATTTATTTTCGACTATCTTTCGATAATCCTTTTCGGAAGGTACAAATGAGGAATCGGCAAGAACAGCATTTACCGTTCTCGAATAATATTCAGTATAGGAATAATATTCAACAGCAATTCGTAATTTTCTAGCTTTTTCTTCATCCCAACTCTTATGCCACCCCTCCCGCGCTGCTTTTACTTCCGGACTGTGGCGCGCTTCCATCCGCTGGAAGGCGTTCCACTGGTTATCTGTTAATTTTCCCCACTTGGAAATACTCTGTTTGAGAGATTCACCAAAGGAGCGCTCACTCTTAGAGATTTGGTTTTCGAGCAAGAAGGCGTCGAGTCTTTTGGCTTGTTCGGACATGTGATAGCTCCTGTTTTTATATCTATATTATACACGTTTTTTTAGTTGAAGTCAATGGCTAAATTGTCAAGAGAATGTCAAGAAGAATTAACTTTCTATTCTTAGCTCACCAATTCATTAAGTCTACGCCACGCAGACCAATTTTCTCGCCAGGCTCCCAGTATGGGATGGGCGAAAAGACGATAATCGAGTCCCAAATCTGATTTTTAGGGGTCAACATCCTTGCGTGGTCCTGTATATCCAAAAGAATAACCACTGTGCCCTCAAGACCGCCGCGAGCGACTGTTCTTAATTGTCCTGCTTTAAGCTCGTCTTTCATACCACCTCCAATGCGAAATCCTGAATGCTCTTTAAATTAAAAACGAATTCGACCGGTCGGTTTTGCCGAAAGCGGCGCAGTGCATTGTGGCTATCATATATTTGATACATCTTAAACGCTCGGGCGCCCTGCCATCTTGCCGAGCACGATTCGGCGCCGGGCATTTCCTCCAACAATATCCACAAAGATTCAACGCGCTCCTGCGTTGAATACAATTTTACGGAATATCTTAACATTTGCCCTGACTTTAAGCTATTGATATCTAGCATGGCACAACTCTCTTTTGTATACCTACATTATACACGCTTTTCAAGAGAAAGTAAAGAACTAAATTGTCAAGAGAATGTCAAGAGGTTTTATTTATGTTCGCCGGGGGAGAGCTTGTTTAAGTAAATTTCAAAACCGCCGGTAGTAAAATCTTTTTTCTTTCCTTTTAACTGTTTATTTCGGTTAGTGACAAAATATACAGAGATGCGGTCGAACCACCCATTTATTGATTTCTTATCCAATACAATAAAGGATTGAGTTTTCAACTTATAAAATTGGCCCCTATCGAAATCTGATGATTTAAACTTCATTTATTAGTCCTCCATTATTCGCAGGCTGCAACCGGATATATACTGGACAGTATTGAGGTCTGTTTTGCGATAAGATGGGGCTCGGATACAATAAAGAGAATATCGTCCAGGGTGGCGAGGTGGATGAGTTGAAGATAGGACAATAAATCTCCATGTATCGCGCTCACCCAACTCTGGGCGGTCTAGCTGAACAATTTGCCCTGGCTGGAAGTATTGTCTTTTCATGCTGCTTTCTCATAGTGAAGTTATTACGTGGATCTCGTCGACAGGGAGCCACCCAGACCAGTCGTTGTCAACGCCTCGGAAGCAAATACAAATTTTCCCATCAATTGAGGAGGCTGTGTTGGTTAGCATTGTCGCTTCAAGCTCGACAATAAAAGACGGACCCTTTTCGTGAATACGATTTCGGGTCCGCTGTGATGCCCTTTTGCTAGGCTTCAGTATTGTTTGTGTTCCTTGTTTAAAATGGGATGTCGTCATCAAGTTGTTCCTTAATCCACTCGGGGCACTCGCCCTCTAAATCTTCTGGCATTTCATCATAATCTACTCCATAAATAGGTTCTTCCTTATAATATTCTTCAATAGCTACTTGGATAAGGTCATTTAGTATTGGGTCGTTCATTTTAAGCTCCTGGATTGATTGGTGATATAAATAGGGCGAGTGTGCCACCTAGCAACACTTCACAACTGGTCCCTTGGTCGTGACAGGATTTGAACCTGCGCCTCTCTCCCTATTTATACATACATTATACACGTTATTTAAGTTAAAGTCAATGGTTAAATTGTCAAGAGAATGTCAAGACTAGAAAAAGTCTTTGAGGGTTTTAATTTCTCCATACTCTTTCTGGAATTGATCTCGCTTCTTTTGACTATCAAAGCGAACTACCGAAACATCGTCACCGAGTGAGCCGGTCACTCCGAAGTGTTTGGGCTCCGAGTTATCACCACCTCGCTCCTCGACGCAATCTGGACACTCATTGATGTATCCTCCGACGAGGCGCTTCTGGCGCGAGTTGACATTGAATTCTATTTCACAGTGTTTACAAGTTTTAATCATGATTTACCTTTATGGTTCTGGGTTAAATGGTACGCTAGGGTGGATTTGAACCACCGACCAATCGCATATAAGACGACTGCTCTCACCCCTGAGCTACTAGCGTATTATGTATATACATTATACACGATATTTCTAGTCTTGTCTAGTGTTTAATTGTCAAGAGAATGTCAAGAGTCCTTTTTAGTATAAACTTGGTGATTCCCCGGTATGATAGCGAGCAATTGATTATATTTTTGATTTGCGAGGTTCCAGCATTTCACCTTTGAGTGTGGGCCCGATGTGATACAGCTATCCGGCTTTCCACATAGTGTTCTAAAGATGACTGTCCACATCATATTGCCTTCACCGAGTGTGTCATAACTCATTTCTTTTCCCCTGCTTTCCGATTTATGTGACTTATAAAATCTTTCTTTGCCTCTCTAATCTCTTCGTGATAAAACAAAGTTGGGATTCTATCTGACTTTTTAAGCTCTTGATTCAAAAGTTCGATGATCAATTTGTAAGTATTGTATTGCATCAACACTCCATATCGTATATCACGCCGAAGGCAGTGAAGTAATCTTCTGGGAATTCTTCTGTTACAAAGCCCTTAATGGCATTCCTTGTTCTTGTCTCCGGTTTTCTCCAGGTTGCAGGGCGAAATATGGCGCCATCGGACTTTCTGATAAATCCATATACTGTGCTGGAGTGTCCTCCGAAGTCATTTCTGCTCTCAAGAGCCAATTTCCAATAAACTCTTCCCTTCTTCTTTGTTAGGACTGGTGGTCTACTTTCGGTCAAGAATGACTTGCCGACTATCGTTGAGGAAGGACTCTTTTCACAGATAAGATTGTGGCGGTCGTCCACTTTTTTTTGTAGCCTTGGTATTAGCATCTCCAGGCAGTGCTCCACCTCTAGTTCGCTAGACTCAATATCTACTCGCATATTTTCTCCGTGTATATTATAAATTATACACCAAAAGTAGCAGATTGTCAAGGATTTTTATTATTAAAACAAACTCTTTCTATGTTCAGCGGGATGTCATCTGGATTCTGGTACAAGACTATCACTTTTTGGTCCTTGAATGAAAAGACCGTTATAGCTGACATGGGCTCAATAAACGTCATCTTGACCTCGCCATCGGAGTCAACAAGGGGTCCGTAGGAGTATTTACCTCCCCTCACAGTCTCCATATCTTTTATAACCATGCCATAGGAAATTACCGGGGGCTCGTTTTCCACCATGAAAGTTGGGCCCCACTTTATTATATCTCCGAGTTTGAACGAAAAATGATTCATTCATTGGTGTTTCCTTGTTATTGTTCTATTGACATGATAGCGTCATAAGAGTCTTTCTTGATATCATATAGCTTTCCTATATAATCAGAGTTCCTCAACCCTTTAAACACTAGGTTCTCGACCGAATACTCCCCCCCTGTTTCCAGGCCAGACTGGCGATAATTCCGCAACTTGGCCGCAAGTCTGTCGGAATCCCCATACGCCTCTTCGTGCCTTCCATCTTCTTTAATCTTATTTATCAATTCTATTGCGTCGATGAAATATTGATTCTTCTTTTTGACGTCATCTTCGCTAACTTGAAATTCTGCCCTCTCTGGTTTAATGATCCAGTCATCATTCAGGACAGAATACACACCAGTCGAGTGGTGTGGTTCGTTGCTATCCTGAACATACACCTCGACCTCGTGATCCTTAATCATTATCTCGTGGTTCTTATTCCAGTTAGTTTTTGCCTCGGATAAGTATTTCTTGACCAGTTCAGCATCTTCGTTAACTGCGGTGTAATCAATGAGGATATGTAAGTCTATATCTGACTTTTCAGTCCAGTTGTAGTTTGCGATAGATCCGGTTATAGTGATATCCAAGATTGGGGCTGCTAAATCCAACCCTTCATAAAAATCTCGTGCAATCTTTAATAACTTTTGAGCGATCTCTGACTTGAGTTTATCATTCTCGTCCCAGATATCTCGGTTTAAATCTTCTTTAATCTCTGGAATGAGTGGCACGTCCTCTTCGAGTGGCCCAAGGCCCGATTTTCCTCTTGGGGGGCGTGGTCGAGTGTATGGAGCGGTGTTTTTATTGCCACCCATAGACAATACTTTCATGAACTCGGCGCCTTGCTTCTCATAAGCCCCCTGCACATCGTCTGTGGTTTTCATCTCTGATAGAATTTCAAGATACTCGTTCCATTCTTTAGTCATTACTCGCTCTCTTTCTCGGACTCGGCCAGGGGGTCGCCGCGCAGCCTGGGATCGGTTACGGTCGGAGGGAGATACGCGCTCTTGGGGTCGTCGGGTGGCGTTTCTTCAGGTGGTGTCAATTTATCAATCTTTGCCTCCAAACTGGTAAACAGACGCTTCATTTCCCTCGTCGAATCCTGAATCATGGCCTTCAAGCGCTGATCTTGTGCGACCAGGACTCCAAATGCTTTATTCAGCTTCTCACCATGCGAGGGGCCAGACTTGGTGCCTGTAAGGAAATCAAAAATACCTTCCTCGACAACCTTTTCTTCTGGTGTAGCTAACCTTTCGGCTTCCTCCTTGATCAAATCAATAAGCCTAGATTTTGTGATTTTCATAGTCTCTTCTCCTATTGTAATTAGTCACCGTAAACCTCTTGTTCCCCTTCTTGATAGGTAATAATCGTTTTATTTCCAGGGTGAGGCTCAATGTGAACTTTAATAAAATCTGTCATCGAGTCAAAAATTGCGATACCACCGCGGGGTGGCGGATAAAGCCAGTGAACTATACACTGACCAGTTCCCAGGACAACGCCCTCAATGATAACTCCTTCGCCGGAAACTCCAGTTTCATCGTATTGACGACATACTGTAAATGTCTCGATCCCGCGGGGCGCCAGCTTTGGTCGGGGCTTAGGCTTTAAATCCTCTGCCTCAACCTCCTCGATTGAAAGTTTGCCCTCTTCACCTGATTCGTTTTCTTCACTATTCATTTTTCATAACCCAAGTAGTTTTTTAAAATTTCGTAAGTATCATCACAAGTCTCAACAGCATGAACGATATCCCCCTGCGTCATCTCCACCGCTACGCTGTAATCATTCCCACTCTCATCGGTCCTATCTCCAAAAAACACAATTTGACATTTCCCATATTCTTCTCTCAAATAGTGAACGGCCTGCGACTTATCTAGGCCAACAGGATATATATCTATCGATATTTCTCCGCCAACTTTAACATCTAGTTCTGGATGTTCTTCCATCAAATTCGCTGCGAGGGTTGCTCTCTCGTTGTGCTCTTCATCCCATTCATTATATTCGGTGCGCTGTTTGTTGGTCGCGTTCCTACCAACGACACTAAAATTCAACATGCCGGGGCGGCGTTCGATATGTTTGCCGGTCCTGATTTCATATTTTGAATGCGACAAGGAGTCATTTAAGAATTTCATAATCATCGTGGAAGGTTCATAGGTGTTTTCATATTGCAGTTTATCACCAATCCAGAATTCGTTAGCCGAGCTAGCAAATATTCCAGCACACCTTTTTAAAATACTGGCCGGGACTTGTTCTCTCAATTTCTCTATGTCACTGCCAGAAACCAGATACACTAGTTCTCTATCTACTAACAAGTCAAACATTTCTGCAAACTCGATAGACATCCTCGTGCGTGGCAACGTAAGAGTACCATCGACATCAAAGAGAAAGATACTGGTCATCCTATGCTTCCCCAACAGGATCAAAGTCCTTGAGCATTTCGTCCATCAGGGTTTCTCTAACCTCTTCGATGAAATCATCGACGGTTTGTCGATCTAGCTTTGAAGAATTTTTATTTTCGTCCAGCATGAGCCATAGCGATTTATTTTCGTCTGTAAGCTCAAGCACTAAGGTTTCAAGCTCCTCATTCCTAAGTTCGATTCTCAATATCTTCTCCACCAATGGATCAACCAAGGACATTGGCGACAGGCCAAACAACCTCAAAACACGATGGAACAAACGTTTAATCATAGCACACCCTCACACAAAAGTAATTAGTTTACTTATACATTATAGCAACTTAATATAAGAATGTCAAGCATTTTATATTATTTATTGGAAGTTAATAAGGTTGATGACTCGGAGTCCAATGATGAGTATTCTTTAATGGAATATCCTATCTCTATCAAGTGGCCTTCTGCTGGAGTTTCATCGAAATACACAGTATTGTCTAGTGGACTATAGTACCATGCGTTGTATGGAGTGCCGTCTTGGAAAATCACAATTGTATCATCGTAAGGTATGTGAGTCAGCGTGTAGAATTCATAAGGTTCTATGCGAGAAGTTGCCTCCGCTACACCGGATGACCAGTCGGTCGAGCAGATATCTATCACGTTCCCCTTAAAGTAATCTGTGGCTTCAATGTATTTATACCCGATATTCGAGGAGAAGGGTGGATAGATACAAACGGATTCTGCTGCGTCTACGTTTACTATCGAAGACACATATACACTAGCCCTCAAGTCCCTATACCAGGAAGTGAAATCGCTAACGAGCATATTGCTCTGCTCCTCTTCGTCTGACACAAAAACCACTAATAAGGCCGCATTGTGGCGCAGCCAAGTTTGAGCATAGGGATCATGCATAATATAGTCGTAAAGGGCTGCAAAGCCTGTTTCTCCCCCATCATTGGGCAGAGTATTTAGCATATCTAGAGCATCAGAGTAGGTGGCACCGCGGGTTAATGGAAACGAATCCGATTGTACAACAGCGCGATCTCCTGCAGTGATTATTTTGAGGCGCCAATTTATGTCCGAAGAAAGAGAGTTCATCATGGATTCTACTCCAGATAACAATTCCGCATCATTATCGTTCATAGAACAAGACCTGTCAATAACCCAGAGGATATCGATGTTCTCGTAAGACCCAACTTGAGTAAAAGAATCCACCCATATGTCTGTCTCTAGATCCCCTGGTTCGTCAGATATATCGAAAGTATAATCTATATTGGTGGTGCAAGAAGCCAGCGCCAATAAGAGCAACGCAATAAACGAAAGTCTACTGAAAACCATCGTTCTTCATCCTTGCTAGCTTGTCTAATCTTTGACGCAAGAGTGCCGTATCGATCAGAGTAGCAGGAGCGACGTAAACCACGGAGCCTATGAGTTGCGGGCCTTGTGGTCCAGGCCCGACCATGATGGAAACCAGTATCCCAACATAGTCTCCGTTAGAATCAAAGACTCCAGAGCCAGATGACCCTCCCCAAGCAAATGACTGCATAGAGATGTCAGTATCAAACCCATCACCAGTGAGGGTGCCTTCGAATGTTAGGAGTTTGTTAGCGCCCGGAAATCCGGAATACACAACTTTTTCGCCAATTGGGTAGTTCGTCGCTCTATCGAACCTAGCTGGACGTCTAGAGTCCAGTGTGGGAACTGCGAAGATTGCTACATCGACGTAGTTATCTACATAAACGAGCCTACCAAGAACCCTTTCGTCTGGACTGGATATTAGTGCCTCGGATGAAAGAACGGAAGCACCACCAAATGCGAATAGGTGGGCTGCAGTCACAACCATAGTGTGGCCTTTCCACTTGAAATAAGTGCCAGATCCCTGAATTGTTCCGAAAGGATATTTTATCTGTACCCTTACGGCCGAAGTTCTCGATATCCGATGAACATAAGTCTCGTAATCGTAGCGAGCGACGTCCTGGTATAAATAGCTGGCGAAGTCAGTGCTCGTGTTGCGCGCTGGATTTGGTACTTGATCGATCAAACCCTCCGGCGATTGACATCCTGCCAAAATTAAGATGGCAGACATCATCATCCCTGTCAAAACTCTATAAAATCTCTCTGTGGCGCGCATACATATTTCCCCCCCCTAGAGGATAACCTCTGTAAATAACTATCAGGATAAAATATAAAAGAAGATTTATTTGGCGTTATTACGCATTATAGTGCCACTTTTCTGGCGGTATTTCACTCAAGACGTTCTTTCTGGCTCCGATCTCGTGATATATTTTACGCCAGATAGTTTTCGAGAGCGTATGGACGGTAATAGCGTCTGATTTATATATTTCGTTGGCGGCGTGGTGTCCCTGTTGGGGTGAAATTTAACTTTAACTTTGCTTGTATAGACTCCCCTGGATTCATCGTAGTTTGAATCCAGGGCCGTAACCACTGTAACCCCTTCGATTGCTCGAATTGCCTGCATGCTTTCTTCGACACCCTTGTCGGAGTCAATCTCCAGTCTCAAGATAACCTGGAAAGTTCTTAATCTATACTTTTCTTCTCTTAGGGTATTCAGGGCTTCTTCTATCTTCTTATCTAGCGAGGACATGTTTTATAACTCCTGTCATATAAAATAAATAGTCCAAATCATTTCCAAAACACTTGAATTGCGACTATGAGAAACGACAACAGGACACACACCATGGTCTTGGGTGTGAACATGCTTTCATTAAAATAATAATAAGTCAACAGCGGAAAAACCAAATAAGAAATTCCGAAACCAACAAGCCTGGGGCCCCAAGCTTCACCCATCTCCTGAACTGCAAACCTCATTCCATAAGTGAATAAGTACCCAGTAGGGATAGAGAATATCAGCGGCAGCAAGATTACATTATCCTTGCACCAACCCCATATGAACTGCGAGTATGTCGCATACCAAGATACCACATGACCTAAAAGGATTAAGAAACAAGCGAGCAAGAATTTGGATGTCATCAATCCCTCCTGTAATCATCAGCTAAGCGGACCACATCATCGAGATGGTTGGTACTCACTTCGATCAATTCAACATTCGATTCCATGGCAGCGAATCTGTGAATCTGGCCCGGTTCGACGTGGAAGGAGTGACCTGGAAGTATCCTCTGTACGTTTCCGGCTTCATCGTAGTTATAGAGAATCCCCTTTAGAACATAGACTGTTTCCTCTTTCTTAACATGATACTGTCTCGACAAACGATTACCGGAGGTGATGTGTAGGAGTTTTCCCACGTAATCGTCAGTTTTGGCCCAAATAATCTCAAATCCCCATGGTTTTTCTATTCTCTCATTCATCAGCAACCTCCTAGAATATTATAACTGATATCTATGATGCTTCCTGCCAGTGGAATACTGGCTGGATCGAATACGACGCTGTTTATAGCAGGGTCATAAGTCCAATTTCCTGTTATTGCCCCATCTACGAGCACCTCGATTGTGGGTGCAATGGGGGTATCAGATAATTCAAAGGAAGACTTTACAATCGAGTCTTTGGCCAAAGTCTCCATCTTGAGGCCCCAATCGGTGTCGCACAAAGATAACTGTGAGCCGCCCATGTCAGTGACCACATCAATGTAGTCGTAGTTGCACCAGGCGCTTTTGCTATACGTGTACCCATTTGAGATGTATGGCATTGTGCAACCACTAGGGCAATCCCCGCTTACAGAATGAGAAACAATCCTCGACGAACTGATCTTAACTCCCTTAAAGAATGATGAATAGTCAAGTGGCTGCACCAATTCGTATGAGTAATCAGGTTCATCCGATACAAAAATGATGGACATCTTGGCGTCAGTTCGCTCGAAGGCTGAACCAGGGGCCGCGGAACCACCAGGGCTTAGTGCCTCGTAGGCCATATCTAGGCCGCGCTCCTGGCCAGAGCCCCACGTCCCTACTTGGGCCTGCGTTGTAAATTCGGTGATCGGGTCGATAGTCGAGTTGTCGATAATACTCCCAACGAAAGAGGGATTATCCGTAGTTATAATTGCAATGTGATAGTCCACTCCAGAGTTCTGAAACACCGTAATGAACGAGTCAAAGTTTGTTGCTACATGTGATTGCCAGGATCCCATAGAGCAGGAGTTATCAATCACAAAGAGGATGTCAGACATCATGACCGTATCTTGGATATGCGTGTCCATAACTGAAGAATAATAAATACCTTCGCCATATTGATAGGACATCTTAGTTGGAGAAAGCGGATCGTCGGACGTGACCTTGATAAAGGAAGAGTCTGTCGTGGCTGACAAGGGCATATATTCGATGAATACCGAGTTTTGAGAACCTGGAGGTATTGTCCAGGGAAATTGTCCGTTTAGCACGAGATCATAATCGATCGAAAAGTGGCTCGGAAAAGACGTAAAGTATTCTATTTTAGAGATCTCAAGATCGACATCACCGACATTCTTTAAGTCTATTGTCTGTTCTTGATCGCACTCTAGATATTCTGTTCCGTAATCATACGGGTCTGGAGAAATCTCCAGCTTTGGAGCGGAGCCTGCGCCAATAACAGGGACTAGAACAAGGGAGTTGTTTGGGTCGTTTGAGCCGATCGATAGTTCATCAGAGTCGAGCGCGTACGCGATCGGACTATATGAGATTTCTATATTTGCGGAGGCTCCAGGGGGCAACGAATTCGTTGGTAAAACCCAAGAGAAGACGGTATTGTGTTTGAGCGATACTGGGGCTATAACCAAGTTACCTGTCCCAACATTAGATACCTTCACCTTTTCCATTGGTGGCGCGCCATGGACATCGACGTTTCCAAAATCTACCGCAAGGGGATCTACTTCTATCTCTGGAATTCCGGCGACACCATGAAGAGAGACAGTGTACGTTGGGTCTGCTGGATCATTGGATGTTATCTGGAGACTGGACATGTCTGGGAGGTAGTCATCAGGGGCATATTCAACTTCCAAAGTCTCTGAGTTTCCTGGCGAAATGTCACCAATGAAGGTCTTCTTGATATTGAATGTGCCCGTGCTCTGTGGAAATGATACGCCAGTTATTTGTAGTTTTCCGGTGCCCACATTCTCGATATCGAATGTCTTGGTCAAGGAACTACCAACCTCTATAGTGCCGAAGTCCAGCAGGGGCGGGGCTTCTAGGTCTGGGTCAGCGGTTTTTGCTTTTGCGGTAACTTTCTGTACAGAGTTGGCCGGGTCGTTGCTTACGATCTCAATCTTCTCTACATCTTTTCCAGAATCAGTCGGAAGATAAGATAATTGCATCGTGGTCTTTTGACCAGGAGTCAACTTTGTTGAGGGAAAAACGCTAATATTGATGTCCAGGTTTGATTTAATCTCTTGTATTTTGCTTATTTCCACCAAGCCATCGCCTACGTTAGTCAGATCAACTGACATACTAACAGGAGTGTTTATGGGGTCTACTGAACCAAAATCGATTACTAAGGGATCGATTTCTAATTTGGGAGTGGCCCCATTCGCCGCAAGAAAAATGATAACAGAAGGTTCATCGGGATCGTTCGACTCCACCTTTATCATGCTAGCATCTGGGCCATGGATTGTCGGCTTATAACTAATTATAAGACTTTCTACTCCTCCTGGTAATAGCTCATTGCTCACCAGGGGACCTAGAATGAAAGAGTTCGATACAGAGGTTTGCGCTACCTGATTAATACGAAGAGGATAGTCGCCAACATTCCGTATCTCAAGGATTACATCAAGTGGCGGGTCAGTCAGTTCGCGAGTCCCGAAGTCATACTGTATAAAACTCACCTCGATATCTGGGAGGAGTGGATCTCCTAAGTCTACGGGTCCATCTGGTGTTGACATATCTTTTTGTGGTGGTAACCACTTCCCATCTGGAAGATCAGTAAAGTAGGTTGGGCCAGGTGTTACTTCTGGCTTGATAGCTTCTACCTCATATTCAATGCAGCCGGTGAATAACATGGCCGCCATCGGGATTAGCATTTTAGTTAGTCTGTTCATTCTCGTCTCCAATCAGCGTCCATCTCACATATTTCTCTAGTGCGTCTCGATAATTCTCTTTCCATCTTTCCTCTTCTATCTTGATTCCAAGCCTATCGGCGACCTGGTGGGCTTCTTCCCAGGCCAATACCTCCTCTCTCAATATCTCTATGCGGCCATGAAGAGTACCTCTGTGAGAGCCTGGAAACCTCCTCTCAAACATCGCCGAATCTGATCGAAGAATGACATGGCCGGCTTCGTGCAACAAAACGAGTAGCTGGTGTTCGGCGTCATTCGATGAATTGATTGAAATGACGCCGGGATCTTCCTCAAAATTATCTGGGTCAAACCAGTATTCGTCAGTACCATTATCATCAAAAGAGACATAGACGCCATATTCGTCGATCAGATGCCACTCAAGATGCCGAATATCTGGCCATCGGGTAGGGGTCATTTTCTTTTCCGTGGTCGACCGCGCTTAGAAATTTTTCTTACCTCGCGAGCTTTCGAGCCTCGCCCCCAAAAGTGCTTGTTATTTCTATCAGTAGTAGTCAAAGATACGGTAATTTTCTCGCCATCGAGCAGCTTGAAATAGCGATGCTCAAGATGTCCATACTTTGGTTTTCGGGATCGCTTCGTTGGAGGCTTATTCAAAAATTCCAAGCATCCAGCTAAGATCTGTTCCTCGGTCAAACCTTCTTCTAGGTATTTTTGGACCGGGTCATTCAACAGAATATTTGCTACGAGCGCCCACTTGTCATACCCAAGGCCCTTAATGTTCATATTTGTTCCGTCGTAACGGCCCAACTTAGTCTCCCCCTCTTCGAAAATGCCGTACCATTGTGTGACAGCTTCAAAACTACATGGAATTTCCATCTCTACCCTCTCAGAAGTTTCTTTCTATTTTCATAAAGTTTGCTGTGAATCTCTCGGACTGGGCCGACTACCACAATAGAGTTTCCGGCGGCGCCAACGTCGAGAGATATACTTGTAAATTGCTGCCTTGAATCAAGATTCTCTGGCAGTGACCCTTCTTGTAGAAGTTGTGACGACCTCATATCCTCCACTAGTGATACCACATGGTCTGGGTTGATATATATGGTTCTTAGTCCATAGTCCCTGATAGTGCCGCCGCTCGATCGATTATAAAGTTCAACAAACTCAATTGTACTACTCATCTCTGCCTCCCATTTCATAAACATTCTCCTCAATGACTGAATAAACTTTCCCCTCGTAAAAGACATCGCAGATATTTGAGTCAGCGAATCCTGGGACGCGGCGATGGCCTAAATACATCAAGGCAAGTGGCTCGCGAGCTTTGAAAAAAGATGTCACAGCGCCTGTATCGCTGAGTCTGTAGGCAACAGATCCAGCAGGGATATGTACATACTCACCTTCTTTAAACACCCTCGTCATCGGGGCCTCCCGTCTCGTCGACTTCGATAAACTGGTGAGTGGAGCCCTTGGCCCGAATATCGATGAAGCCAGAAAGAATGTTATTACATTCTGTCAGCCTCATATCAAAAACTGCCAGAGATTCTCTTGAAGAGTTTATTACTTCTATAATCTCAAGTGGGTTCTTCTTCGAAACCGACTCCAAATCTTGCATTATTTTATCCAACAATTCCTTATTCTCTCGAAGCAGCTTGTCTATCTCAAGTGGAATATCATTTAAATCTACCGAATAAGTTATATTAACCCTCATTCTAACCTCTCGTTATATTTTAAAAAAGCGCTTTATAAAGTGTCGCAGTGATTAGTCCAACTACGGAAGTCGTTATGACCCAGAGAAACCTGGATGCTTGCTCTTTCCACTGCTCCAGTTCTCTTAATCTAGCATACAAGCCCTGGTCTGGCTCATACACTGCCTTCTTTACCTTGTTGACGCACACCGCTATCTCATCACATCTTTCGCGGACGGCATGTAGGTTGTCTATCATCCTGTCTATCTTGCCACCCAACTCGACAATATCTATTTTAATTTCTTCTTCTGACATAATATTTCTCCGCTTTTTAGTTATACTAAGTAGCGAGCTAACTCTCAATCACAGCACAATTTGTAGTTATTAACGTGCCAGACACAGAAGCAGCATTCTGGAGCGCCGTCTTGGTCACCCTCACCGGATCGATAATACCAGAGTCCATCATATTCACGATAGAATCGGTCATAAAGTCGTAACCGTGGCCCGTTTCGGACTCCAGAACAAGCTTGCAGACAATATCCGGAGAAATACCCGCATTAATCGCCATTTGTCGCAGGGGAGCCTGTGAGGCTTGTTTAATTATTTCTACCCCTAACAACTGATCTGCGTTGTCAACTTCCACCACCAAAGTAGAGGAGGCGCGTAAGAGCGCGATTCCACCACCCTCGACAATTCCCTCCATTTGGGCGGAGCGAACTGCTTCTAGTGCGTCTTCGATCCGATGCTTCTTCTCTATCATCTCAATCTCTGTAGAGGCGCCGACTCTTATTATAGCGATACCGCTCGCCAGCCGAGATACCCTATCCTGAAGCTTTTCGCACTCGTGCAGGTTATCCTCCTTGACTAACTCTTCCCTTAGACTATCAATTCTTGCTGATACTGCATCTGGATTACCATTGCCGCCGACGATGGTGGTCTGGGCCCTTGTGATGTCTACCCTAGAGGCGCTTCCAAAATCTATGAGTTTGACGTCTTTTAATCTCTTACCACTTGAACGAGTGATCAAAGTTGCGCCCGTCGAAAGAGCGAGATCCTTTAAGATATTTTTGCGCTCTTCGCCGTACCTTGGCGCTTTGATTGCTGCGACCTTAAGGACACCCTTTAAGGCATTGACGATCATCGCGGCGAGGGCCTGACCTTCGACATCGCTGGCGACAAAGATTAGTGGGCGCGCCTCGCGCGCGGCGAGTTCTAAAATTGGCAGAATATCGTGGACATTATCTAGCTTCTCGTCTGTAACCAGGATCATAGGATCTTCATATAAGACGGCGCGGCGGCGCTCATCAGTGATGAAAGCACTTGCTGCGTAGCCAGCATCCATCCTGAACCCTTCAACCAGATCCAGGCTGGTCTGGAATGATCTAGCTTCTTCGACAGTTATTGCCCCATCCTTTCCCGCTGCAGATACAGCCTGGGCTATAAGTCGGCCAATCTGTTTGTCGTTGTTGGCAGAAATCGAAGCCACATGAGCGATGTCCTCCTCTGACATAATTGGGCGGCTGGCAGCGTCGAGGACGACGGCCAGTTCTGTGACGGCTCGCTCAATTCCACGCTGGAGTTCGATCGGTGGTACTCCAGATGAAATATACTTCTGTGCCGCGCTCAAAATCGCCCTGGAGAGGACTGTCGCAGTAGTGGTACCGTCGCCAGCATCAGAGTTAGTTTGCTCTGCAGCCTGCTTAATTATTTGAGCGGCGGCGTTCTCGACGGGGTCGTCTAGATCCACAAAGTTGGCGACAGTAACGCCGTCTTTGGTAATGATGGGTCTTTTGTTCTTCTCTTGCAGGATAACATTCCTTCCTCGCGGGCCCAACGTGGAAGCTACGTTGTCTGCTAGCTTGTTAACGCCAGCAAGGATTCTCTGGGCCATGGCCGAACCAGAATCATAATGTTTTGTCAAATCACACCTCGTAAAAGTTTTGTATATTATATTATAAACACATTTGAACTAAATGTCAAGAACTAATTTACTTCTTTTTTATCTTTTGCAATTCCAGATTTCAAATTCTCAGCAATTCTGGTAGTGTCCGATATGGCGGATTGTCCAGCGTTGATTGCATTATTGCGCTGCTCTTCAGAGAAATATAAATTTACGTTATCGGACAAACTTTTTGTTGCGGCAAAGAGATCTAGTAACGTAGCATCGAGAGCCTTCATTCTCATTTCAGCAATTTTATAAATCTTTTCTGGTGCATATGGTAGTTCGGCCAGTTCGGTGCGGACCACGGCGTCACCGAGCGTCTTAAGCTGATCACCGGTAACGTTCCACTGGGTCAATGACTCGGCTAAAAGCTCTTGCGATTCTGTAGTGACAGACTGGGTGTCGGGTTTGCCTGTTGGTTCGAGCGCGAGATCCCTATCTGGCTCCTCCTTTGCTGGAGCAACCTTGCCACGATAGCCTGGTGTTTTTTGAAGCTCTGCGTATTTCTCACCCCAGTTTTCAAGACTGTTGAGATATTTGAGAGATTCTTCGCCGGTTTTCCCAGGAAGAGTAAAGAGTTTAGCAGTTGTTTTAAGTCTCTCGCCCTTCTGCATCGTGCTGATGGCTTTAAGGAAATTATCCCTAGTGAATACGAAAGATTCAATTTTAAGAACTCCCCCTATCTTCCTCGCGATCACATATGTCATTGAGCCCGACTTATTCAGGGAATCTATGAGGTCGGTGTAACTTCCCTCGATTGCCGTCCCAGGAGCAAGTAACTTAAGGCTTATCGATAATCCTTTTCGCTCTTTCGCCGGGGCATTGCCTGAAGAGGGGATATGGGTGAACGCCTCCAAGTCGGCGATCGTGTCGGCGGAGGCTGCGGGGATTTGTGCTCCCCTCAGAAGTGCTGCAAGGAAAGCCTCAAATACAAAACCCGCTGGTGATGGCTGGAAACTTGTCAATATAGATGATAGAGATTCTAGGATTATCAGGCTCGATATTATTCGACGTGGAGATGTTATTCCAGATTCTTCTTTTCCAATAGCTGCTAAAAAATTCAACTTCTCTTCGAGAGTAGCTCCACCGCCGATAGCATTAAAGATTCTATTGACCGCTTCTCGGTCGGCAGACCCTGGCTTTCCCCAGTTTTCATTGGGTGCGAATTTCGGGAGAGTCAATAGAAATTCTTTTCCCTTCTCGAAGTCCTCATGGAGGGCGCCCTCCGTCAATGTTTTAGTGCGGGGCAAATCGTCATAGAATTTATCAAGTGTCTCTTCGACAAACCTGATGAACTCTTCAGACTCCATAGAATTTTTCTTGTTGCGTTGGTTTTCAATTAATATATCTAGTTCGTCCATACTACTAATTAGTCCTCAAAATCCTCTTCTTCCAAAAGAGTGTAAGTAAAACTGTTGCCATATTTATCTTTAGACTTGTTAACGACATCCATGAAGGTGTCAAAGTCTGTACTATTTTTAAAAACCTGGCATCCGGCTGAGTAAGCTCCCACATAGTTAGCCGCGCCAGAAGACTTGCTGCGATGAATATTCACACCAAACCAGCCTTCCTCGATTGATTCTGGATTGTGGTCAAGAATATCATCCCGGTTATTGTCGCGCCATACAGAAAGTACTCCGCCCCTCTGACACAAAGCCTCGTGGGCGAAATTCTTATTGCTTTTCGCATGAATATCCACGCGATACACTCCCCTGTATTGGTTCGGCACCAAAATGGCAGTCCCTCGGTCGTTGACTGGGCTGTCTACTAGGTAATGTTTCCCAGGGTCCGTAGTGGCGGTCGATGAAACTACCTCCCAGGTGCCCTTCTTGTTTCGGTACACCAGCAAGATCATGTCATCGAATTTGTTAGCCTTGCTCTCTCCTGACCTCACGCCAACGATGTTCACGTTAAAAGATCCCTTGTCAAAAAAAACATATCCTTTCTTTTTCATGATTACGCTTAATCTTTCGGCTATCAGTCTTGCATGTAGTCCTTTAATTACCGCCATAGTTTTTGTCTCCTTACACTATCTCATCGGCAATTCCATATTCGACTGCCTCTTCTGCTGTCAGGTACACGTTGACGTTTCTAGAAAACATCTCCCTAATCTGTTCTTCGGAGAGCTTGGTTTCCTTGCACAGAACTTCAATGTATTGATCCTGAGTATATCTCACTTCTTTCATCTCGTTATCCAAGTCATGCAAGCTGCCGGAAGTCCCAGAGATTACTGAATGAAGCATGACTCGACAGTATTTGCCTATCTTCCTCTTCCCTTTGGTGCCTGCTGCCAACAATAAGACTGCTGCAGACATTATCTTTCCCAGACCGATAGTGCTAACGTCTACGACGTCACGAATTCCTCGCATGACGTCATAAATAGCAAACATATCGGTTGCTGAGCCGCCGGCTGAGGAGATGAGCATATCAATACCCTCGCTTTCCTCGTGGAGTAATAACATCAAAGCGTAAATAACTTCTTCTGCTTTTTTCTCAGAAATATCACCGAATAAGCCAAGAACTCGAAGTTCGGACGGTGGTTGCGGTACAGGCTCTTCTTCTTCGGAAACCTCTGGGCTAAGCTCTTCTTCTTCTTCTTCAACGGACATTTTTTCTTCTCCTGGGTGAATTGATGTAATCCAGACCTAATTTATATGGTTTCTTTTTCCCACTCTTTCCGAGTTCCACGAGAGTATAGGGAAATAGCTGTGCCCAACTTTTCCAACTTTCGTCGCTGTCAAAACTCTTCTGGAAGAGGAGCGTCATCCTTTTATCCTTTGGATTAAATCCTTCGCCATGTAGGTTCCAATCTTTTAAAAACTTTTCGATCTCCTTCTTTTGTCGGGTACCTTTTATACCGTTTAGTTGAATAACATAAAAATAATCTTTACCACTTCTGAAGTGTTTCCACGCGACCGCTTCCATGTTCCTCTCCTTTGTTATCTATAAATAAGTATATCATAATTTATTTTATCTGTCAAGTACTTTTTCCATATGGGAATCCAAATATTTCATTGCAGTATCCCAGTTACTATACTTCAAAGAACGCTGGTAAGCCTCTGGGTACCTATCGATGAGTCGTCGAATAGAATTGCTCTTCCAGCTTTGAAGATTGTAGTGGTCCTCATTCTTTATTATTCTTATTTGGTTATTGTCGTAGATTCGTGTCTTCTCCATCATTTGGCGGCGCGCCTGTTTCATAAAGGCAGCGTCCTCAAGAGACAGGGCCAACAATTGTAGGCACTGCAACTCCACCATTCGAAACATCAGGGCGCCCATCCATGCGGCGCCGAGGATTACTGCAGCCCTGTAAAAGATTACGCCTGCTACTAGGCCAAAAGCAAAGATCAGAATATTTTCCACTCACCACCCCCAAGATACAAAAATGCCACGATTATCACCTGTGAGGAAATTTAAGATCGTGGCACCATTTTAAAACACAAGGTGTTTTTAAGCTTTTTTGTTACGAAGACTCGAAATTCTCGACTTGACTCGGCGCAGAACCTCTTGGACTACTGCCTCATTTGCATCGGCGGTGTCGTCGGTGTCGTCGGTGTCGGCGGCCTCTGTGATCTCGGCACTATCAGCGGTCTTGGCTGCTTCGATTTCCTGCAAGACGGCCGACACGAGAGCGTCGAAAGACTGCTGCGAAGCAGCGTTCTCTTCGAGGTCGTCTCCTGCTTCAAGGTCACCTAGTTCGTCATCGGCCACTTCAAGGTCACCTAGTTCGTCATCGGCCACTTCAAGGTCACCTAGTTCGTCATCGGCCACTTCAAGGTCATCGCCTTCAGCGCCGCCAACGATGTCGACTTGAATATCCAGGGCATCTGCCACAGCTTGAATCACTTTGGAAGCGAGGTCTGCTGGCTCACCGCCGAGGTCGCCGCCGAGGTCACCGCCGAGGTCATCGCCGAGGTCATCGCCGAGGTCATCGCCGAGGTCCATGGGTAGTTCTTCTTCGCCGGGTAGTTCTTCTTCGCCGGGTAGTTCTTCTTCAACTTCAACCTCTCCTACCATTTCATGAATGAAATTGGAAACAAGGGAAGAGTCCACATTGGCCAACTGTCCAAAACGACGAATAGTTGACTCGTTCAAAAGTTTTTTGCTCATTTTAAGATCTCCTTAGATATACCAAGAGCAGTATATAATCACTAATAAATAGTATTTTGTTTTTTAAAAAACCCAAAAGTTTATAATTCCGGATGTTCTTTTTCCAGGATATCGAAGATGCTCTGAATCTCTTCATCTCCTAGTCCAAATTTTCTCTTATTTTCTTTCCCCTTCTCCTCCAGAGTCTTGACTACCGAAGCTTTTGACGAACTCTGAATCGACTGGGTATCTTTTATTTTGTCAACGAAGGATATAATCAAGTGATCTCTCTCCAAATACCCCGATAAGATAGCTCTGAAGAATTTTGTCTTTGTCAGGCCATCGTTCTTGAGCCTGATTCTCAGATCTGCATTTCGCTTATCAGTATCCATGAAGCTTATCCGCTTCTCTCTTTTTCCGTAATCAGCCATTAAACTTTCTATCAATATGGGTATTGCTTTCGACAATTCCAGATGACGTTTGCTTTATAAACTCGGCTTTCGATTGCAATTCCAGAATACTCCTAGATCCGGAGTAGGATAGACCGCTGCGAATACCGACAGCAAGTTCCTCAACGATTGGGATGACTGAGCCGCGGTGAGGAACCATTGTCGAGATTCCCTCAAGCGAACTAGCCTTTCCTCGCCACTTAACCTGTGCCTCTGGCGAGGCCATCCCCCGATATGTCTTAAAGTTTCTTCCGTCTTTTCCTCGAATGACCGGGCCTGGCGTCTCTTCTGTTCCAGATAAGAGTGAGCCTACCATGACGAAATCTGCTCCTGCTGCTAGGGCCTTCACTATATCTCCGCTGTTTCTGATACCTCCGTCAGCAATAATCTTAACATCGCGGTCAGTGGCAGAATCGAAGCAGTCAAGCAGTGTTTGTAAGCCGGGAACTCCGTGGCCTGTTTGAATTCTAGTGGAACATATGGAACCCCCTCCGATATTGCACCTGACAGAATCGGCGCCCCAATGAGCCAGATCTTCGAATCCGGATTTGGTTGCGACATTTCCAGCCATAATATGGACGCTGTCATTGAACATTGATTTAATACTAGTAAGAGCGTCCTTCATGAGAATATGATGCCCATGGGCAACATCCAGACATAAAATCGAAGCGCCGGCGCGTACTAGTTCGTGGGCGCGCTCCTGGTAGTCACCGCTGATGCCGATGGCTGCTGCCACAGGAGCGGCGTTGTCGTGGAACTTGGCGCGTATTACCATACCACACTGATCATCGATGGAATTATATCTGTGAATGATCCCCAGACCGCCAACAGAACCCATAGCTGTTGCCATCTCCTCCTCCGTGACAGTGTCCATCGGAGAAGAGATGATCGGCAATTTAAAAATCAGGTCAGGAGATAGACACGCAGAAGTATCAACTTCAGATCGAGATACGATATCAGAATACTTCGGTACGAGCAGCACATCGTCATATGATAGACACTCTTTGATTCTCATGTGGGATCTCCTAGCTCCCAGCTTTTTGGGATAGTAAATGGGTCGACATCCTTTGTTGTCAAATCTTGCGATGGCGTATTATCAGTAGACCCCAGAGCGCCATCCCCGCGATTGCTCATCGTGATCGGGTACCACTCATAAAGATTATCAGTTGATGTCTCCAGTGCTCGGAAATGTACGACCGGCACCATGACGATTTGGGCAATCTTCGTCCCTCGCTCGATCATTTGTGTTTCAGTACCCACATTGTGCAAGTTGACGAAAACCTCGCCATCGTACCCAGAATCGATAACACAGGCGCCGACAAGCAAGCTACGCTTTGAAGCATTGCCGCTGCGGTTCTTCACCTCCAGCATATAGCCATGAGGCACTCCGAATTTAAGACCAGTGGGAAACAGTTTACTCTCGCCTGGGCGCAGATTCAACCCCAATTCCTGGGGCTGTTCTGGATTATAATACACATCCAATCCCGCGTCTGATGGATTTGCGCGGGTTGGGGGAATAGCATTCGGCCGTGTTCGGTAATATTCTAAAATCATTATACCTTCCCGGCAATCTTCGCAAGTGATTCATAGACGTTACTAAACTCATCAAAGTCAAAGTCTTTTGTCTTGAGCATTCGATACGCTTTAACTGTCATGGAAATTTCATCTCCAGTGAGCCAATCAGCTTCTTTAAAGTCAGTCTTTAGTTGGCGCTTCATCTCCTTCAGTGGCTCCATCTGATCTTCGATCTTCTGAAGTTCTCGAACATACTCCAACATCTTTTCTTCTTTTGTTGACATATCGACATCCTCAACTTCTTGATGAATACCAACTACGTTTTCAAAAATTTCAAATCCAGTTCCCATTTAACACTCCTGTTTTGTTTATATTATTAATATAACACGTTTAGCTTTCTTTGTCAAGTCCAATCATTAAAATTTCTTTTGCTTTTACAGCCTCGAATATATCTTTTCCATTCTCATCCACGCCTACTTTCTTTCTTCGCCCAACTGTATAGGTTACATCAAAGTATTCAATTTGATTGTTTCCTTTTCGATCCTCGAAAAATCCATCACCCATGTCACGATTGGATAACATGCAGTATGCCCCGCGGGCCGCTGCAGCATTGAGATAATTCACCACTTCTTGTTGGAAGTTGTCATCTTTCTCTGTTCCATAGTCCGCAAACCCTCCGCGATACGGAGGATCCAAGAAGATATAGGAGCCAGGACCAACATCTTTCAAGGTTTGCTTGTAGTCGCCAGAAGTTATTTCACATTTCTGAAGGGCCTCATGCCACTCCATAACATTCTCTTTGTCGTATACCTTATCAGTATGTTTCATTAGGCCGCAAGGTGTGCCGAATCTGCCGTTAGTGTTCTTGTTCAGTTGCCAGACGCCGTTAAACCCAGTCTTCATTAGAAAATACAGCATGGCAGCTTCGTTGACTGGAGTTAATTTCTTGTGATCCCAAGCATACTCGTCTCGAACTTTGAAATAATAATGCCTTCGAGACTTTTGCTCTTTGTAAATTGACTCCCAGTCTCTACGGCCTCGCCCCTTATCTGGGCGAGCGTACTTTTTCTGCAGGGCCTTGTTCGTCTCTCCGCCCTGCTCTTTTGGGCCAGGCAGTTCAAGATACTCCCCTTGAAGCTCGTCTAAATGCGCACAGAATATTTCCACATCGTCTCGTACTGCCCTGTAAATACTGATAATGTGCTCGTTGATATCGTTGATATAGAAGTTTGCATTAGGATTCTTGTCATAAGCCCAAACAAACATCGCGCCACCACCAAAGAAAGGTTCGTGATAGGATTCGAAATTGTCAGGCAAGTGTGGTTCGTATTTCTTGAGAAGCTTTTTCTTGCCTCCAGCCCACATAAACAGTGGCTTCATTAGACAATCTCCATAATGTCTTTTGCTACTTTCTCGATATTCCCAAAATCACGATCCATGACGGCGTAGTTTTCTCCTTCGAGGAGCAACTTGAATTCATTTTGATATTTTTCTCCCTGAAAGGTGTCTCCAGAAAAAACCAGATAAAATGGATTGGATACAGTATTATATTTAGATCGCACCAGGCGCTTCAAGGCTGGAGAGAGAAATTTATAAACACGCTCATGGGCGTTTCCGCCCTTGTTTCCGGTTTTCTTCTCGACATATAGACACTTTCCAGTCTCTCGATTGACTACTCGACAGTCCAGGATGACGCCTTTTCCTTGCGGATACACCTTTAATTTCGGGGGTTTGAGTTCTACAGAATATTTTGATGGCAAGTATGCTGCCAAAGCATTCGCAAAGGCTGTCTCGCCGGTGCTGCCTACCACATTAGCGCGCGCTTGCCAATTTTCTCGGTTAGATAAGTGTCGTGAAGCCATACTTTCTCCTAAGTTATAATACTAATATAGCATGATTGCTAACATTTGTCAAGCAAAAAATGACAGCGGGCCTTAAAAGCCCGCTGTCGGAGGCGTCAAAAAAGGCGCCACTCCTTAGTCCAAGAGTTCTTGAATAAGACACAGCTTCATGGCACGTTTCTTGTTGACGGCCGAGGCAGCCTGCGGGTGACGAGAAGAAGAATTTCGGTACCTTTTAGCGATTCCCAAAGCGATTGATGCGGAGGCCTTATTGACCACATTACCACCTAGAGTCTTCATGTCGGTGGCGCAGGTCTTATGGTCGCAATACGCCTGAGACGATGTAAACCACCTTTCAAAGTCCGCCGAAATTACCGATCGAGAACTACTGAGGGACGGGTATAACTCAAAGAGGAGGGCCAAGCCCTCCAGTAGTTCGGCTGGAATGTAATCCAGGTCTTGGGACCAAGTTCTCTTGATGAGCGCCGCTGCCATTTTGACGTTTTTGGGGCCACGCTTTAATGCTCGCTTGAATCCGCCGACTTTCACTACCGGGGAGCCCGCCAGGCCAATGACGCCACCAGGGTCCATAGATCCATACACGCACACGCCACACGCAATTAGGTGTTTGACGACTTCTTTAGCCTTTTGATCTCCAGCGTACCACTCATGCACGAAAACCTCCTCCTTTGTGGCTGATTTTCGATTGTGGTGATTGATTTCAGTAAATAACTTATGGTATTCTTCCAAGCTTCCGAGCTTGTAGAATAGGGCTGGAATTTCAATAGCATTCTGAAAACATAGCTTAAACATGTGTCTTCGGTGGTCACCGTCAAGCAGGCGATCAGGTAGATCTAGCTCTTCGGGGAAAACAGCTACACTGATCGGGACAAACTTGTTCCAGTCCCAGCCATTCTTCAGATATTTCTTGATGAGGCTGGCTTTTGTGTCGCGATTGATATCCCCCTGAATTTCTACAGATACTATCCCATACTCAGGAGGTTCTCCAGAGATTTGCGATGTCAAGTTGGATTTGCGGTGCTGGCCGAACTGGCCACTTAGTTTAATAGACATATTGTCTTTCTCCTATTTAAATAACTAATATTGTTTTAGTGTTGTTTCGGAGCCGATATCGGACTCACCCTGGGATCACACTGTTACCCATTTGTTTTCTCTGTTTCTGGTCACCTCTCTCATTTGTTCTTATAATATAACATACCCTGCATGATGTGTCAAGATTTAAATTAACAATAATCATTATTTTCTCACTCTCTCAAAACCATGGACTACGAAGAATAATCCAACAACCATCATTTGTATAATTCTCTTTGTAGCAGAAAAGATTTAGCTTCTTGACAATTTCTTTTGTCTTATCGATAAAAAACTCAGAATATCCAGTGATGACTTTCAGCGGAAGTTCATCGATATTGTCTGTGATAAACTTTTCAATCAAGAAGTCCGCACGGTCGTGTTCTTCGCCATGGAGATCGAGTGTCGGATATTTTACCCTCACTCAGATTCTCTCCGGACTTGAGGAAAAAGTAATATCCACTCCGTCAAAATATCGAGTAATGTAATCACAGAACTGATCTTTGTTACAGAAAGATAACATAGAACTGTTTTCCGGATATCCGATTTCTACGGCCCATTCTCCGACCTCCTCTAACACATCAAGTTTGTTGATTATTAGGTGATCCACTCCGTTTATCTTCAAGGCTCGGTTTAGGGTGCTCAAATTCATCCAGTTACATTGGCGTCTTCGGCCAGTAGTGGCTCCATATTCTTTACCGACAGCCTGAATCTTTTCGAATACCTCTCTGCTTGGCTGGAAATTCTTTGAACCGACATAAGTTTCGTATACTTTTGCAACACCATAAACACTCCGTATTGACTTGGGAGGGAAACCGTTCAGGAGGGCTCCGGCTGTAGTACAATGGCTGCTGGTGACATACGGATAGTCTCCCCAATCGACGTCGAGAGCGAAGCCCTGGGCCCCTTCGCACAAAACTGTAGCGTTACTGTTCGCAATATAAAATTCCTCGTACATATCGACGAGGTAAGGCACAAGGCGAGCAAACGATTCTGCGCGCGAACCAACCCTGGCATACTTATCGCTATAGCACGGACCATTGCCCGTCCTGGTGGTGCCTAGGCGAATCTCATTCGCGTCAGCGTCGGTGTGCTTCCCCTGTATGACGTGTGCATTTTTAGCAATAAATATTTTGCTATCGACGTCGATTCCGCCATCCCTCAGCATCTGGATCTCTTCAAAGAATTTATCAATATCAACGATACATCCTGGGCCAATTATACTTTTTACTCCAAAGAAGACGCCGGCCGGAATATGGTGTGTGACGAACTTTTTCCCGTTATGATAGATTGTGTGACCAGCGTTGCAGCCTCCATTGTAGCGAATACAGTGAGTATAATCTCCCCCGTTCAATAAGTGATGGGTGACCTTTCCTTTTCCTTCGTCACCATGCTGCACTCCCAAAATAATGTCGATTTGTAACATCTAAACTCCAAATTAAAAACTTATTTTACAGAGAGTACTTTGATACTAAAGTTTCCGTTTGGAGACTCTGTGACTTTAAATTTATTCTTGCGAATACTATCTGCCAAACCAGGGCGATGATGGTTCAAATCCACATAATCGGCTAGCGCGGTTCGGATGTCTTCTTGACTAAACTCAATCTTAGTAATTACGTTCGTAAATTTCATTACACTCTCCTCTGTATACTCTATTAATATATCACACATCCCTTATCGTGTCAAGCTAAAACTCTAAAATTTCTTCGAAGGCTTCGAGTCGAGAAACCCCACTTCTCGTTATACTCTAATTTTGCCATGTATGGCTTATTGATATGAATCCTATCATACTGCTGTACTCCCCAACATCGAATGCGAGTTAGGGTGTTCGTGTCATCGACAACTTCAAGGATCCAATACGGCTTTCCATTTTTTGTCCTCTTCGTTGTCACTGTTCGGGGAATAAACCACACCACTTCGCAAAGCTCTGGATCGTAATTCGCGATGGGCGGAATAAAAGCTTCATTTAATTGTTTGTATATTTCTGGTTTCATGACTTTGTTGAAAGGAAATACCCCAGTCAACTGTACCAAGTATCCTATCTTCTCCTCGTCAGAAAAATCACCTTCTTCAGAATAGACTGGATTCTCAATGTTCTCTATCAGATTCTTTTCCTTTCGTGGGCGATCAATGCAGATTGCCGTCCAAAAGTGTTTGGCGCCAGTAAACCTCTTGTCGACGAGGCAGTCCAAGGCCCCACTACGACAGAGCACGTCAAGACTCTTTTTGTTCAATTTAGAATAAGTAATGCTCTCATTGAACAGGAACTCTTCCACGGTATTAAACGGGCGATTGAGGGTTATCTGATCAATAGCAGCATCTCCCAGGCCCTTGATTGAGGACAGTGGCTGGATCAGGGTTTTCCCATCATCGGAAATTTCCCACACCCGGCCGGATGAGTTAACATTGAGGCTCTTGATTTCAAGGCCGAAAGACTTGGCCACATTGATAGCCCTCTCTTTTCGAGTCTCTGGCTCTTTATCCAGAAAAGCTGCGAGCCACTCCACCTGATAATAGTTAAGTAACCATGCACACTGGAATGAAATGATGCAATATGATACGGCGTGAGATTTATTGAAACCATAGCCAGAAAAGTATTCGAATGTTTTCCAAAGTCCCTCACCAGTCCCGCTCTGTAAACCTCGCTCTTCACACCCATCCAGGAATTTTGATCGCAAGACCTTCTTAACTTGAGCCTCCTTTCCTGTCCCTTTCTTCGTCAAGACCTTGCGCAGTGCATTCCCCTCATCGAGAGATAAATCTTTTCCAAGCCGATGTGCCAATTCTGCAATCTGCTCTTGAAAGATTAGGAATCCGAATGTCTCCTCCGTCACGGAGCGATGCTCGTCATTGAAGAAATTTATTCGATGTGGATTATTTCTAGCCTCAACGTAATCGTTGTGAACATTGGCGCCTAGTGGGCCGGGGCGGTAGATGGAAGTAATAGCTGCGAGGTCAATCAAGTTTGTCGGTTTCGCTTGTTGGCAGAATCTCTGGGCTCCAGCTTCAGTGAACTGGAAGACTCCTGCCCACTTCCCAGCATGGAATATGTTCTTATACACCTTCTGATCGCTGAAATCCATCACGTCCGGATGCAAGTTCTTATCATAGAAGCTTTTAATGTCCTCGAATGTTGGATTCTCAATGCCATGATGGCGTCGGAGAATATGATAGATCGCTCCGTCAATCATCTTAAGAGTAGAAAGCCCAAGAACATCAAATTTGATGAAGCCCATGGGCTCCAAGTGGCGAACGTTTTGCCCCTCAGACCATGGGGTTTGTCGGACACCCCCAGAGTTAATGAGTGGCATCCTGCTATTCAGATCTTCCCCGATCACGATGCCGCCTGCATGACGGGAACAGGATCGGACCTGACCATAAAGAACCTCAACGTGGGTCTTTACGTGTGGATATCGGCTCAAGAAGCCCTTGAGCGTGCTACTGAATTCCATCACCTCTTCGAAGGTTGGATTGTAAATCCCAGTCTTGATGCCGTGTTTCATTTTAGCTGGGCCGATGGCCTCAGTCATCATGACAGATGTCACATCATTTACTTCGCTAAAAGATATCCCATAAAATTTGGAGATATCCTTGATAAGACTCTTAAGCTGGAGAGTGTTCCAGTTTGAGATTGGAGCAACTTTATCCTCTCCCCACTCTCTAATCAGTATCTCCTTCAATCCCATACTATCTGCCACATCGTAATCGATATCGGGATAGTCGGTCGCGTCTGACCGCATGAATCGAGAGAACTGTAGGCCGTATTTGAGTGGGTCGACCTGCGTAATATTCAGAGCATACGCAACAAGGGAGCCTGCAGCAGAACCTCTGCCTGGGCCAGCGAGCATCACTTCATTTGCCTTCTGGCTAACCTGATTCATCGTCAAGAAATATTTGGAGAAACCCCTATCAGAGATGACCTCAAGCTCCATGCGCAAGCGGTCAGTATATTCCTCTTTAATGTGTAGTCCTAGGCCTCGGAGGCCCTCGATACAGAATTTTTCGAGGGCTGAGTCTGCTGTCTCTCCCGCGGGAATAACAAAGTCTGGAAGTCGAACTGTATTATCTGGGAGGAAGTCTTCGATTCTTTCATGGGCGATACGATATGTATTGGTAATTGAATTCATCACCAAATCGTCATCGTATTCAACGCCGCAGGATTCTGAATATTTCTTGTATGCCTCCCACATCTGATTGCCATTGCGGGGATAAAGCTCATAACCAATCTCCTCGACTCCTGACGGAAGCTCAGAACTCTCATAACCTGGGCGGGGCTTGCCAAGCCAGCCAAGTTTTTTATAAAGCTCCCGGTCTCTCCAAGCATTTGGGTTTGGGTAGTGGGAGTCGGAGGTCGAGACTAATTCAATCCCAAACTCTTCATGCATTTTGATAATGTATTTATTAAGTTCGTGCTGCTCTGGAATATTGTTCCATTGAAGTTCGCCATACCAGCGGTCACCGAAGACATCAATCATTTGTTTTGTAGTCTCACGCATGGCGCTAAGGACCGCTAACTCGCCTTCCTCGCGGTTTTCCCAGTAGTTACCAGCATACACACCACCCAGACAAGCAGATGCGCCTATGACGCCCTTAGAATACTTTTTTAGAGTCTTGTAATCGACACGAGGGTAGCGATAATAATTATCCGGACCAAAGGATTCTGAGATCATTGCGAAAAGGTTATTCAAGCCCTCCTGGTCTTGTGCCAACAGAATGAGATGGCGGCGGCGATTAAGAATGTTTCTTACACTCTTCTTTGAGGCTTCCTCGTCTTCCACTGTCGTAGCAGTGACATCTTTACTCAGTGTCTTCCTCTTCTTCTTATCCTCTTTGGCCTTCTCGTAATCCTCCCTCCACTCATCCAGGGAAGGAAGGAAATACGCCTCTACTCCGAAAATAGGCTTGAATTCTTTTCCAGCGTCCTTCATCTTTTTGGCGTGAAGCACTTGGTGGGGAAGGCCATTTAAATTTCCATGATCCGTGAGGGCCAAGGCATCCATACCATTTTCATAGGCAAAGTCCATATGTTCTTGGGGATATCCCAGGGCATCGAAAATGGATCCAGCTACGGAATGCGCATGAAGACCCACAAACGGAATAGTGGTGTTCTTTTTTTTCATTGATATTCCCTAAGCTAAATTGTCAATATGTTTATCAATCTTGGCAATGACTTTTTGTCGTGTTTCCGCGTCAAGATTCAAATCAAAAATCTCTTTTCGCAAGCGCCCTGCGGACATCTGAATAGTCGACAGCTTGTGCTGATGCCCCTCTAGCAAAATCACCAACTGCTTTTTTGTGTTACTCATTAGTTTCATCATCTACTCCTATTTCTAGTTTTTCTTTCGCTTCCAATAATCCCTCTGGTGTGCCATCGAATTGAACGCACAGGGGATTATTCTCGATGTATGTCGAGGAAATCTTTGGATCATTCAGGTGAATTTTCCTAATAAGAATGTCGCGTAGGTCAGTTGGGCCTGCAGCATGCAGCAGTTCTTTCAGACGAGTCTCTTTACCGTACATTAATTTGAACTGTTGTTGTTTTTGCCATCCCTCAAGCCAGCCTGGTGCGCAATACCAATGCTCATAGAACTGGCTGTCATTATTTTTATCATAATATGTCAGCACCCAATGTACATTTTTGGCATATGCATTCGAATTGAGGCACCTCAAGGTATAATTTCTGGTTGTAGAGAATTGGCCTGACCCCCATGAGCCATCCTTGCGGCGCCTTCTTTGGCCCGTCTTAAGCTCTATGGGTTCGCCACCCAAGAATGCGGCGTCTGGGAGCCAACAGGCGCCGCGGCCCTCTTTTGGATCTCCAGTGAGCCCATATTGCTCTATCTGCCTGGCTTCCCTCAAATTCTCAGCTTTCATCATCAACTCCTATTTCATTCCATTCGTGGTATTTCATAAAGATTGGGTGAGGTCTTTCAACCAGCTTTCGCTCTTCTGATCCCAAGTAATTGCAATAACCATCCCAAGAATCTATGTTGTGATACCATGGGACTTCTACTTTGTTTTCTATATCTATTATAACAGATTTGAAGATTTTGTCAAGGGAAAAATAGCGCGCAGAGTATCTTTCTTCTTTTGGCAGCTTCTCCCTGGGATATAAGCCGTCTTCTAGAACTTTGGAATTATATTTCCCTGTGCCCTCGCGAATCTTTCGGCGCGATGCCACAAAATCGTCTTTATCAAAGGTAAAACCGAGATATTCTCCATCCTGAACGGTCTTGCCATTGCGGGCTAGCATGAACGGTCTGGCACTGGAGATATTTTTTCTGTGTTCTCGGAGGATCTCCGGATTATAAACTCCGTAAGGGAAAGCAACATAGTTTCTTGTTGGTATCACCCATTTGCTCAAGCGAGCAGAGATTTCGAAAGCAGTGACAGCGCCGTGCAAAACACTCCAAGCCAAGCAATCCCTCTTTCCAATATCTTTTGCACGGACTGGCACGTAAAATATTGGAATTTGCTTTCTTGTCTGGGAGGGATATGGATCGAGCCTTCTCCCAATCCAAACAGGATCATGAATCCACTCCCCCAGCCGGTGGCGGATCAGCGGCGCCATATCATCGTTACAAACAATCCAAATAGTCTCGCAGCCAGCCCAGGCGCACTCGTACACAGCACGTTCGACCGCCAGATAGTCTGGGGCGATCGGCATCATCGAATCGTGCCAATCCATCCTGAAATCAAGTGGCTGACCTGAAACTGGAACTATTCCCGATAGATGATAAGCAGATATTTCTCACCTCTTGTATAAATTAAATTTTATATTTCAACCAAGAAAACAACTTTCTTTTTTCTAAGTAATCTTCGTAAAGATCATTGTTGTAGGCTTCTTGTTCAAATCGAATCTGATAATATGCTTTCTCTGAATCACGGTATTTTATGAGGCCCACGAGCCAATCAGCAAGATAGATAATTGGGAAGCCTATAACGAGAGTTTCCAAGTATTGATGATGGTGGATTGTTTCGTGAGTAATCGTAACCTCATCTCCGTGGTCTCGAATAAAAACAAATGGAAACAATGTGATTGCATATATTTTGATCACCCAACTCAACAAAGCTGGGATTCTGCTATTTCTTACTATAATTGGCTTTTTAATCATGGCGGTTTCCTGCCTTTTTCGACTCCAGAAACTTGATTAGTGAGTCAACATCCGATCCATAAGGAGGATGAAAGTCAGGAACAAAAGAGTGAAAAAGCTGGGCGAAAGAAGATAGAAGCAGAACGGAACCAATTTCAAATGCGTGGCGCAAGTGTTCAAAGTATGTCTCACCTATGTCTTCCAAGTGTCCCATGTCACTAAGTAGTGACCCGTGCCTCAAAAGATCAAACTTAAAGAAGCCATCGTATTATTTGCGGCGTGAGCGATGATTGCTGGCCAAATACTCTTTGAGCGCTTCCTTAAGATTCCAAAAAGGACCCCCAGGGGGAAAACAGCCAGTACATGAATAAGGTCTACGTGTGCTAAAGAAAACAACACCGAAGTAACAACGAGTGCCACATTGCTCGAAACTAGTTTCTCAATGGGCCACCACAAAATTCCTCTAAAAATTACTTCTTCCAGAATCGGGGCAAAAACACAGACCCCGAATAAGAACGATAATAGCAAAGGACCATCAGCAGTTCTAAGTATGTCATTCGCCCTCTCTAAGCCCTCCGGAATATGCTCCGGCATTCTTCGTATCATAAAATTTACTAGCTTTGTTGCGCCTGTTCCCACTATTATGGCGAGAAATATCGAAAGTAGAATATCTATTTTTCGAATAGGCCGAAGGGCCAATAAGTCAACCACAAATCTAGCAAATTTTCTCAACTTTACCTCCTCTTACAAATAAAGTATATCACAGCCTCGTCTATTTGTCAACAAAAAACTCACTTATTTTAAAAGAATATGTGTTTGGATTGTTTTCAAAGTTCTCTAAAATTTCTTTCGGTGTATCGTAGCGAAACTCAAATCTATCATCTTGCTGGTAGTAGTTTCTTACGTTTGGTATGACTTGTCTCTCGACGGATTCGATTTTCGGAGAGTAATATCGATATATATTTGGGTTATATGTGTCCCTTCCGTTTCGGGCGCCCTTTATTCCGAGTTCTTTCATGATTTTCAGAATCTTAAATTTAGCCATTGTGTCTGAGAATTCGAAATTCTTTATTTGATCCTCTTCTAAATAAGATACTGCTACCAGGTCTTTTCTGACTCTATCGGATTTCTGATTTCCAAACCTATCGGATGGATAGAAGTATATTTCTTTTACAAAATCTTCTGCTGTCTCGAAAAAGTCATGCTCGTGCTCCATGCCCGAACGAACGTCGTACCAATCTATCACCTTTGATTTTCCAGACACTCGTCGTGTAATCGGGGGAAGGCCGCGGAGCAGCTTGTCATCAAATATAACAAGCTTATCAAAATGAAACCTACCTAGTCTGGAATTGTTGGTGAAAGCTTTTATCACGTTATCTTGTATATTTATCGAATAGGTTTTATTTGCCATGGGGAGTTGGCCGCCGAGAGATAGGGCCAAGATTAACCTTTCCCAGATTTGACGCAAATTTCCAGACTTTACGCCAAGGAGCCCCATTCTACCGAACTCCGCATCGTAATCAAATCGAAATGGAGGGGTTCCACCAACATAAATACAGGAATGCCCACCCAGAAAAGCATACAGCAAAGAATTCAATCCTGAACCGATTACCACCTTTTCATGATAGTGGACATGTTTGTCTATTTTCGAGGATGTTGATGAGGTGACCACAGAGGTCCCGCTCCTTGATTACTTGCTTTTCTTGTTATTAAAAATAATATTCAGCTTCTCAACCAAGATTTCGTCCATCTTTCCTGAGTAGGGAGCCTCAAGCAAAGTCTGCTTCTTTTCCATTTCCTCTTTGATAAGATCTTTTATCAAAATAAGGAAAGCTTTATTACTCGTAGTCATCTGTATTATCCTCCTATTATGCCTAATACATAATTCTCTAATACTAAATAGATAGTTTTATTGTCAAATTCCACCTCTTCTATCATTTTGCTCAAAACTACTGCTTCTTGATCAGCAGCCAAAGGCGGTCGGACGTCAGAGGAAATGGCTTTAATTCTCACTTTTTCGTGAACTGACTCAGGCTTAAAAACTCCCTCTGGGAGGGCTATTAGGTTTTCGCTTTCCTGCTGGGGGGTTCTCTCGATCATCAAATAACGGTTACATGGCTTAAACATTTATTATTCTCCTGTGTTTGTATGGCTTCTTATCGCCTCTAAATATTCTTCTGGCATTTCGCAAGCTCCGCCTGCACAAGCAGAATCTTGCTGAAAATCTACGTTATCATCTTTCTCTATCATAAGGGTCCAGTCTACATCGCAGTATTCCTGGGATAACTTTTCCCAAAGTTTAAGATTATAGATGTCTTTTAGACAATATGTCATCTTTCTTACATCTCCAGAAAAATGACTGTCTGAAAATTTAATGGCAGACTGGGCCCAATCTCGTTTGACGAGGTCTACCTCGTGAAGTGGAACTCCGACCCCCAGCAAACAGTCGCATGCTGCCCACAGGTCGCCGTCGAACGAATAGATGGCTCCCTCGATAATACCGGAGGCAAAAAAGGAGCCGGCGCCGTAGGTTCTCAGGATATCGTTTGGATAAGGAACGGCACAGAAAGGAGCTTGAGGGTAATCCTTGTCGCCTGAATTTGGAATCAAGGAGATTCCAGCAAAATATTTCCTATTTTTAAAAATATAGTCAGTAATATCCTCCCATTCTTCGTCCCTGACGTGGATCGTATTGGAGACGTTGTGTGATAGCCATGGTTTTACACACAAATCCTTATTTGCGCCATATCTAACCCAGTTTTGCTGAGTGAGTTTTACGTTTTCCAACAGATCGCTTGCGCCTATTTGATTTTTTGTTTTTGCCCCTGGTGGTACCTCGCACAAAAATGTAATAACTTCTGTAACCTTATTCGGATCCCACACTGACTGCTCTACTGCTCTAGGGTTGAATTTCTTGAAGTGCCTCACGGGATTTTCTTGCACATTTGCCTGGACTCTTCGGAAATATCTCTTGGCGTGATGGGGGTGAATGCCGGAGGCGGTACCCAGAATGCAAGAAGTTGATCCAGCAGGCTTCACACATGTGGTTCTAGCAGCTTGATTGATCCCTATTATATCAGCGATAATCTTGTTAGTTTCTTTTACAATCTTTGCGCCCTTTCTCTGAACTTGTGAATCAAAAAGAACTTCTGGATTGTCCATCATTCCGGTTATAGAGACTCCGAGGAGGGCCTCTCTGCGGGTGATTCTACCGGTAGCTTCGCTCAAGTATGGAAAATGAGTATATGCTGCCTGCAAAGTACCGATAATCGCCGCAGATCGGCAAGCATTATAAAATTTTTCGGGAGTAGAAGCTTTTTTGCCGTTTATCTCGGCCAAGTTGCAAAATTGCCAGCCGGCTTCACCCGTAGTTTCGTCAATTGGGTAGAGTCCTATCTCCACACACGGATTGAAGCCCATCTCCTTATTGTCTGCCCACACAAATCCAGGCTCTCCAAATTCTTTCACCCAATTAATCAGATTAGCAAAATCCTCTTTCGATGTTTCGTTGCGCAGCAAAAGGGCACTGTTATTAGAGCGGCCGCGCTGCGGGTTTTCCATGAACCAGTTGCCAGTTTTCGCTTTTGCCATTTCCTCGTCATCTGCGGAGAATAGAGCTATTGTTGCCGATCGGCGTACACCACCAGAGATCACTGCGTCTGCAGAGTGCATTATAATATCATATACGTCGATTGGGCGAGCGGTTTCTCGATCAGCAGGGCCCAACCTATCCTCGAAGACCTCTCGTATTTTATTTATAGAGCGCTTTAGGCCCGCGGGGCCTGGGGCTTTTGCGCCGGAGCTTAGTTCAGATCCTTCTGGCCGGATCTGACTATAGTCGAATTCTACAGTTGTGCCGATATATTCATCAAACCTCTTATCCGAGCCGAAATAACTGCTCATCAGGACTCCAATAGCATCTGCCCAGCCCTCAATTGAATCAGGAATTACAAATGTTTTTTTGCGGCGGCGGCTTGGCCTGGCGATCGGTGGCAGTTGAGCGACGTGGTGGCGCTGCACTGAGAATCCCACGCCGCAACCACACAGCAGAAGGTACATTAACTCTGAAAACGCCTTCACTCTGCTTATATGCCCGAATGCACAATTATATACCCTAGCGTTGTGCTTGATGATCGGAGTGCCACCAAATTGAAGGATTCTCTGCGAACCCAGAATCTCCTTTCGAAGTACGGCCGATTCGGCCTCGTCAATATAAGGAAGGACTTCGGGGAAATCACAGAAAACCTCCCGGTGCATATCAAAAACGCGGCCAATTTGCTCCTTCCAGGTTTCTCTACGGTTCTCATCTGGCAGGTATTTGGCGTACTTTGCTATTCTTGTATATTCTTGAAGTGTATTTATTGACATCTATTTTTTCTCCTTCCATCTTGCATACTTTTCTTTCATTTTTATTTCTTGGCGCTTCTTGGCCTCCAGCTTGACTTCCCCGATAGTCTCCCCGGTACTTGGATGGACTTTAATGGTGATGTTAGATGTGTTCATATAGATTGGGAACACCACTCCATCAACTCCATTTCTGTTTTTGGCTATAAAGATACGACCCTCGTTATTCAATTTGTCCTCGGCGGTCCTGGATATTGAAAAAATAAAGTCTGCGACAAAACATTTGTTAAAGGCCTCTGATATTGATTCCATAGTGATAACTTCGGCATTTAGCCCAGAACGATTTGTCTGGGAAGCAGTCCATACACAGCATTTGTGTACTTGCGCCAAGGCTCTCAACTGCTCATAAATAGTCTCCAATTCGTGCCTTTTCTCTCTTAAATTTGAAGATGGCCTCAAAAGGTCCGCATAATCGACGATTATCACATCCGGAGTAAAGTCCCGGTTCTTCATTTTTTCCAAATGATGCTTTAGTGTATTGACACTCGAAGATTTTGTTGGATATTCCTTGACAATCAAGTTTCCTTCGAGATCTTGAATTTTCTCGTATATCTCTTCCTTAAAAGAGTGGAGGGAGCCAAGTGGGACTTTGGTCAGGCAAGAATCGAACCGTGACCCAACCACGGTGTCCGAAAGCTCTAGAGTATAATAGACCACATTCTTTCCGGCCGCTATGGCTTGGGCGCCGATGTGGACGAGAGCCATGGACTTTCCTGCACCAGTAGGGGCGATGACGACACCCAACTCTCCGGCGCCCAAGCCTTGGTGAGTTATACTATCTATCTCAGACCAGCCAGTGGGAACTGGATTTCTAGCCTTCAAGATGAATCTTTGTTCGAAGTCTTTTAAATAATCATGGCCAAAATCAGAATCAGAACCCAGGCGCAAAGCCTCATTAATGACTTCGGCAATTTCGTCGAACGAGGACTTCTGAAGCAACTTCACAGACCTTAACATTGCTCCTTTGAGCTTTTGCTTTCGACAGAAGTCTAAACTAGTCTCCTTGATATATGTCGATTCTTCTATATCGGATTTAGATATTCTAGCAAAGAAATTTCTAATTTGCTGTTGAACCGATTCATTTAGATTTTCTATTTCCGTTCTCAAGACTGAAGTCATTATCTTTTCAGTGGGATGGACTTCAAACTTTTCGCGGTATTTCGAAATTAAATTTACAAATTCCTGAAGGTATTTTAGTTCTAGGAAATTAACGTCGAGGACTTCGAACATCTGGTCAGCAAACGGTCTATCGATCAGTATCAAATGGCACAGCATTTCTTGAAAGTCTTTGCCATATTGACTAAAATCTTCTTTGGACATTCGCCCCCCTATCTAATGTTAATATAACATTAAATATTGTATTTGTCAAACATTACTTGTGATTCTTTTGAAGGTGGCGAACAGAGCCGTAGTGTTCCACTCTCCAAATCCGTCATTTGACATCCTCTTTATCACACCAGTCTTATTAAACTGGGGTTCGTAATTTTCAACAGTTTGTTTAATTCTCCTCTTACCGTCGATTGAGATAGATGGAGAATACAGTTGCATAATCTTATAATTCTCTACAATCGTCTCTCTGCTCTCAAGTATGGAAGAAAAGACTCTCAGATTGGTGTTATCGTTTTCACAGAAATCAAACAGTTTATCGAAGGCGATGTCGGACTCTTCAGCAAAGAACGGAAACCTTTTTGAAATCGTAGCTAACCCGACGCCCTTGGCGCCTGGAAGGTTGTCTGATTTATCTCCTGCGATTGCGCGTGCCAAGGCAAAGTTGCCAGGGTGGATCGAAAACTCCTCCAGAATCCTCGGCTTGTTTACAAACTTTTTCTGAATCGGGCGATAAATAACCGTCTCATTATCGCAGAGTTGAAAAAAATCTTTATCGCTCGAAACGATTACCTTTTGCCACCCTTTGTAGTGTGGAAGCTGGACCACATAAGAGATAATATCATCTGCCTCGACGCCATCGTTCATCAGTTGGATGACCGGCATATCGTTTAGTAATTCCATTAGCCTATGTTGCTGCCATACCTTATTTTTCATCTCCTCGTCTTCAGTCAGATTCTTTATGTCTCGATTCAAACGAATTGGCTTACGCCCTTCTTTATAGTTCTTGTTGACCGCCTTCCTTCTCTGCGATCCACCTGCGCCATCCCAAGCTATGATAATTTCATCAGGCTTCATTTCTCGACATAACTTCTGGAGGATCTTAACGAACCCCTTGTATCCTCCGATGGGTTGCCCATTGGTAGACAAGCTCGGGTCTACGATATAAGCTCTAAAATATGCGTTAAGGGCATCTATAACCAACAGTCTTTTCACTCTTCACTCTCCGGATTTTTCTCTTTATCTTTCTCTGCCAAGGTCTTTAATATATCAAAGTAACTTGACATTAACTCTTCTTTGCTTTCTTCCGAATCTTCGTTGTACCATACCCAGGCGTAAGAATTCGTCATTTGCTTTATTTCTTTCTTTATCTTTTCAGATTCTAGCTCAAGGATCTTAACCTGTTCATCGCTCAATAATCCGATGTCGATACCAAGATCGAGGGCTATTTGCTGAAGGGCGAATAGTCTATTTTCCTCGGCGGCAGATGTGGCCTTTAGAAAGATCGCCCTTTTGTGCTTTCTCTCCTCTTCCGAAAGAGAAGTCAATTTATCCGGATGGGTCACTGTAACAATTCTCTTATATAAGTCTTTAACATCCTTATTGATGTTCTTCTTATCTATTTGGAATATGTCACTCTTTTCGGCATCTGCCCCATGTGCGTCGTCCTGTTCAGGAGAGAACTCTTGCTGTGCTGGGGCACTTGAAGCTGGTGGGGTTGGTGAAGGATTTGTCATCCTACTCATCACTTCCTTCTGGAAGTTATTCCCCGCATCTTGTAAGGCAGCAGTATGGTATTCCAAATCTGCATAAAGAAACTTCAATTCGAATAGTAGCTTGTGATGCTTTAACTTGTTCTTGTGACTTGCCATACTATAATATAGTCAACTGGCAAGTCAAAGGACAAATTGGTGAGCAAGTTTAGCTAGCGTCGGTGGTGATGATGGCGAGTTGGTGCGTGGTGCGACCGTGTCTGGACATGGCGATGATGAGAGCGGCTAGTGTGGAATGTTACCACTGGTACTCGGACGATTACACGGGGGCGAACGGGCGGTGCTGGTGGTCGGCATAGTTCGACGATCTTCCAGTGAGCTTCATGATAGTGACCATGACTATCTCGGTAGGCGTCTACCCACACCTTAGTCGATTCGCACCTATCACAGGCGGCTGCTTCATCGAGTGGCAAAACGATTGCCATTGCCAGTAAGGCGATTTTAAATAATTGTTTCATCTCTCTCTCCTACTTTTAGGTTATGTTAAATCTCTATAGTCTCTTCATTTTCGTAAAAATCTTCTGCTTTTCCTTGCCGATTATCAAATTTATAAATGATCTCTTCATCGATGATCTGATATACTCTTTGTCGAAATTTATCGTCCTGCATCTTGTCGGCCCACTTTGAGGCTTGGAACTTTTCAGTCGATCCGTCGTCGAAAACCATTGTAAACCAGGCGCCGGATTGCTTGATGTTGTCAGAGCCCTTGACGGCCTCAAAAAGGGACTCATCATCTTGGATGCTGACCTGATCTCCTCCCCATAAAATTCGAAAGTTGCAGCGTCGACCCTGTGTTCCGAACCTTGACTTCTCAAGCTTTACTTTGACTTCTGACCCAATGCGGAATCCATTATCATCCAAGACGAAACTAGCTTTTGCCTTGCGACCGGTGAGCCAGATGCGTAAAGAATACGCATAAATCATGGCTTTTCCGCCGGGAGTAACATACGGGGTAGTCATAGCCTCGCTGGGAGAGCGGGTAATATTTGTCTTTAGCTGATTTAGGACTAGGAAAGTCGATTTAGTGTTTGCGATTGCTAGTGTCAACTTCGACATACCTTTCGCTAAAATACGAGCTTTCATCGCCATAGATGACTGAGGGTTGAAATCCCCCTCGACGTCGGAAATTGCGGGAGTCAATGCCAGAGAATCCCAGATAAAGAGGATCTGGTTGTCTGAACCAAGAAGCTCCTCCATGGTTTCCAGAACGAACTCGACAGAGGTTGCTTGAACATAAAGTAACTTGTCGAGATCGCATCCGGTGTTCTCAAGGAAGGTTGGGTCAATGGCCGATTCCGAATCAAAATAAACAACATCCACTCCCATCTTTTGGGCGTTTGCTGCGATCTGAGCGGCCATATATGACTTCCCAGTCGCTTCAAGGCCGGCGATTTCCGTAACCTTGCCCACCGGAATTCCGGAAAGCTTTCCTCGACAAATAATAGAATCAAGCCAACGAGATCCCGTCGGAATCCATTGCGTAACTTCTGTCGGATTCTTTTCCTTCAGGTTATGGGCAACGTTCATTCCCGCCTTTTTATTGATAATCTTCTGCATATCTCCCAGAGATAGCTTACCAGGTGATGTTGTTTTTTTAGCCATCTATGTTCCTTCTTCTGTGATCTCGACCAGTTCAATTTCAAACAATAGGCTCTTTCCTGCAAGGGGGTGGTTCAAGTCGACCGTAATAGCTTGCTCATTAATTTGAGTTACATGTCCGACTGCCGTTGAGCCTTCTGCATTCGATAGTGGGATTGGCATACCAACTTGTAGTTCCAAATCTTCCGGGAACGCAGAACGATCGATGTGTGTCACTGCGGCGGGGTTGGGTGGGCCATAGGCATCTTCTGGGGCTAGCAGCGCCTCTTTCTTCTCTCCGATTGACATACCTACAATAGCGTTGCTAAAGCCGGCGATCAACCTTTCATCTCCCACTTTGACTGCCAAGGGCTCTCCGCGAGTATATGAGTTATCAAATTCTGCTCCATCTTCAAGTGTCCCGCGGTAATTAACCAAAACGTGATCACCATTTTTTACTGTCGACATAATAATCCTTTATTTTTTAAGTTTGAGGCACCTGTAAACCCGTGCCTCCCTGCGGCATGTTTTTAATTTCCTGTTAGCTCGTTGAAAGCTGACAAAACTTCAGTTGAACTAGAGGCTGGTTTATAAGCTTCCGAGTCTGTTAGATCAATTCCGGCGACAGGGTCGGCGGAGTCTCCAAGCGAAGCCATGAAGGAATCGAGGGCCTCTTGAACCTCCTCTAAGGACTTGGTCGGAAAGAGATTGTCGAAGTTTGGAATATTCTCCAGCAGGCGTGAGCACTCTTCATCGCCGCCAACAGCTTCATCACAAAGCGGAGAAGTGCGGCGCCGAGGTGTCAAAGTTGTCTTTGGGAAGTTAGCGCCAGGAGGCTTGCCATACGTCAAAGTCAGATCTGTCCCTGCGTCGACGTCAGTGATATCTCCGTATTCGGGATTTAGAACCAGATTCAACAACGAGGTGTAAGCTTCTTTGCCATATCCCCAGATTCGAATTCCACCAGACTCTTCCCCTCGGACCATTACTGGAGAGAAGAAGCGTTGTCGAGGTGTCATATCCTTGGCCAACTTAAGAGTGTCTGTGTCTTGCGTGCTATTATATTCCTTCCAAAGCTGATCCTTGAAGTCACAGATAGGGCAATCATCTCCATGATTTTTCTTCGGACATATCAATCCACCGCGTTGCTCTGGGCCGAGGTTATAGTGAAACCAATAATCCTTGAAAGGGTCACCGTCCGAAGTCGGAACGATACGGATAACCTGCTGACCATCCTGTGGGCGCCAGAAGGAACCTCCGGCTTTGCCGTTGCTCTTTACGTTATCAAGCCGTGCTTGAATTTTTGTTAAATCTAATCCCATTTATTTTTCTCCTAGTAGTTTGCCGATTGGCTAAAGTCAGAATAACAAATCTCTTATTCTGCTAATTTTGTTTAAGATAATGACAGCAATACTGCCATCATTGTAATACTAATATAACATAACCTCCCCAGATTGTCAAGGACTTTCTGAAACTTTATTCGTTATTTTTATTTTGAATGCATGGAGTCCTTTCGATGACATATGCGATATCGTAATCATAATCAGTAGAATAAATGGCATAAGATACCTTAACATTTTCTTCCGATTTTGACTTTATTTGACTCATTATTTTTTTAAACAATTTACCATCATTCTTAAGTTTTTCTTCATTGATACCATAAATATAGCATTTTTCTCTCACATTGTCAAGCGAAAAAAACTTTTTTTCCTTATTCTTGGCTGCATCGTATATGCCGATGGTAGTAATTCGATGTGTTATCTTTGACTTCTCAATCTTTCCAATCACGGGGTCTGTATTATCAAAGACCTTTATCATATGGAATGCTGGTACCAATACCTCGTTCAGCTTATCGTGATATCCGATAATTGGCGCGCCGTCGATAATTTCATCCAGTGCTTCGTTTGATATAAGATACATCTTCTCAAAAACTCCGGATCTCGCGTATTCCTGGAGTACCCCGAATACAACCTTCTCGCGGAGCAGCGGAGTACCACCCAACAGGGACATGTCTGGCTTTATATACATAATCGAGATTGACAGGCTCCTGATATTTTCAAGAATTCGAAGTGAGGCACACGATACCTTTCCAGACCCGCCAATGATGACAAGCGCCTCGCCCTTGAGTCCCTTGAAGAAGGTCTTTATCCTCGGGAGTTTGACGGTTTCATACTCTTCGGCTGAATCGCACTCAGGAAGTGCATAACAGCGCTCTCCCTCCAGGCCCACATCGATCTTATAGATATCATATTGAGGATATTTTCCAAAACAATCCGCAATCTTAACTCCTGCGGAACCCAGGCCTATAATATTCAAAGCTGAACCTCCATGTTTACTAGTTTGCCAAAATTTGGGCCATGACTCACATTAACTTTAAACTTTCCCAACTCTGTGTTCGAAAATATCTCTATAATCTCAGGAAGTCTTCTTAAATCTTCCTTTGTCATGTCTAAAACCACTGAATCGTGTACTGGAAAAGCCAGGTGTGAGTCCATCCCTACTAAATAATTAGATACTTTCGCCATTTGTCTCAAAACATTCTCGGCACATGTGCTCTGAATGATGTAGTTCAGGGCTGTTCTCTCTTCCGAAGGAATTACTTTGTTAAAAAAGGTTCTCACTTGGCCCTGGGTGAAGTACTTTTGTACCACAGTGTTTCGATCGTATATCTTCTCGCACATACGATCATGACTCTTAGGATTATATAGCCAAGCAAAAATCCTCTTCTTGGCCTCATTCCTGGTGCCGGCGCCGCGGAAGACATTTCTAATATTCCATTCGTGGATATCTTCAACTGGCTGGGGTTTTCCCTGGAGCGCCAAGAGTGTTCTCAACTCTGCTGCATTGAAGTCAAGTTCGACAAAGTAATCATTCGAGGGCTCGATTACGCAGCGAAACTCCTTATCCAGAGTCAAGATTGGGAAGCTAGCTGCAGTAGTTGTCAGGCGGCCTGTCTTAGTGCCATTAATATTGAATTTGCAATAAGGCCCTATCTCTCTCAGTTTTCGTGAGAACTTCCTGTGCTTTGACTTATAGAATGACAGGTTTTTGGGATTTATATTCAATTTCCTGTACTTAATGTCTTCAATATTTTTGATCAGAGAGAGTGTATGCTCATAGTTCGCTGGCTTCTCATAGTTTTCAAAAACATGCTTACAGATCATATCCTTCACATAGCACATTTCTAAAAGAAACCTTTTAGGCACTAAGTCAAAAAAACAGTTCTCATTGAGCGATACACGGGCCGTATGAAAAGATTTGAGCAAAGCTTTGAGCTTTTCCTCAACACGCTCCCAGCGCTCTGTTAGGTGGGTTGGACACGCTTCTCGCAATGATAATCCCCCACAGTATATCTTGGCATATTCCACTTCATGGCCAGAGAGGAAACTAGAGTATGACCAGGTGTGAGTCAGGCCGGCCAAGATAGAAATATCAAACGAAAGAGCGCCATCACAATATATACCAACGCACTCTCTTTTATCGTCAAGCGTCTGGAAAAGCAATACTACCTCTTTTTTATTTTAGCTGTCTTAGTTAGGAAATTTCTATAATCCGAGAATGGGCGGTCCTTGATTCCCTTAAAGAAATTCTTATTTTGCAAATCATTAAAGGATCCTTCTAGTGACGGAATATCTCGAAATACTCTATTAATATAGCCCATTGCTTCCCTCGTGTCAAGCAAATTCTTTAAACTAATTGAATTTTTTGTTATTCTCTTGATCTCAGGCTCATTAAAATTTAATTTCTTTTCATTGTTCTTGACCTTGATGTATAGTTGAAGCCACTTCTCATCTGGATATAGAATGTCGACTTCATCAGGAGTCACAGGCATTCTTTTTTTAAATGAAGTGAAGAGCTTTCCGCCTTCTTGAAAAGACTTCGAGACATTCGGGCGCGATGAAACTATGGTACTATAAGCGTTATATGCCGAGAATTTCAGAAGTCCTAGGTCATTCATATAGGCTTTTCTAAAGTTAGCGGTAAGCAGCGACTGTAGGTCGCTAGGCGCGCCAGTCTCTTCTATGAAGAGTTGCATGGGTCGTGATGATAGATTAGCAACAAGGCGCCAGGGCACGTTCTTATCCACATAAAATCCATATTTTTCGGCTACCTTGAGGTAATATGCATATTCTGGATCATCTATGAAGTTCTCGATTTTTTCGAAATCAGATGCATAATCCGCGTCGGCGAGTTCAAGTGACAGGCCAGTATGTGGGAGGCCGACGTCATTAGACATCACAAAAGAAGATTTTGTTACGATATTATTTAGGCTGAATTCCAGAACAAAGTCTTCGAAATGTAGCATAAAGTCCTCAAAGCTAAATATTTTATCTGACCTTCTAGTTTGAGTTAAGAACCTGACCATTCTGGATGTTATGATGGTAGCTAAGTTAGAGTATAGTCGATTTATTGATTCTGTTGATTTGTGAACTTTAAGTTTTCTCAAAAACGGCATGCTTCCGATTTTTCCAGATAAAATGGCATTCCTGATCTCTTTTTCGAACTCCCCATACGCAGAGATAATAAAAGGGAAAGTAAATTGATCATCAGTTCCCGGAATGGGTACCAATCTCTCATGGCGAGGCTCAATAGCGAAAAACGATGCGTTTATCTTTCCATATAGCATATTCTCTGCAAACCAGAAATCTCTAATCACCCCCTTCTTCTTCATCTCTTCGTGATCCCGGAAAGCATAAACAGAATAAGCCATTCTAGAATAAAAGTGATCTTGTGAATCTAAATCATTCTTTCCGAAAAAAATATCATTATTGATTAAAAAATTGTTAGCCATTTCTATTATTGCCCTTTATTCTGGAAGTTCTATATTGCTTTCGGGGGAGGGTGTCGGACTAGAGAGAGCCGTATTTGAAGCATCGCTGGAACAATTCCCTTTTTCTGTCTTTTGCCCTCTGTCGTTTCTGCGGGCGCAAGGGCCACCACTTGTCTCCCATAGAGCTTCGACGGTTGTTTCGAATTTTCCCTCATCTATGAAGCTAGAAACTTGCGTTACCAAGTGATAACCTCCCAGGCCCATCGCACGAGATGGAGAGCCGGGGTCCGCAGGGTTGCCAAGTTTGGTGCCGAAGCCGATTGGGTTTAAGTAAATATATTGGCCTGGAAAGAACATAGTATTTCCTATCATCCTGGCACTTATATTATAAACGTCTGCCAGGTGAGACAGCGGATTAAATTCTGACTCTTCTATCACTCTCTGTTCTCGGAGGCCGGGAGAGGTCGACCTTGAAAAACTAGCTTCCTTTAGAAGCCCAGATCTAGAACCCATGACTATGTGCTGTATACCCTTTTTTGAATCCTCTTGTTTATTTCCATTTAGATAATCTGGGGAATCATTCACCAAATAAAATACCTTATAGAAATACATGTCATTTGGAGTTAAGTTGGTCGGGTTAACAGCCTGCATCGGACTAGTGTTATCTATCTTGTTTAGATCCAACCTAGATGCTTTGAGCAGGCGCCTTTCGTTTGCATTATCGAGCCCCTTGTTGATCCGATCCTCTATCGGATTGCCTCCGCCTGGTTTTGCCGGGACACTAATAGATGCGTCCCTTATCATGAGCTTTTGAGAGCGCTGGCCATCGAAAAGATCATCGCCCAAAGCTTCCATCGCGAAATCTTTGAGACAATCTCGAATGAATTGAATTAGGGGGTAACTGTTTTTTGAAGACTTTGTAGTATGGCGCGCCCACCAATCTCTGAAGTAGGGGAGGCATACTGGAATGTCTCCAATATTAATATATTCCCAGCTATCTTGGTCGCTATAAGGGGCTATCTCCAAACATCCCAATATTATCTGCAGATTCTGAACTCGATTTGGGTGAAAATCTGCGGCATCCTCACTCTCATCTGTTGTCGAGTTTTCGCCTCCGAGGGCCTTTCTGGCTGCAATGTCTATCAAATCCCCAAGAAAGAAATAGGGGATAATCTTAGAGCCGTCTTCTTCGCGGAGACCATATGTCTCGCCAAGTTGACCAAGCTTAAATTCTACGGGCTTGATGGCTAGTGGTTTTTCTTCGGGTTGCTCCTGACCAGTTGTGGTATTATATTGTAACTTGAAGCATTTCCACCAATCGGAATCTTCTTGGGATAGCTCCCAGGCGGCAGGCTCCTCGTTGATTATGCCGGCGAATTGGAATCCCTCGGAAGCGAGATGGGCGACCGGGTTCCACCAAGTAAGGGCGTTGTCAGCATGGGCTGCGGTAGCAACGTTTCCAAGGTACCAGGCTGCAAGGGCGGCAGTACTCTGGTATGAGGTACCGCAACCACCCTCGATGACATCTGGGCGGTCGCCAAAAGCAATTTGCATCTCTTTGTTCAGAATATCATCAGATGCCTTATACAGTACTTTCAGATCAGTCGAGCCGTCGGCTGGAATTCCAATGTCGACTTTCTTAAGATTTATTATTTTTTGGCCTGCAGCGTCCCAATCGTCTGTGCTAATTTTAGCATAATAAAGGCGGCCGGTGACTAACAGGTCTTGGAATATTTTAGTATGTGATTCAAATTTCGCCCTTGTTTTCACATCCTCTATCCTCTCCTTTATTTCTCCTATTTCGTCTTTGAAACAATTTGATTCTGCCTCTTTGAGATCTTTGGTCAGCTTAGACATTTGCTTTCGAACTTCTCCGTCCAAAATGACATCTGCTCGTTTATCCATCATAATACCGTCTATTCTTCCTCGATAATCAATTGTGAGTTCAAAAGTGCCCTGTTGAGTAATCTTAAACTCGTGCTCGACTAGTGTCAGGAACAAGCTCACTTGTTGATTTCTTATGCTAGTTGCCAGGTCAGGATTGCCATGCTCTTCAACGTATTGCACGTTTGGGGCCCAGCCGACTGTAGCCTTTATTTCGTAATGTTTAGAATCGCCTTCAGTGGTTGACTCGTTCTCTGGGCAGTCTGTTTCATTCTGGTCCTCTATTGGCTTTTCTTTGTCCTCTACACTTGTTGGGCTGCTTCTAATCAGCAAATCAACATACTTAAAACCGCCTTCTTGTTCCTTCAAGAGATCATTGAAATTCTGAAAATATAATACGAGTTTGGCTGTTATATCGTTTTTTACGGTTGCTGGGTTTGTCCCGTTATATTGCCAATCAAAAGACTTTATTCCAACACCGGACCTTCCGGCGCCATGACCGGATATAAAATCGGAATCAGTATCAGTAAAAGTTTTAAAGATTAACGGGATTGCTGGTAAATCAGGATCAAGAGCGCCTTTTGAGTTATATCGAACTTTCCAAAGCTTTATCATCGGAACCAAAGAGGAGGCTTCCGGTACTGTCAAGTTAATAAAGCTCTCTGAGCCTGGTACATATGTTAATTTGTTCACCAGTTCAGAGGGAGGGCCGTCGAGCAGATATGTTTTTGAATATCGAGGCATCATTAACGATCGATTATTTTTATTAAATTTTGAGAGTTCTACCAAAGAAGAAGCCAATAGGGCTTGCATGTGAATTTTGATATCTTGTTCTGTCTTCTCTATATCTTCTTTTGATGCTGCTTTAGCTTCTGATGCTGATTGTTGTGATTGCTTGAATCTTTCCTCTAAAGCTTGTAAGTCTTGCTCATCTTTTACGCCGATCATTTCAAGGAGGGCGGAGGCGCGGGCCTTGGCATCGTAGAAGACTTCGTCGATGCCGGCGCCGCTGAAGTATCCGAGTTTCCGAGCCAGTTTTGCTGCGGATATTATGCTAGCGAAAGTAGAGCTATTAATGAGATTGTATGCTAAAAAATCTACTGCCAAAGTATCCGGATTATTTCTCCGAATTTTATCAGAGTCATCCAAGCTGGAGGCATCGGTGAGGGCGTCGAGTGATATGTTTGTATTTCTATAGAACTCCTTGAAAGTTTGGGTGCCGGCCATAAACATATCCCATTCTGCTTGAAGATCTGAGGTCTTTGTTATTATCAAATCTTTCGCTATAGCTTTCGCAACGTCTATTAAGAAGCCCTGGTTCTCTTTCGTGCTCCCCCCGTGCGTGCCTCCACCTGTTTGTATGCCACCGACAGAGCCTAGGGAGGCTTTGGCATATGTATACCAAAGATCGCCTTCTATCAAAGATCTAATTGCAGCTTTACCTACTGCTCCAGCGGCCCACCCGCTGGGCGATTCTGCAGGTAGCTCATCCAGCAAATTAAGATAGTGTCCCATTCCCTATCTCACTTCGCTTTGATAATAATATCCCAAAATATCTTCGAGGGGAAGTGGTATCAGGACAGTTTGACCAAGCTTAAAATGACTTTCAGTTGGCTTTTGATTATACCAGGCGATGAGCCACCACAATTCTGGATCTCCGTAGTGTTTCGAAGCCAGCTTATACAAGCGATCTCCGCGAGTCCATATATGCCTCACTCTTTCTAGAGAACCTCTTTTCTTTGCTGTCAGTTCATTAAAAATTGGAGTTGTATATTGTTGGACTTTTTTTAAGCCCTTCTTTTTCAGTTTCTCTTTATAAATCTGGGCGCCATTGGTTCTGATTACTCTGTTGTTATTTCTATTAGACATACTATATTTTCCTACGAGATAGATTGGGGGTCAAAGAATTCGTTTTCAAGGGCCATCTGTTCTTCAGTTATTTCAGGAGTTAAGTTGGTCGGCAAAGTCTCTGGTCCTGCGCTTTTTGCCGCTTTTGCCTCATCAGAAATCGATGATGAGTCTTCTTCTTGGGCTCGAACAGTCGAATCTTCTGGAGGGAGGCCGAGAACATCTGCATCTTCGTAATTGTCTGTAAACTCTTTCAATTTTTCCTCTGCTGTATTCAGGCCGAGGATGGTGTTTGCGCTGGTAGCTGTTGATAAAAACGGAAAAGAATCCCTCTCCGTATCCAACACGAATGGTATGGCCGGGATAACCTCCCAGTTTCCATCGTGCCAACCTAGGTGATGCTCGTGAAGCACTTCAAAGGTGCAACTAAAGGTCAGTAACTTGGGATATAACAGGTTAGTCATGCCAGATGATCCCAAATTGAAATCTGCGTCCCACCAGCCCTCTTCCATATCCGGCTTAAAGGAGAACCCACCTGGCCTTCCCAAGAGCCCTTGTGAATTATTCTTTTTTGCCAAATTGACAAATTTAAAGCGCAACAAAGGCGGCTTGTGGATAGTGGAGGCGTTTCCGGCGTCAGTGTATGTGGGATAAAGAAATCTCATCATTTGAGATGCCTTGGCCATATTCTCTCTGGCCTCTACAAGATCTGCAGATGGGACTTTCCAATCGATCTGGATCTTTCTCGTGGTATGCGAGAAGGTCTGAATTGGGTCGGGGCGCCCATATACGGCTTCAGGATTCCACTCGGACACAAAGTCATCCGAATAGTTTGTTATAAACGCTTTGAAGGCGACCTTGTTGGTTTCTGGGTTTCCAAAGATATATTCAAACTCAATAAATAGTTCTTTTTGATTTGCGTATAAATCACTCGGATCTTGAAAAGTTAAATCTTTTCTATTTTTTCCAAAATTAGCCATTACAAAATGTATTCCTTCTGTTTATTAAATAGAGTGTCAACTAAAAAGATGCAGCCATTAAATATCTTAATATTGGTTTAGCAGCTTATCTAAAGTTTCTGTCTGCAGGCTTATCCACTCTCTGCCGGCAACGTTTAGAGAGATCTGAATCGGCCTATTGAGGGCTGCTGCCGTGTGGGGTGGGAGATCCTGTGATGTTGACGCGGGGCCTGGAGTGGTGTCTCTGGATGTAGCTGCGTTGACAGAATCAATCAGTTGTTTTACTGCGAATACTTTTTCCGTGCTATCGATTGAATTTATGGAAGTGGCTATATTGGCGATTGCTTGTTCCACTTTCATCAGACCTTCTAGGTCTTTATCGAGAATTGAGTTAATGCTACTAAACATATCTGCCACCGGGATTAAGTTATCACCCTCGATAGCGTTTAGGGCGTTGATCAGTGGCCACAAAGCGGACGGAGTGGCGGCGGCAGAGAGCACTAAAGTAGAGAATGAGGCAGATAGGCTATTCAGCGCGGAGACTTTTTGAAATATTGTAGTGGGATCCAAATTTCTTAGGAGCGTGACGACTCCGCCAAGGACTGCCCCTATCACCTCGGCGACTCCGCCGAGGGCCAACATGATGCCGGCTCCAACGGCCATGATACCGGCTCCCACCATAAAAATACTTGCCCCAATGGCCAAGATGACCGGAACAAAGCTCCCGAGGGCGGCGCCGGCGGTCGCGATTACCGGCGTGGCTGCAGCAAGTGCCGTGGCGAATGTTGTTATGCCGGCGGCAGCGGCGCCGGCGGCAGGTGCCGTGGCGCCCGTTGTTGCGGCGATTCCGCCGAGGATGGGTAAGGCGAGGCCGGCGAGAGCGATAAGTGCGAAAACGGCGCTGGCGACGAGGAAAAATGCGGCGGCGAGGAGACCTAGGGCTGGCATTAAATATCCACCGAAAAATTGATTGAGATCCTGGAGTTTCTGGGCTAGCCACTTAATAGACGGGATAACCCACGTCAATAAGCTTGTGGCAAACATTCTCATCAGTTGAGTCATCTCTTCCGACAAAGTGTTGAAGTCGGCTGATTGCTTTGCGATTGCTGCCAATTCTGCTTGTGATTGCTTTATGGCAGGAACCGTCTCGTCAAATCCCCCTGCCATAACTAAAGCCAGTTCTGATACATCTTTTAGGCCCATCGCCTCAGTGAGTGCGATTCTCTCATAGTATCCCATGTCGTCAAAACTTGCGCCTGCCTGGTTTGCGGCGTCACTAAGAAGCTTCATTCTCTCTACCGGATCCGTAGTCTGGACCATCTCCATAGAGTTCAAAAATGGACCACCAAGTATTGCGTTGAGTTGCCCGACTGATTGGGCTGCGCCCTCAAAAGTATCGAATTTCTCAACGATACCCAATAACTGACTAACTTCCATGTTTGCTGCGCGTGCATTCACTGCGAGCTTCTTGTACATTTCATCACTCTGGGATCCAAATTTGGCCATGGCTGGTGCGGCCTCTTGAAGGCCCTGGGCCATTTCTGCGGGGGGCATACCTATCTCTTGAGCAAGTAAAAACATTTCTCTTGAGAAGTCATTTGCTTCTGAAGCAGAAAAGCCCATGGCTGCGGTTAGAAATTCAAAGTTCTGGGTTGTAGTGTCGGCAGACACGCCAAACTTATCTAGAACAGCAGTTGTTTCTGCGAGGTCTGTTCGCGAAGCGGCTGACATATTTTTGAGGCCTTTCACATTCTTGACCATGGACCCATAAGATTCGCTAGCAATCTCTAGGCTCACACCATGGTGATTCATACTAGATTCTAGATTAAGTAGCTCGTCTCCATAAAGCCTGGCGGCGCCAGTGGATTTATTGAAAGCCACCAGAGTATCGTCTTGCATTTTTGCTAGAGCGAAGCTCGCTCCGACCAGTGCGGCTGTTATCTCAACGGCTTTTGTCAAAGAAGATACGGCAAGATTGCTGGCGGTGAATGTCCGTTGAAGACTATCGACGAAACCATTTAGACCACCGGGTTGCATGAGCTTCCCTATCATGGAAGATTTCCACTTATCGCTGACACCCAGCATGTTCTCGAAGGTCTGATCCCAGGCATCGGCCGCGGCCTGCCGGTTCTTGAGCGCGTCAGCCTCCATAGAAATTGACTTGCCCTGTAACTTCAGGCGGGCCTCCTCGGCTGCATAAAAGGCTTCTTGGCGCTTCCGTATATCGTTAGAGTTTTGTATTATCTGCTCTTGGGCGGCGATGTACTCCAGCAGGGTCATCGTCGTGGCGGCATCGGGTATGTCGGATTCACTACTCACTTATCTAAACACCCCCTTATTTATAGGGCCACTTTAAGCCCGTGCTCTTCTCGAAATTCTTTATGGATTTATCTAATACGCTCTTTGATCTATAAGTTTCTGGATGGTCTAGGCCATTTTTCTTGAACGCCTCTAAGTACTTCTTCTCGTTGCCAAGGGTGCGCGCAAAAGAACTAATGTCTCCTCTCCTGCCCTTGAATTCGAAAAAATCTTTAGGAACATGACTACCTGGGCCGGTCGCGAATATATATTTCATCATACTCTTTATGGTTCCGGCGAACATGGCCAAAAAACTCTCATTTATCTCATTCTTTCTAAGTTCGTCAAAATCTATTTTAATTTTAACAATTTGATCTTCGTTTAGAATATTGTTCAAGACAAACCCCTCCACTGTATTAAATAGTTATTTGATAAAATAAAAGCCGAAAAGTAAAAATTCGGCCCCTATTTCTTTGAAGAACTCTCCATCTGCTGCTTTTCCATTTCAAATTGCTTAACCAGGCGATTCAAGAACCAACGTCTTATCTGAATCGGCAAACTATAAGCTTCATAAAATGACCAAGCACCATGGTATTTTAGAGTGAAGATTTCCTCATATACGCTCTCTATGTATTCATTACTTAGGCCAAAAGAACTCCGCATTAAGCGGAACCTCCGTTTCACCTTCGTAAGAACATGAGGAGCATTCAAATCTCTGTCTCATGCTAACATTTGGGATAGCTTTGGTATAGATATCTCTCAAGTGTTTAGAATCTCTAGCGGGAAGGTTATCCACTAGAGAAGCAATTGTGGCTGAATCTTCTTTCCCCTCAACAGATACAATGATCATTTTCAACATATCAGTTAATTTCGTATCGGGAAGATTCTTGTCTTTTTTATTATTTGTCAAGCGACTCAAATAATTCTCTTCTTTCACGGTCAGAAGTCGAAGTTCAACTTTAACCTTGAATATAGGCAATCTCGTCGTCACAGTCCCTGTGTCTGTAAATTCTGCATCAGAATCCTCGGCGATAGCACCCTCTGTCAAGACTCTCTGGTCCAAATCAAAGGAATGTTTCTCGACACTGATGCAAGAAGGGCATGTGATCTGCGTTGCATACTCCTCGCCATAACCAGTAACCCTGGCGGCTATGAGTATAGCGTTTCTATCTCCAATATAGAGATCTTCTACTTTTATCCTCTTATCTTTCAAAACACTCTGAACAAACCTGTCTAGAGCAACACCCTTTTTCAAGAGAGATCTAGAAGACAGAATGTCCTCCTCTCTTGCGGTCATGTGCTTTATTTCGACATGCTCCTGGTTATGAAGTGGATGATTTTGTGGATAAAATCGACCCTTTGTCGGTAGTTCGACGAATTCAGATGGGGTCTCGAATATGAGCGGGCCATCCGAATTCATTGCTGCGGAAGGGGAGATAGGATCATTACTCTCCACGTCCTTTCCAAGACCTAATCGGTCTTTATTTCTAGCCAATATACACCTCTCTTAAAATTATTTATCAGCTTCCTGGTTTAAAGAATGTTTTTCCATCGGCGGGGGCGCCGGATGGTGTGGTTTGTCCCGTTTTTGATTCATTAAGAGTCTCAAGCACAGCCCAATCAAAACGTACTGTCATTTTTATCTCGGTAAGGCCCTCTTCATTGTAACTTAAATCGCCATAGGTAACGCCTGTGAGAAAAGCATTCCAAAGAGTCCACTTTTCAAGAGTTTCGCCAACTGAATCTATCTGCTTAATGACTACTCCATTGAGTGCCTTGACCGCAGACGCTTTAGACATAGTTGTCACATCATTAACATCTTTGGGTGGAGTATATCCAGAGGCACGAATAATTGCCGCAGTATTTGCTGCAGCGTCCGGACTGACCGGATCAACCAGAGTAATTTCTATAGCCTCCCAGCTTGTTCTGCCAGGATAATAGAACTTGTGGTTTAGAAAAGTGTGATCAGCCTCTTCAACCTTTATCGATGGTTTCTGTACTGCCTTCGCATACCAAGTAGCGCCATTTTCCATGCCGCCGATTTGAACCATAAATCTAAATGCTCTTTTTGGATCTTTATTTTGAGCGTCTGTCCAGAATGCCATATTTTAAAATACTCCTTATGTGCTGTATATTCTTAAATAGTTGTTAGTTTTCTTTTAGTCATCAAAAGATGCGCCAGATCTCGTAATCACAAAATCAACTGCGATAAACTCAATAGCTCTTGCAGGCTTCAAGAATATCTTAGCATACATGATGTTCTGATCTACCAAGTCCGGAGTAGTGGTCGTCTCATCGAGAACAACCTTAAATTCGGTCAATCCCAATCTCGACTGGATACTTGACAGCAGCGGATTAACCTGATTTAGGAACCTCTCCCAAGTCACGCTAACGTTCTGATCAAACAAGAGGCCAGAAGATATTCTGGATACCTGTTTCTTAATGAAGATCATCAACCTTCTCACGTTAATTCGATCGAGTGCTGATCTCTTAACCTGCATAGTTTTTTGTCCGAAAACGACAATGCCTTCCGATGGGAATGAGGCGATTGGATTAACACTCGCATCATAAAGAAGATCCCTGTCTTTCGAGGTCAGCTTATATGTCAGGCCTGCGACTGGTAATCCGGCAGAGCCCTCTGTAAGACCTCCACGATTAAATCCTGCAGGTGCAAACCATACCTCTGATTTGGCCTCGGAGTTCGCCATGACGCCAAGTCCTATTACGGAAGGCGGGACCCAGAGTAATCTAGAGGCGATAGTATCTCGGACCTGGACCCATGGGAAATAGGTACATGCGTAAGAAGAATCAATTTGCCTCAGTCTAAGTGCGTTCACTGCGTCATTCGGGGTACTAACTCTTTCCTGAAATGCCTTAGTATTCTCTGTAAAAGGAGCATACACATCTTCGAGGTCGACGACTGCGAGAGCGTCTGCTCTGTCTTCGCAAATGTTTATCATATGTTGCGTCAATTTTGTGTTAGTCAGCCCAGGTACTGCGAGTAGATTATACTCTACAACTTCTGGGTCGGAAATACTGTTGAGAGCTTGTTGAATTGCGTTAAATGCGTAGTTGGAGTACTCGTTATCAGTGGCTCCCATGGCACTGTTTCTAAATGGTTCGATCTCCTTGATATTGAGGCCGTCAAACCCATCGTAAAGGGGGGCCGTAAAGCTGTCATAACCATCTGTCAAAATAGAAGTATAATCCCCCTGTGCAGTGGCCGAATCAAGCGATGCTCTTGAGCCGTCTTTCCAGAAGGCTGTCGCTGAACCAGAAGTGACAACTTCATCCAGGGAGAATACCCACGAATCTACAAGAGTTCCCTCAAGGGCGGTAGGAAATGATCTCAGAAGATCTCCCCAGCCTGGATCAAAGTTAAGATTGTCATTGACGGAAAGCTGGGTTGATGACTGCGCGCCGAAAAATGCGTCAGTTGGGTTTCCAAGGCCGCCGTCAGAAGCTGAGAGGCGGAGAGTCACTGCTGGCCACTGAATGGAGCATGTGTGTTGTGCGTATCCGCCTGCGTCATACATCGATGTAGGGGAAGCCTTCGTGTCAGCAGCCACTGAGCCGGTGACCAATATAGAATCTGCATCGCCTGGAGTGGTGATAGACACGGAACCGGACTCGATAGTTACTGTTGCTGGGACCTTTGGTCCTCTGACTCCGAATGGTAGAGCTTTTGGATCAGTCAGGCCAGTGGCAACATCATCTCTAATTTCTACTCGAATGTATTTCGATTGATTGTCGTACTGTCCATATTCTCTAAGTCTCTTTTGGTCATCGTCATAAATGGTATATTTATCACCAATTTTAACTCCGATGTAGTTTTCAGATGAAGGATTCAAAGATAGATTTGTATATCTCTCGACGTATTTAACAACGTTGTCTGTGTCGTTTGCTCTTCTCACCACAACATCGAAAGTACCATATTGATCCAGTAAGCTGGTAGATGGTTTGATATTCTGTACTGATATTTTTAAAGTGTTCTGGGCGTTCTCTCCAGCGTCTCTAGCGACAATTCTAAACAGATTGTTCTGGTTGGAAGCGACGTAAGATGCGGCATCTGAAGTTAGATCTTGCGAGATGAACCAGCCGGTGGCTGCTTCTTGATAATTCTGCTTCATATCAGATCTACTGACGGTTCCAGCAGCGTTTCCGAGGGCTACAATCATTGCGTCTGGGTTTGTTATGTCTCCGCCCAAAACGAGCTTTGCCATGGTATTCTCGAAAGTTTCTCCGAGCCAATACAGATTTTCACCGCGATTAAAAACCGTAGTGTCCACTACGTCAGAGTTCACTAACTGAGGATTCGTATTGAAGACATTTCTGATATACTTAGCGGAATCGGGATCAGCATTAAATGCTGTTTTGTGAACCACATTCCCAAGAGAGTCTTTTATTATAGCTGTGTATTCTGGGTTGAAGGAGGAGCCATTGTTTTTGAACAAGGCGTATGACCCTGTCTGTCCAGTGGCGCCGGCTGGGCCGGCGAGTGTTCCGCTAAGAGAGATAGAACCACTGTCCATGTACCAGATTGCCGCGACGACAGCATCTTGAGCCACTCCTGCTGGAGATGAGGAGCTATTGCAGACAACCAGGGCGTAGGCCCCACCGTCGTTACCGGGAGAAATTGTCCCTTCCGTTGCCCACCCAGCGGATGCGCGGTTTGCTGCCACCGGACTTCCAAGAAACTCTGGATTTTGACTTCCCAAAAGGCGAATCATTGTCACTGGTCCGACATCAGACTTCAGATATGCTTGGGCTGCATATGCAGCATATGTTGGGCCCTGCTGGTTCCCATCTCTCCACACATCTCCTCCGGCGCCGCCTGGTACCGGATTACCAAAAGTCTCGACATATTCAGAAAACGATTGAACGGTGACTGGTCTCATGGCTGGGCCAAATTGGGTACGACCAACGACAAGTGGGCCGATTTCTCGTTCTGCTGCCGGTAATTGCGAGTTGTCAACTTCGCTTAAAAATACGCCGGGCGATACAAATTTGAACTTTTTGACTGACATTTAAAATTTCTCCTACGGGGAATAAAATCCTGTTATACTATAAATAGTTTATTCTTTTTTCAAAGTCATATTAAATATTCCAGAATAGGACTACTTATTCCTTTTTTTGAAATATCCTTGCTTTCCGGTTATCGCCGGCAATTCCAGGTCGTAACTTCCATCTGATGGGATGTTGTATTTCTCATGTAGTTCTTTCAGCTTTTCTTTTTCAATCTCTCGATAAAGATCTAAAGTCTGGAAAGCCTTGGCCTCTGTCATCTTTGCATTGTATAGAATATCTTTAATTTTATCATGAAGCTTTTTCCTGGCATTGTCAATGTTCTTTAGCGGTGTTACATCTTCCCATGGGATCTCCAAAGTGTTTGGTGGTTCTGGTGGGGCCTCATGGATTTCTTCTTGTAGGGCTTCTTCGACTTCTGACTTCGCGTTGCTGTTAGTGGTAAAAAAACTCTTTATCTTTTCGAACATATCTTTCGATCCCCCTTTTCATTGTTCGTTCTTAAGTAGTTTAAAAAAAAGGGCCCTCCCAAATTAATGGGAGAGCCCGGCAATATTTCAATAAGATTGGAATATCGCTTTAATAGTTTAAGCTATTACGATGTGAGAGAGACCTGCTTTTGGCCCATGACAGTGACATCATCACCTGTTTCACAGCCCAAGACACTGACGGTCATAACGCCGGCGGCGGAGGACACAGTATAATCAACAGTGGTTACCATAAGTATACCGTTGACAAATACCTGCAATGAACCTTCGTCTGCGAGGTCGCCTAGGGCAACCTCATAAGTGCCATCGGAACCTACGACAGAGCTAGCTCTGAAGTGTCTTCCGTATAGGGCAAGTATATCAGCGTTTAGCTCACTGACATCAGTGGTGAGGGCAGCTTCTGCTGTCAATGCTCTAGTCTGCTCAGTGGTAACACTGGCGGAAAGGGCAGCTTCTGCTGCCAATGCGCGTGCAGCTTCAGAAGAAATATCTGCTGCGTTAGTAGCGATATCAGTATCGTTCGAGGTGATTTGATTCTGAAGAACTACATCTGCTGCTGCGAATTCAGTGCGGATTAATGCACGGTCGTCAGAAGCGGAGAGAATTTCAACACCAGCATACGCCCCTAGTGCGTCGATGTTACCCTGGAGGGCTGTATCTGCTGCTTCAAACTCGGAGCGGATTGCTGCGCGATCGTCTGCTGCTACGGTCGACAGGTTGGTGATGGAAGTCTCAAGACTACCATCAGCAGCCTCATAGGCTGCGACAACTTCGATAAATGTGTCGAGGCCGTCGGATGAACCCGAGAGGATCGCGGTGACGCGAGCGTCAACAGTATCGATGTTACCCTGAAGGGCAGCTTCTGCTGCCAATGCGCGTGCAGCTTCAGCATCGATGTTCGACTGAAGAGTTGTATCTGCTGTTGTGCGGGCTGCTGCTTCAGCATCGATGTTACCCTGAAGGGCAGCTTCTGCTGCCAATGCGCGTGCAGCTTCAGCATCGATGTTCGACTGAAGAGTTGTATCTGCGCCTTCGAGCGTTGTTCGAACGTCGTCAAGGGCATCCCTGTTTACAATCGTATAGCCAGATGCTGCGGCTTTAAAATCTACCACGCTCAAGCTAACACCCATGTATTTTGGGTCAAATTTTGCAGGGACCAGTTTACCGTAAAGGGCTGCGCCCTCAGCGGCAACTGCCTCTGCCATTGTTTCATATTCTTCAGCGCCGCCTGCTAATTCCAGGTCGACCTGACGAATGTTAATTCTAGTTTTAGACATAATGTTTCCTCCTGTTGTGTCTTCATTAATGTTTTGTACTGTGATTTTGTCCAGCATACCGAGGTCATCCCCGCCATCTGCCGAACTATCTTTTGTGTAGGACCACTTTAGTTCATAAGTTCCTGCCGCGTTAAAAGTGTATGTCACTTTAGCCCAGCCAGGTGCTCCTGAGATGCCGGATCCTTCTTCGGCACCATCTACATAGAAATGCAGTTTATCATAGTTAGCTTCTGAGGAAACATTCCACCAGAAGTTCAAGACCGCAGCCTCAGTGATAGTCAGAGAATATACCAAAACGGAAGCCTGGGAATCGTCGATATCCTGAGATATTAGATGCTTGGTTCCTTCATAGGCTCCTCCGTTAGCCACAACTTCCCATCCGGCATCGCCAGAGGTGGTAAAGCCGCTAGGAAGAGATCCTACATCGGTTGACTCAAAGTCTTCATCTAAGACGAACGCTCCTTGAGCGCCAGCATTTACTGAGACGCCGTCTGAAGTCGAAGAGGTGACGAATTCGTCATCGCTAACAGTCACAGTGACGGTTCCAGCAGTATCTGTAGTGTACGAGGTTCCGGTTACGCCGGCTACTGCGACTCCATCAAGATTCCACTGATATTTCCGAGTTTGACCACTAGGAGTAGCGAGCCAGCCTGCGCTGCCGTATACAGAAAGAGTGTCGCCGACATCCTGGCCAGCAAGAGTTGCATCTTCGCCACTTTCAGTTATTTTGACAACTGAAATGGTTTGTGGGCCGCCTGTATAATCACTGACATAATTATGAGCTTGACCGCTATTGGCAAGAGCGTCATAATTATCAGCATCAAATACCATAGTATTGATAGAAACCGCGGTTCCCGGAGAGAACGGCCCAGGCTGTGGTCCGGTCGATGGGAAATTTGGTTCTATAGTTAGCATTGCATAAGTTGGTCCGTTCGAGATACGAATACGATACATTGCCTGCTCATCTGCCGATGTCGCGACATACGCGCCGCCTGCATCTTTGATGTGGGACGGCGTGATAAATATGTCATTGTTTCCACCACCATTAACGGTCAAACCAGCCCAAGTATACTTGATTACTTTATCATAGGCGCTGCCGTCATAGGCAGTACCAGTGATTCCCATTTCAAGAGTGTCAGCGGCAGGGTAGCGTCTGTCTCCAGCCGTACCAAGCCACGAAGATGGGATTGAAGCTTCGTCAACATCTAAGTTGCTTCCGCCATAGATATATCCAGCATAGTCGTAAATGTGATCTAAATTCACAGGACTACCCCATGAGGACATATAAGTTTTCCATTGCTGGAAACTGTTTAAATTAAAAGCCATATTGTTATTTCCTCCTCAATGTTTGAAATTGAAATATGTTGGTTTTGATAAACCAAAAGTTTAAAAAAACCAAGAACAAGTATGCCAGGCACACTCATTCGCCCGTAGATAGGAGGTCACTACACGAAAAGACATAAAGAAGCCCCTTTTCTAAATGAAATAAGGGGCTTAATTTAAATGTTATTTTTTAATATATTTTAGCTATCGCGCCAAAGGTTATTTGAGGCATATTTAATAATCTCGTTTGCGGAATCTTCGTTATATCCGTGATCCTCGATTAACACTTTAACCATTTCATTATATTTCTTTTTCTGTTTATTGTCTCTGGATTTCGACTTGGTTACAATTCTGGAGATATCTCTCACTGAATCCAGCAGCTTACTTTCGATTGCTTCCTTGAGTGGACCATAAGCTCTCCAGTCAATTTTTTCCTTTCTTCTCAGTTTTGCGAACATATAAGCAGTGATATCTGCCCTGAAGTTGTCTTTGGCTGATCCAACGATTCCTATTTGTTCTTCGATTGAGGAAAGGAAGTCTTCATCTGCAGACATCTCTTCTCCAGTGACGTTGTCTTTTACCTTAGTTGCGTTAACATATGCCTCCGCATGATCAAGATAATTGTCGAAAAGGGATTCTGCCTGTTCCGAATATGCTGAAACAAATGCTTTTGTTATTTCTTTTTCCAGTATTCTCAAGTACTCATCGTGAAGCTCTTTTTGGAGAAACGATAGATATTTCTCTCTCAAGTCATCGACAACTACCTGCTCCTTGACCTGTTTCACGAGCGCATCACGAATTGATATCGGGGTGACCATGTTTTTATCTGAATCGGCTAAAGCGGCATCAATAGACTTCATGATAAATCTAGTTGAAAGTCCAGTCATACCTTCGTCTCTCGCTTCTTCCCTTAGATCGTTAATATCTATTTTTTTGATATATCCCTTCTCAACGATCTCCTCTCCATTATAAATCTTCATCTTTGTAATAGAGTCAACCTTGTTAGATATCTTTAGACGCGACAAAACAGCGAACATTGCCGCTATCTCTAGGGTGTGTGGGGCGATATGTGCATCGAAATCAGATTCATCAAGCATTTTTTGATATATCTTCTGCTCTTCACCGATTTCAAGACAATAAGGAACGTTAACTCTGACAATTCTATCAAGAATTGCCTCATTTGTATTTTCTGACTTGAACTTATTCCACTCAGCTTCGTTACAATGGGCCAGGATTACACCGTCAAAATAAATCATGGCGCCTTTACCTGGTGATGGGACGGATTTTTCTTGAGTTGCCGTAATCATAGTGTGAAGGAACTCTATTTCATTTTTAAACACCTCCACAAATTCTACAATACCACGATTTCCGACATTGAATGCGCCGTTTAGACTCAGGGCCCTGGGATCATCCTCTGGGTACAAATCCAATTTAGAGATATCCTCTGATCCAATCAGGATACTGGTATCTTGGGTGTTCGCGTCCATGGGAGGAACAACGCCTACGCCGCGGCGACCCCTCACAGAGAAGGTGGATTCGATTACGGGCATACTTAGATAATCTCCGCCATATTCGTTCAACAGGTTGTGTCGACAAACCGGACACAAATCCCCCTCGACGTTGACACCATAAAGATCTTTAAATTCTGCTCGGAGACTTCTCGGTATCAAGTGTAGCGGCTCTTCCTGGATGGGACAGCCTGCGATCTGATAAAAGGAGCCTGCGGACTCTAGGGCGCGTTTAACGTGTTCGATGAGTGCTGACTTTCCGGCGCCGACTGGGCCTAGCAGAAGAAGAACTTGCTTGCTCTCCTCTCCCCTCATGGCTGCAGAATGTAGATATCTCATAATTTTTGCCAAAGATCTTTCCATGCCAAAGAATTTTGATTGAAAATAATCATAAGTTCTTATTTTTTCACCATTGAATAGGTTTGCGCATCGGCCGTCTTCTGGAGACATCCTAGTCACGCCTTCCGCTTTAATGGTCTCATAGAGCCTTTTGTGAGCTAGTATGGAAATGGTTCCATCCTCCTCAACGAGCTTCAAATATTCCGAAAAGGTCCCAGAAAACTTGCTTTTGTTCTTTTCTTTATTCTTCTTCTCAATAATCTCTAAAAATTCATTTGTTTTTGTCATTTTAAAATTCCCATAGTTCACCTTCCAGAATGGAAGTAAATATTATATCATCATCCCACAAAAATTTAATGTGATCGTACACTTTGTTTGCGTAGCTAATCTCCAAGTCGCGACCATCATGTTCATGCTTTAGATATAAAATATTCATTTTTTTATTAAATTTATCAACGCGCACAACTGGGACGCTGTTAAGTCCCACATTACTAATTAGGGCGTCCCTCACGCTTTTCCACCCTTCTTTGTCAGAAATGTCATTAATTGCGTATTTTCTACCTGGCTTATTGTAAGAGTAGCTAAAGAGATTCAATTCTTTACACATTTCCTCATCCAAGTACTTTCTTATGAACGCTTCATCGTCATGAATCTCGCGAACCAGCTTGCACTCTTCGAATCCGTGATCCCTCTCTATCTTCTTAAACATGTTGTAGCCAAGATGATAAGGATTGATCCTACCCAACATTGGACGGACGACCTGGTTGTGTGATTTCAAAAAGGCTATTTGATATTTGTCCGGCAAGTTTAGATCATTCATTATTTTTTCATGAATCATCACAGCCCAGCCCTCATTCATAATCTTTGTCCTAGCCTGTGGTATGAAGTACGAGGACCTTCTCTCTACCATCCCCACCAGATCTCTTTGCCAGTCTTCAAGATTGCGAGAATTGTTTTTTATAAAACCAAGCAAGTTGTAGTCTTCAATATTTTCGAAACGGAACAAATCGCCAATCAAATTTTTATTGTCTTCGTTGTTTTTATCCTCTTTCGAGCTAGCTGGGCTTCTCACAATGCCTGGAATTCTTGGTACTTGGTACTGTATGGAGTGGCAAGCGTCTAAGATCGCCTCCACTCTATCGATTCCAATGCTGGGATCCTCTATATAATCTCTTACTCTTTTTGAGGCAGATTTAAACCTAGATATAATATTTGATGGATCTGTCTCTTTGAACATGCGATTATTTTTAAAAAAATCAGAATGACCAACACAGTGAGCCATAGTCAGCAGATGGATGCTCATTGGATTCTCAAGCATCAGATAGGCTATGCTTGGATTACTGTTTATGATCATCTCATAGGGTAAGCCCTCCATTCCAAGATTGTATCGAGTAGAAGTTCTTTCAAAGTTTTTTCCGAATGACCAGTGACGATAGTGAGTTGGCAAGCCACTGTAGGCCATGGCGCCCAGCATCTCATGATAATCTAGAATCTCATATTCTATAGGAAACCAATCGAGGGCATATTTTTCTTCTGCAATTTTACAGATTTCCTTGTCATATCTTTGTAACTCTTTTATGGTCCAGTCTTTCATGGGAGGTCTCCTCCAAATATTTTATTAAAAGAAGGCCAAATGTCCTTAGACTCGGCGATCTTCACTCTCTTTATCCCCTCACTCTCAAGTGGGGCCAGACGAGTCCACATACTGCTTGGATCCAGAGAACTATTGAATGCGAAATATGTATCGTTATCTGATCCGTGAGCCAGAAATGGATTGATCTCAGCATAGCAGAACATCTGATTAATTTCAGACAGACTCTTTATGAGGTCTAGTGATTTCTTGTTATCTATCGACCAGTTTTCGCCATCACCACAATAAAAGGTGTAAATGTTCCACGACGATGGGTGATATCTCTTTTCTATAATTTCCTTCTCCATCTCAAGAGCAGAAGACATCAGGGTGCCTCCGGAGGTTGCTCTTTCAAAAAACTCTGATTCGCTGACTTCTTTGGCATCAGTTGAGTGGGATATGAAGACCACTTCTATATTCTCATATCTGTACCGCAAAAATTGATATAACAGGAAGTAGAAGCTTCGAGCCAGGTACTTTTTCTGTTTATCCATAGAGCCTGATACATCCATCAAGAAAAAGACTACAGCAGAACTGCTTTCAACGTCCTTTTCCTTCATATGTTTATATTTTAGGTCATCCTGGTGAAATGGGAATCTCTCTTCCCCATTCGGATCAAAAGTTCCGCTTGCGATGGCACGCTTCTTTCTTCTTATTTTTCTTTTTATCGTTTCTTTCTTAGAGAGTCTCGTTCGGATCCCCTTCTTTCGGTACCCTTTTCTTCTAAGCTTTTTGTCCTTGATAAATCTAAATTTCTTTTTTTGTAGGTCTGGCAAATTTAGGTTTTCGAATAAATACTCTGCGAGTTCGTCCAACGTTATCTCTACTTCATAGTATTCCTCGCCGGGCTCATTACTCGCCTTCTTTCCAGATCCCTTTCCTTTCTGTGGCTTTTTTCTTAGTATTTGCCCTTTTTTTACCTGTTTATCTCCCGCTGAAGCTGCTTTTTTATTACTCTTGTTTTCTCCGTAAATGAATTGATACTCTTTAATTCCTTTAACGGGGATTTTTACTTTCTTTTTTCCGTCCTGTCCGATAATCGACTCGTCTGCAACCACGTCCTTGATGCCTTCTTTAAGGGCTTTCTCGATCTTTCTTTTATGGCGCTTACGGTCTGCAGCAGAGCGGTCAGCAACTGATTTATGCTCGCGAAATGTACTCATACTAAAGTTAAAACCTCCACTAAGACACGTTGTCCTTCCTCAATCTCCACGATGCTATATAATTCGCCATCATCGATATAATAGTCTCCGGTAGCCGGGAGTCCTGTTAGCTTTTGTCTCATGCCGTTCTCATATACTGCGGCGGTGACTGTAGATAGCTCTCCCACTCCCAGAAAGCCGTTGAGAGACGTATCCGGTGCTATATCCACCGTGGCGTCGTTGACATAACATATCCTGGCGATCGAAGATCCACCAGATCCACCAGATTCCTCGGACTCAGATGATGTTTCGGACGACTCAAGGATAGCGGCGATGGTGTCAGATGGAAGAACATTCAGGTCTATCAGGCCTTTTCTCGTTTTTATACATTTGGCCTCAATCTGGAAAAGATGGTCTACCTGTCCGAAAAGCTGACGATCTTCCTTGAGAGACACAATTTCAAAAAATGATGTTCCGTACTGAACATAATCCCCTTCTCTGACATAGAGATCCTGATCTTCGTGGAGTCTCCTCTCGTGAAATCTTACCGTTATGGGATACTCCTTATCTAGGCCGTAGTGATCCGTGGTGGTGGTGATTCCCTCAAATTCTACAAGGGCATACACCCTAACTGGAGGCATGAAACTCTTTTCAATTGCTTCACCATATAGTGGGTGGAAATTTGTTCTTTCCATAGAAACAGGGAGATAAGTAATGGCTTGGCCAATGACACGCTCGATTAACTCATCATTAACCTGCTTAACTAAGTTTCTCTCGTTCTCTCCAAGAAAAAGCGGTGGTGGCGGATTTGATGGCTTGCTCCATTTATTGTCATCAGCCATTATTTATATTCCTTCTTATCACCGAATATAACCCTCTCTCTGGGCATCTTAACTTCGACAGCATTCTCCCTAATAGTGACTTTAGGGCGCTCGTCATTCTTTCCAGCGCTCAGCAGGTATCCCAGTATCTTCAAATCGATAGTGGTCTTGAACTTCCTCTCTTCTTCAGCCAGATTTGATAAAGTGTTATCTAGTGCGGGATCATTCTGAATGAACCCTTCAAATTTGTGACCATCACGGTGAATGAAAAAATTATTGATTTGGCCTGTAGTTGTAAGAAATGGAGTAAATATCTCGTTCATCTGCTGCTGATATTCAGTACTGATAACCATAGAATAAGTCGCTACAACATATGTCGGGATTGGCATAGTGATAGTTTCGTAAACCACCTTCTTGTTATTGAGTGGGAAATTCTGCTGCTTGAATCTTCTCTGTGACGTAGCGTTTGCGAAGTTGGATGTCTTATCTTGCTGGATTCTCCTAGAAACTTCGATGGCGCCCCCTCTAGGATCGTTGTATTGCGGTAGGTGGGCCCATGCGACACCCTTCATCGCAGGATCTTTTATAAGCGAAGTCCTTTCAATTGATATTACTGGAAAAGTGAAGATGTTATTAGAATTTCTAAGGTCTTTATCGTTTTTTGTCTGATATGCTCGTTCTGGCATTGACCAGATTATTGGCACTTTTTTCCATCCCTCGTTAGTTGTGCAGTATAGATCCATTTCTTCGTTCACCCAGTCGTAAAGAGCCAAATCTATGGTCTCTACAGTTGATGGCATCAGCGAGATGTCCTTCAGCGGAACTGGCTTGTCATCTAGTATTTCTTCTTTGAAATAGGGACGAAAACCTTGGAACTTTTCTTTTTCGCTGCTCATAGTTTATCCTTGATAAATAAGTTTTGGAATAGTTTTAAATATCTTCCCAACGGACTCAACCTTATCTGCATCACTCTTGGCCACCTCTACATAAGTTAACTGGTCCATAATCTCTTTCAATTCTGTTCTCAGCTTATCCTGCTCATCTTTTGCCTGAGATAGTAAATCAGAGGCATTAAGAGTTACAGATTCCCCTGGAATGGGAATAGTCTGAAACTTTCCCCTAATCTGACCAAGAGTTTCCTTGGACAAAGCGAGTGCGAATCTTCGAATCCACTGCTTTCCAATGGCGTTAATATTCTCATACGGCAGATTATCAAAAGGGATAGTATTTAAGTTGTTTATTCCATCAGTCCCAGATTTGTAGTTGCTGGGCTCATCCCAACTATTTGGAATGACGGAAAATTCAACCCACATATATAAATAAGTACTCAGCAACTGAGGTACGGGGTATATTCTTAGCTTATTATCTCTCAGTTCATAAGAATAGTGAGATAACCTTGTCCACAGATTATCCTCGAAAGCCATAGCTTGGAGCTTGTTTTGCCAAGTCGGGATCAGTTCAAATGAGGAATCATCAGTAAACTGCCCATAGTAGTTCATATTGCCAACCACGTTTAGTCCTCCGAAATACCCAAAGAATCTCCACATGGCGTGAGGCGTCTTATAGTAAACCTTCTTTACGATAACTCTTTTATCCCCCACAATGCCGGCATACGGTACCGGATCTCCGGTTGCTCCCACTCCGGTCGCGGCGGAAGATGATATTATGGCTTGCAAGTCATAGTCTTGCCTATCCTGCTCCAGTTTAAAAGAAGCGGAGTAAATAGGGATAGTTCCACCAACATTTGCTTCAAAAGATATTCCATCGCCGACGCGGCGTGCATACTCGAACATAACGCGTGGATACTTTAAATTTACATTTTCGGGCCCAGTTAGAGATTCGCCATTGTGATCAAATGTTCCAGTTGCCTGACCAAGGACATCAGAAAGGATGTTTTTTGTTTGGTGAAGATTGACCAAGTAACTATACTCAAGAACCGCGTCTTCGTAATTCGCATAGACATTAGCAGATTTAAGCTCGATATCGAGAACATCTCCTCCCAGCTTCTTATAGGTATAAGCCACCTGGGTTGCGGCGCCAGATAGAAAACCGGGGGAGCTATTATACATGCCGTAAGGCACTGCGACAGAGACATCATCCACATTGCCAGTCGGTGGTAAGATAGCCTTGCTCATCTGACTTGCCGGTGTTAAAGTTGGTAATGCCATGTTCGGGGGCCTCCTAGACTAAGTAGTTTCCACATAAACAAAACCCCCCCACAAAAAGTGGGAGGGCATTAAATTCTCTTATTTTCAGCTATTTAGCTATTATGCGAGATCTTGAACAATGACAAGTCCATACATATCAGGACGAACCATCTTCTTAGCGTAACGAGTCATGACGCCTTTGCGCGGCACGAAATCCTCGGTACCAAAGATGGTAGGAGTCATTTGGAGAGGCACATAAGGAGCGTAAACGTATCCACTTTCGAGGAACGAAGAACCCTTGCGACCAGCGAGAACAACGTTTCTCGGGAAGTAAGGATCGACATACACGTCAAACTTCTTGCTCAAAGAGCCAACTCTAACTGCTCCAACTTGCCCACGATCATCATCGTGAGTGACAGAGCCGCGGAATCCAGCAGTGAATTCGAGGAGGTTTGCAACTTCAGGTGAAACAACGATGAAGTTAGCGCCACCACGAAGAGTCTTTCTGTGGATCTGTGCGGAGACGTCGTTAATAGTTTCAACGAGGGTCTCGTACCATTCGCTAACGTTGCCGGTGAAGTCTGGGAAACCGTTAGTTATGGAATCCAAGGCGGCGCCGGTTTGGCGATTCACGAATTTTCCAGGAAACCTGGACCAGTGGAGGGTTTCAGCAGTAGCACCCTTGATGAGGTCTTCCAAGATTTCTTGGTCGATTTCAAGAGCGATGTGCTCAGACAGAATACTGGTCAACTCAACCTCTGCATCGAGATTGTGATAAGCATTCAGATCTTGTGCCAGTTCAGGCGTCCACTTAGCTTTGAGCTTCTTGGTCTTCGCAGTGACAGCCACGGAATCGACCTTGATGTCGATTTCTGGGATGCGCTCTTCGTTCTCAAGGCCCCAAATGTCGATACCTTCAACTGAACCAATAGCACCGGCTGCCTGGAAGGCGTCATCGATTACGAAAGAGGCGGAATTTGCGGACTCTATGGAAGTTACAGAGTTTGCAATTTCTCCTGCGCCCAGTCCGGTCGAACAAACAAGGACAAGATCGCCGGCGGTAAGGCCAGCAGCGACATCATTTGCGTTGACATCTCGCGTTAGTCGACGTACTTGGTCAGGATTCATGGTACCATCAAGATTAAGAGTGATTGTTACATAATCTTTGATGTTTAACTGGCCGTCCGTCAGGTCTGACAAGGTAACGGGTGCGATAGCTACTGCGGCGCCTACCAAATCGGGATCAAAACGACAAATGCGATCGACATCGTCACCTGCAGTTGGATCACCGACAACACCAGAAAGAACTGCTGTAATAGAAAGGCCACCTACGGTACCAGTCGGACTTGTGTATCCGTTGTTCAGGGCGTAAAAGCTCTGCTCTGCTTCGTTTCCAGCGAGCGAAACGCCGCCAGTGATTTGCGAAGCAACTTGTCCACCACCGTATACCGAAGTATTCCTCGCTGTGTCGAGGCGATTATTATGATAAGTGAAGTCAAGGAAGAAAATGAGTCCCGATGGGAGGCTCATAGGTTGAACCGAAACGAGGTCGTTTGCGATCAATCCACCGAATACTCGGCGGACAATTGGGAAAGCCACAGAAGCGAAGCCTTCGACGTCACCGCCGCCGGCGCCAGCCATTGTGGATGCTTCACGAAGAAGCTCTTTGGCTTGGTTTTCAAGCAACGAAGCCATTCCGTGCTTGGCACGCTCATTTGAAATCCCTTCAAGAAGACCAGTCTTTTCCCACTTGGAGAGAAGAGCGGCACCTTCTTTAGAAAGATCGCGTCGAACGATACCTTCAGTTAATTTATTTAAAATAGACATTTTTTATTATCTCCTAATTTGTTATCTAATTTTTAATACCTGCTAGAATTTTCATCCTTTCCATTACTGGAGTTTCTGTATTTCTAGCTGGTGCTCTTCTAGGTAAAGTGGCAGAAGGTCGTTCAATAGTCTCGCGGAGTGATTGTGGTCGCGCTTTACCTGATACACTACCCACTGCGCATTCTAGAGTCTCGAAAATAACCTTTGCTTCCTCAATAGAAATAGCAGTAGACAAAGCTTCGACAATTTTATGTTTTTGTCGCTCATTCAAGGAGTCGTTTGTCAAAATGCGATTTGTATAGAGTAATCTTGCGTTTGATAAATTTACTTTATCAAAATTCTCTTTTAAAGCCTTAAAAGCTTCAATAATCTTTGTGTTTTTATTTTTTAAAGTTTGTTTTTCTTCAGAAAGTCTCTCTACAGCGTCTTTCAACGCGGCGGCCTTCTCTTGCGCCTCGGTAGACGAGAGGCGCGCTAGTTCCAACTCTTCGTTGTGCGCCATAATACTTTCTGGGGTGCCGGCCCAGCCTGATTTGCGTGGATCGATATCAACCACTAATTCTTCCAAGATGTCACTCAGGGCCGATAAATCCATATCTTCTTCTAGAGCCACGTCAACAGAAACTGCCTCGACGTCCTCTTCCGGAGAGGGCAGCGTAGTAGCCTCTTCTTCGGCAGCGGCATGCTGGTATTCGTTCCCGATCAGTTCCTGATCCTTCTCTGCCAAAGTCTCTGCCATCTCTTTTAACTCTTCAAAGTCAAGAGTAATGACTTCCTCGACATTCTCTTCCGGTGGGGCGCCAGCCAATTTAATGTCCGGCGTTTCGGCCTCGGTGTCGGTGTCCATGGCAGCGTCGGAGAAATCATCCTCCTGCTCCAAAAGGCTCTCAACCGCCTCTTTGATATCATTTGAATATTTATTCAATATTGCCGTTTCCGCGTTTTTTACAGCAGCCTCTTTTAATGCTGATGCGTCTATTATAGCTTGTTCCAAAAGTGAAGACATCTGTGAACTCCTTAAAAAATTACCTCAAAGATAAATAGTCTTATAAAACTTAAAAAGACCTTTTTATAAAGAGTTTGTTTTACAAAAATAAAATATATTTTTCTCTAATCAGTCAATCCAGACCCAGTCAGAGGAAACATTTCCTTTGGCAGGATACCTGTCAAGTCTGCGACTAACTCGTAAGAACCATCGGTGCCGGGGGTTTCGAGGGATATGAATATTTGTTTACATTTTTGATTGAATGTTACGTTATCACCTTTATTCGAAAGAGTGAAATAGTGGTGGCCGCCGATTACATTTCCGGAACCAGTGGAGTTAAAGTGGACTCTAAGGCCAATAGTCCCAGAAGTATTGGAAACTAAGATGTTCTTTGTTACATTCGGAAATTCAATCATAACCTCATTGTCCGAAACGATTCCGCCTGTCAAGTAAGGGGTCCCACCCACCTGGTAAGATCCCACATTTTGCAATCCGGCCCTATATTGATATATGCTCATTTATACAAGCTCCCGTTATTTCTCTTATATAATATAAATAGTTTTTAAAATTTCTATCTTCTTCTTTTTCTCTCTTTTGGAAGTTTAGGTAGATCATCATTGAATTCCATCGACTTCTGATATTCATCCCTCAACTTATCGAGAACCTTTTTTCTTCTTTTCCTGGCTTTTCTCTTTTTTGTAGAGTCCTTTTCGAATATCAAAGTCTCCCTGTAGTCATCCAGTATTCTGAATTTCTTTATTTTCTTCATAAACCTGCGAATCATTCGCAAATCATTATCGTGCTTGCCCCTTGGTCTTTCCGTTAGGTTAGAAGGCTTAGATTTAGACATTTTTACTCCAATTATCTCGTATCTTCTATATTGAGAATTGCTTCTTCTGTTGAGGATGTGTTAACACTCTCTTTTAAAGTTATTGAGTTATCAAAAACTTCTCTTATCTTATTAAACGCAGTTAGTGCAAAACTGTGCAAATCAGCTTGCTGCAAATAGTAAATTTCGCCAGTCATGGTCTTGATTCTTGCTGGCCACACCTGTTCTGCTTCGAACATCTTTAAATAAACCCACTCGATTTGACATCTCATATCCAGCCCAAAAGATTTGCCATCAAATTGAAAGCCTTTTTCTATAATTTCATAAGTTTTTTCATCGATTTCATAATGCTTCTCTTCTCTCACTATATCGATTGCGGGCGGAGGTGAGTATGTCGTTATGATGTTGTCTAAATCGCTTTTCTCACCCAAAGTTAGCTCTTCATCGAATGATATTTTCACGGTATCGCCAGAAATAGTGATACCGTTTATTGGAGAACTAATATTAATAGAGCCGCCTATTTCAACATGTAGTTCTCCACTATTGACACCTTGTGGAAAATCTGTGGATAAGGAATAAAAATAATTCATTTAACTTTGTCTCCGAACACTATAAATAGTAGCACCTTTATGATTTTTAACGCATGTTCCACTTCTGGCTGCAGTTGGCGCCATATAATTAAGAAATGACACTAACTAACCCTCCAAATCTCGATTCTCGCATCTTGAATTCCTGCTGTATTTCCAGTTGCGGAATATTGTATTTCAAATGTCTTAGAGGCTCCCGAAAATGTAACTTCTGCAAAGCCGCCAGCAATAACCCTATCGGTGGGGTCTTTTGGTTCCATACTGTGTTCGGCCCCAATTGTGGCGGCGTCTGTGGTGTTTTGTAATCTTGCCAAAACTGACTTTTTATTATTATCCATATCTATAACCGATGTCCAGCCAACTCTATATGTCCCCGTTAACGATGGTGTTGTCAAAGTAACTTTTGTCTGAAATGTTGCGGAAGTTGTCGTACTTCTTGCGGTTGAAATCGCTGTTTGGTAGTCTTGCCCGAAAGCCCCCCCACCAGATCCGTTTGAGGCCGCTGTTAATCTGCCCTGGGCGTCAACAGTAATATCCGCTGAGGTGTATGATCCTGCGGCTACCGCGGTGGTAGATAAACTTGGGTTCGGATACGTCCCTGTGAGATCCCCGGCGGCTGCTGAGCCGGAAATCATAACATCTGGAAGTCCTGCGCTCTCTTCTGGAGTTGGCATGTTTGCCCACGAGTAGTCCGTATCGACGATCTTGACAAGGCCGGTCTGAGAAGAGGTCAGTGTGATCGTTAGGGAATTTCTCGGATCTCCTGAGTCTAACTGGATAGAAGAGATAAGTTGTGAACTATCTGCGGATCCATCGAGAGAAATGATAACACCAAACTGATACCTATCGAGAGAATGATTAACAACAATCGTATCTGTCGCGGAGAACGCTTGACTATATAATAAATTAAAACTACCTGCCATTAGTGTCGCTTCCCTTCTGTGAATTTATGCCCCACGACGATAACCGCCCATATAGCTACATCGTAGGCTGGATCCCCGTCATCTTCTAGTTCGAACCGAACTGCAATAATATCATCTTCATAGTATTCTTCAATCGACAAATATTTATAAGTAATAGAAAATAATCTATTGCTCAAATCATCGCCAAGAGTGGCGCCTTCGGGTTGTAATCCCTCTGTGAGGGCCATGGGCGCGACTTTCGATGTCAGAGTCTCAGTATTGTCGAATATTCTTGGTATTGGGATCTTTCCGCCGTCTGGGTCAGCGACATCTATGCCAGTAACTTGAAGTGGGAGGGCGGACAGAGTTCCAGATGGGAACTGGACAGAAGCGCCACTATCATCTAGGGAGTAAATAATTTTAAACTTGAGCGGCAGCGATGTATCAATTCCGGCAGGAAGTGCAAATTGGGTATAAATAGCATCTCCATCTTGATTCAGCAGCGAGTTGGGCATCCGGTGGGTCCATCCGGTTGGGGCGGCGCCAGAGCCGACGTTATTGTTGGCAGTTACGACACCACCGGACTCTCCAAAAATATTTCCGGCGCCGACAAGCGTTGCCTCCCAGATTGATTCACCATGAGATTGTCTAACCCCTTTATCGCTTATAGATAAATGTGTTGGAGTCAGCCACCACTTCCTGAACTGTGGCAAACTGGCAGAGGTAGTGATTCTACAGCGAGACCAGTATGCATTGTTGCCATCGATAGAAGAAGTTGCCCAGACGGTGTCTGGGTGCTCGATGCCGAACCTAATGAATTCATCATTGTCTGTTCTCATGAAAGGATTATTGGCATATCTATATCCTTCCGTTACAGAGGTACATTGGTAGTCTACATCGGCCCATTCGGTACCATCCCATACCTCGTATACATAGGCACCAGTCAATGAACCAATGGATGTATCAACATTGATCCCATAATATTTGAGTGGGTCTGAGTTTACGTCAACCCTTGTCGAGCCGAAATATATACAATGATTCGCGGATCCGCCCTGAAAGGTAAACGGCGTGTCAGCGTGGGAAGATGCCGAAATTGTAACGTCGATCAGAGACCCAGTTGTTGTCGTCGTGTCTGTTCCGTCGCTAGTGTATACTTTCATTCCAGTGGCATAAGATGGGCCATTGCCCACAGAGATCGCAGAGCCCTTTTCTGGGAATCCCGCCGCAAAGTCAGTACCAAAGAGAGTCTCGGAGGCATAATGATCTGTATTCTCTGTGGTTGCAAACGTCACTTCGAACTGGGCGTTGAGAGCAGAAGGTGGGAAGTTAAAATCTGGATGTGAATTGATGTTAGTCAGAGAGATAACTGAAGCACTAGTAAATGTTTCGGAGTTATTCATCGTAACAGAGTAGGCAGATGGCTGGATCTTTCCGCCGTTTATTTCAACGTTTACTCCATCTTGCTGGATATTAAGTCCGTTTTGGACATCGAACCAATTCACGGCTAGACATATTGCGGTTGCGGATCCTGTTACAGTTATAGTGTTTACAACATTTGAGTTTCCAGCATTAAAATTAATAAGTTGGGCGCGAGAGGATCCCTCAACCAAGGCTACATGCTCTATATCGCCGGTGGCGACGGGAACGTGGATTGACTCAAAGGCCATGACGCCCTGGTCCGATCTCACAACAGAATTTAATCCACCCATTGTCAGTCTGACTTCTGATCCAATAACCTTTCCTGTGCCCGTCTTTACAAATCCATCTCCAAGGCCACTTGCGCCATCGCCAGCGTAAGCTAGCGAATAAGCCTGCATCGTACCGCCTGCCCCAGTATATCTGATACCTGCATTTCCAGAACCAGTCGGAATATTAAAGGTGAAGCCCTCGACCCAAGTATCGTCGACTGTTGTGAGGATGTCTGTGGCAGAGGATGTTATACCAAGCGAAGTTCGAGTGTATCCTGCGGATCCGATTAGGGACCGGCCAGATGGCAAAGATAGGCCGGATTCTGGGTATATGCCTGGGCCAACATAAATGGCGTCTCCAGATAAAGAGTCTGTAATTGCGGCGTCGATAGTCAAATAAGGGAGGGATTCGTCTCCTCTTACCCCAGTACCATCGTCGCCATTGACACTATCAACAAAGAGAGACTTTCCGATCAAAAGAGAGGCGTTGACATTTGTTAAATTTGAGCCATCGCCATAAAAGGCAGAAGCAGAAACATTAACTGAGGCGCTAATATCGCCAGTGACAGCCAAAGCATGTGTTGGATTTATATTGTTGATACCAACTCTGCCGGCAGAAGATGAAACAAATAATGTATTATCTTGAACTGACTGATTTGAATCGTTACCTACAAACAAATACCCTTTATCTAAATTTGGGGTTGCGTTTGTTCTTCCGGCGCCGCCGACTTTGATTTGACCATCGCCGCCACCGCCGTTACGGACTATTATTCCTAAATTCTGTATCAAGTGGCTCGAACCTGTGGGAACAAAGGGAGTTAGACTTCCAGAAGTCCCACCAGAGCCGGTTTGAACATATGCAGTGTCTCCCCCTGAGAAGGACTGTCCGTATAATGTTGTCAAATTTATATTCTGCAAGCTACCAAAAGTAACAATCTGGACTGCGGCGCCATTAATGGCATTGGCGGCGGCGAGACCAAATGCCGGCATCTTAGCCGGGTCATCACAAGCGGCGAGTGCGACAGTTGGTGTCTGTCCGGATATACCATTAATATATACCGCCTGACCTTTGGAGATCGAATCACCTTCGTCGTTAACGGCGTCGAATAAGATTGCTCCCTGCAAATCCCCGATAACGCTATCGGTATACAGAGTGTTCCAGCTTAAATCTGCGGATCCCAAATCATATGTTATCGTGGCGTTTGGGACGATGGTCGAAGAAGACAGATTTGTGCCGTCCCAGGTCAAATCGGCGGAGGCTCCAAAGGCACCTGCGTTGTTAAATTGTATTTGTGTATCTGATCCTGCTGGTGTGCCTGCTGGTAAATTTGTCAGATTGGAGCCATCACCATGAAAGAAGCTTGCAGATACGTTTGCTGAGGCAGTTAAATCGCCAGCTATATTGACTGAGCCGGTGAAAATGTGCGTGTTTGCGGAAGAGCTTCCGAAAAGGGTAGGCCCGTAAACTTGTAGTGCTGGGGATCCAGGACTTGAGAGGAAATTATTCTGTATCAGGTCTGCGTCGTCATTGGAGGCGGAATATGGAAAGACAACCAGGTGTCCCTCGCCGGTCATCCTTATTCTCTCTTTTAAATTTGTGGAAGCGCCCCTCCCCTCCGGTGTTGAAAAGAATTGAAGATATGATCCATTTTTTGTTCCAAAGGTCCAATTTTCATCAGCTTTCGCCTGAACATAGTACCCCAGAACCGACTGGTTTCCATCCCATCCACCAAAGTTTATTCTTCCGAGGGCTTGGCCGGTGGCCACCCCTCCACCGTTTGGAAAAGTGCCCTCGTTCGTATAGAAAGACAGGCTTGAAGCGTTACCAGGTTGCGGGTCCCATGTATGCAATCGTATGGAAGATTCATATTCTTCCTGTGCGTAAGTATATACCGAAATGCCGTTTGAGGTGATGGCGGCGGAGGAGGTCGATTCCTGTTCTATGTGAAGAGCGCCTCGCTTGGCGGTCGCAGTTGGAAGAAGAATCTCGTCATTTGAAATCCCAATCAGTACTCTGGCGCCGCCGTCGACGCTACTTGAAGTATCGACGGACATCAGGCAAGGCAAATCATTTCCGCAAATTGTCAAAAGCGGGCCTGGGTCCGAAGAGGAGATCAGAATGACGGAAGATGTTATGGAGCCGTTGACACTTAGAGCGTTACTTCCACTACTCCATGTAAAATCTGCATCTGCTCCAAGGGCACCATCAGCATTATATTGAATCTCCGCGTTTGTGCCGGCCGGGGATGCTGTTGCTGTAACTCCGGTGAGTCCAGATCCGTCGCCATAGAAGAAGGCTCCGGAAATATTCACAGACGCTGTGATATCACCACTTACAGTTAAGATATTCGCTGTGTTATCCCATGTAAAATCTGGATCGCCTGCAAAGGCGCCTGCATCATTGAATTGAACCGATGTGTTGGGGGCGCCAGGCGTTGTTGCGCCGCCTCCTATGATACTGCTGGCAGATAGTGGGCCATTGATGAACACGGAGCCCGTAAATTGGTGTGTATCATCTGGTGTATCGCCAAACTTTGTATTACCATCGGCGTCGATGTGCGTAACGTTTGTGTTAATAACATTTACGTTATACTCATTGGCAGTTATCGATCCAGAGACGACAAGATCTCCGCTTATATCTACGGGACCGCCATCAAATACAACTTTGCCACTAACGTAATTTCTACTTGGTCGAAATCTTGACATATATTTAGTTCACTTTACCTATATAAATAGTTAAATAAGAAACTAAATCATATTTTTCCAATTTTTTCCGCCAGCAATTGCCATAATCCCACTAATATCTACACCAGCATCGTTCGGTGCATAAGCGGATAGTGGACTTTGAGAGTTGGAAGAACCTGGGGAGCCGGCTCTTGAGATTGGATCCACATTATCGAATATGCCGTTAAATCCTGCGCCCATTGATTCTTCTAATCTTCTTTTTTTCTCTTTTAGGGCGTCAGAGGCTTCTTCTTGAAGTTCAACCCTTTGTCTTGAGAAATCTGGTGGAGGAGTTTGTCTTGTCTCGACAATCGTTTGTTGGGACCCAATACCAACTGCGATCTCTTTAATTAAGTTTGATAAAACCCCCTCTTCAAAGATCACTTCTTTGATACATTGTTTGATGAGGGGTTTTAGGATTTTTTGTAGTTCGTTCTTTTTCACTTATTCCTCTTCTTCGCTTCGTCCCACCTTCCCGTTGTGGCGCGCCGTTCTTCCCCGTAATCCTTATTGCCGGGTGTAATGTCGCCGCGAGTTGGTTCATACTTCCTACTGTGAGATTTACCTCCTCGGGCGTGGTACGACCTATCTTTAGCATCTTGAGCGTCCTGCTTCGCCCGACCGGTCGCATCCCAATCTCGCTGGGCTCGTCTCTTCTTTGCAGCTTCAGCGCGTTCACTATCATCGATGATCCCATCGGCCCATCTTTTATGATCGCGCACGGCGCTTTGAAGACGATACGAGCCGATTGTAATATCGATTAAATCTTTTATGTCTTTTGCGCCGTGTGCTTCGAGATCTTTAGGCAGGCGTTCTGTATTCACCGAAGAGTGTTTAAGTGTGTCTTCAAGGGCGCCCTTCAGATTATCATGTGGGCGTTGCAACCTTTTTTCAACTTCCTTAAGCCAATATTCTCCGGTCTCTCGGGTCTGAGCTTCTCGCTTGCTGCCAGTAAAGTCGCCCTTTACAACGTCTTTGGCCATTTGACCCCAAGAGCGCTCGTTTAAATCTTCGTCTGGTGAAAAATCACCCTCTTCCATAAAATTTCTAAAATTTTCAACGAGCAGTTGATTTTTATCATTGCTCGACCATTTTTTATTTCTGCTCATTTTATTTATCTCCCAAGATGCTATTTAAAGCTCTGTTGATTCTATCTGCTTTAGTAAAAATGTTTGGTTCTTTATATTCTTTGCCTTCCTGCAAATTCATAAATGCATTTGGTGTGCTTGGCTCTGAAACGAAATCAAAGCAGATGAGTTGGAAATCGTCTTCGACAGCCACACACCCATCCGACATTTCCCGAACAGAGCCCAAACCTCTCGATGATATGCCAAGTTGACAACCACCCTCTACCAGAGAGCGTAAAATCTGTCCAGATGGGGTATTCAGGACCTTAACAGTGCCTTTGACCTCGGGGCCTTCCATCCAAATATTGGTAACAATATGAGAAGCATTCTTCAAATTGATGACCGAATCATCTGGGTGGTCTAGTTCTCCCAAAGCTCTATTTTCTTTGACAAGCTTTTGATAAACTTTTATCTCTCTTGCCAAGATATCCTCTGGATATACCCTCATATTACCGTTTGGTTTCGAGGCGCACTGCATCAAGCCGGTCAAATACATTGCACCATTCTTTTGTACATCTATTTTCTCTGCCTCAGTCAAAAGATCTTGGCAGACACCCCCATCACAGAGGGCATAGTATTCTCTTAATAAAACTTTACTCATTTTAAATCCTTTTCAACGCAGTCAACATCCGTTTTTGCAACGACGAACTCCACGAATCATCCATCTTTTAGACATACTCACCTCCTTTCTTTTAGGTTTATGCCATCATCTCCAAACACCATACTTAAGATATATGATGTTCCAGAACTCACCCAACCACAAATTAAAAAGTTCATGATAGTTGGTTCATAAGTAAATAGTTCAGTTAACGGGCTAATGCCACATAAAAATACACCAACCCAAAACCCAACACACATCGGACAACACCAGAAGTAACCTTCAGGACGAATTTTGTCAAAGATTCTAGCATAACAAAGCAATTGTGTCAGGCCATGGCTAGCCAAGACAAAATATATGAGGTTCATTATTTTTCCTTATCTTCCTCAAGCATATAGCTCATCCAATAAGGTTCATAGTTATAACCAGGCTTCAAAGAGCCTTTCTCCGAGGCCTGGGGGACCTCTCCGAGTTCAGTTGAGTCGGTGTCCGTAGGCTGCGTATAATAATCATCGAGCATCTTTTCATAATCCTCAAGATAGTTGTAATATGGCGCCTCTTCTTTCAAGAAGGTGTGTATATTATAAAGAGTATAGTCGATAGGATTGATACTAGCATCAGCAGACTCTTCTATTAGCCCCTCAAAAGAGCCATATACGCTTCCGCCCCTTATTGAGTCGTAAGAGATAATCCCTCGCCTTTTCAAATGATCAAACAACCTATTCTGGACTTCATAAACCGCATCTGAGAAATCATCTTTCGCAAATGCAACCACCTTTTTCTTCTTTGGCATGATGACGATATCAATTTCCTGGTGATCGAATATCAAGATGTTACCATCCAAGGTTTTTCTAGCTTTAAGTTCTAGGGTAATTCTCTTCTTATTGGCTTCTGAGCCCATGTAGACGGTTAGTGATGCCATTAGCTTTTAATTTCCTTAACTAAGTTTTGTATTTTCAAGATATCATGGATAAAAACGTTATCTACTGGTCTTTTTACCATGTTTTCAAGCATAGAGGAGACCTTCTGGGCGCCAGTGAGCATCTCGCTATCAGATTGTAACTCTTTTATATTTGCGGCCTCTTCCATCTCCTCTTTGAGTCTGGGGATCTCTTCATTTAAGAATATCTTTAGTTCCACGCCGTTATCGTCAAATGATCTGATATATCTTCTTAGGAGTTCTTTTTGTGACTCCAACAGGGATGATCCGTATTTCTCATTGAATTTTTTGACAAAAGTCTTATATGTCAGATTGTCGATAGGCCTCAACAACTCCCTCTCCTTCTCTTCATCAGAGATCATCCTATTAATGAGGTCGCTCTCCATCAGGACTCGCTGTCTCATTTTTGTTTTTGGATGAAAGATCTGAAAGATTGTTGCCATATCTTTATAGTTTGGGATAAAATTTGCGAAGACGTCTGGAGACACAAGCTTGTTGATCTTATTGATCACTTCTGATTGCTTTTTGAACAAATCTTTATGATTTATAGCCCTCTTTTGTACTCTGGCCTCGAAGATGATCTTTTCTGCTGTCCTCTTGTCCACTTTCCTCGTCTCAAGGATAGATTTATAGAGGTCGAGGTCTTTTGCAAGAACGCCGTTGCCGCGGAAGTTTTCTTTTATGAGAGATAAGATAACCTTTTTCTTTTTTTCATCCTTAGAAATAATTGTCTTGGTTAACTCTCTTATTAGAGCGTCAAAGATAAAGGCAGTATTGCGCTTCTTATTATGTTTCATCTTCATTTATTTTAATCTCCGAATTTTGTTGTAAATCCATAATAACCCTTTTCACGGCCAAGGTGGATTCCAGTAAAATGCTCTCTTCGTTTCCGTAATTAGGTCGCTCGTTCTCGTAAATACCACGAGACAAGCTCATCATATCCATCATGCCAGGAATTAACTCTCTCTGGCTGGGAATAGCTATGCTCTTATAAGCCTGTGGGCGGCCATTTCGTCCGTCGCCGCCTCGGAGCTTTTTATTTACATATTTTTTCCCTCTTGATGATGATTTGAGTGATTTTTCAGAATATTTCTGGCCATGATCATTTCTCTTGGCCGGGGCGTCCAGAAGAGGGGATTCCTCCGCTTCCTCGCCGGCTGGCTCTTCTCCTCCGAGGTCGAATTCTTCTTCTCCTCCGAGGTCGAATTCTTCTTCTCCCCCCATATCAAGGTCGCCGCCTCCGGAGGCTCCGAGGCCTTCTTCTGCAACCTCTTCTGCTGCTGCTGCGAGGGCTGCTTCGTACTTCCTATCGTGAAACATTTCACGTTGATTTCTGACGAATTCCTCATCTGACAAATCAAAAATGTTTTGAGCTATCCAGCGTCTACTAAAGAAGTTCTCTGTGGCGCCGCCGGCGATATCAAATTTTGTCTTCCAATGCTCCAGTTCCTGCAATTCAGCGATTTTTGAAGGATTATTGAGATTAAGTCTGAAACTAACTAAGTCGTCACCTCGAAACCCCAAAGTATATAAATGCACAATACCTATTTTTTCCAGTTCCGTGATAGCGGAGCGCTGGAGCCTCTGGATTGTTCTCGCAAAGCGGATATCCTTCTGAGCCAGAGTGTTTTTATCTTCTACAGCAGCATCAGAGTCGCTCGATAAATAAGAGGAAGGTATCTTTAGGGCAGAAAACATCTTGTCTCTCAAATATTTTACATCGTCAATATCTCCAGTGAACTGTCCGCCTTGAAGCGTGTCTATCTTTGATGATTCTCCCCCTCTTATCGGTATGAAATAATCTTCCTCGACAGATAGCGGATTATAGCGGAGGTCGACGCGGCCAGTATTTGCATCGACTACCTGATTCCTCTTCATCGATGTTATTGTTTTTTGTACAAAGTTTTCAACGTCTTGTGGGGCGATATTTCCAACATCAATATAAAAAACTCTCCGCTCTGATGATCGGACGATGCGATATGCCATCATAGCGTCTTCCATCAGAACCAATTGGCGCCAAATGCGGCGGCCGGCGTCCAAAACAGAGGTACCATAAGGAGTATTCTTGTCATTTCCCAGGATCCTAAAGTGTGCCACTTGCCAGTTCTCGAAAGTCATGCCGCCGGCGTTCCATTGATATTGAATGTAGTTTGGATTTGTTGGATCCTCCCCCTCCATCCTCTCGATTTCCCTAAGTGGCAGCGGTATAACAGATTTGACACCGAGTCTCTCGTCAATATCCATATATAATATTACATCGCCATATTTGCACATCGAGCGGCACCAACCAAACAGATTATGATTGACGTTGAGGACATTATCATAGAGAGATCGTAAAATCGCTTTTATTTCCTCGTTCGAGCATTGAATTGATAACATTGGAGTCAGTGCCGTGTGTGTGGTCATCTCATCAGCATATATATCCAAAGCAGAAGCTATTTCCGGCATATATTCCATCTGTTCGTAGTCAACATAGCGTTCGGCACGATTTTGCTGCGCCATTATTTTCGAATGCATGATGTCGAATGGACTATATTCAGATTTCTTAAATTGTTGGCCGGATGCCGACTTAAATTGGGTCGCATATTTATCCAGAGACGTCCTGCGAATCTTGCGATTCATTTGGGTTCTCCAGTTCACGATCGGACCAGAGAATAATCTCGTCAATCTCCTAAAGAGTTCTGATTGTGGATTATTTGGATTTTTAGTTTTATCGGCCATTATCTATCCTTTGATTAACCAAGAATATTTCTTATACTCTTCTGCTGTTTTAAACATCTTTTCTTCAAACACTTCTTTTCTCTTATATCCTTCCATTCCTGGAACTGTTGTGTTTATTTTCGTGTCGACTTTTACTATCGAACTCAAACACGCCTTCTTATATTCTATCTCTCTCTTGTTGACACCTAGTGCTGTATCCCTTACCCAACAGGCGATTGCTAATGCCATGATTAAATCATCATTATATCCTCGCATTGCTTGTGGCTTTCCATTATGCCAAATAAAAGTTCGTAATTCATTAGAAAAACGAACCGAATATACTTTAATTAGTTTGTTTCTGATGAATTCTTCTAATTTTGCTATAATAAGGGGTCTTGTCTTCGTGGAGGTAGTGAAACCGGGAACTGCGGAGTTGTTAGTCTCCCCCTGGTACGATTCTACATACTCATGTGTGCCTTTTATGGAATAGTATAAGTTTGGGTACTGTAGATCCGCCAATTTCTCCAAAACAGAGATTCCGATTCCCACATTCTCTACCACCAACAAGCAATTACCATATTCTTTTCCGGCTGAAGTCAGAATTGTAGAGTACATGTCAAGGTTTGGTTTTCCCTGGTATTCTGCCACAATTTCCATAGTTTCCAATTTTATTATATGAAAAACTGAATAATCGGCACCATCACCCCTAGCTACGTCAGCCACCAATAGATAGGTGCAATCCGCCTGGTATTCTTCCCAGATCCACATGTTCCTATCAAATCCGGTCCTATATTTGGGATCGCAAACACAGGATTCTATCCAAGCAATATCATCAGGGTGGATTACACTCTCCCCAGAAGTATTAAAGTTACACTCTAATTCTTGAGCTATCTCTCTGCGAGACATATTCCTAGTCTCTTTCTGAAACCAAGCCTGATCTCGATCAGGATGTACATCCCAAGGAAGATTGACAGGGTGAAAATCGTTTGATGTTTCTATTGCCTCAATATATACCTTGTGAAACCAATTTCCAACTCCGTTTGGCGTTGACAAAGCTATACACCTACCCCCAGTAGAGATCGTAGGATACAAACCGGCCCATAACTCGCCCAGATTGTCAATGTGGGCGGCCTCGTCGAGTACTAAAAGGGACAGTGCTTCAGAACGGCCGGCATCACCCGAAGTGGATGCCGCTTTAATTTGAGACCCGTTTGAAAGCTCAAATGAAGTTCTGTTATCAATTGAAATATTAGATATAACGATCCATTCAGGGAGATTTTTTAGAATGGCTTTTACCTTTTTTACTAGGTTTGCTGCAGTTGCAAACTTGGTGGCCATTACGAGGATGTTCTTATCTCGATGAAATAGCATTAGCCACACAATATATGCGGCCACTATAGTAGAGATACCCAACTGGCGCGCCTTCAATATAACGCTGAAGCGATAGTCATTAAAGTCCGACAACAAATCCGTCTGGTAGGGATATGTCTTGAACGGTATCAGGCCCTGGAGTGGGTGAGATATTCTTGCATAATTATTGGTAAAATAAACCGGGTCTTTACCACACTTTAAAATTTCTGCTACTATCTCTTTCTTTGATAATGTATACGACATCTACTCACTTTTGTCGAAGGAGCCTTCATTCAAAAATTTCTGGTATCTCACTGCGATTGGGTCGATTATACCTTCGCCGAGAGTCTCAACAGATTTCATGCCGCCGATCTTAAACATTTTGTGTGCCATCACGAACGTTCTGACTCTTGATGTATTCTGAACGACGCAAACTGCCTCGCCTTGGGGATTTAGACTGAGGGATTTTCCGGTAATAACTTTGTATTCCTTCTTTAGAAAATCTGCGATTGCTGCAAGGCGTCTTTCACACTCCTCTTCGAATCCATTGGCATACACATCAGACAGCCTGACATTTGCTTCATAGTTAACTTGGAGCATATCTCCGATTATCTTTACACCGAAGCCGTCGGAAACGCGCGAATCCGTTATAGCACACCCTTCTTCACGAGAAAGACCGATCTTTTTAGGATCACCGGTGACAAATCGTTCGTCATGGGCGCCGTCATATGCGTTTGCTGCAGCTTGTGTAATTCCTTGAATAATTTCTAGTGTTGTAGCCATTTATTTTTCCTCTTTTGGGCGCCATCCGGATTTCCATCTTTCTTCGCGGCCCTCTACCCATTGAATGTAGCATTTAAAACAACAATCAAACTTTGTCATGTATACGTCGTCTCTCAACTCAAAAGAATAAGAATGACATGTCGGACAAATTCGATTGCTATCTTTAGTAAATAGTTTTTTAGATATTAAAAATCCATCAACTTCTATTTTTTCAGTTTTTTCTCGAATTTCCTTCTCTTTCTCGTAGAGAGCTTTGGACTGTTTTTGATATTCCTTCTCTTTTTCATCGTTCCAATCTGCTTGGGGGTGCTTGATCGCTTCTTTTCCATATTTCTTGGAAATAGCGACTTCATACTTCGCAATATCATTTAAACTTTTCTTCATTTGTTCACCGCATGTACAATCGCGACAGTGGAGGCGGCGCCGGCCACAAAACCACCGATTATTCCCCAGATCATAGCATTTGATCCAGGTTTTTTCGCAATAATCTTATTTAATTGTTCGATTTCTGTGTTTTTCAACTCCAAAGTCGTCTCGTACCTCTCTTTCTGGGTATCCAGGGTTATTTGAAGCTGGTCTAGTTTCAAGTTAAATTCTCTTTCTTGCTTTGAGAGTTCAAATCCGAGCTTTAAATCATATTCTTCTTTCAAAAATTTATTATTTGCCAACAATCTGGCTGTTGCCTCTGGATCGAACAAAGTGCCGACGAACGGAGATGGTTCATCTTCCTGGACAAATGTGAATTTACCCTCTCCTGCTGAGGCTGTGTTCACAGAAGTTGCAAAGAGTACCAAAAATATTATTTTATTCAACATATTCAAATCCAAATTGTTCTTCTATCTCTCTTGCTAGTTTTTCTGGCTGCAGCGCAAAGTCTCGGATATATTCTTCGATATCCTCCTCTTTATTTCTTTGAAGATTTTTTATTTCTTCCTCATATTTTCTCGTCAATTCAACTAGTTCACGCTCATAAGCAGCAATTGCTTCTTCTCGGGCTGCTATTTCCTTGGCATGGAGGGCTTCTAGGGCAGATATTTGCTCTTGATAGCTCACGCTCATCACGTCCATCGAATTCTTCAAGGCAGCATAATCATTTTTTGTCAAGAAAAATAGACAAACCACGACCACAAGACCTATAGCTTGCCAGTTCTTTGACAAAAATTCTGCTAAATATCTAAAAACATCACCAAAATTTATATTAATCATTAAGCACTCTTAAATTTAACTATTGCATCGATTACAGATTGTCCGCCAATGTATAATGCACTAAGATAAAGCCAGTGTTCACTCTCAAGATTAGAAGTGAAGAGCAACGCTGTTGCGGTGCCCCACACCAATAGTTTTCTTGAGACAATCTTTTCTAAAAGTTTATCTAAGGTGCCTTTTGCCATTTGTGTCATTGTCATCAATTCTCCTATTTAGTAATCTCGACCTTAATGTTCGTCGCATCTGTTCCTACGGGGGCGGTTACTACCACGTTCTTTTCGATCGTGAAGTCGCTTCTTACCGTTTCCACGCCAGTAATCGGGTCGATTTCTTTGATAACAACAGAGGCATCACAGCCGTCTGCGATAGTCACAGGAGAGCCGGACGAAATAGTGTGAACGGATTCAGTTGTAGCCGCGGCGGACGACCCAAGGATACTCAAAGTCGAGGTATCATCCAATACGAGGGCATCAATCACGTTATTCCCGTCAGTAGGAGTCGAATCGATCAACAATGCGCCCTGGCGGGTGTATACATATATGTCATGAGGTGATTCAGATGTTTGAAAATAAGCTGCCTGATCCACTCCCCACCTAAAAGACGAGCCATTTACGAGATTTTCCGATGTAAAAGTTTGATGAACACTCCAGGTGCCCAAAGAATCTTTGAGCCAAAGTGTGTATGGCTTTTGGGAATAAACAAAGATTCCATTGTCGCCAGATGTTTTTTCTATCCCCATTGCTCCGGTTGGAACGCTGGAAGAAATTATTTCTGGGTTATTATCAATATCGTATTTGGTTCCTGCCGGTGTTGGCGCAATGCCAGTATAAAGTTCAGACAGTTCGGCAGAAGAAATCACCCTGTTGTAAACACGGATTTCGTCTAAAGAATCGGCCGGTGCATAATTAGTGGAGGACCAAGATCCGAAAACTTGGATTTCTCCAGCATTATTTGGGTATTGAATTGTATTTCCGGCCTGCTGCCCATCGATATAATAAGTTAAGGCGCCATTATCGTATACTATGACAAAATGATGGCGTCCAGAGTGGCTAATACTCGTCATTGAGTAGCCTGAGCCGGTCCAAGTGCCGCCGTTACCGGGTGTATAGTACGCACCTAACTCGTCATTAGTCCAAATGGCAGCGAGATAGTGATTGACGCTGTAGCCCGAATTACCCGCCGAAGATCCAACCCCAGTGCCGTCGAACATCATCCACCCACTTTGTGCTTGTGAGCGATCTTTTAGATCTTCGAACCACAAAGAAAGGGTAAATTGATCTCCGGTTGGGATCCTGCTGTTCGGATAGACTCCGCCGGCGGTAGAGGGAAGATTTAATTTGCCTCCGTCAACAATAGCGCCGGCGAATGCAGTAAGATCATAAGATCCCACGTCATCAGTAAGATCCGAGTCGAAGTCATATTTTGCGATTAGTCCGTCTGTTAAGGTCATGTTTTATTCTCTCCCCATCTGTATTAAAAAAACGCGCGTCTTTCTTAATTGTAAATAGTCACTCTCTCACTCTAGCGTACTTTTTTCCCTTGTCAATCGTAATTTGCATATCCACACAATCTTTTAAACTATCAAGGTGTGAGATCAGCAACACTGTTTTAAAATAAGATCGAATTATTTCAAGGATATCTATAAATCCTTGCATATTTTCCTCGTCTAGGGCAGTTCCTGGCTCATCAAGTATAAAGATGTCTGACTTCGGAAGACTAGAAACACTCAGCAAGGCTAATCGGATAGCCATTGCAGAGATTGTCTTTTCGGCGCCTGAACCCATTTCTAGCGGGCGAGGATCATATGATGGATGTTTGATGAAGATATCCAATCTCTTATCATTATCTTCAAAAAATACCTCAAAATCTACGATATTTGCCAAAATTTTAGCGATCTCCTCATTGATTACTGGTAGTTTTTTACGGATAACGTCAAAGGCAATTCCATTCGAGTGCATGCTTCTCATATAAAGGTCGTAGGCCGAATATTCCTCTCGTAAATCTAAATATTCCTCCCGCTGAAGTGTAACGTTTTGCAGCTTTTGTTCTAAAGATCCGACCAGCTTATATAGCCCCATCATTTTATCGTTGAATGCTGTTAATTTTACTCTTAATGATTCATTTTTAAATTTTATTTCCTCTTGTCGCCCAACAAGCTTCTCAAGATTTTCGATAGCCTCTCGATTTGATTCATAAGTTGAAATTTTAGACTCTAACTTGTCGACTTGCAGTACAAGATTCTCGATGGCGGAGGCACTATTTTCGATATTTAGATTACAGTTCATTATCAAATTTGAAAGCTCGTTCTTTCGATCGATAATTTCACAATATTTCTCAATTTGAAGAGCAATAAGAGATGGGTCGAGGTCGCTCATTTGCGAACTTATATCCTCTTTCTGCTTATTTAAATCACTCAAGTTACCCTGATTGACTGGAATAGTGGCCTTTGATGCATACGCATCTCGGATGAATTTGCACTTCGGAAAAGAAGTTCCACATGGGATTCCACTCAACAGTTGCACTCTCTTTTGGTTATCTTGTAAATCTTTTTCCTCCCTAAACAGAGATTCGTCAAGGTTCGCGATGGCCACTTTGAATTCGTCAACCTTCTCCTGTTTTCCGTATAGGGCTTCTTCGTCGAACTCCTTCAAAAAACACGCTATTTGTTCGTAATCATATCGATAATCCTCTCTTTTTTTGGTGTGTTCATCGCTCTTATCCTTAATGGAGACCATCTGTCTCTTTTTGTCTCTCAGTTCTTTGCGGACTTTTGCAATATCGATTATCTCTGCGGGTACTGACTTTATTTTTTCACCGACTTCAGACATTTCTTTTTCGAGTTCTGAAATGGTTGTCTTGTATCTATCGACCGCTTTCTTAACTCCATTCAAATCATTGTTGCTCTTTTCCAGTTCTTCTTTGGCCAATGAAATTTCTTCTTCAAAGTCCTTATTTTCCAGCTTCTTGAGGGCGCCCCTGGTGTTTGATGCATCCTCTTTAGCCAATTTGAACTTTGCTTCGAAGAACTTCAAGTCTAAAAACTTAGCTAAGATTTCTTTTCTTTTTGTTGACCCCTCCTTGATAAAAGCGAGGGAGTCTAGTTGGCTAGCCATAGATGAATGCAAGAAATCATCCAAAGTTCCAAACATCTTTCTTATATTTTTATCCGTCTTCGTTCTACTCTCGCCGTTAAGATTTTCACATGCGCCTGTTTCACCATCTATTGAGGTGAAAGTCACATTAGTCTTAGCTTCGATGGTCTGCTCGCCCTTTAAATTCTTTGTCCACTTCTCAGAACTCCTAGCAATACAATAATCCTTATCTCCTACTGTTATATGCACCTGACCTTCGGCAGACTCTTCATTCTGATTAATTATATTTACGGTCTTTCTATCGTTCTTTGAGGTAGAATTAAATATAGTATATAACAGAGAGTCTATGATACTTGATTTTCCAGAAAAGTTCTTTCCGAATATGCCTACGATACCCTCAAGCTTGTCAAAATCAATAGAATTTCCCTCTCCGTAGTTAAAGAGGTTGTCGAACTCTAATTTTCTAAGACTCCAGTTAATATTCCTGGAAACCTCTTCGCCCTCTTCCGCCAATTTGTTATATTTTAGATTTAAGTCCAAAATCCTTTTCATCAGGGCGCCATCTGGCTCATAATCTTTCAAATATTCTTTAATTAACGATTCCTGAATTTTGATATTTCGGAGGTCTTCTGCTTCTAAGCCATTTGTTATATCCTCTACATTCCCCCTGCTGCCTGCGGCCCTATTAGTGAAAGTGACACTTTCGGGCCTGAATCTTCTTTTTGCCACATCCGTCGCTTTGCGCATAACATCCAGTGGAAGATTATTTTTTGAAACCAAGCGGAGCCGGCTTTTTTCAGGTATTTTTAGGCCTTTTGGCATCTTCCCCTTTGGAGTCAGTTCAATCGTTACAAATGGGCGGGGGTTTTTGATTTCGATGTGTCGACAAGTAAAATCATCCTTGTTTTGAATTTCCCACAGTAAGAAACCTTTGTCATCTGTTTCTCCGTGATTCTGCTGGATGGTTGACCCAGGGTACCTCATTTTTCCATGCATGTCGATCGATTGATCAGTCTTGTGAATGTCTCCTAAGAATGCGTAATCAAATTCTTCGAATATTTCGATAGGATGATCTCCGTGAGTCATTACCCAGCCCGTATCCGTCACTACACCAGATACTGACCCATGGTAAAGGGCTATATTTATTCTATCCTTATCCGATGGCTTCACCCAGCCGGACTCATCAAAAACCGACAAAACATTTAGCGTTATATTCCCCTTCAGAGGCACTTCTCCAGAGTTTTTAAGCAAATGTATGTTTGGATCGTTCAGAGCTTCCACAATGGGTGTTAAGGCGTCCTGACGACTGCTGTTGCGAAGGTTTCCATCGTGATTACCCAGGATAATATAGGTTGGAGCTATAGAAGATAGATTTCTAAAAAAATCGGCGCACAACTCCACAAATTCTGGACTTATTTGTGTCTTAGTGTGTGCAATATCGCCGCAATGAACAATGTAATCAACCTGTTCTGCACGAATAGAGTCATATATTTTCTGGAATATGATCTTATACTCGTGATGATACTTTAAATTTTTAATATGGGTATCTGCTATATGTGCAAACTTCAAAATACTTCTCCTAAATTGCAGTTATGGCCGACAAGAGATTATCGTAATCTCCTACAACTGGCGCATTGATGCTTAATTTCATTACTTCTTCTTTTGACATCTCTCCGATGTCCCTTTCATCGATATATTTCACTTCTCTAACCTCTATGCCGTATCTTAATAGCAATCTTTTGATTGCGCGTGACTTACTTTTAGCGTCTGGATCTAATGCCAATAAAATGGGGGTGTCTTTCTTTATTATTTTTCTGAACAATCTAGATCCCTCCCTTATGGAAGAGCCCAGGATTGGAATGGAGTTTTCTGTATTGATGGCGTCGAACAGGCCTTCAACTAGGACCACCTCTTTTTCAAAGTCGACGTATAATTCGTTAAAAATAATATCCTTCGGGGCTGGAGGATTCATATATCTGATGTAACCGTCCACATAGGAGCGTGCAATAAAGTAGTTGAGGTCGCCAGAGGCATTAAATGACGGTATAACAATTCTGTTTTTATATTTTCCTTTCGTGCAGTACCCGATCTTCCATCTCAGTATATCTGATCGATTTACGCCGCGGGACAATAGGTAGTTCATGGCCTTTATCGCTGTTCTATCCAGGCTATCCGAAGTCAGCGTCTTAAAAGATTCTGGCATTTCTATTATCTTTTCCTGCGGGATCTCTTTGGCGGGGTCATCGAACATGTTATCGAATTCGTTCAGATCAAGGCGGTCTCCCGAAATCTCCTTCCATGTCTCCTCTGCGGCAAAGGTGCCGAATCTCTTTACTAGCCGGCCAAGATTTCGGCCGCGGGCGTCACAAAGCCAACATTTATAGACATTCTTCTCTATATTGACTGAGAATTTGTGTTTATTATCTTTGCAGTACGGGCATTTAAATAAGTATTCGCTACTTGATCTCTGAAATGTGCCGAGTATGTCTATTATTATCGATAACTTTTCTTGCATGTTTATAGTATAACATTGGATGAACTATTTGTCAAGCATTATTTTTGAAGCCGCTCTCGCTATGACAATCGAATCTGCCATATCATAATAGTGCTGCTTAACGTTCCCATGTCTTGTATATTCTACCACAAAAGATGCTTCGTTGTCAAGGAGATATTTAATAACAACCTCCTTTGCTTTCTCGCCCCTGGGAATCTTTATCCCACAGAGCTTTCTTGCAGAAATGGCTGCTACATATTCTGGCTTTACTTTCCAAATTTCATAACATAGCCAGGATACTACGCCGTTGAAGCGAGACAGGGTGGACAAAGTCTTAGCAGAAGAAAATCCGCTACGGAAAGACTGGAGTGATTGCTCCACGTAGATGTGTTCTATCGGATACACTTTTGATAGTTCCCTAAGTGTATCCCTTACTTTCTCAGTTTTGTCAAAAAAGCATTTAAGTTTTCTAGTATCAACATAATCATTAAATACTATTTCGCGATTTTCATCAAGCACACATATACCCGTGATACTTGTACTGATATCAAGACCTAAGATCATTAAAAATCCATTTTTAGTTTGAAGGTGTAATCCCTATTTTCTGTTTTTTTCACTGGTTTTGAAACGGTAGCTATCCCAATGAGGTTTCTGTTTTCATCGTATATGCCTACTTTTGAAATGTAAGTCGTTTTTTCAAATGGTGCTTCTGTATTCGTATACGGAGACTCTGTAGTATTCTTTATCGCCAATTCTGGCTCAATAAACCAGTTAGAGGAAGAGTTATTAGTTTGCGATTGTCCATACCTCACGTAAGTCGGGTTGTTTGAGTGGTTCATGGTGCCCTTTGGGGCGTGAGCGAGCATAGTAATCGTTGGGACATAGTTTGTTCCTTGAAAATCCATTTCATAATTGACAAACGGAATCCAGCCAGATCCAATACTATCGTTGGTTCCGACCCCATAAAAAAGCCAAGAGGAGGAAGATAAATTTGTTGGATCACCGAGGTACCTCCTGGGGGTGGGGTCTAGATCCCAACTGCCGGTTAGGACCAGGAAACCCTCCGTATATAGAACAACACCAGCAACAGACCCAGAGCCAACACTTCCGGATGGCCCAACCTGAATCAACTCGCCATTTTTATTTATATCCCTTGCCTGACCTATAAGAGATCCCGAAATATAATATTTTAGGTCGACTGATCCTTTCTTTATCGAAGATCCGTAGAATATCGAAGGAATAGAAATCAAATTCAGTTCTTGGGTAGCTTTGTTTCCCAAGCTGGAGCTAAACGCATAGTGCTTGCTCACATAATTGTAATAATTTAAAGTGTTGTACAAAGCATCAACGTGGCGCCGGGACTGTCCAAGCTGAAAGTATTCTCTGCTTATTGAAGCAGTAAGGGGGTATGAACCACTGATCGTGTCGCCATAAGAAAAGGAGCCAAATTCAGAGGTCGATATTGTATTAAAATTGGACAAAGTCCCATTCTTTACAACAAACGGATAAATCAACCCGGTGCTATCAGCGGCCCTGTCGACATTCATCTCGTATAGAGAAACAAAGCCGGTTGGAGTGTTCGGTGTACTAGACACAAAGGCTCCAGAGATCTCTGTCTCCCTCTGGCGATAGACTTTCCCATCATATATGGCAAAATGATTATCTGGATATGTTTTTATCCTGTTATAGAAAACATCATTTTCATTAAATTTCTTGAATGCCATATCATTTTTCTAGTAATCTAAGCGAACTCGCAGCGTAAGCTCGTTAGTTTGATCCTTTCTGAGTGGTTCACTCAATTTCGCAACTGCTAGAAGCTCATTGTCTGCGGAATAAAGGCCAACCGTAGTAATATAAGCAACAGATGGGTCTGAAGATACGTTCTTCGTCACAATTTTACTATCTTGCAAATATGTCTGGTTGGAAGAGTAGTTAAACTCGTTGTTGTTGGCTCTACAAAAGTAGATTGTTGAGTTCAATTCTGTAGTATTATTCAACTCATTATTTTCCCAAACCCTTCTGACATCGTCTGCGGCGCCGGTAATATTGAAAGTCGCAGCATAGCTAGATCCGCTTTCGAAGATATCGGACGATGCCGTGATGACAGCCACACCAGCCTGATAATAAACAAGGCCGACTCCGGTACCTGGCGATGCTAACGAAGATGTATACAGGATTCCATACTCTCCTGTGGGAGAGTTAACTCTGTAATCATTCTGGGCACCATGATCAGCTAGGGTGATCTGTGATGATCCACTATTAACAGTTAGTGTGTAGGATCCTTTCTTGATCTCGTCTTTGACAAGCAATCTCGAATAGTTGATAAATACACAATCCTTATGTTTGGTTCCGCCAGTAAAACTGCCATCTTGATCAAATTTTCTGATATTTCCGGCTGGACTATATCCAACCAAAACTTGCGCCATCTGATTGTAGATATTCATCTTCTTTTCATGCTGAACATCAGAAGAGGAGCCTGTCGTATATCCATAGGAAATGTCGAAGATGTGATTTGCTGAGGAAGACAAATAAGGATAGTCATAAACACTTTGGAACATTTCGTGTGCATAATTTTTAATATTTGCGTCCATATATGTTCCAGACACAATGGAACCAGTAATCGGAATCGCCTCGTTCAGGAGCGTTCTCGTGGTCGCCACGTCGTTGCTTAATAAATTTTTAAATACTGTTGCCATTTTATTTTCCTTATGCTAATTTCACGAATCTGACTGGGATGTCGATCCGGTTTCCTGTCGTAACACCAGTCACGCGAATATTCGAGTCAATATAGTTGAAGCTCACCGGAGAGGCACCACCTGTATCTATCGAAACAGTAGAACCTAACTGGGTGAATAAGAAGGTGCTAGTGTTCAAATCTAGGCTTGCTTGGATTTTAAATTCCATCTTTGTGCCTCGGGGTCCGCGAATGACTTGCCCAGGGGCGCCATCGCTAATCGGCTTGTCGTTCGTTATTTCTCCAACAAATTTCAAGTCGGTACCGAGAGACAAGTAATAGCTTGCGATTTGATCATCGTCGATGAATGAGATAGATGCCAGAGTATTTCCGTCTATAGATAGAATTTCCCCCAAGCGAGTATCCATTTCGATCAGATACTGAGTCTCGACTAAGTCCGCGTCCAGTTCTCTCTTGGGAGACACTTCATCTGTGTCCAATCCCTGATCTGTGCGGACATAGGTCCCACCAGAGCCATCAACACCGTTTACTACTCCAGAAACAGAGGCCAGTTCGGTCAAAGTTTCGTCGTCGACGGCGACGTAAAATGCATTCGCATCTTCATTCATGGCGGTGGGAGAGGCCGTAGAAGATCCTCCGCCGCCATATACCTCATTCAAGATTATATCTGGCAAATAAATGAGATTTGTTCTAGGGATAGATATTAATTTTGAGTTTAGCATAGCTGTATTGTTGGTAAAAGCCTCCAATACGGGCGTCTGCAATATTTGCAAATCATAATAAGCTGATCCACTGGGATTATTTTTGTCATAATTGTTATAGTTTATCTCATCGTCTCCGAAGGCAAACTTCGCAATCTTAAAGGTACCGTCGCCTTTTGCTAGGCGCGCGCGACCTGTGTCGGTTAAAACCGCATCTAGGATTATGTCTCCACTGTTATCTAAAAAAGCCATTCTTTTCCTTCCTTACTCTATAATTAGTATTTAATTTAACTAGTTGTAGAATTATTTTATTTTTGTCTTTGCTCAAGCTCCACATCAAAATTAATATTGATATCTATCTTCTTTCCTGTCTTCATAGAAGTGAGTCTAACTTTAAATCCTTCGCCAAATAAAGGCTGGTCTTCCTGACCCAAAACTACGTTTTTCACGTTAAATGCGCTAGATCCATCTCCCATTTTAGACTTATTCTCGTTAATTAACGTTTGAGTAAATCTTGGAACAATATTAAGTAGTTTTTTACCTCTTTTTGTTGGCTTTTGTGGTTTATTTTTTTTCATCTGATAATGCTCAATGATAGAATACACCGCACCATCGTTATCGATGATCTTAACTCTAAATACTTCTGTTGGATTTGATTTTTTTCCATGTATGTCGATTGATCTAAAAGTGTAATAATAATCCATGTTCGGAGTTAAAGAGTCTTTAATTGATGCGGAGGATGCTTTTTGTGCAGTTGCCGCGTCTATGTCAGTCTCTAATACCGATCTGAGGTTTCCAGCGAAGTCTTCTATTGTTTGTGGCGGTGTCGACAGCCGGTATACTTCGAATGAGGAAACCGGATCATCTGTGCTATATGTTATATTACTATCTGGTGGGAGCCTCTTTGCTGCTCGAATCTCGCTTACTATTTCACGCTCTGCGCCAGTAAATGATATTGGAGGCAGATCATACCTCCCAACATTGGAACTTAAATTTATCAAAAGCTTGTTGTTTATTCCACGATAAGGAATAATATTCACATGAGGAGGTACTGGAGGGTCATCTATTACTCTGCCAGTGATCTCGAAAAACGGAAGTTCTACTATCTTGATTGACGGGCGGACGTGGACTTCCATGGTCGCTCTAAAGTATTTATCATCATTGACTTTCTCCCTCTTTTCAGCCAGAACGAATAGTTTATTAGCATATTTTGTATTAAATTTATTTTTATCACTCAATCCAAAAACTTCTGTATCATCTGGTGACGGTACCATGACTTCGAACTTTCTTTGAGCAAAGTCTGAATCGCCGGTGTCTATGAGGACGCTCTGGGCCCCAGGTGCTGGGATTTTTGACAGATTCACCTGTTTTGTGTTTGCCGCCAGGGGTGACGATGATTGAGGATCTCCAGATAGAAGATTGGAGGGTATCTCTATTTCGGCAGGCGTGATGTCTGCCTCTACTTCGAGAGTCACAGACCCATCTGGCTTTGAAATCTGCTTTGTCCTCTTTTTCCGCTTTGGAGTGACATTGTACTCTTCTGGAAATTGTAGATTGTTGTATTCATACTCCGATCCCATTACGATCTGATAAGCAGTGACCTTATATTTATATGTCTTGTTATATTTCACTTGTGTGTCAATATATCTTATGAGATCTATCTCGTTCGTATTTGGGAGCCATACAGTTTGTATGGGGGCGCCGTTTTCTAGTGATTTTTCTATTTTATAACAAAATGTCTCAGAATATGAAAGATCGCCATCCGATATATCCAAATAAGTTCTCTGGTGTTTCTTTATCATGGTTTGGAGTTTTCCAGAAAAGATCATCAAATATAAAAATCTCTCGAATTTTGACATCCCCTCCTTCTCTTTATCCCCAAGGACCGTTGTCTTCCCTTTCTTCGTTTTTATTCCTTTGGAGACTTTCTGCCACCAAGAAAATAAATCGATCGCCTTCGCCGTTATGTTTTCGAAGTCCATCTCAACTTTAGGGTTCCTGTTCTGTGGGTTTCCTATTTTTTCGAAATACCTCTTCATTCTCAAGTTTTTAATCGAGAACCTTTTTGATTCTGGAGTGGATGGCTCCTTTGGTATTTCTGAAAGATATCTCAAAAGCGACGTACTCAGTTTAGAATCCTCTAAAATCTCTGTGAACTCATTCATAAAATCCGACATAAACTGGATATCAACACCCATGGGGAAAAGAGAATACATACTCTCTGCCTTTTTGAGCAATTCTTCACTTTTGGTTTCGAAAATAATATTAGATGCCTTCTCTGTCATCTTCTTCTTTTTGCTAGATGGAATTCCTCGTTGTGCTTTTCCGAAATCGTCAAAAAATGATGGTTTTGCGAATTCGAGCCTTGATTGGCGTAAACCCTTGATATCATTCTCGGAAAGAGCGCCACCAGCAGTGATTGCTTCGAAAGCCTCGTTCATTTCTTCGTTATCTTGACTTTCTGCAAAGAAATACAGGTTTGGTAAGATATTTTCTTTAGATCTGGCATTGTTTGTGGTGACTTCGTATATATCTGAATAATAGTTGTAATCAAAATTGACTTTTTCGAATATAGCAGAGGGGCTATAGTTCTGTCCCTCTAATTCGTTCTCGGATAGTGGATTATGTATCTCGATTGAATAATCTTGGAATCTTTTTCCAACCTTCACGTTGTCTTTAACGAATTGGGACCACGAATCGATATTCCCATAAATGTCTTTATCAGAATATATCTCAAATTCATGGATTATTTCATAAAATGGTGCATTTTTTGTTTTCTCAACATACTGATTCCTTGGAATGATCCTTAAAAGTTTGTCTTTCTTCACAGTATTGGGCTTGTTTTTCTCTCTTATACGATCGGGGCCTATTTTGGCAATCCTCGATGTCATATCTCCATATTCTGGAACTTCTCCTATTACTGTCCAGTAATTCCCCGTGGCTTCCCTAAATTTATCCCTTGAGGAGGCTTGATTTGCGGTGAGTATGTATATATTTTTCTTGGAATTTGACATATTATTTATTTCCTCAGAGATGTCTGCTTATTTTAAAAAACCAAAAGAGAACGGCTCTTCGGCTTCTTCCTCTTCTACGACTATTGATTCAGAATAGTCACCAATGCTTGGTAGTAGTTCGGATTTATCCAAATCTTGTAAGATCTGTTCCTCGATTGAGGGGCCTGCGATATCGCCCAAAGTTAATGTATCTTTTTCCTCTTCTTTTTCTTCTTTGTTGGAAGAAAATAGATTACCGAGTGAGTTTTGCTGACTATCTTCCTTTGAGGACCCAGAATCGGAAAAATCTCCACGAACTGTATCAACCAGGTCCGGATCAGAGATGGAGTCAACTAGATTTTCAATATCTGCCTCGACAATGTCCGCTTCAACCTCAATTGTAACTGATCCATCGCCTTTTGATATTTTTTTCACTCTTTTCTTCTTTTTTTCTTTATCTCTTAGGACACCGGAAGCAGTAGCAGCGTCAATCTCGAATTCGGCGACCGTTTCGCCACCTTTTTTGACTTCCTCAACCAAAACTATCTCGATTTCATCATCTATAAATGATGTTTCTTTTATTTCTTGTTTGTTTGACGCGGCCATAGAGGCTGCGAGTGCCGCTTTTCTCTTGGCGGCATCGATCTCTTCTCTTTTTCTTGCTATTTTTATCTTTGTTTCTATTTTTCTCTTCTTTACGAGCAACAATGAGAGTTGTTTGGTCGACATCAAGAAGCAGTTATCATAAATCCTCATGTTCAAGGCGCTATTTTGGCCTATCTTGAGTTGTTTATTCTCATAATTTTGTATTCTGCACAGAATAACGCCCGATTTTGCGCGATCTAGAAGGCGCTTTTTCAGGGGGACGAATTTTGGCTTATTAATAATGTTATTACCTTCAGAGTCCTTAGTGAATCCTATGAATGCTTCTATTTTTCCAAAAGTATCGAAGTTATACCTCATCATCTGAGATGTTTCTGGGCTTCTCATTGGATCTTGTTCCATATCTAGAAAATTATTGTTTACTTGATCGCTTTCCGAAAACATTAGGGATCTTATTTGGTTTGGAATCTTCTCAAAATCACCCTTCTTTAATGGAGATTTTCTGATATTGTCAACCAAATTCCTAATTCCACCCAGTTCATAATCAGAAACAGATGAGGTTTTTACTCTCTTTTTTCGTTGTAAAGATTTTCTTTGTGACCTCTGTCGATTTATAGCGCCTGTGGCGGCGGCTCTGTTCGCAAAAACATTCCCTAGAGCCGCCTTCGTCTCATCAAGAATCTTTTTATTATCTTTTCTTTTTCTTCTCGCAATTCTCTCCACTTCGACATCAGCATCCTCGCTCGTAACATACACAGCGGGGTCACTATCATCGAAAATAGCGTTTGATGGTATTGGATTGCCATCACAATCAGTCAAAGACTGAAGTGCGGACTGGCCAACTGGCTTAGTATTCACGGTAAAGTCCAGAGAGGCGCCCTTATTCTGGGCGCCGGCTAGAGAAGTCGGGGGCTTTCCGCCCGGAGGCGGTACCGATACTGGAATAGATACTGGTGGGGTCTTGCGGCGGTCGACCTCTGAAGGGTCTACAATCGTCACCCCCATCTGTGCCAGGATACTGGACATAGAATTGTTCTGAACTTGACTCCTTAAACCATTATTTGGAGAATCTTTTATGTTTTTCTCGGTTTCCAACTTTGTCGGGTTAATTTTCTGATTTTTATTGATAAAGTTTCCACTCTTTGTGGCTACTAAGTTGCTTGCCATAGCACTATACTTTCTAGAATCCCAATTTGATTTTCCGACATTCAGGCGATCGATAGCATAACTGCCACCCCTGATCGTAGAAGGGGTGAGAAAGGTCATCTCCGTCTCTGATAAGTTAAACAACTCCCTTTTATCGCTGGGTACCTTTACAGTATCCTGGAATTCTAAAGATAGCTTGTTTCCAACCGTGGAAATGTCGCTTTCTTTCCAGTATATCGAGTTTTCCTCTTTGATTCTTCCAAAAAAATCATCTACCAGAAGAGCTTTCACTCCTACATCCTCGATACCGGGGCGTCCGACAAAATCCAAGCCCACATTCTTTATCATATCACTATCATGAAGATCTCTGAAGTATTTATCGATTGTCATGACCGAGACTTTGTATTGTTGCGAGCCCTGCTTCTTTGATGTTAGATAGGACGACTGTCTTGGGCTCTTTTTTGTTCCCAGAGTTGCATCCAGTTTATTAGTTACCTCATCCATCAAGGCTATCAGGGCTGATATCCCAGTGGCACTGCCAGTCTCCGCGTTCGTCATCGAATTGAGTTTTTTGGCTAGCTTTTTTGGGGATTGTTTTAAGTTTGTGATGGAGGAATATACATCGATGAACGTCGCGATTGCCCTAACCCATGGAACGATCTGGTTCGATGATCTGGCCAAGTTCTTGTATCTTTTTGCAAATATATCCTTGAACTTCCCGTCTTCTTTTAAATATCTCGGATTTAAAGCGTCAGTATAATATAATCGCAGCCTATCGTTGGCAGAAATCATTCTAGATAACTGCTTATTTAAGAATTTAACAGTCCCATCTTCAACCTCCATATAAACGCCGTATTGATATGTTCCATCGGTCACATCAGAAATGCTGTCATCAGTTACAGTAAAGGTTCGAACGCCAGAAGAGAACGCTACATTTCCTATTTCACGAATTCCACCGTGATCACTTTGCCGCTTCTTTAGTGCGCCCTCTTCATCAGCGGAATATACTATGGTTTTTATTATCTCCCTAGATGAATCGAAGATATTTGAGTATACCGTGGTTCCGAGCCTATTAATCGCTTCGACATTTTTAACGCGGCGGCGCAGGATCTTCATCGTCTTGATATTTGATAACAAATATATTTCTTCCTTCGCCCTTTTGTTTGAAGTTAGATCAAATATATTCCCAAAGGCGCTTTGAGTTCTGACTAGCTTTCTTATATCTACATGAAACAATAAATTAACCTCTCCGCTTGGTTTTGGAGAAACTATCCCTGCTGAGATATATGAATCAGGAGCATCGTAGGAGACCCGATCACGGTTTAACTGAGTTTTTTGTAGCCTCTGGACCTGCCTCAGAGCAGCTTTCAATATCAAATCATTTTTTTGTAGCTCATTGACTTCTCTATAATCATTTATCTTTTTGTTTGTCACTTCTTCTTTTCTCAGTTCTTTGGTGAGAGGATCGCCTCTCTTGCCAGTCATCCATTTGCCACCACTTTTGTGCTTTGGGCCGGCCCAGATTTGATTTGTTTCTGTCAAATAAAATACAAAAGTATTCGTATTTACCTCTCCCCTATTTATAACTCCTTCTGCGGACATGAGGCCTCTTATGGGCTTCGATTTTATCCCGATTGAGTCCATTCCATAAAATCTCGCCATCTGGCGCGTGTCAACATAGACGAACGCGAAATATGCCAAATGCTTTGGCTTGGCCGTCTTTATTGTGAATTCGGTTTCATAGGGGATCTCATATACCCTCTCTCCGGTCTCAGTTACGATACTGGAAAAGTCTTTTAGATCAAAATCCGCCGTTTTATTACTGGTTTTCTCTAAGTTATCCTTCTGGACTGATAAAATCTTTTCTTTATAATATCTTTTGAACTTTCTGTCTTTCAGAATCTTAAGATTTCCCTTGGCTAGCTTCTTTGTTAGCCTGGGGTCTGTACTTTGTATTATTTTTATATTTAAGAATTTGGTGAAATCACTATTAAAGAGCCATGTACTAACTTGATCTTTTTCGACAACATCCTTTATAGATAAAGAAAGCGTCACACTCAATCCAGACAAAGTATTCCTCTTTCCATCGAATGTGCGCCTAGATTTTGAACTAGGAGTATCAGTCACCTTAACATTTGCAGTGGATAAAAGTTTCCCAGGAATAGATTTTTTTGATACGCTGGTCTTTTCGGAGGATCTTAAGTTGCCGGAAGCAATTTCTTGAGGTTTAAACTTGGATATCTTTGCCGTGCGTACAGCAATCTCCGATATATAAACAGTAGGAAGGATGTTACCAGAAAGATCTTTTGTATTAACATTAATAGCCATTTATCATCGCCTTATTGTATAAATAGTCTTTAGTCATTTTCGCCCTCGCTATTATCGGATTCTTTAATTGGTACGGTCGAGAATACTCCGGATTGAACGATCGAGGCGCGGGGAGGGCTGTCAATATCATCGTCATTACATACAACCAGTGTCGCATCTGTCTGGTCAAGATAAGGATTAATCGCGGTGGCCACAAATGGCGATTCAGGACACTCAAAATCGGTGTCGACATAGATGCCATTTGATTTTAAATTGCTTATTGCAGCACAAATTGTGTTTTCATCAATTTCGTTATCTAAAAACACATCAAAGTAGTATTCCACATATGTTGGATCAGTAGGTATCAGTTTATCATCTGGGCGATCTGAAATTAAAATATTGTTTTGCACCTGTTCTTCTCTTTTCTCGAAGAAAAGCTGATTTAGAGTGCTTATATTTGGATTATTAGTTCCTGGTAGCTTGCTATTTTCCACTTTGAACACCTCGATCTCGAAGTTCTCAACATCAAATTCGGTATTAAGTTCGGAAATATCCAACAAAAGTGAGTCACTGATTATATCCAAGAAGGTTCCGTCAGAAAAAACCC